>ERZ1034361.180-NODE-180-length-45896-cov-13.244549_pt1 | contig 45896 bp, 34 predicted proteins | sample MGYA00520617_ERZ1034361 | MGnify/ENA primary metagenome ERZ1034361 (study PRJEB33736, sample SAMEA104284507) | Azolla filiculoides | biome: Urban; feature: Water surface; material: Ditch water | place: Netherlands | collected 2015-10-28 | depth 0-0.1 m ...
TTTTCCATAATATTTACCCATAACTTTATTGTTGTACTTATTATATTATAATATTATCTCGGATTGAAAACGCTATATTAGCCCACTTTCGATAGAACAATACTAAAAATCTATTGCCGAATATAACAATGAAAATTAATAAAATCAAACTCTCTGGTTTTAAAAGTATTGCTGATGTTGAATTAAATGATTTAACGCCGTTCAGTGTGTTTGCAGGAGCAAATGGCGCAGGAAAAAGTAATTTTTTTGATGCGTTAAAGTTTTTAAGTACGGTTGTGAAATTCGGGGCAATACATGCATTACGGCGATTTAATGGTTATGGCAATGTGCATTGTTTTAAACATCGTGGCAAAAAAGCAAAAATGTTTGCTGCCAGTCTGCATTTTGATTTAGATGGAAAAGCTATTCAATATGATTTAGAAAGTCATAATATGAATGATGCACCAAGACTGCTGGAGCAGCTATTGCTCGATGGGGAAACAGTTTTCCATCAAAAGTATGGAGTTATTGAAGTTTGGGACTGGGATAGCATACACATGGAAACTCGTCCCGAATTATCAATGCTGTCAATGTATCCTGATCCTGATATGGCTCTTTGGTCATTTATTAGTAACATCGAATTGTATCGTTTTGACCCATTAGGTGCAAAAGAACCGGATAGTTCTAGCGCAAATACAACGGAATTAAATTCACACGGTCATAACATTGCCACGATGTTATCTGTACTAGAAAAAGATGCAGAAATCCGTGAGCAAATTATTGAATGGATGGAGTTATTAGTTCCCAGTTTAGAAACCGTTTCTACAGAGCGTTCCCGATTTGATTCGACAACGTTAATGAAATTTAAAGAAGCTGGAGTTAAAAAACAATTTCCCGTGCATTTAATTTCCGATGGCACAATTTACGCGCTTTGCATTATGGTGGCTGTTTTAAGCCGTTGTAAACAACCTGGCATGACCTTAATTGAAGAACCAGAACGCGGTATTCATCCACAAGCTATTGCCGAATTAGTGAGTTTAATGCGTGAAAATGCGAATCCTAATCACGCTATTTTTGTCACCACGCATAGCGAATCGGTAGTGCGCCATTCCAAACCAGAAGAATTATGGCTAGTGAATAAAATTGACGGCAAAACTGAATTTAAAAACGCGGGGAAAAAATTCTCAAACTTAGGTGATTTGAGTTTAGATAAAGCGTGGTTAATGAATTTCTTTGGTGGAGGCTTGCCGTGGTAAGAATAGGCTTCATTGTCGAGGGGTTTACCGAAAAAATATTAATTGAATCAGCACGTTTTAAACAATGGGCAAATAATCACGATATTGATATTTGTCCTTCTGTTATCAATGCAGAAGGTGGTGATAATTTATTACCACACCATATTAAGCCAATGGTTGAGCTATTGCAGTTGGAAAGTCCCGACTATATCGTTATTTTGACCGATTTAGAACGTGACTCTCATCCGCAAATCGTGAAAGATAGAATTGCAAATGCGCATACAAAATTGATTTTTGTTGCTGTGAAAGCAATTGAAGCATGGTTTTTAGCAGACAGTGAAGCGTTAAGTTTTTGGTTAAAAACACAAGTCTATGAAGAATATCCTGAAGAAACAACAGGTATGCCTTGGGATAGATTAGGAGAATTAGCTAAGGAACTTGGACAAAAAGGTACGGGTGCTAGAAAACAGAAATTTGCAGAAAGGATGACTCAGTATTATGGTTTCGACCTTACCAGAGCCGCTAATCATCCAAACTGCCCTAGTGCGAAAGAATTTCACGATGGCTTAATCAATCTAGCTAAATAGCTTAGTGAAAACTTTTCCACACTCTGCTAATTTATCATCACTACAAACTTTTCACCCAGCCTTTAATAAAGCTACGCGCCAATAACACTACTGTGTTTTCCACTTCTTTCACGCCCACTACATCTAAACTACCATTCAGCGACAAAATACAGACCCCATGCACACCGCACCACAAAGCCTGCGCCGCACTGCTGTGCTGTTCGGCACTCGCCGAGGGCGCAAGTTGTTGAAATAAAGCCTCCACACGCTGAAAAATCCCCGTCACTTTCTGCTGATACCAATCAGGAATTTGCTCATTCACGGGCAAACGATGCTCAAAAATCATGCTCCAACGATTAAAATTGTGCTGCGCAAAATGCAAATACGCCTGAGCCAGCGCAATCAAATGTTGCTCAGGGTTTTCACAATTATTCACTTGTGCAAGTTGTTCACTAATATCATCCAGCGTGCGCCCTTTAATCTGCATGATTAAATCCGCCATATTATCAAACACCATATACACACTACCGACCGTGTAACCTATCTCCATTGCAATTTCACGCACTTTTAAAGCGGCAAATCCATCATCTTTGATAATATTTTCTGCTGCGTTTAAAACCATTTCTTTAATTTGTTCTTGACTGTGTTGACTTCTTCTTGCCATTGCTTTATTTGAGCTTTCTACTGAAGGCTGTGGATTTTACAGGCTTTGCTGCACAAATCAAAGTTATGCAAAACTGACTTTGCGGGGCAAATAAACCAGCCTAGTAGAATTTATCCGCTGTTTTACACGGCAAACAGATTGAAAACAAAATTGCTGTTGAGAAATCTAATAGCGATTTTTATGGCATTTTTTGTTCCGCTGAAATTTTCAAAGACGACCGGTCGTTTTGTAAATTTCAGCTAATCGTCGCTACGCATTTTTCGGCAAAGACTCATCGTCAGGAAATTATTTTGCTATACGCCTTGTGCGTAATTGAGCCTTTTTTAATGCGTGGAGATGCGATTAAACGTGTCTCCACAACCTGCGTTTTGGGTGGGCATGAAAAGCAAAATTCTGCCCATCTTACATTTCAATTAATTTAATTTCTTCTGCTGTTAAATTAAACAGAGCATAAACCGCGTTGTTTAATTGCATTTCTAATTCGGCAATTTGCAAATCAAAATCTTGATGTTCACTGATTGCCTCGCTTAAAAATTCGTACCATTCGGCTTGTTTTTTCAATGGAATTTCAATTTTTTGTTTTGCCAATTCATCCAGAAAATCATTAAATTCCAATTCCCACCAGCTTTGCAGTTTGCGAGTGAGTTTTTTGATTTTTAATTGCGTGATACTGATTTGCGTGTTTCTTTCCAAGCCATAACGTTGTTCGGCTAAAGTTTGGCATTGCTGCGCTAATTGGGCGATGTTTTCTTTGAGCTGATAGGTTTCAAAAGTAATCGGATGTTGATTTTTTGAAGGAGGAATAGGCAATTTTTCTAGTACATGACCGTGTATTTGATAAAAACCTCCACTCATTGTTGAAGCATTAGCTTTTAAAAGATACCAGCTTATAGAGCTACTCAATATACCGAGTTCATAATAACTAACATTTGGAATAATATTTAAAGCATTATTAAAATAATACTTTTTAGAATCTAACCAAAAAAGTGGAATATCCATAAAACGATTATAAACAACCTTTGGCTTTTCAAATTCTTCGTAATAAGCACACGCTCTTAATTCCCACCAAAAATCACCTTTATCACCTCGTTTTTGTGCGGATTTTTCAAAAGGCTCTAAGCATTTTGCAATCGCTGAATAATGATTTTGCAACCATTCCCAACTTTCTTTTTCACCCAATAATTCGCCCATTTTTTCTTGCGTCCAACCTTTGGGCATAAAAATCAACCACAAATCACGCGACTGCGAATGCCATTTTTTTAAATTTTTGCCTTCCAAAAAGGGTTTTAAAAGTTGCGCAAAATTGTGATTTTGTTTAATTAACGTTTCTTTGGTGGCTTTATCAATCACAAATGCTTGATTCAATCCGGTTTTAATTCCATAAAGCGGCGAACCATAAACGTCTTTTAAAGTTGGATAACCGGCGGTTAATTTATTGCGTAATTGCGCTAATTCAGCTTGATTCAAATGCCAATTTTCAGAACGCAATTGACTATGTTGCATGAGTTGACAATGCGCTTTAAAAAAATCGCTGAGTTTTTCTGGCAGTTTATCTTTTAACGCTAAAAATTGAATCTCGCTATCGGCTTCCGGTTTGGTATTTTGGAAAATCAAAATCGCAGGATACGTTGTAACACCTTCAAAAACCTGAATATCACCAAAATCGACTACTTTTTTAAGCGTGGCATTTTCTTGTAAAAATTTGCGCAACGGCTCGCCTGAACCGGTTTTAAAAAATGTGGAAGAACTGATAAAACCCAGCATTCCATTTGGTTTTAACAGCTTTAAACCCAACTCGAAAAAATACGCATACAAATCCGCTACGCCGTCATAAACCGCGTAATGCGCCTGTAAATACGGCTTCATTTTGCCTAACAATTCCTGCCGCACATACGGCGGATTGCCTATCACAATATCAAAACCGCCGCTTGCCATGACTTCGGGAAACGCATTTTTCCAGCAAAAACCATCCATGTTTTTAAAACCTGAAAGGTTTACCGGCTCATCAAATCCTAAACTATTGCCCTGCTTAAAATAATCGCCAATGCTGACCAATTTTTTCTTTTTCTCAGCGGTTTTCAACCACAGCGACAATTGCGTGATTTCAATAGATTCCGAATTAATATCCACGCCCAGCAAATTATTTTGCAAAATCTCCTTATTCAAATCAAAAACACTGTGCGACTGCGAAATTTCTGCAATTTTTTCATTAATCTTTTCATATTCCTGATGCAAAAAATCAAATGCCGCCACCAAAAACGCCCCCGAACCACACGCCGGATCAACAATTTTGATGCTTTTTAACTCCATTAACCACGCTTTCCAAAAATTCAGCTCGGTTTTCGCGCCGCGTTTCCATTGTGCCACGCCGTCTTTTTCAATTTGAAACTGCGCCAAACACGCCGCAAACCGCTGTTGCAAATAATTTTCTACTGTATGCTCCACAATAAATGCGGTGATGTGGTCGGGCGTATACACCACGCCTTGCTGTTTGCGCTTTCCGCTAACGGATGTGGTTTGCGGACTATTTTGCAGCGGTTTTCCCTCTTTCAATTGCGCACTGATGTCTTCTAAATCGGCAATAGATTGTTCAAAAATATGCCCCAACACGGTGACAGAAATTTCTGAACTAAAATCATAACTCGCCAATTCCAGAAAACCTTTGCATAACTCATCGGCAATATTCAGCTTGTCGAAAAACTTATCGTAAGCAAACAAACCGCCGTTATACGCATTCACATTTAATAACAAACTGCCGCGATCCACCGCTTTAAACAAGCCTTTGAAATTCCGATAAATAGGGTGCGGGTCATAAACACAAACAAATTCATAGGCTTGCTTAATGCTGTTTTTCGGCAACAACCCACAATCTTCACAAAAAGCAATAAACAACACGCGGTCGAGCAATTTTTGTGCAGGTGCAATTAAATCCAGCGGGGCAATTTCAGGATTATCGGCAATTAGGCGCGTGATAATATTTTCGCGTAAGCTTTTGTAATCGTTATAAAATTTCTCGGTGATGTCGCGGCTTTCTTGTTCGCTGTCTTGCAAAAGCTGTTTAGTTGCGCCATTCAGCAAATTATCCGCCTGCAAACACAACATAAACCGCGCATATTCGGCGGGGTCAGTCAGTTTCGCTAATTCAAAAACTTCATAATTTTTCTTCGTAAATCCAAAGGCATACAAACGAATTTCTATATAATTCGACACTAAAACCCATTCGCAACCTTTTGCATTCACCGCATATTCCCACGCTTGCTCCACCGGCGTTTTAAAACGGTTGCTCATTATCGCATCAAGATTTTTGGTTTTCGCGCCTTTTAATTCAAACACCGCGTGAACGCTATCCCCTTGTTTATCATTGAAAAACTGCCCTAAAGCCAAATCCACCGCGCCGCTGGCAATCGGGTATTCTTTTGCCACCGTATAAGAGTCAGATTCACCAAAAGCCTGATAACCCAGAATTTCCACCAGCACGTTTTGCATAAACACGCCTTGCAACGCGACTTCGGTTTGTTTTTCTAAATCGTGGCTGAAAATACGTTGTTGCCAGTTCTGTAAAATCGTTAAATGCGCGGCGGGAATTTCAGCAACGTGAAGATTTTTTGCAATAATTTTTTTATTAAACAAAGGCATGATGCTGTTAGTTCCTAAGTTGTGTAGAACGCCGCGAGGTAGAGACGCAAAATGTTGCGTCTCTACGGATTTGAAAAAATTTTGAACGAATTAGATAGAAATTGCGGCTTTAATATGAGGATGTGGTTCATAGCCGACCAGTTCAAAATCCTCATAGCGGTAATCAAAAATAGAATCCGGTTTGCGGAGAATCTGTAAACGCGGCAAGGCTTTAGGTTCGCGCTGCAATTGCTGCTCGGCTTGTTCCAAGTGATTCAAATATAAATGTACATCGCCGCCAGTCCAAACGAAATCACCGAGCTGCAAATCGCATTGCTGCGCAATCATTTGTGTTAATAACGCATAACTCGCAATATTAAAAGGCACGCCCAAAAACGTATCACAACTGCGTTGATAGAGTTGGCAAGAAAGTTTGCCATCCGCAACATAAAATTGAAACAACGCATGACATGCCGCCAAAGCCATTTTGCCTTGCTTTACATTTTCCTGCGGGCTGATGCTTTCATCCGGCAAATCCGCCACATTCCATGCTGAAACAATCATCCGTCTACTATTAGGTGTTTTTTTAAGCTGTTGAATAACTTGTGAAATTTGGTCAATAACTTGCCCGTCAGCCGCTGTCCAAGAACGCCATTGTGCGCCATAAATCGCGCCTAAATCGCCATTTTCATCCGCCCATTCATCCCAAATTTTCACGCCATGCTGATGTAAATAAGCCAAATTGGTATCGCCTTGCAAAAACCACAGTAATTCGTGAATGATTGATTTTAAATGAGTTTTTTTCGTGGTCAGTAGCGGGAAACCGTCGGCTAAATTAAAGCGCATTTGATAGCCAAACACAGATTTGGTGCCGCTGCCGGTTCTGTCGCCTTTGGTCGCGCCTGTGCTGAGGATGTGTTCTAACAGTTGTAAATATTGTTTCATGCCAAAGTTTATAGAATTGAAGTGGAGCGCGGGGTGGCGGTTAGGCTTGTTTTATTGCCTAAACCTTTCAGGTCTTTGAGACCTGAAAGGTTTTTTGTACTTGAAAACGGATGTTCAATGACTTATTTATTTAAACCTGTTGAACCAAAACCACCTGCGCCGCGTTGGGTATCCGACAATTCATTTTGTTCTGCTATTTCAACATGCAACGTTGGTTTAATCACTAATTGCGCTATTTTTTGCCCTTTGCTGACATGATAAGTTTCTTTGCCGTGATTGATTAAAATCACGCCGATTTCGCCACGATAACCTTCATCAACTGTGCCGGGTGTGTTTAAAACGGTAATCGCATTTTTTAACGCTAAACCGCTTTTCGGGCGCACTTGCGCTTCGGTGTTTTCAGGTAATTGTATGGAAATACCTGTGCCAATCAATGCAACTTCGCTGGGGGGAATTTCTTTATCGCAAATCGCATGTAAATCCATGCCCGCATCGCCTGGATGCGCATAGGAAGGCAAAATTGCGTCGGGGTTTATTTTTTTAAAAATGACTTTCATGGTGATCTTGAGTTTAAACCTGTCAGATCTCAAAGACCTGACAGGTTTTAATAGAGTAGGGTGGGCACGCTGTTTTGCCCACCATTTTTAAAGCACAGTCTGGATTTGTGAATAAAATTTCAGATGTTTGAAAATACCAAAAGTGAACAAAATTAAGGCATCAAATCAAATTCGCTACCTTCTTTGGTTGGCGGAATTAAATCTTCTGGGCAAACGCCCAATAACAAAGCGACTGGACTGGCGATAAAAATAGAAGAATACGTTCCAAACACCACACCAAACAGCAAAACGATGGAGAAATTATGTAACGCTTCACCGCCTAAAAAGAATAACGACACTAACACCAAGAATACGGTCATTGAAGTCATAATGGTTCGGCTTAAGGTGATATTCACAGCAATATTCATCATTTCTTCAACCGTTTTATTGCGCATTTGCAAGAAATGTTCGCGAATTCGGTCATAAACCACAATCGTGTCGTTTAATGAATAACCAATCAAAGTCAAAACTGCTGCAAGCACGGTCAAATCAAATTCCAGCCCTAGCATAGAAAACACGCCGAGTGTGACGATTACGTCATGCACGGTAGCGATAATCGCGCCAGTGGAAAATTTCCATTCAAATCGCACTGCGATGTAAATTAAAATCCCAAAAGTGGAATAAAGCAGAGCTAAAAAGCCATCTTGCGCTAAATCATCACCCACTTGCGGCCCTACGAATTCAACACGGTGAATCGTGGCAGGTTCTTTGGTATTTTTATTAATTGCTTCCATCACTTGATGACTTAATTCCACATTGCTCAGTTCTTTATGCGGTTTTAAGTGAATCAAAACATCTTTGGCGTTGCCAAAGTTTTGTACGGTGGCATCGTCAAAACCTGAGGTGTCTAAGGTGTTGCGTAATACGGTTAAATCAGCAGCGTTTTCGTAGCCAATTTCAATCAGCGTGCCGCCAGTAAAATCAATGCCCATTTGCAAGCCGCGTGTGGCTAAGGACACAATCGAAACAAGCGTTAAAAGACAGGAAAATATCAGGGCGTATTTGCGATTACCAATAAAATTTATAGTTCTGGTCATAATGAATCTTCGTGAAAAGTTGGGGTTAGACCTTTCAGGTTTTAAAAATCTGAAAGGTCTGTCCTTGCGTTAAATTGACAATTTCTCAAGTTTACGACCGCCGTGAATCCAGTTGCTTATCATCCGTGTCACTGTAATTGCAGTAAACATTGACGATAAAATCCCGATAATCAGCGTGACCGCAAAGCCTTTTACTGTGCCTGTGCCGAAAGCAAATAACACTACGGCAACCACAAGGTTAGTAAAATGCGAGTCAAGAATGGTGGCAAATGCTTTGTCATAGCCTACGAAAATACTCGATTGCACGGGATGACCATTTTTCAACTCTTCTTTAATCCGCTCAAAAATCAACACGTTAGCATCCACCGACATCCCAACCGTTAAAATAATCCCTGCGATACCCGGCAAAGTCAGCGTTGCTTGCAACAGTGACAAAATAGCAATCACGATAAATACGTTAAACGTTAAAGCAACATTGGCAATGATGCCGGACAGTTTGTAATAAACTGCAATCAGCAATACAACCGCGCCGAAGCCCACTTCAAACGATAACATGCCTTTATTAATATTATCTTGTCCTAAGCTTGGCCCTACAGTACGTTCTTCAACGATTTCAACAGGTGCGGCTAATGCGCCAGCTCTTAATAATAGCGACAAATTCCGTGCTTCTTCTGGGCTGTCTAAACCTGTGGTTTGAAAACGTTTGCTAAATGAATCACGGATAGTGGCTATACTGATGACTTTTTCAACTTTTTCGCGGTGATGTACTTTTTTACCATCCACGACTTTGTTTTCAGATTTGTATTCAATGAACACAACCGCCATAGGTTTGCCGATATTTTTCTGGGTGAGATGCCCCATTTTTTTCGCGCCCAAACCATTTAAGGTAATGGACACCGCAGGACGGCCGTCTTGGTCTGGCACATAGCCCGCATCAACAATTTCCGCACCCGTTACAATCACATGGCGGTCTAATAGCACGGGCGCACCATTCACATCATGGTAAATACGGCTGCCAACTGGCACTTCACCTGCAATAGCTTTTTGCAGGTCATGTTCAACATCCACTAAGCGATATTCCAACGTAGCTGTTTTTCCCAAAATTTCTTTGGCACGGCTGGTGTCTTGAATACCAGGTAATTGCACAACGATTCGGTTAGTGCCTTGACGTTGAATAATAGGCTCAGCAACACCGATTTCATTCACACGATTATGCAGCGTGGTAATGTTTTGATCGACAGCATTTTTTTGCAATTCCAAACGTTCTTTTTCAGAAATTGTGACTAAGATTTCATTAGGATTGGTCACTGATTCTTTCACGTCTAAGCTATGAAAATCACGATCTAATACTTCAAATGTTTTTGCTTTGTCTTTTGCATCTTTTAACGTGATTTTAATCGCGCCTTCATCTTTGGCGACTGATTCGTAACGAATTTTTTCATTCCGCAACATTGAGCGCACATCAAGATTGTAACGCTCTTCGGCTTGCTTAATGGCTGCAACCATATCCACTTCTAATAAGAAATGCACCCCGCCACGCAAGTCCAAACCTAAATACATGGGGTTTGCGCCTAAGGAGCGTAACCATTTTGGCGTAGAGGAGGCTAGGTTTAACGCTACAGAAATGCTATCACCCATTTTGTCGCGTAGCACATCAGCCGCTTTTAATTGCACATCGGTGTTGTTAAAGCGAATCAGAATTTGATTATTGGCAAATTCAAATTCTTTGATAGCTAAGCCTGCATTCGATAAAGTTGATTTAATTAAATCGGCTTGCGGTTGTTCTAGTTTTGATTTTAGAACAGGGGCAATTTGTACAGAGGGATCACTGCCATAAATGTTTGGCAAGGAATAAACAACTGAGATTGCCAAAATCATCAAAATGAGTAAGTTTTTCCACAGAGGGTAATGGTTTTGCATTATGTTTTCCAACAAGTAAACACGCTAGTTTTTGGAGGGTGTTGGGTGGGGAAAAAGCTTGCCCACCGCAACGTTTAAAGTTTAGCGTTTTGTCAAAGAAGGTTTATTGACGGTTTTGTAAGTACCTTTAGGCATGATGCTGGCGATTGCATGGCGTTGAACTTGCAGAAAAGTGTTTTCGCTCACTTCAAGTTTAACAAAGTTGTCATCGACTTCAGCTACTTTACCTAAAATACCGCCGCTGGTGACAACTTCAGTACCTTTGTTTAAAGTCGATAACATCGCTTTGTGTTCTTTTGTTTTTTTGGATTGTGGCAAAATAAACAAAAAATAGAAAAATACTAAAATAGCGGCCGGGAATATCATCCCTTCAAGTCCGGGTTGTGCAGCAGTAGCAGGCGCAGCGGCAGCGACCGCATCAGAAATAAAAAAACTCATTATTGTCCTCAGTTGATGTAGTTATTATTTTGGAATAAAAGGTTACTTATTCAGTGATTTAAAAAAACCTGTCATTATGCCACATTCGGCACAGACATTCCGCGTTGTTGATAAAATTGCGCTACGAACTCGTTTAAGCGTCGCGCTTCAATCGCGTCACGCAATTGCTGCATGAGCGATAAATAATAGTAAAGGTTGTGAATGGTGTTGAGTCTTGACCCTAGCATTTCTTTACATTTATCCAGATGTTTAAGATAAGCCCGCGAATAATTTTTACAAGTATAACAAGCGCACAGTTCATCCAGCGGGCGAGTATCAAATTGATATTGCTGATTGCGGATTTTAATCACGCCCGTGCTGGTAAAAAGATGACCGTTTCGCGCATTGCGGGTTGGCATCACGCAATCAAACATATCAATGCCGCGCCGCACCGCTTCCACCAAATCTTCCGGCGTACCCACACCCATTAAATAGCGTGGTTTATCTTTGGGCATTTTAGGATGCACCACATCTAAAGTTGCCATCATTTCGTGTTTTGGTTCTCCGACAGACAAACCGCCAATCGCATAACCGTCAAAACCAATATTCAACAAACCATCAATCGACTCTTGGCGCAAATGCTCATACATCCCACCTTGCACAATTCCAAATAACGCCGCTGGATTATCACCATGCGCTTTTTTACTGCGTTCTGCCCAGCGCAAAGAAAGGCGCATTGAATCAGCCGCTTGTTGCACAGTGGCAGGGTAGGGCGTGCATTCGTCAAAAATCATCACAATATCCGAACCTAAATCACGCTGCACTTGCATAGATTCTTCAGGCCCCATAAAAATTTTGCTACCATTAATCGGTGATTTAAACGTGACACCGGCTTCAGTGATTTTTCGCAATGCACCTAAGCTAAAAACCTGAAAACCGCCCGAATCCGTTAAAATAGGTTTGTCCCAGTGCATAAAATCATGCAAATCACCGTGCGCTTTGACCACGTTAGTGCCGGGGCGGAGCATTAAATGAAACGTGTTGCCCAAAATAATTTGCGCACCCACGCCCGTGAGGTCTTCAGGCGTGAGAGATTTGACAGCACCATAAGTTCCAACGGGCATAAAAATCGGCGTTTCTATGATGCCGCGTGCAAACTTTAATCGTCCACGACGGGCATGACCATCGGTGTTGATTAAATCAAATTCCATAAACAATCCCTTAAAAGCAAGATACAAAAGAGCGAGCATTATATTTTCTTTGCTAAAACTAGCAACTCAAATTATCAATCACGTTTGTGTACAACTCAGGTTAGAATAAAGCCTTTCTCTTAAAAAAATAGCTTAAGTTAAAGCCATTCATTTTTTCAGCAATCAACAGCAGATTTATGTTTCCCGAAATTAAAGAAAAAATCGCACAATTTATTATTCCAATTATCTTCGTATTGCTTTGTATTATTTCAACGGCAATTGCTGTGACTAGCCTAAAAACATTTGATGAGCTTTCAGGATTAAAAAAAGCTTGGCTAAACTACGAGCAAGTTGCGGTCGCAAGTTCTGAGCAATTAGATGGAATAAACAGACAATTAGGTTATGGTGGCTTTATCCATCATTTTGAAATGCTAATGTTTAAATATAACAAAAGCCTTATTCCACAAATTTATCATCATTTAGACTTGTTTGAAGATGAAATAACAGCGTATATGCAGCTGGGGATTTCTTCAGACGAAAAAGCTTCATTGCAACAATTGAATCGCACCGTGCAGATTTATCGCGGTAAGTTTGAGTTGGCACAACATATATTAAGTCAGAGCAAAAAAATCGACAGCAAACAGCTAGAGTATGATTTAAAAGTGGATGACAGTTTAGCAATAACGGCGTTAAATCAATTGCATAAAGCCAATCAGCAGCGGCGTGAACAAATGAGGGGAGCGATTGAATTACGTTTACAGACCACTAAACAGTTATTAGTTTGGCTGACAATAGCAATTGTTTTGATGTTGTTATTTATCAGTATGCTAGTTCGATATATCCTGTGTTTGTCAAAAACAACCACTGAAAATGTGCAAGCGCAACAGGATTCCAATCAAGTAGCGCAATCTGAGCCAGATGTTGCAAAAGATGTTTCTGTTAAATCCATTTCCGCGCCAACACAGCAAGATTCTAATGGTGTTTTTGTTGAGTTTGCTAAAGAAGCGATGATTAGAACAGTGACACAAGATCAAGTGATCATAGGTGCAACCCCGCATTATGATGGGTTAAGAGTTTTATTAGTTGAGGATAATACGATTCATCAGCAAATAGAATTAAACCTGTTATCGAGTGTGGGCGCGGAGATTGATGTTGCAAATAATGGCGTAGAAGCAATACAAAAATTAGGTAAGCAACGTCTTTACGATATTATTTTAATGGATTTGCAAATGCCGGAAATGGATGGGTTTAAAACAACAGAATATATCCGTTTTAATTGCCCTTATTACAGTGAAGTGCCTATTATTGCTGTGACCGCTAATGCAATGGAAACAGATAAAGAAAAGTGTTTGCAAATAGGCATGAATGATTATATTTCTAAGCCAATTGAAGTGAATAGCTTATATAATATTCTTGAGAAATGGCTGGGTGTAAAGCTGTATGAGCAAAAACAAGTTGTAGAAAAAAATGCTAATGTTATTCAAGGTAATTCAGAGAATAGTTTTGAGTTTAATAAAAAATCAACTCAGGAAATGAATTATAAATTATTGCAATGGCAATTAGTGCAATTAAGAATACTACTATTGAATTGTGATTTACGCGCTGAGGATTTATTTAATAATATTTGTTCTCAGCTCAGTGATTTGCTGGATAAATCAATAACAGATCTGATTCTGTTAGATATTACTGATCGTAATTATAAGCCTGCGCAACAAAAAATTGACCAGCATATTATTCCTATATTAGCGAAGTTGAAAAAAAGAGAGTTGTTTAATGGGTGAGTCATTAAGGAACGTGTACAAATCAACTTAGGCAAGTTTATTCTTAAAATTGCTGAGCTTCACGACTAGCAGTCCTTGAAGGCGTAAGTATCTACACATCTTGGAATTATAAAATTCTTTTATATCAATATGATACATTAATATGTAGGCTGGGTTAGCTGCTTTTTTCGATAGAAAAAAGAGCGTAACCCAGCAGCGGCTGTTTTAAAACGCTGAATGCTGGGTTACGATTATTTCGCAGTCGCTCAATAATCTAACCCAGCCTACAAATAATTCTTTATTATCAATAAGTTTTAATAATATTGATGTTAAAAACTTGTGTAGATACCTATGCCTTGAAGGACTGCTAGTCGTGAAGTTGTCGAGTGTATTTCATGCGCAGTCCTAAGCAATGAAAGTTCTTATTTTTTCGCTACTAAATCCCACAGAAATAAAAAAAGCCGTTTAGAGTAACACCCTAAACGGCTTAGTTTTTTGTCCAGCTTGAAACTAATCTGACTGGACTTTTTTGCTACGACTTAAGCGATTAACGACCGACTGCTCTCATAATTGAGAAGAAAACGTCTGTGTTGTCGATAGTGCCTGCAAATAGACCTGATGAACGACCATAAGCTGACAAAGGAATATCAGCTGCTGTGTGAGTTGCACTTGTGCCTGGTACTTGACCTGTAATCAAATAGCCAGTTGCTGTGTCGCGAGCCAGTGGCAAAGTGTTAGGTTGAGCATCAGTACGCCAATCTTCATTGCGATCTGCGTTAGCACCAAAACCGACTAAGATACGTTTATCAACGTTTGTAGTTTCAGGATAACCATCCGCTGCAATGGTGTATTTTGGAAAGCTTGCAGCATCATACACGCCCACAACAGTGTCACGCATAGAGGCGGCTGTATTAGATTTGGCTTGTAAAGCAGCATCAGTGACGACTGATGCACCAATAATAGCCGCGCCCGCACATTCGTGGTCAGCAGTCACAATCACTAAGGTATCAGGATGGGCTTTTGCGTAAGCTTGAGCCACTTTAATCGCGCTATCAAACTCAATCGTATCCAGAATCATCCGTTCTGCATCCATATTGTGAGCTTGTTTGTCGATAGACGCGCCTTCTACCATTAATACGAAACCGTTTGGACTATTTGCATCCAGCACAGCTAGAGCTTTGTCAGTCATTTCATTGAGCATTGGTTGGTCTGGCAGACCTGAAGTGGCAACCACAGTAGAAGCCCCTCTGCGACCATCAATTTTATCTAAAGCAACGTTCATATTAGAAAACGCGAACAATCCTAATAATTTGGACGGTACACCTGCGCCAACCATTGCTGTTTTGTCTGCTGCATAAGTCCAACCTGCGGATTGGAAATCACTAATCAAGTTGCGTGTGCTGTCAAGTGCGCCGGCTGCAACACCCCAACCTGTTTTAATATCGTTAGGTAAGATGTAATCTGTGGTATCTGTACGTCCTGAACCTGCTGTTCCAGCAGGTAAAAACCATTTACGTCCGCCACCCATTAACACAGTTAAGCCAGTACGCGCTGAATCATCAAAAAACTGATCCACAATACCTGTACCTGCGCCACGATCTTGCGTGTGAACTGCCATAGAAGCTGGCGTTGCATCAAACACATCAGCAGTGGTAACGACACCTAATTTTTTACCTTTTTGACGGGCTAAATATTCTGACAAATATTCAAAACGTGGGTTATCAAATTTATCGGTTGTATCATCTGGCCACACGCCTTCTTGATTGTTTGCCGCTTTATTGCCTGTGACATAGTTTTGCATACCCGGTGCGGAGTCAGTCACAATCGAGTTCAAAGAGGCTGTCATCACCATTGCAGTGTTCGGGAAAGTATCCATCGCTAATTTAGCGTTGACTTTTCCTTGTGAATAACCTTTTAACATAATACGAGCCGCAGTACGTTGGCTTGCGCCCATGCCGTCACCTAACATGATGATGACGTTTTTAGCGGAGTTAGCACCTGATAATGGTGTAGCAACCACTTCAAAATTGCCTTTTGCCGCAACAGTTGCTTTGTCGCTTTGGATAGCTCTAGCTGTGAAAGTGTGTACACCAACTGTTAGGTTAGAATAACCACGCACTGAAGAAACCACAGCATTAGGAACTGTTGCAGTTAATGCCGTTGCAGGCACTAAGCTAGTTGTGCCAGCCACAGGTGTATACAGTTTGTTGTCGATATACCATTGTACTTTAGTAATGGTTTGTCCAGCATCAGGTCTTACTGTTGCTTGCAAGTCAAAACGTTGACCAGGAATAAAACGTGCAATCATGGGGGCTGATTGTGCGCCACCTGTTGCGAATAATTGACTTGGAGGAGTCAAGCGGCTAATCACAGGAGCGGCATTAACAGTGCTGATTGCTAACAGTGCAGAAACTGTAGCCGTGAGTAAGGTATTACGGTGTTTCATTGAGAATTCTCCGAATATAGAAAGGTAGTTTTAAACGTGCGGGGGTGAAATAAAAAGTTTTATCGTCTAAACCTTCCAGGTCTTGAAGACCTGGAAGGTTTTTATACTTAAGTTTGGTTAATCCAAAATCAGCCGTGCATAAGACATACGTCCGTTAGCTTCTTCTTGGTTGCCGAGTTCCAAAGTGCCAGTGAGTTCCCATAAACCTCTACGATAAGGAATAACGGTGTTTTTCTCGGCAGGTGGAATATGTACAAACAACGTGGCAGGTGGCATATCGTCAGCAGGGCCATCTTCTTTTTCAGCCATATTGACAGGCAGTGGCGCAATCATAAAAAGACCCGCAGTCGGTTCTTCTTCTTTCACCATATAACCTGAGATTTGCACGCGCTTGTTTTTCAGGCTTAATAATGTAGAGCTAGGTTCTAAACCTAATGTGCCTACAGGAAATTTGAAAAAATCTTTCAAATCTAATTTTATGGCAGCAATAGATTGAATTTCTTGAGTTTTGGCAGTTGCATTTTTGTTGATATTTTCAGTGCAACCGACAAACAACAAGGAAGTGAATAAACAACAGGCAAAACGATGGATGGGTAAAACGCGCACTCTGACAACCTCTGATAGCCAATAAATATCTTGAGATAGTATTGGTTTTATATTTCAGCAGTGTGACAACAATTCACAAGAGATGGGGAATTCTGCGTGATCGCAGTTCAAAAAATTTTCAAGACGACCAGTCGTCTTAAAAAATTTTCGTGGAACTTGAGAAGTTTTTTAAATAATACTGCCATCCTTGGCAAGGCGGGTTTCAGCAATCCAAGCTGAATCTAAATGATGTGCTTATGCAGCCAATAACGGATCTAATTTATTATTTTTATCCAGCGCGTATAAATCATCGCAGCCCCCGACATGATAATCACCAATATAAATCTGCGGCACAGTTCTGCGCTTGGTGCGAGTCATCATTTCTTGGCGTAAATCAGGCTTTGAATCCACGTTAATTTCAGTATATTTCACCCCTTTTCTATCAAATAAACGTTTTGCCATAGTGCAATACGGGCAAAGATTAGCGGTGTAAATCAAAATTTCAGGCATTATGTTTCTCTAAATATTTTCAGCTAGTTCAATAGGTTATTCGTAAAAGCAAAGCAGCGCGTTCCCTTGCCATCGCAAGGTAAGTAATTAAACAAAAGTTTTTCGGTATATCGGAGTGCAAGCTTTGCTTGCAATGTCAGGCAAAGCCTGACCTCCAGTATTTCGTAATGCCTTGAAACTTTTGCGCACCTATTTAAAAAGGTAGATTTAATCTTCCTTTCTAAATTCACCTTCAATTGCCGCTTTTTCTTGCGGAGCATGTGAAAAAGGCGAATTTTGCGCAGTCACCAAATAATGCTCAATCACATATTTTGCAATGGCTTTGCGCATCGGAGGAATCAAGCAAGCAAGCCCTAAAATATCGGTAAAAAATCCCGGCGCAATCAACAACGCGCCGCCAATCAACAAAATAGGCCCTTCTATCATTTCATAGGCAGGCACTTCACCGCGAGCAAGACTGTCTTGAAAACGTTTTAAAGTGGTAAAGCCTTGTTGCCGAAAGAACCATACGCCTAACACGCCCGTGCCAATAATCACGATAATGGTCGGGAAAATACCTAAAAAGCTTCCTACTTCTAACAACAGGTACAACTCTATAAAGGGTATTAGTAATAAAATCAAAAGGATAATCTGTAAAGCTCTCATGTAATTTCTCGTTGTGAATTGACCAAACGACAATATAAAGGCAAGTCGATTTAATTTCTAGGATAATATGCAGTTCTTCTTTAAATAGCCGCGTAAATGTCTACACATACCCAACTTATTCTCTGCACTTGTCCTGATGTTGAGACTGCCCAGCGAATTGCACGACATTTGGTGACAGAAAAATTGGCAGCCTGCATCAATATTTTGCCCAGTATTACCTCTATTTATGAATGGCAAGGTGAAATTGAAACCGCGCAAGAGCAATTATTATTGATTAAATCTGCTCAGTTTCATTACGCCAACATTGAGGCAGAAATTAAACGCCTACACCCTTATGAACTTCCCGAAGTGATTGCGATTGCGATTGAAAACGGTCTTCCTGATTATTTGAAATGGATTAACTCATGTCTTTTGCCAGAATAAATTTCTGTTATTTATTATTTATCCTGTTTAGCCCCGCGCTGTTTGCGATTGACGAGGCGCAATTATTACCTGTTGATGAAGCTTTTAAAGTTTCCGCCACCGGCGTATCTGGTGAAGAGGTGTTATTGTCTTGGCAAATCGCAGACGGTTATTTGTTGTATCAAAATAAATTTAAACTGCAATCGCAAACCGAGGGCATCGAATTAGGTAAAACTGATTTTCCAAAGGGAAAAATCAAACATGATGAGGTGTTTGGCGAGGTGGAAATTTATCGGCAAAGCGTGTCGATGCGTGTGCCGCTAGTGAATTTGACTAAAAAATCAGCCGTAAAATTATCGGTTAAATATCAAGGCTGTGCCGATATTGGCGTTTGTTATCCACCGCAAAATAAAGTTTTAGAGGTGAGTTTACCGATTGACCCGCAACCTAAAAGTGACCCATTAGCAGAATTAACCGGTGGCTTAAAAGGGCTGAAAGCTAGTTTATTTACCGATGAATTGTTACCCGCTGAACAGGCGTTTCAATTTTTTGCGCAAGTGAAAGATGCAAATACGCTGCATTTGAATTGGGATTTAGCCGATGGATATTATCTGTATCGGGAAAAAGTTAAACTCACCATAAAAGCAGGCGATGTTGAATTAGGCAATTACACTATTCCAAATGGCACGCCTAAACACGATGAATCCTTTGGTGATGTGGAGATTTTTCATCAAGAATTAAGTTTTGATGTGCCGTTGCTGCGCAAAAATACTGCTGCGCAAACAATAGAATTGGAAGTGGGTTATCAAGGTTGTGCGGATCGTGGCGTTTGTTATCCACCGATGCAAAAAACGGTATCGCTGGATTTGCCGGTTGCCACAGAAATCACTGGCAAAGACCTTTCAGGTTTTAAAAACCTGAAAGGTCTCACACCATCAGATACAAAATTATCTGAACAAGATCAAATTGTTAAATCACTGCGGCAAGATAGTTTATGGCTAACGCTGCTCACCTTTTTAGGCTTTGGATTATTGCTATCGCTGACTCCCTGCGTGTTTCCAATGGTGCCGATTTTGTCAGGGATTATTGTTGGACAAGGCAAAAATATCAGCACCCGCAAAGCGTTTGGCTTATCGCTCAGCTATGTGATTGCTACCGCGTTGACTTATACCGTGTTTGGCATTTTAGCGGCATTATTTGGCAGCAACCTGCAAACCGCGTTTCAACAACCTTGGGTGATTGGCTTATTTAGTGCGATTTTTGTGATTTTATCGTTGTCGATGTTTGGTTTTTATCATCTGGAAATTCCCAAAGGTTTGCGGGCGAAATTGCATCATTCCAGCGACAAACACCGCGATGGTTCATATTTAAGTGCTTTTGTGATGGGCGCATTATCGTCATTAATTGTAGGCCCTTGCGTTGCCGCGCCCTTAGCCGGTGCTTTGGTTTATATTGGGCAAACAGGTGATGTGGTGTTAGGCGGTGCGGCGTTATTTATGCTGGGTTTTGGCATGGGTGTGCCGTTGTTAATCATTGGCGCATCGGCGGGAAAAATTTTGCCAAAATCAGGACACTGGCTAGAAGTGATTAACCCAGTGTTTGGCGTGATTATGTTGGGCGTGGCATTATGGATGTTAAGCCGAATTTTGCCAGCGCATTTAATGATGTTGTTATGGGCTATCTTATTGATTATTCCAGCAATTTTCTTAAGAGCGTTAGATCCATTGCCGCATCCTGCCAGTGGCTGGCGCAAACTCTGGAAAGGCTTGGGCTTAATCATGTTGGTGTATGGTTTGTTTTTGCTGATTGGGTTTGGCTTAGGTCACACCAATCCTTTGCAACCGTTGCAAACAGTGATTGCGGAATGTAATGCGGCTGTGGAGGAGTGTAAAGCCGCCATTTTTCCTGAAAACAAAAAAGCCGGATTTCATTTTGACAGAATTGCATCGAATGCTGAGTTAGATAGTCGTTTGCAACAAGCCAGCAGCCAAAATCAGTGGGTGATGCTCGATTTTTATGCCGATTGGTGTATTTCTTGTAAAGAAATGGAGGCTTACACCTTTAGCGACCCGAAAGTGCAGCAACGTTTGGCTAATTTGGTGTTATTACAAGTTGATATGACCAACAATACCGAAGAACATAAAGCCATGTTAAAACGCTTTAACTTGGTAGGGCCGCCTGCGGTGCTGTTTTTTAGTCCAAATCAGCAAGAACAGCAGCAATATCGGGTGATTGGCTATCAAGAAAGTGCTAAGTTTTTAGCCGGTTTAGAAACAATGGGCGCGAAATAACGTGAGCAAACAAAATAATTTAATTGTGATTGCCGCGATTCTTGCGGGAGCGGCGGGCATTTTTGCGCAACAATTTAAAGCCTCAGTTCCTGAAAAGTCGGAAGTTTCCAGCACGTTATTCAACACGCAATTACCTGATTTAGCAGGAAAACCACACGTTTTAACACAATGGCGCGGTAAGATTTTAATTCTTAATTTCTGGGCAACATGGTGTCCGCCTTGTTTAAGCGAAATTCCTGAATTTATTGCTTTGCAAAAACAGTATGCAGATAAAAATGTGCAGTTTGTTGGCATTGCAGTCGATGAGAAATCCCCTGTTGCAGAATACAACAGCAAAGTAAATTTCAATTATCCAATCTTGATTGCCGGTGATGCTGGCGTTGATATGTCGAAAGCTTGGGGAAATGTGATAAGTTCTGTGCCTTTTACGGTGGTGATAAATCCGCAAGGGCAAATTATTCATCGGCAACTGGGTGAAATAAAACGCGAGGAGCTTTTGGCAATGATTCAGCCGCTGATTCATTAGTGATTAAAAAACCTGACAGGTCTTTGAGACCTGTCAGGTTTAAGCAATTAATACAAGCTACTATTCCAATCAATAAAACCATAAGGCTGATTAGCCGTTGTGCCCGCCCCAGTGATTAAAGGATTTTTGATTAATCCACTCAATTTGCTAGGATACCAATTAATGGGTTTCACAGACCATTTTCCAACGCCATCCACATCATTCATACTTAGCATTGTGACGACCGGAGTTGTTTGAATCACCACTCCGACATGACCATTTCTAAACTTGTTTTTGCTATCCGCTTCATTTCCAACACTGGCAAACACCACAAGATTGCCAACACTTGCTGTGGCTTTTTGCGTTAGTTTATCTAAAACGCCGCCATACCAATATTTTGCACTGTCATAAGCAGAGACCGCGCCCACTAATTGGGTATTAATCGGTGGATTGCCACCTTTTAGTTCAGAAACGCCCCATGCTGCACTGCCGCGTAGATTGCTGTCATTGTCGAAAACATTTGCAACTTGCGCTCGCCCTAAGCCTGTTAAATTAATCACTTTATCGCTTGCAACGCCATTGATAGAGGCTTTAATCGTAAGCGTGGCATTGCGTTGTGTGTTTGCCGTCAGATTGTCAAACGGTGAAAAACCAATGCTGATTGTGCAAAACTGATTTGCAGGAATAGTAAAGGTTTTAGAACCGGGCAAGTAGTTTGCAGGGCGACACGCCGCTTTGCTATCGGCAAATAAATTCACCCAATAACTGCTGGAGTCCGACATAATCACATTAGAAACGTTAATGGCTGTTGCAGAAGTGTTTTTGAGCAAAACGAGTTTTGTATTTTTAGCATCATAGCGTGTGGCAAAATTCAGCGAAATAGACGAGGCGTTAATCAGGTTGTAAAGGGTCGGCTGCACAGGAGCTGTTTGTGTTGAACTGACTAAGCGCACAGCATGAGTGTTGCTTTTGCCATAAGCGGTAATTTCACCACTACTAAAATACACCGTCCAAGCATTGCTAGTGAAGCTTGCATCTTGTGAAGATGACCAAAACCAAACGTTAGGAGAATTAGGAAAAATTGCGCTGTTAATGGCAGGATATGCACCATATTCGGCGATTGACAATAATTCGTTAGCATTCGGCAATCGCCAATCGGATTTACCTGCAAATTTAACGGCTAAAGCTTTTGCTTGGTCGAAACTATAGGTGGAATAAGAGCCGCCACACGTTGTAGTTGCGCTGCTCCACGTTTGCCCGATGGCACAGCGCATCCACGTTAATCCGGTGCGTTTATGCGTGACTGTGCCATTGCCGTTATCAGTAAAATCTGTGTCAGGGGTAAACAAATTGGCTGGATTCAATGCTTGTCCGGCGCGTACCAAACGCACGGGTAAGCTAATTGTTTTGTTGCCCATATAAATTTTTCCATAATTAAAACTCATCATCCACGCCATCACATCATAGCTAGCGTAAAGTGAGGATGACCAAAAGTAATTATCAAAGATTGTGTTAGGAAAAATCGTATTGTTAATGGCAGGCGAATAATTATCGCGTTCTACCAGTGTTTCTAATTCGGCAATATTAGGCAATCGCCAATCTGATTGTCCGGCAAAATTAGCTGTTAGAGCTTTTGCTTGTTCATAATTGTAAGTGCTTGCTGTGCCTGAGCAGTTTGTGCCTGTCCATGTTTGTCCGAGTGCACAGCGTTGCCAGATTAAGCCGGTTTTTTTGTGTGTGACTGTGCCATTGCCATTATCAACAAAATCGCTGGTTGGAGTGGTTGGTGTGGCTAAAGTGGATTGCGTAACGCCTAAAAACAGCAATACCAACAAAGGTTTAAAAACTTTTATCATCATTACTCTCCTTATTGTTAAAAACTTTAATTCTAGCAGTTGTGTGTTTTAAATTGTGTGAAAGCTTGTAGTTCTGATGAGCAATTTTGAGTTTTATAATATTTTCTGTGCCTGAAAATTTTTTAAGACGACTGGTCGTATTGAAAAATTTCAGCGCAAATTCTCTAAAATGACATACATAAAAGGCGGATTGTTTGAATCCGCCATTTTTAATTGTGGTGTTCAGGGTAAAGAGTCAATTTAAATTTTATGATGCTGAGTTTCTTTCGATATTGAGCTTTAACAGTCGCTGCAAAATTTCTGCATCCGTCATTTCGGGTGTGTAATCGTGCCAGCCATAAGCCGCCGCGACTGCTTTATCCAGTTCTTGATGTGCAACGATTAGCCATCCTGGACGTGCGTTGTATAAATTAGTCAAAGTGTGTGTTTTGAGATATTCCTCTTGTCCGCGCTTGGATTTCGGGCGTTTAGGAAATCCTGCCGCTTCTTCTTCTGGGGTAATCACCCAATCCACCCATTCTGGCGGATTCAGCCATTTTTCCCGATAGTCATTGAGTTTAAACGCGGCGGCGGCAATGGCTTGCGCATGAATCAGCGTTTCAGGATTTGTGACTGGCGCGGCCGTAGGTTTGCTGGAGTCCAAAATCGCGATTTTGGATTCTGAGTTATTTGTATCGGCAGGGCTTAAGCCTTCTGGAAAGGGGAAAGTTTCAAAACAGGTAGTGGGGGTGTAGCGGGGGTCGTTACCCTTGCCTAACCATGTGCATAAAGCCAGTGACCAGAGTTCGTGAAAACGCGAGTGCAAAATCCCAAATGTGGTGTCCTCGGAACGAGCGAAAGCAACCGTAGCACTATCCGGTAAAACACAAGCATCTAGCCAAACAAACAAACGATGCTTTGATACACGCGGCGTACATATAAAACGTTTAAGTGATGCAGTCGCTTTTCGTAATTCGGGGCGTGGACGTTGATGCAGCCACCATTTTTCAGTGATTCTTTTTTCTGTAATGGGATTTTCTTGAGTGTTTTCTTTCTGTTTTTGCATCCGTACTGTTTTGATATGCAATCGGCAATGGTCAAAAGGCAACTCAAAAAAACTGGCTTCGCTTTCACTCATAGATGCGGCAAAATCAATAATCCATGTATCAGAAGGACGGCGAGTAATATCCATACCATTCACCCAGGGGCGAACTACTTTGCTATTTGGCTCTCCATTTATATTAGGGGTCTGCAACCACATTCTGGCTAATGAGCCTGTCACATCAAAAGCTCCATTTTTTTGTGAGCCTATAAAAGATGCGCCAAGATTTTCAGGTAACTTTTTCGCCTGTGTTACATCTAAGTATTGCACCGTATTACCAGCAGTTAAGTCAGCATAAATTATTTCAACAGCTTGATTATTTAAATACTTTTGTTCAAGTGTTTCTTTAGAATATAAAGCTGTTTGAAAGCCAAAACAGGCTAACGACACTCGTACTGCTGTACCATTATCAAACCAAGCTTCGTCAGACCACGCATCAAAGATTGGCATTTTTTCACAAATTTCATCGAGCACAATCCGGTTTGAACCACCGCGAATGGAATTGGTTGACACTAAGCCTGCCGCCTTAGCTTTACCCGATAAAATCTGGTTACATGCTTTGTAAAACCAATAGCAGACTAAATCCGCACCCGCAGGGACTGCACCCTGATAGCATTTGCGTAAACGTGATACATATTTACTTCCTAACTCCTCACGCATTTTTTTGTCCCCCAAAAATGGCGGATTGCCAATAATGACATTTGCTTCAGGCCAAGGTGTTTCTCTGTTATCCCATGTAATGAGTGCATCCGTGTGTTCAATATCATTTAAGCGGCTTAAAATCGGATTTTTATTAATCGGCTTGCCGTTACGTTGACACCATTGAATATCGCCAATCCACACAGTTATCCGTGCTAACTCTACTGCGTATTCGTTGACTTCCAGACCGAGTACATTTTGTGTTCCAGTACCAATAATGATTTGTTTAGAAAAACCTAACATTTCAGCATCTAATTGGGCACGATGTTCCAAATCTTTCAGCGCGTGCAAAGCAAGATACAAAAAATTGCCTGAACCACACGCGGCATCCAGTACACGAAAATTATGCAGTTCATCTAAATAAGTCTGATACGCCGCCAAAGCATTTTTATAGTCATTAGTTCTCTTACTTCTGCCTTGTGATTTTTCTAGCACAGCTTTGACAGATTGCCATTTTTCTGTGAATGGTTTGATAATCAGCGGTTCTATTATTTTATTAATGGTAGCAACGTCAGTGTAATGTGCTCCCAGTTTCGCCCGACAGTTAGGGTCTAAACCACGCTCGAATAACGTACCGAAAATAGTGGGGTCAATGGCTCGCCAATCTAAATCATTCGCTGCTCGAAATAAAACACCAACATCATTAATATTCAGTTCGGGGATTTCTATAATTTCAAATAAACCGCCGTTAAACCAAGCTATATCATCACTGCCATAACGACTATTTTTTTTCTTCATTGCAAAAAACAAGTCTTTAAGACAACGCTTGGCTTTTGATGGGTCAGAGCGTACCGCTTTTAATAAGCGAGTAAAAATGTGACTATCCTCAGAAGGCGTGTTATGTAATAACCCTTCATCTTCGGCAAACATACAGAAAATACACTGCGTTAGAAAATGAGCAACGACTTTTGGCTTAATACCTCTGCCCCGCATTTCACCCGCAAGATAGGCAAATTTTGCCGCCGCTTCTGCGGTAATCGCGGCATTCGATTTTAAAGGTTTGAGTTTGTCAGGGTCAGTAAAAACCCAGCGCAGAATTTGCAGGTTTTCAGTTGTACCAATTTCAGACAATAAAATCGTGCGCGGCTCGTCTGGAAACCCGCGAAACACGGTGTGAATTTCTATCCGCTCACGGTCGCACACAATCAACAACGGCGGATTTTCCAAATTGCCGGAATATTCACGCAACTGGGCTAATGCTTTTTTTAAATCACTGCGTGGTTTTTTATTTTCCCAAGCGAAATGGTCTTTTTTCCACACATCCGCCCAACCGCGCCTGCCGCTGTCTTTCACCGCGCCTTTTTCGTAACAAAACGTCTCAGAATCGCGCGGTACATCGACTTTTAATAACTGGCATAAATCTTCAATAAAAGCCTGTGCGCCTGCTCGTTCAGTTAAATCGTTAGCAGTCCAAGTAATAATAAATTCTTCAGGTGTCATAGAAACAGATTGGAATAGGAATAGTTTTTTCAATGGGTAACGCACTTAGAAATATGCACAAAACAATTTCTTCAAGTGGATTACTCTAATCGTCGGATGTCACGACTGGCAGTTCTCAAAGGCATAGTTATCTACACATCTTTAGTTTAAAAAAGTGTTTATATATCAATTGGATATTGAAATATGTAGGTTGGGTTAGCTGCTTTTTTCGTCAGAAAAAAGAGCGTAACCCAACAAAGTGCGTCTATTTTAACGCTGAATGTTGGGTTACGCTTATCTCGCTTCGCTCAATAATGCTAACCCAACCTACAAAACCTCTTTATTATCAATGCTTTTGTTATAAAAACCATCAAACTATCTTGTGTAGATACCTATGTCTCAAAGGACTGCCAGTCGTTATGCTGCGGGAGTTATTTTATGCTCATTCCTTAATAAGCTATAAAAATGGAATTGCGGTAGAAAACGACTTCCAGTTTCAAGAACCGAAAGCCGTTGTTAAAAGCTAAACGATTTATCTCAACACACCGCTAGGATGCGAATAACTATCTAAAACATGCACATAATTAGCACGCTCATAAGCGGTCGGATCAATCGCATGTTGTTGACTGACACTCCCTTTCAATTGCTGAACCGATTCATACTCATGGTCATTTAGCCATTGTTCCAAGCCTTGCAGAATCTCAGTTAATGAGCCAATGCCACGTTCCAACAACACACTGCACAAATGCACCACATCCGCGCCAGCTAATAACGCTTTCACCACATCTTCCACTTGATGAAAACCGCCTGTTGCCGCCAACGACAAATTCACCCGCCCATACATCACTGCCAACCAGCGAATGCGCAGCAAAGCCTCCGACGAAGTGGAAAGCTCCAGTTTCGGCACAACCTGCAAAGTTTCTAAATCAATATCTGGCTGATAAAAGCGGTTGAATAAAACAATTCCATTCGCTCCTGCCGCTTCCAAACGTTTCGCAAAATGCACAGGCGAACTAAATTGCGATGATAGTTTTAAAGTAATCGGCAAATTCACCTGTGCTTTTATCACCTGCAAAATTTCGAGATAACGATTCTCAACCGTTTCGCTACTTTCTTCTACGTTGGCTGCCAAATGATACATATTCAGCTCCAACGCATCCGCGCCTGCCTGTTGCAAAGATTGCGCATAATCCAACCAGCCGCCTAACGACGTGCCGTTCAAACTGGCAATCACCGGAATTTGCAACGCTTGTTTCAGCTTAACCAAATGCTCCAAATATTGTTCTTGATAGGTTTTGACGTTATCGAGCATGGGATGAAACGAATCCGCCTCACCATGCCCAATCGCTTGTTGATGAAAAAAACGTAACGCATGTTGTTCTTCCGCTTCAATTTTTTCTTCAAATAAAGACGACATCACAATCGCAGAAGCTCCAGCATCTTCCAGTTTTTTAGCCATATCAACATCTTTGCTATAAGGCGATGAAGATGGCACTAAAGGATTCGCCAGTTTTAAACCTAAATATTCCGTACTTAAATCAACCATTATTTTTTCTCCTGAGCAAGTTCAGTATTGATTTGGGCTTTGATGGCAGAAACGCGGGTCGCTTCATTCCATTCTAATTCCGATAATTGTTTGTAATAGTGATAGCGATTTTTTACATCATCCTGAGCTTGTTTCAAAAAGCCTTCTGCCGCTTCAGGATTCGATTGCCACAACATGCTGAAACGGGTTTCAGTCATCACAAAATCGCGGTACGGAATGGACGGTGCAGGCGAATCTAACTTCATTGGATTTTTGCCTTCTGCAATGTGTTTCGGATTAAAACGGAACAGCGGCCAATGCCCACTTTTTACCGCTAAATTTTGTTGGCGATGATTGTTTGACAAATCGACACCATGCGCAATACACGGCGCGTAAGCAATAATAATGGAAGGGCCATCGTGGGCTTCGGCTTCCAAAAACGCATTCAAAGTTTGCGTGTCTTTACCTGCATACGCGACATGCGCAACGTAAACATTGCCGTAATCCATTGCCAATAAAGCTAAATCTTTTTTCGCTGTGGATTTGCCGCCAGCAGCAAATTTTGCCACCGCGCCCATTGGCGTTGATTTTGATTTTTGTCCACCCGTGTTGGAATAAACTTCGGTATCCAAAACCAGAATATTTACATTGCGACCGCTGGCGAGAATGTGGTCAACGCCACCAAAACCAATGTCATACGCCCAGCCGTCACCGCCGATAATCCAGACGCTTTTTTTGCATAGGCTATCGGCTAATTGTGTTAATAAAGTCATCGCTGGTTCATTAGCTTTTTGTTCAGCCCTTGCTTCATTAAATTTTTCTATACCTACACTATGAAAATAAGGAATATGTAACTCATTTAAAATAAACAACTTATCCTTTAGTTTTTTCACTCTTTCGCGCTGTTCATAAATCCCTGCTTCGTTGCTTTGGTCTGCGGTCAGAATCGCATCAGCTAATTCAGCTCCGATAACATCACGCAACGATAAAACCAATTCCGCTGCTTGTTCGGCTTGTTTATCAATCGCAACCCGCATTCCTAAACCAAATTCAGCGTTATCTTCAAATAGCGAATTGCTCCACGCCACACCGCGCCCATCAGCATTTTTCGTCCAAGGTGTCGTGGGTAAATTGCCGCCATAAATTGAAGAACAGCCGGTGGCATTGGCAACAATCATTCTGTCACCAAATAACTGTGAGGCGAGTTTCACATACGGGGTTTCGCCACAACCAACGCACGCACCAGAGAATTCAAACAGCGGTTGTAACACCATCGCGCCTTTAATGGTGTTGGTTTTCAGCAAGCGTCTATCGTATTCAGGCAAGGACAGGAAGAAATCCCAATTTTCGCTTTCCTGTTCGCGCAACGCAGGTTGCGGACTCATGTTTAAGGCTTTGCGGCTGGCATTGGATTTATCCCGAATCGGGCAAATATCCACGCACAACGTGCAGCCCGTGCAATCTTCGGCTGCCACTTGATAACTGATGGATAATCCAGCGGGAAAATCTTTGCCCAGCATCGGCGCGTGTTTAAAGCTGGCAGGTGCATTGACTAACGCTTCAGTTGGGTAAATTTTGCTACGAATCGCGGCATGTGGGCACACCATAGGGCATTTGCCGCATTGCGTACATAAATCAGTTTCCCAAACCGGAATTTCCAACGCCAAATTGCGTTTTTCATACGCCGCCGTGCCAGTTGGGAATGTGCCATCCACAGGCATTGCGCTAACCGGCAATAAATCGCCGCGTCCGGCAATAATTTCGCCTGTCACTCGTTTGATAAAGTCGGGTGCGGAATCTTTAATCACTGAAACGATGTCAAAACTGTTGCGTAGAGACGCAATATTTTGCGTCTCTACCTGATGCAAACACGCCAGTGTTTCGTCAATTGCTTTGAAATTCAAATCAACAATGCGCTGACCTTTTTTACTGTAGGTTTTTTCCACCGCATGTTTAATCGCCACAATTGCGTCTGCTTGCGGCAACACACCAGAAATGGCAAAAAAGCAGGTCTGCATAATGGTGTTGATACGTTTGCCCATTCCGGTTTTTTCACCGACTGCATAACCGTCAATCACATAAAAACGAATCTTTTTATCCAGCATTTGTTGCTGCATTTTGCGCGGTAGCGTATCCCACACTTTATCCGCCGCGACAGGCGTGTTCAGCAAAAACACTGCGTTATCAGCGGCGTTATCAAGCATCTCATAACGTTCTAAGAAAATGGTTTGATGACAGCCGATAAAATTCGCATCGTTTTCGCCAATCAAATAAGTGGAGCGAATCGGTTTTGAGCCAAAGCGCAAATGCGAAACGGTGATTGCGCCAGATTTTTTGGAGTCATAAACGAAATAACCTTGCGCATAACTGTCTGTTTCTTCACCGATAATTTTGATGGTGTTTTTGTTTGCGCCGACTGTGCCATCACTACCCAAGCCGTAAAACATCGCTTGAAATGTGCCGTTGCGGGCATCGGTGCGAAAATCTGCATCCCACGCTAAACTGGTGTGTGATACGTCATCGTAAATGCCGATGGTGAAATTATTTTTCGGTTGCGCTTTCGTCAATTCATCGAAAACCGCTTTCACCATGCCGGGGGTGAATTCTTTGGAAGAAAGCCCGTAACGTCCGCCAATAATTTTTGGCAACTTACTAAATTTGCTAGTTTCGCTGCTGTAGTCCTGCATGATTGCGGTCAATATATCTTTATACAGCGGCTCACCATCTGAGCCTGGCTCTTTGGTTCTATCTAAAACCGCGATTTTTTTGCAACTCGCTGGCAAGGCGGCAATCAAACTGGCGGCATCAAACGGGCGATATAAACGCACTTTCAATACGCCTACCGCTTCGCCTTGTTGCAGCAAAGATTCCAGTGTTTCTTCTACTGTTTCCGCGCCCGAACCCATTAATACAATCACGCGCTCGGCATGTTCTGCACCGACATAATCAAACAGCTTGTATTGCCGACCGGTTAAACCGGCAAATTTATCCATCAATTTTTGCACAATGGCTGGCAAGGCTTGATAGTAAAGATTTGATGATTCGCGCCCTTGAAAATACACATCAGGATTTTGTGCTGTGCCGCGTAATACCGGATTGTCCGGTGTTAAAGCCCGCTGCCGATGCGCTGTGATGGCTTCCGTGCTAATCATTTGTGTGATCAAATCATCAGAAATGGTAAAAATTTTCGCCACTTCATGCGACGTTCTAAAACCATCAAAAAAGTGCATAAACGGAATCCGACTTTCCAGCGTCGCTGCTTGTGCAATCAGTGCGAAGTCCAAAACTTCTTGCGGACTGTTGGAACATAACATAGCAAAACCTGTCATCCGTGCCGACATCACATCGCTATGATCGCCAAAAATAGATAATCCCTGACACGCTAAAGAACGTGCGGCAATATGAAAAACCGTCGGTGTGAGTTCGCCCGCGATTTTGTACATATTCGGCAGCATCAACAATAACCCTTGCGAAGCAGTGAAGGTGGTGGCTAATGAACCGGATTGCAACGCGCCGTGTATTGTGCCAGCCGCTCCTGCTTCACTTTGCATTTCAATCACTTGTGGCACAGTGCCCCATAAATTGAGTTGTCCACGCGCTGACCATTCATCAGACCATTCACCCATTGGTGAGGCTGGCGTGATGGGATAAATGGCAATAACTTCATTGAGTTTGTGCGCAATAATCGCTGCGGCTTGGTTTCCATCAATGGTAAGGGTTTGCTGGTTTTGCATAAAAAAACCTCGTAAGATGAATGTGAACTAAGAAATGTAACTAGACCATCTTACTCTAAAGAAACATCTCAAAACAATGACGTGCAATGATTTCTAATTTTAATTTTAAAACTTAAATTTTATTGTTTTTGCATTCATAAATTTAAAAGGTAGAATAAAATCTAACGAGCTATGTAACAGTAATGCAATCATCAAAAAACTTCAGCAAGCTCCTGTCTAACAATAATAAAAGGAGATAATAATGCAAAAAATATTGCGGCGCATCGTCGCTTCCATGTTAGATCAATATGGCACGGTATTGATTATTCTAGCTGCTATGACTGGCGCATCCTATTTGGTTCTTATTTATGACTTACAAAATCAAGAGGGAAATGCCACGCTGGTTAAACTAAGTACCGAACAGACTCAACTGATTCAAGGTATTAATTTTTATACGACGCAATTCGCTCTTTCCACCACAAAAGCATCCTCTCTTGAAGCGCAGGGAAAAATCACTAAAAGCTTAGCCCAGATGCAAGAAACGCATGATGCTTTAAAAGAAGGCGATCGCTTTATTCGTGATACGCAGGGGATTGTCCGTGTTAGAGGTAGTTTAACCAACGAACTAAGAGAATTGTATTTTGGTGGTGTTCAGCCTATTGATGCCTCTCTTAAAAATTATCACATTGCCGTGCGGAAAATCTTGGCTCATACCCCAGAAGAACTGCGGCAAGACAGTTCAGAGTTGACTGAATTATATAGTGTTTTATCTCCTCCTTTACTCGCTGGCTTAAACAAAGCGAGCACTTTCCATCAAAAGAAAACCGAGGCAATGCTTAGCAAAACTAAAACGTTTCAAAATTTTATGTTTGCTATCAACTTAAGTATTTTGGCGTTATTAGGAACAGGTTTATTACGTCCATTGGTGGAAAGATTACAAGAAAGTATGCAGAAAGCTGCATCAGAAAAAGCCTTTGCTGACAACGTGGTGAACACTGCGCAGGCGATTATTGTGGGCTTAGATTCTGAGGCAAACATTATCCTGTTCAATAAATATGCTGAAGAAAATACGGGCTGGGCAAAAGAAGATGTGACCAACCAAAACTTTTTTCAGATTTTTATCCCCAGCGAACAGCAAACTGATTTGCATGAACTGTTTAGCGATATGATGAGCGGTAAAGTTGAGTTCTCCGATGAAATGGAAACGCAATTAACCGTGAGCACAGGCGAATTAATTGATGTGGTATGGCACACAACCACGATTAAAGACTCTAAAACCGACACAGCCGTGATGTTTTTAGCAACCGGCGTTGACATTACTGAACGCAAACAATCACAGCAAAACTTGCAACGTGCTCACGCAGACATGGAAGTGTTAAGTCAACGGTTACAAGGTGAGGTCAACTTAGCCGCAACCTTGCAACGTTCTATTCTGCCTGATCCAACCATTGATTTACCGGGCATTCAAGGTAAAGCAAATCTGTTAACCTCCAGTGAGGTGGGCGGTGATTATTACGATTACTACAAAATCAGTGGTTATCAAAGTGTGCTATTGATTGGTGACGTAAGCGGACACGGTGTAGCAGCTGGAACAATGGTGAGCGCGGCAAAAGCCGGTGTGTATCCTTTGATTCACGAAGGTATCAGCAACCCAAGCGAAATTTTACGGTTGTTAAACGAAACCATGTTAGCGACTGCACAACAATCCTTGTTAATGACAATGGCTTGCATCAGTGTGGATGCGCGTGACGGCACATTAATGTTTGCCAACGCAGGTCATGTATTGCCGTATTTATGGCGACACAATCAAAAACATTGGGAAATGCTGGAAGCCTCTGGATTGCCGTTAGGTAAAAATATTGACGCTGATTATTTGTCCTCAGCCACTGAAGTCAAAATGGACGTAGGCGATAGATTATTCCTCTTTACAGACGGCTTAGTCGAAGAAGAATCGCCTTCAGGTGAGGCTTTTGGTTATGAACGCTTGGAAGAAATTTTAAACCAATGCGGTGAAATTGATGCGGAAGAAATAAAAGAATACATCATGCAAGCATTAGCGTTTCATTGCGAAACCGATGCGTTTGGTGATGACGTAACCATGATGATTATCACTCACAGTGACCGAGTCAGTGAAGGCACAGCCACCACTGGCGACACAGATATTAGTGATATTATCCGTCTCAGCGATAGTTTCTATCGGCAAGGCGACCACCCTATTCCAAGAATCTCCAGAGAATATGTGGTCTTTTTAGCAGAACAACAATTTGCCGATTTGCTGTATCGGTTTAGTCAAGATGGTATTTGCCGAATTCTGCCTAAACACTGTCAATTCTGTGAAAAAATTGGCTGGAGTCACTTGTTAAGTCAACATCATGAAACACCGGATGATGATTTGTATGTGTTAATGCCGCATTTGCCACAATACAGGCAATTCCAACTGACACATACTGATGATAAGTTGTTTATTATGGAAGAAATCTTATCATGGCTGTCAGATCAAGGTTCAGTATCACAAAATCACTTAGACGCATTAATGGTTATTTTGGACGAAATGACTGAAAACAGCTTATATGCTGCACCGCGAGATGGTAAAGGTGTGCCATATTATGAAAAAGGGGAATCGCGCGAACTATCTGAACATGAAGAAGTACGAATTGATGTGGCAATTGCAGAGGGTCGACTAGGCTTGATGATCACCGACAACTGGGGAACGTTGCCACCTGCTGTGTTCTTAGGAAATCTTGCTCATGCAATGGACGAAGGCGTTGAAGCAGGGGTTGGTGGAGCAGGTCTTTATATGATGTGGCGATTGTCAGATTATTTCCAAATTCGTGTGCATCCACAACACAGAACACAAGTAACAACTTTATGGGATTTGAATAATACGGTCGATATGGATATTAATTCCGGCTTCCAATTTATTCATCATAGTGATTATGAACCTATGGTTCAGAATAAAGCGAGGGCTTAACAGATGGCAATTTCAGATTCTCTTACTATACAGAAAATTTCCGATACCGATAACACCTATCGCTTTGATTTTATAGGCTCTGTTGATGTACATGCTGCGAGCGCGTTGGAATTGCTGAACATTATCCCAGCAAAAGCACAAGTTGTACTTGATTTTCAGCAGATAGAACGTGTTAATTCGATGGGATTATCTTTATTGCTAAAAATCTTTGAAGATTGGGAAAGCAAGGCGATCACCGTTGAAGTACTTCATCTTAACCGTATGGTAAGTATGTTGTTTAAAATCACAGGGTTAGGGCGTTTTGTAAAAGGCGAAGGTGCAAGCACAGGTGGTGCAATAGGTAGCAAACCGCTCAATCCACAAGCCCCGATTCATGCTGATGCTAAAAAAACCTCACCCTCAGGAATGCCTAACAAAATAGGTGATAAAAACAAACTCAATTTTGTTGCTAGTTTGCAAACCGGACAACAATTAACTGGCTGGTATTTGTTAAACACTTATTTACAAAGAAGAATGCAGCGGGCCATTCATTTTGAGCAATCGCAAGATGTTGCTAACGAAGCTGCAACCGATATTTTATTTGCAAAGCCTTTTGAAGCTTGCGCCATGATTAAGCAACGCGGATTTGTGCCGCTGATGCGTCCTGTTGCCGAAGCGGATGAGGTCGTTATTCTGACACGCGCAGATGATGAGCGTACCAGCTTAAGTCAGTTTGAAGGTGTGGGCGTAGTCACAGCATCGGAATGCAGCTTTGTTTATTTGTTAGGGCGTTTTTTATGTGACGAAAGCGGCGTTGATTCTTCAAAATTTGAGTTTACTTTTTCTGGCAATGAAATTAAGTCGTTGCAAATTTTACTCAAGAAAAAAGTCGATTTGCTGTTTATGCTAAAGAAAACCTACGAAGGTTTGGCTTCTTTCAGCCGCAACAGCGTGCGCAAACTGGATGAAAGCAGCACGGATTTTGCCTTTCACCTATTTTCGATTTCACCAAGCTTGGAAGCCGAGGGCAAAATGTTGAAGCAAATTCTGCAAGAAATGCAAGCGGATGAAACTGGAAAAGAAATTTTAAAAGATATTGAGTTTCAAGGCTGGTGTCCGGTGGAAGAAGGCGAATTAAACATGTTGAAAATGGTTTTTGATCGTTATGTAGTTGAAGATTAAAGTTTGCTTTAACAATTGCTAAATAACAACGAATGGAGGTTAGGTTTGGAAATCTAATCTCCATTTTTTATGCGTCTTGCTTTTGTGCCTAACATCTTAATGTTGGTATTAAAATTTGAAAAGTTGCTTTACAAAGATAGGATAGAGTGTGATATGCTTAAAACGTCATGGTCGTATGCACATGATATTTATGACTTTTTGAGGAGCCGCCAATGGAAATTCTTGATACCATCAATGCACATCTTGCATCCAATCCAGATATGATTTCTCAGCTAGAAACGATGATGCGAATTAAATTCTGGCTGTTATTAGGTCTAGCATTTTATTTTTTATCGCTACCTTATCGAGAACAGAAAAAACGCGCAGAGTTGAGTAAACAAGCGGTAAAACAGGCTGGCAAAAATGGCACTTTCATTGCCTAAATTCTTATGTTCAATTCCAGAACCAACGACTGGCTATCCTCAAAAGATTGCCAGTCGTGACATCCTGCGATTGTAAAACCAATTTGACGTTATTTGTTATTCGCCACCATCAATCTCACAATCATTCAATTCAGGCAGCACCTGCGATTTACACTCTATTCCAGCTTCCTGCAAAGCCCGTTTTAAACATTCCACTTGCTTATCCATTTGCTGAATATGATCGAGCATGTGATTAATCGCATGAGCAATCGGGTCTGGCATATCGGCAGTTGTGCCATACGCATCAAAGCCCATTTTGCTGGCAATTTGGTCGCGTTCTGCGGCGGCTTTTTTCTTTTTGCTATCTACCAAATGCGCAGGAATTCCCACTACCGTTGCTCCTGCTGGAACATTTTTTAACACGACAGAGTTAGAACCGACTCGCGCCCCCGCGCCAATATCAATAGGCCCTAACACTTTTGCTCCTGCTCCAATCACCACGCCATTTTGCAAAGTTGGATGACGCTTGCCTTTTTTCCAACTCGTGCCGCCCAATGTCACACTATGATACAAAGTACAATCATCACCAATGATAGCGGTTTCGCCAATCACCACGCCCATGCCATGATCAATAAAAAAACGTCTGCCAATTTGCGCACCCGGATGAATTTCAATGCCGGTCAGCCAGCGTCCACAATGTGCGGTAAACCGTCCTAGCCATCTAAAACCGCGCTGCCAAAAATAATGACTGAGTCTGTGCACTATTAAAGCATGAAAGCCGGGGTAGCAAGTGATGACTTCAAAAACACTTTGCGCGGCGGGGTCGCGGTCGAATATGCAATGAATATCTTCTTTTATCCGACGCAACATCTTAGTTACCTTTATTATGATTTTGAGAAAAACGCAAAATACCCCGCAAAATATCCAGTTCTTTAGTATCTAATAAGGTGCGGTTGTAAATTCTGCGCAGTTTTCGCATTAAAGATTGTGTTTTTTCAACTTGTAAAAAACCAATATCTTCAAGAGTTTGCTGCAAATGCTGATAAAAAGATTCCATCTGCTCAGCTGAGGCTAACGGCGTTGCACTGGTATCAATTTCAGACGGATTTTTAACATCGGTTTGGTTTGCCGCAACAAATAATTCATAACAAATCACCTGCACCGCAGCAGCGATATTTAAGGAGCTGTAATTGGGATTGCAGGGAATTTTCAACAGTGATTGGCATAAATCTAATTCTTGATTGGTCAGTCCAGAATTTTCGCGTCCAAAAACAATGGCGATATTGGTATCAGAAGATTGTGCTAAACAATTTGCCGCACATTCTCTAGGATTGATTTCTGGCCACCTAATGGTGCGGGAGCGAGCACTTGCACCAATAACGAGCTGACAATCAGCAACGGCTTCTTGCAACGTGGCATAAATTTCTGCTTTCGCCAGTAAATCATCTGAGCCGGAAGCTCTGGCGGTGGCTTCCGCATGGGGAAATATTTTCGGATTCACTAAACGTAAATGCGTCATGCCCATGTTTTTCATGGCACGCGCCACCCCGCCAATATTACCAGGGTGTGAGGTTTCAACTAAGACGATTTTAATATTAGACAGCAAAGGAAGTCTCTCAGAAAAATTAAACGATTTTAACAAAAGATTTGCACAGTGCGTTACAAACTGTGAAAACGGATGGCTTTTAAAGCGTTGGCTTGCCAGTTTGCAATTGCCCAGTTTAATAATTCTGTGATTGAAGCATATTGCAATTCTAACGGTGGATGTTGTCTTAATAATGTGAGTAAATAAAGCAAGGTCGCGGCAGGATTACGCATATCAACGGCTTGCGCATAACTTTGCTTGCTAAGTTTTTGCGCGTGTTGGTCAGTTAAAATGGGCACATGCAGATAAGCTGGAGGTTGCAATCCTAAAACCTGATGCAAATAAATTTGCTGCGGTGTGCACTCCAATAGGTCAAAGCCACGCACTACTTCGGTGATGCGTTGTTGATAATCGTCGATGACGACGGCAAATTGATAGGCAATAATTTCATCTTTACGCTTAATAATAAAGTCGCCATCCTGTTCTGCAATATTATGGCAAACCACGCCTTGCAAAAAATCAGTAAAACTGATGTTGATAGACTCAGTTTTCAGGCGTAAAGCGTAAGGTTCAGAAGGAATAGAAGTTTTGGAGCGACAAAAGTTTGGGTAAATAGTTGAGTTTTTTTGAAATTCAGCGAGTGTTTTGCGGCTACAAATACACGGATAAACCTGTTGTTGCTTGCTGAGTTGCGCAATAAAGCTTTGATACGTTTCTAAATGTTGGCTTTGATAAAAAACCTGTTCATCCCAAAATAATTCAAAGGTTTCCAAAGTTTTTAGAATTTCAGAAGCAGCTCCTGCCACATTGCGTGGTGTGTCTAAATCGTCAATCCGAATCAGCCATTGACCTTGTTGAGAGCGGGCTTGGAGAAAACTCGCCAGTGCGGTGTAAAGCGAGCCTAAATGCAAAGAGCCGGTTGGCGATGGCGCAAACCGACCCCGATACGCGCTAAGGTGTTGCGAAGACAAGATTAACTCATTTGTTTTTCGCGAATTTCATCTAACGTTTTACAATCAATACAAAGAGTTGCAGTCGGTCTTGCTTCAAGGCGACGAATGCCAATTTCAATCCCGCAAGACTCACAATAACCATAATCGCCTGAGCCAATCGCATCCAACGCTTCATCAATTTTTTTAATCAGCTTGCGTTCTCTATCGCGCGTTCTAAGCTCCAGACTGAATTCAGATTCCTGCGTAGCGCGGTCGCTAGGGTCTGGAAAATTTGCCGCATCATCTTGCATGTGATGCACAGTGCGGTCTACCTCTGCTCTTAAATCAGCCTTCCAATTATTTAAAATTTCTTCAAAATGGGCTAATTGAGCATCATTCATATATTCTTCGCCTTCTACTTCTTGGTAAGGCTCAAAACTGAAAGGAGAAGCATCAGTTTTAGAATTGGTCATCCGTTAACTCCTAAGCGTAATTAAAAACTGCGCATTTTTAGCAGAATAGTGGGCGGTTAGCAAGAAATATTGCTATTATCCGCACGTTTATGAAATGGGTTAAGCGGAAATGACAAAGCGAATAGCAAACAGAATGGCACAGATTTCGCCTTTCTATGTGATGGCGTTATTGCAACGCGCTAAAGAGCTGGAGCAGCAAGGCAAAGATATTATCCACTTAGGAATTGGTGAGCCGGATTTTCCAACGCCGAAATTGGTTGCTAAAGCGGGAATGGAATTGATTGCAACAGGCGAGGTTAAATATACCGCCGCCGCAGGTTTGCCGCAGTTGCGTGAGAGAATTGCGCAGTTTTATCAAGAAACTTACGGCGTTAAAGTCGCAAAAGAGCGAATTTTTATTACGCCCGGCGCGTCGGGCGCGTTTTTACTTGCATTAGGCGCAAGCTTAAATCCTGATGATGAAGTGTTAATGTCTGATCCATGTTATCCGTGCAACAGCAATTTTGTCAGTTTATTCAATGCAAAAACACGCTTTGTTCCAGTAAATGCCGCCAGCGATTATCAATTGACAGCTGATGCCATTAAAGCGCACTGGCAACCATATACTAAAGGTGTGTTAATCGCATCACCCTCCAATCCGACCGGAACATTAATTAAAGCAGCGGCTTTGCAACAGGCAATAGCGCAAACATCAGCTTTAGGCGGTTGCTTTTTCTCAGATGAAATTTATCACGGCTTGGTTTATGACGGACAGGCAACAACCGCATTGCAGTTTAGTGATGATGTGTTTGTGATTAACAGCTTTTCCAAATATTTTGGCATGACAGGCTGGCGAATTGGCTGGTTGATTGTGCCAGAGGTATTTATTGAACCTGTGGAAAAACTGGCGCAAAACCTGTTTATTGCGACTTCCACCGCTTCACAATATGCTGCCTTAGCAGCCTTTGAGCCTGAAACAATTTTAGAATTAGAACGCCGCCGTATAGAATTTTCTAAACGGCGAGATTATCTTTATCAAGCATTACAAAGCTTAGGGTTTACTTTGGAAACCAAGCCAGAGGGTGCTTTTTATATTTATGCTAACTGCGCTAAATTCACGAATGACAGTTTTCAATTTGCGCGTGATTTGCTGGAAACAGTTGGCGTTGCTGTTACACCGGGTAAAGATTTTGGCAATCATGCAGAAAATCATTACATTCGATTTGCTTATACAACTTCAATAGAGCGCATGGCAGTTGCAATCGCTCGCATACACGATTTTATTGGGAGATTATGATGGATATTAAACAAATTTCAGCAGTGGCTTTACAAGAGCGCATCGCGAATGGCGAGATGTTATTTTTATTGGATGTAAGAGAGCCTACTGAATTTGCCTATACACATATTGCTGAAAGTGTATCAATACCTTTAAATTCAATTCCATCACGACTGAATGAGTTAGATCCTGAGCAAGAAATTGTGGTGATTTGTCATCATGGCATTCGCAGTCAGCAAGCTGCATATTATTTGCAACAGCAAGGATTTAAAAACATCATCAATTTAGTGGGTGGGGTTGCGGCATGGGCGGGAGAATGTGATTTATCCATGCCTCGTTATTAAGTTTTAGTAACTTCTGACTCCTACTAAAAAGTGCATAAAAAAACTATTTATTATCGCACAGAATTGACAAAAATTGTCACTCATTGGCAATTACCGTCAGCGATATTTTCAAAAGACAAAACATTTTTTGCTCAATAACACAGAATTACTACCTTAATTGTTAATATTTACTTAATGATTTCAAAATTGAATAAAATATTCTTAAGATACATGAGATATGGCACATAATCTGCTTTATTACTGACTGTATTTACCCCTCTTTTAAAAATGTACGGAGAATTATTATGAAAAAAATGAATAGCAAACAACAAGGTTTCACCTTGATTGAGTTAATGATTGTTGTTGCAATTATCGGTATTTTGGCTTCTATCGCGATTCCTGCGTATCAAGACTATATGACTCGTGCAAAATGGTCAAAAGCGGTTGCAGGTGTTTCTGCTGTTAAATTGGCATTAAGCGAGTGTTTGAACGACTCAGCAGGTGTTGCACAAAGTTTGTGCGATAGCGCAGGTGCAGACGCTAACACAACATTAGGCAAATATGGCATTACACAAGCTGGTTTAGATGCTCAAAACAGTGCTGCTAATGTTGAAACTGTAGTTGCTATTGGCACAACTTATGGCAAAACAGCAACAACTATGGTTTCTATTGACATCTCTGAAGTTAGCACAGGTGTAGGTAAATTAGGTGGTTGTTCTTTCCATTTAGTACCAGTTATTACAGAAGGCAGCGGTGCTGTGGTTTGGCGTATTCTTGCTAAAATGGAAGCAGCTCCAGCTGTAGACGACACATCTTGCACTAAATTTATGAAAGGTTCTGAAGTTTCAACTACTGCACTGTAAGGTTAGTTTTGAAAGTTCTTTACTGAGCTAGAGCATAATTAAAAAACAAGAAGCCATGTTCTCGTGAACATGGCTTTTTTTTTGCCTAAATAAATGTGATTTAAAAAACCGGAGATGCAAAATATTGTGTTTCTGCAAGCGGCAATACATGAATGATGAAGGTTACAAACGTGTATAAATTTCAGAATTTTTCAAAACGACCAGTCGTCTTAAAAATTTTTGCTATCAATTATTTATGAACTACTTATGCAAATATTGAGTGTAGGTGCGGATTTATCCGCACTGTGCGAATGAATTTGCACCTACAGTTGCTGTGCATATTTTTAAGCTACACTGCTCTGATCCTTTTACGAAGGTAAGGCATTGTTCAGCACTGATTACATCACTGCCTGCTGTCATTTTGTAACGCCATGTAATGGTTTTTACGCCGTCATTAAAAACAGGTCTTATGCTTACAGTTGCCGAGCCACTGTCATTAAGTTAAGAAAAAACTATTCTAAATCAAATGGTTATCAAGCGACAGCGAGATAATCGCAACCCAGCATTCAGCGTTTTAAAACATCCGCAAAAGTTTCGTAGAAACGCAATGTTTTGCCTTTCTACAAGGCAGGTTCGGCAGCTGTAGGTGCGAATTCATTCGCACAGTGCGGATAAGTCCGCATCTACATTAGACTTTTTAACTTTATTAATCAATCAGTTATAAAAAAATCAATTTGAAAAGTATTCTTTTAAACTGTTGATTTTATTATCTGCTGGCGTACAAAACATGTTTTGCACTCCAGTTTGCAATGCTTATTCCTTACAGAACAATCCTGATTATCCTAAAATCCTGTCAATCTTGATTCAGACAAAAAGTCTTGCCATAAAAAAACCCCCATCTGATGACTCAAATGGGGGTTTGTGGGTTTATTAAACCTTAATAGCTAAAAAGTTTAGCTTAAAATGTCAGATGCTTAAAATGTCAGATGCAAGAGATAATGTATTATTTGCATAACCTGTTAAAACAATCGCAAACTCAGCAGTTGTGAATGTGGCATCAGTGTTGCCATAAATAACAAGATCCGCCCCTTCACTGACCAGTTGTAATTGATTGTTGGCTGTGAAGGCTGCAAATGATGTTAGAGCTGCTGTCGGATGCAGTGTGAAAGGAGTTCCACCTGTACCGTTAATAGCATCTAAATTAATGGTGTCAGTACCTGCAACGTTGTAGTCAGAAATCACATCCGCCGCAGATTTTAATGCTGCTGTTGTGGCTGCACTCGCTCCTGAATCAATGGCAAAAGTAAACGTGAATACGTCATTGCCATCACCACCAATCAGTTTGTCTTTACCCGCACCACCGTTGATGATGTCATTACCTTCAGCACCATCAATAGTATTTGCGCCGGCATTACCAAGCAAGGTGTTGCCAACAGAGTTACCTGTTGCGCTAATCGCGGTTGTTGCTGTTGAAGTAATCACGGCACTGCCAGACGCAACCGTTAATACGCCTAATGTTAAGTTGTCAACGTGAGCAGGCAGTGTGTAAGTGACAGATGAAACAATTGTATCTGTACCCGCAGATGCTGCTGTTTCAGTCACTACATCTAATGTGCTGTCAACACCGTAAGTGTCGTTGCCAGTTCCACCAACCATAGCGTCATTGCCTGCGCCGCCCACAATAATATTGGCACTTGCATTACCTGTTAAAGTGTTGTTGATTGAGTTGCCGATTGCGTTTGCAGCAGTGCCAGTTAAAGTCAAGCTTTCAATACCAGCACCGTTTGCAGTATCAACGGTTTGTGTACCAAATTTACTTAACCTGCTTAAGTCATAACTTGCACTAGAAGTAACAAGGTCTGAGCCACTCACAGAAGCAGATTCAACAACAATATCAAGCGAAGAATCAACAGTATAAGTATCGTTACCGCCTAATCCCACCATAGTGTCTATGCCAACGCCACCGTCTATTACGTTAGCACCGCTATTGCCTGTTAAAACGTTAGCCACTGTATTTCCAGTGAGGTTGAAATCATTTGTGCCGTTTACAGTCAGGTTTTCAATGGCATCAACGCTAGTGCCCATTGAAATTGAGTAACTAGCAGTTCCTGATGGAGCTGTAAAAGCTGCAATTACAGTGTCAATCCCAGCTCCGCCGTTAACTACGTCCGCACTGCTATCAACATAATAAGTGTCAGTACCGCCGCCGCCAGACATGGTGTCGTTGCCTGTGCCACCTGTGATGCTGTTGTTGCCAGTGTTACCAATAAGGGTGTTGTTTTGTATGTTACCTGTCGCATTGATATTGCCCGTACCTGTTAAGGTCAATTTTTCAACAAATAATCCTAAAGTGTAAGTGACTGAGGAGTTGACTGCATCAGCTGTTCCGCCAGCATCTGCAGAAGCAGTGCCTGTGTATTCAATGACTTTGTCGCCAGTGTTATCAACCGTGTAAGTGTCACTACCATTACCACCAATCATAGTGTCCGCGCCTATGCCACCATTGATAGCGTTACCAACAGCATTTCCTGTGATGATATTGGCTAAACTATTACCCGTTGCATTTGCCGCAGTTCCAGTTAAGGTTAAGTTTTCAACACCAAACGCTAAAGGATTGACCCCGCCAAGTTCACTGATGGAATAAGTCACACTGGAGATAACAGTGTCTGTGCCAGCATTTGCAGATTCATTAACCTGTGTACTTAAAGTAGCTGATAAACCTGAGCCAGCTGCCGCTTTGTTCACATAATAAGTGTCATTGCCTGTGCCGCCAGCCATATTATCTACGCCGCCAGCTTGTGCAGCGGCTATAGCGGCTGTTTGTGCTACTGCTGCTGTAAATAGAGTGCCGCCGGTTGCTCCAATAGCTGCTACAGTGGTTGTTAAAGTAGCAACGGGTGTTGCAGCAACTGCATTTTTAATCGCATCAGCTATTGCTGGAGATGCTTGCACCAATAAAGCATTAGCCGAGGTTGTGAGCGCTGCGGCTTGTACTGCTGCCAGTGTTGCAGTTGCGCCACCAGCAGCTGTTACGATAGCAAGGTATGCGGTGTTTGCGGCAACGGCTGCTGCTGATACGGCGGTTGCTCCTTCAAGTGTGATGTCAGCGTCATATAAAATGTCATCACCTGTGCCACCTGAAATAATATTCGCTGAAGTGTTTCCTATTAAAGTGTTTGCAGCAGAGCTTCCAGTTAGGTTTAAACCAACCACTGTAGAGTTTGTCAGTTGTGCATTTTCAATATTCACATAAGCTGGTGAAGAAATATCAATAGATAAATCTTTTCCAACTACAACATCTGAGCCTTCATTCGCAAGTTCAGTGATAGCATCAACGCCAGCACTATCAACGTAATAAGTGTCATTGCCTTTGCCACCGATTAAGCTGTCAAAACCACCCGCGCCACCGTCTAAGAAATCTGCACCACGTCCACCGACTAAAGAGTTGTTGGTGCTATCGCCTGTGAGTTTGTCACTGTAGTTTGTGCCGATCACATTTTCAATATTGACTAATAAGTCGCCACCTGAACCTGCAACAGAGTCATTTGACAACGTGACAGTAATCCCTGAGTTTGCTTTGTATTGGTAAGACACTGTGTCGCTACCTGCTCCGCCATTGATAGCATTAGCAAGCACGTTTGCGTAAATCAGATTGTTTAATGCGTTACCTGTGATATTAACAGCCGTTGTTGAAGCATTTGCTGCTGCCACTGTTCCTACTAGGCGTGCGTTTTCCACGTTGTCCGCCATTGTAATTCCAGCCGCTGCAATAGCCGTAGCAGCCTGAGCAGGGGTTGTAGCTGCTGTAAACGTAAGCACTGCGCCAGTAAAGTAGTCAAGAATAGTATCTACTTGAGCTGCTAAGGTATTAGTTTCTATCACAACATCAGTGGAGTCGCGCACCAGATACACATCGTTGCCATCACCTCCGTTTAAAGTGTCAGCAGCACCATCAGTCGCTGTGCCAGCAACATTTGTACCGCCGTCTAAAATATTATTTCCAACGTTACCTATGATTAAGTTAGCAACGCTATTTCCTACCGCAGTGCCGTTAGTTGCATCAGTCAACAAGGTTAATTGTTCAACACTTGTTGCATTCGCCAAAGAAAAATCAACGTGCGCTAAAATTGTGTCTTTGCCCGCGCCCCCATCCACAACATCACCTGCGGTAACAGTGAAAATATCGTCTCCAGCGTTACCTGTCATAAGGTCAATGCCAGAATTACCATCGAGATTATTTGCTTTTGAGTCACCAATAAGTGTGTCAGAAAAGATTGAACCGATAACGTTTTCAATGCCTAACAGTGTATCAAAGCCAGCACTACCCGTGTCTTGTGGTAAATCTTTCGTTA
>ERZ1034361.181-NODE-181-length-45861-cov-2.939499_pt1 | contig 45861 bp, 38 predicted proteins | sample MGYA00520617_ERZ1034361 | MGnify/ENA primary metagenome ERZ1034361 (study PRJEB33736, sample SAMEA104284507) | Azolla filiculoides | biome: Urban; feature: Water surface; material: Ditch water | place: Netherlands | collected 2015-10-28 | depth 0-0.1 m ...
CCAACTAAGAATAAATTGGCCAGAGAAACCCCAATTTTATTGAACAAGGATAAAAAAGAAGAAACCGGAATAATCGGAAACTAAATAAAAAACCCTGCTAGTTACTAGCAGGGTTTTTCTTTTATACGAAGTTCGTATTATTTTAAGATATCAAAACTACGTTTTACAAAATCGGTTAGAGCTTCTCCTTTCAATAAGTTTTGAGACAATTTAGCCAAGTCCAACGCTTGTTTGATCAAGCTTTCTTGAGTGGTTTTGTCTTCGGTTTTCAAAATGGTTGTAGCCAAATCGGAGTTGGTGTTCACCACTAAGTTATACATTTCTGGCATGTTGCCCATTCCAAACATACCACCGCCAGACTGACTCATTTCTTTCATTCTACGCATGAATTCCGGTTGCGTGATAATAAAAGGAGCTGCTTGGCTGTCCATTGCTTCCAGTTGTACCGAGTAATTTTGTTTTGGTACAATTGTTTCCAGCACAGTTTTTAAACTAGTTTGTTCTTCTTCGGATAATTTAGAAATAGTCGTTTCCTCTTTTTTGATTAAATTATCAATGTGGTCTGAATCGACACGAACAAAGGTTATCTCTTTGTTATCTCCTTCAATTTTTTGAATCAAATGCGAAATAATTGGAGAGTCTAACAGTAATACTTCGTATCCTTTTTCTTTTGCAATTTCGATGTAAGAGTGTTGCGCTTCTTTATTTCCGGCATATAAAACAACCAATTTTCCGTCTTTGTCGGTTTGTTTGTCTTTTAGGTTTTCTTTTAATTCATCCAGCGTAAAGAATTTATCATCTACAGTTGGATACAATACAAATGCACCTGCTTTTTCGTAGAATTTGTCTTCTGAAAGCATTCCGTATTCTAAAACGATTTTGATGTCATTCCATTTTTTCTCGAAATCTTCTCTGTTTTCGTTGAATAATGATTTGAGTTTATCCGCTACTTTACGGGTGATGTAGTTTGATATTTTCTTCACGGCACTATCCGCTTGTAAACCGGAACGTGATACATTCAAAGGAATGTCCGGAGAATCTACCACACCGCGAAGCATCATTAGGAATTCAGGCACAATTCCTTCTACATTGTCCGTAACATATACTTGGTTTTGGTACAATTGAATTTTATCTTTCTGAATTTGAAGGTCAGCACCTAATTTTGGGAAGTATAAAATTCCGGTTAAATTGAACGGATAATCCACATTTAAATGAATGTGAAATAAAGGTTCTTCAAATTGCATCGGGTACAATTCGTGGTAGAATTTTTTATAATCTTCGTCTGTTAAATCGGTTGGGATTTTTGTCCAAGCCGGATTTGGATTGTTAATGAAGTTATCTACTTCAATCGTTTCCGGTTTATAGTCTTCCGGAGCATCTTCCGGTTTAGGTAGTGTTTCCGTTTTTGTTCCAAATTTAATCGGAATTGGCATGAACTTATTGTATTTATTCAACAGTTCGCGTATTTTGAACTCTTCTAAAAATTCTAATGAATCTTCGGCGATGTGCAAAATGATTTCTGTTCCTCTTGTGGTTTTATCTGCCGGTTCTAAAGTAAATTCCGGGCTTCCGTCGCAGGTCCAATGTGCTGCTGGTTCGTCTTTGAATGATTTAGTGATGATTTCCACTTTCTCGGCCACCATAAAAGCAGAGTAAAAACCAAGACCAAAATGACCAATAATTCCTGAATCTTTGGCTGAATCTTTGTATTTGTCCAAAAACTCTTCTGCACCAGAAAAAGCGACTTGGTTGATGTATTTTTCTACTTCGTCCGCAGTCATCCCTAATCCTTGATCGATAATGTGCAATTTTTTGCCTTCTTTGTCGATTTTGATTTCAATTATTGGGCTACCATATTCTACTTTAGCTTCTCCAATACTCGTTAAGTGTTTTAGTTTTAGCGTTGCATCTGTTCCGTTTGAAATTAATTCACGCAAGAAAATTTCGTGATCGCTGTATAAAAATTTCTTGATTAAGGGAAAGATGTTTTCTACCGAAACATTAATTTTACCTGTTGTCATAATTGTAAAAAATTTAAGTTTAATTTGATTATTCAAATGCTTTCAAATAGAATACCAATTCTAACAGAAGTGACAAATTGGCGTAAGTGTTAATTTTGAAACAAAATTCAATAATTATAAAACAATTTGGTTTTCTTGCTTTGTATCTTTGTAGTATTATTAATCCCAAATATTAAAAGAAGATGAAAAAAGTTATTGTTTTATGCGCATTAGCTATTGTGATGTTTGCCTGTAAATCGACCTCCATCACCAGCACCAATACTAATAGACAATCTCAAGTTGCTATGAAAGGAAATTGGGTGATTAGTGCTGTAACTTACCCCGGTTCGCAATACATTAAAGTAAATTCGTTTCAAATTGCAGATTCCGAATGTTTTGTAGGCAGTACCTGGAAATTTGTTTCCAATAACAATAAAGGCGAAATGGCTCTGACCAAAATGGGTTGTCCTGCTTTTAGTTCTCCTATCACTTGGTTTGTAAATGAAGAAGGTCAATTTGTATTGAAAGTTCTCGACGCAGATATCAAAGCCAAAAAAGTAAGAGAAGGGTACATTTTATATGTTGCCAATCAAACCGATACTTCTTTTCAGTTGATTGACAAAATTGATGTAGGCGGAAAAATCACCGATGTGGTGTATCAATTTCAAAAAGTTAATTAATTAAAAATATATAGATATGAAAAAGATTTCAATAGTAGCGATAGCTGCCATACTAGTTATGGGTTCGATGTTTACCAGTTGTGAAGCATTAAAGAATACCAATAATACTCAAAAAGGAGCCGGAATCGGAGCTGTAAGTGGCGCTGTAATCGGAGGAATTCTTGGAAACAACCTTGGAAAAGGCGGAAAAGGAGCCCTTGGAGCCGTTTTGGGTGGAGTTGTAGGTGGAGTTGCCGGAGGCGTTATTGGTAACAAAATGGATAAACAAGCCAGAGAAATTGACGCTGCTCTTCCCGGAGCAGAAGTGGTTCGTGTGGGTGAAGGAATTAAATTGGTTTTGAATGAAAATGCTGTGCGTTTTGATACAAATAAATCCTCTTTAACCCCAACTGCCAAAGCTAACTTAGATAAAATAGTTCCTGTTTTTAAAGAATATCCCGACACTGATATTATTATTTACGGGTATACCGACAGCACGGGTCCTGCAGATTATAATTTGAAACTTTCTGCAGAAAGAGCAGCATCGGTTCGTAATTATTTGTCCAGTCAAGGCGTTTCTTCCAGCCGTTTTCAAGTAACCGGATTGGGAATTGCTGATCCAATTGCATCCAATGAAACTGCTGAAGGAAGAAGTCAAAATCGTCGTGTTGAATTTGCTATCACGGCCAACGAAAAAATGATTCAAGAGGCTAAAACCGAAGTTAAAAACTAGCAATACCTTTTTAATGTATACTAAAAGCTACTTCTTCTGAAGTAGCTTTTTTTGTTTATAAGACTTTAGTTAAGACCTTATTTGAAATAAAAAACGCTGTTCTTTTCCGCGATAAAATGGTATAAACAGTGTAAATTTGGCTTTTCAAATACTGAATATGCTCGAACTAAAAAATATTTCCTTTACCTATATCACAGCTGCCGTTATTGAAGCTGTTAGTTTTTCGGTTCCCAAAGGGCAAAATATAGCTGTAATTGGCGAAAGCGGTTGCGGCAAAAGCACCCTTTTGAAATTAATTTATGGTTTGTACGATTTAGATGCCGGTACCATTTCATATGATGGGAAACCTATTCTTGGTCCAAAGTACAACCTGATTCCCGGAGCGGATTTTATTAAATACTTAGCCCAGGATTTTGACCTGATGCCTTACATCACTGTCGAAGAAAATGTGGGTAAATTTTTGTCGAATATTTATAAAGATAAGAAGCAAGCCCGAGTTCAGGAACTTTTGGAAATGGTTGAAATGACCGAATATGCCCAAGTTAAAGCCAAATATTTGAGTGGTGGTCAACAACAGCGTGTAGCATTAGCCCGAGTTTTAGCTTTAGAACCAGAAATCCTTTTGTTAGATGAGCCTTTCAGCCAAATTGATTCCTTTCGAAAAAATGCGTTGCGTCGTAATTTATTTCAGTATTTAAAAGAAAAACAAATTACCTGTATTATTGCCACACATGACAGTACGGATGCTTTGTCTTTTTCGGACCAAACGATTGTGATGCAAAACGGAAAAGTCATTGCTCAAAATAGTCCAAAAGAATTATTTCAAAATCCTTCCAATGCTTATATCGCTTCCCTTTTTGGCGAAGTCAATGTGTTGCAACTATCGCAGTTGACTTCTGTTGCACCCGGAGCTGATCAAACAGTTTTGTTGTATCCGCATCAATTGGAGGTAATTGCCGATGGGGTTTTGGAAGTTGAGGTGCGACAATCTTATTTTAAAGGCAGCCATTATCTGGTAAAAGCCGTAGTTGCCCAAAAAGTAATTTTCTTTGACAGTTCTACCGCTTTAGCCGCAGGCACGAAAGTTTGTTTGGGCTTACGGATTTAAATTTATCGAAGGCGAAAATTGAAATTACCAAAATTATTACTAAATTAGATAAGCATTTTAAACAATGTTTCGCTTAGCAGTCCAATTTTATAACAAATAAACCATTATGTACCATTCAAAAATTACAGGATTAGGATATTATGTTCCTTCCAATATTGTTACTAACGCCGATTTGTCTAAAATTATTGATACCAATGATGAATGTATACAAGAACGAACCGGTATTCAGGAGCGCAGGCATATTATTCGTGGAGAAGATACTACGACCACTATGGGAGTAAAAGCCGCTACAATTGCTATTGAGCGTTCAGGAGTTGCTAAAGAAGACATCGATTTTATTGTTTTTGCGACCTTAAGTCCGGATTATTATTTTCCTGGGCCGGGAGTTTTGGTACAACGGGATTTAGGTTTGAGAACGGTTGGAGCATTAGATGTCAGAAATCAGTGTTCCGGTTTTGTTTACGCATTGTCTGTTGCGGATCAATACATTAAAACTGGAATGTATAAAAATGTTTTGGTGATTGGTTCTGAATTGCAATCGACAGGATTAGACATGACTACGCGTGGCAGAGGGGTTTCGGTGATTTTTGGAGATGGAGCAGGAGCCGCTGTTTTGAGCCGTGAAGAAGATTTAAGCAAAGGAATTTTATCTACCCATTTGCATTCCGAAGGGCAGCATGCTGAAGAATTAATCGTGAAAGCACCCGGAATGGGAGGCCGTTGGGTTACTGATATTTTGGCAGAAAATGATCCGGATGACGAAAGTTATTTTCCGTATATGAACGGGCAATTTGTATTTAAAAATGCAGTAGTACGTTTCTCTGAAGTGATTAATGAAGGATTAGCAGCCAATAATTTGGAGGTATCCGATATTGATATGCTGATTCCGCATCAGGCTAATTTGAGGATTTCTCAATTTATACAAAAGAAATTTCATTTAACGGATGATCAGGTTTTTAATAATATTCAAAAATACGGAAATACGACAGCCGCTTCTATTCCGATTGCTTTGACCGAAGCTTGGGAACAAGGCAAAATAAAAAGCGGAGATACCGTGGTTTTGGCTGCTTTTGGTAGTGGTTTTACCTGGGCAAGTGCTATTATCAAATGGTAGTATTTTTAGTTGTTGTGTCAAATTTTTTTGGAACTAAATGAAAAATAAACAACTGGAAATTGCGTGTTTTAATTTGGAATCAGCTATTATAGCTCAACAAAATGGCGCTGACCGAGTAGAATTGTGTGCTGACATCCGTTCAGGAGGAACAACCCCTGATTTTGAAATCGTAAAAGCTGCCCGTGCTGCATTGACAATTGATTTGTATGTTATGATTCGTCCTCGTGGCGGTGATTTTGTCTACACTGAGGCTGAATTTCAACACATGAAAAAGGCTATTGAATCCTTTAAAAAGATAAAGGTTGATGGTTTTGTTTTTGGAATTTTAAAAGAAGACGGAAGTGTCAATACAGAACAAAACAGTGCATTAGTCGCATTGGCTCAGCCTTATTCCTGTACGTTTCATCGCGCTTTTGATGTGGTAAAAAACAAGGACGAGTCGCTTGAAGCAATTATTGCATGTGGTTTTACCACTATTTTGACTTCCGGACAGCAAAAAGATGTAGTTGAAGGTATTGCCGTTTTATCTGAATTAGTTCAAAAAGCGAACTCTAGAATTGTCGTAATGCCCGGCGGCGGATTGCGCTCCACGAATATTGCTTTATTAAAAGAAAAGACCGGGGCTTATTTCTATCATTCTTCGGCTATAATTGACCAAAGTGAAACGGCAAACGGAACTGAAATACGTGCGTTAAAAATGAATTTGGTGTAGCCCAAAACACTATTTAAAACAGAAAAACCCAGAGTGGCATACTCTGGGTTTTTCTTTGCAACTCATTTATTTAAAACTGCTATTAAAGCCCATTACTACCTTAGAGCCCCTTTTTTAAACTAAACCTTTTGTTGTTTTGGTTTCTACTTTTAAAAGCAAAATTCATTGTATTGAAAATAGTATTGAATCACATTCTGAGGTTTAGACTTTACATTAGTGTACCCAATAATAAAAAGAAGAATACTTTGCTTTTTATTTGTTACTACTTTACTCGATAAGACTGACAAATCAATAAGTTGTTACACTCTTTGTAAAAAATAATCAGATTATAGGTGTGTAAAAGGGAATTATCAAATCATTAATTGGTATTTAACTGTTTGATAATTAAGTGGCTAATTAAGAATATGAAGTCTTATGTCTAATGGTGTTTTTCTGTTTTAATTTAGCGTTTCAACGAAAAATGCGAGCGGTATTCCCGGGCTACATTATTTTCGGTATAGGCTATTGAAAACCAATAATCATCTGAAGGAAGCGGGTAACCATTATAGGTACCGTCCCAGCCCGTTCCATTTGGATCGAGTTCTTTCAATAATTTTCCGTAGCGGTCAAAAATGTAGATAACCGATTTATTTTGAACCGGCAATCCTATAATATTCCAGGTTTCGTTGAAACCATCTCCATTTGGTGTGAAAAATTTAGGACTGTTAATCAAATGAACGGTCACCGGAATTGTTTCTCCACATCCGTTTGAGTCACTTATCGTTATTTCATGGTTTCCGGAGCTTATATTTGTAAATACATTACTTGTTTGAGGGGAACCCCCATCTAAGGTGTACAGAAAATTAGATCCGTTTCCGATGCTTGGTACTGCATTCACAGTGATGGTTTGATTGTCACTAAACCAGCCCGAAGTTTCAAAAGAGATAGATGCCGGTCCTGCAGATTCGATAACGGTAAAGGGAACGGGGTCTGCAGTACAGCCAAAAATGGCTACATCGGTCACTGTTAAGGTATAGTTTCCGGGTTCGTTAGTCGAAAAATCGGCAGCGTTACCTACGACTGTTCCGTCTTCTTTTTTCCATTCAAAGGCATATTGTGGCGCTGTGAATCCGCTTGTGATGTAAGCATTTGTTACCACTCCCGTTTCAAAATCGTGACAAACTGGAGGAACAATCAGTATCGCTTTGGGTTTATCGGTAATGGTAATTACCATAAGTTCTTCGTCGGTACACCGTTGAGTTGATGGAGTTCCAGACTCAGCATAAGCATAAATAGTGGTAGAAGCCGTAATTAAATCTCCCGGAAATTTTTCGGTGTTAGCACTGCTTGGTCCTCCTGCTTGTGTAAAGTATCGAGTTACAGGTGCGGTAAATGCAGGAAGAACAAAAGATTCGCATCGGGTAATTACAGGAATCGGTGCTATTACCGGCGTATTGTATATGGTTACGGTAAAAGTATCTTCGTCTGAGCAAGAGACTCTGCTGTTGTCTTCCGCAAATACATAAAGGGTTGTTGTAGCCGTAATTGGTGTGTAAGGAGCGGTTAATTTTACTCCAGTTCCGTGAGGTCCATTTGGTGCGGTGTAATAGTCTCCTTGTCCTACAACAGTTGGTAGCGTAAAACTATCGCAAGCATATTGATCGGCAATATCATTTACATAGGTAACTAATACTGATATACTGTATTCAGAGACACAGGTGTTTGGCGCAGCCGCTGCGGCATAAACATAAATAGTTTTTGAAGACGTAATAGCATAACCCGGAGGCAGTATTGGGTTTGTTGGGGAAGGACCACCTGCAAATTCATAGTATTCCCCATTGGTTAAATTATCTAAGATATAAGGTTGTCCACATTTTATTACTTCTACGGGTTTGGCGTCTACTTTTGGGGATTTATAAATGGTTATTATAAATTGTTCTTCCACATAACAAGGACCGGTTGCCGCTTTGTCATAAAAATACATGGTTTGGGTACTTGTAATCGGATAGCCAACAGGTCTCATTTTTCCAGTTCCCAAAGGACCGGTGTAATAATTTCCGCTGTGGGCAACTGCCGGTAAATAGTAAATATCACATTGCGGGGTCGTATCTGAAAATACCGGTAATGGTGCAATGGCTATTGTAATTGTGAAAGGAGAGTCAATCGTACAATTTAGGCCGGCAATATAATACCAAAGTGTGGTTGAGGAATTGATAAATGTTCCTGCCGGTATTGCTGAACCGCCACCGCCAGCAGCAGTTCGGTATTCTCCTACACTTAAAGCAGGTAGTTTGTAGGACGAGCAGGAATTCACGTCCGTTGGTATAGTTATGCTTGAATTGTCAATGAAAATTTTGAATGTTTTCTCGGAGCTGCAATTTGTTGGTGCTGTGCCTGTTTCTTTATAAACATAAATTGTTGTTGTGGATGTGATAACGGTACCAACTGGCAGTATTGGTAAGCCTTTGTTTGGTCCCGAGTAATAAGTACCTCCGTTGGAATCGGCCGGTAAAATATATGAAGTACAATCAAATTTGTTGGTATAATTCGGTAATGGTGTAAATGGAATTATCGTGATTTTAAAGTTCATTTCCTTTACACAAGACGGAGTAACCGTTGTATCTTCAAACCACACATACAAATTATTTATACCTGCTATATTTAATATAGTTCCCGGGGCTATTTCTATGTTTCCGGGCGTGCTGGCTCCACCAATTTGAGTAAAATATTTTCCGTAGAGCAAGGCCGGTAATTTGTATTGTGAACAATAGGACGCGGAGGCCGGTGTTATATCATTCAAATCTACAATGGTCACTTTGAAAAAATCTTCAGAGGTACACGCACCTATTTGATTAAAAACATAGATTACACTTGTTGTCGTTACGGAATATCCTACCGGGAGTTGTACTCCAGTTTTTCCAGGCCCCGTCCAATATTGTGCTCCAGGTTTTGTTAATGCCGGTAAGGGATATGCGGTACAAACATAAACGTCCGGTAAAAGATCGACTTCGGGTAATGGGGTCACTATTATTTTAAAACTGGTTTGAGTAAAACAATTTAAATTGGAGCTATTTTGTACTCGTACATAAATAGTTCTTGAACCTGATAGCAGTTCGTCAGCCGTGTTTAATGTAATGACATCCGTGTTGTTTGTCGCCCCTGATGCAGTAGTGTGAAAAGAAATTAAATTGTAAGTTGGGTCTTGTGTCCCTAAAATCAATGCTTTTTGAGCAGTAAAATCAAACAGCGCTTTTGGTGGAACATCTGTCAAGTTTCTGCTGCAAAGGGTAATGTCATTAGGAGTATTGGCAATAGCGGGACTCGGAACAATTTCGAGTTGAAAAGATTTTATTTCGTAACAGCCCGTAACGGGATTTTCAATGCGCACATAAATGGGTTTGCCGCTATCAGCACTTAGCAGCGTATATGGGTTGCTCAGTGCTGCACTATTTGTTGTGGCATCCGTATTAGTTTCGTGATATGAAATAAGTGTTTCGGCAGGAAGGTCATCTAAAATCCCAGTTGTAGTAGTAGCCTGATTGACACCAGCCAGAATAATAGTTGTCACTTTTGTCCAATCAAAATCATAGCTTGCGGCGCCTGTATCGCAACGATAAAGATTAGGAACGGTAGCCATCACTCCAATTTTTGGATAAATTTCAACGCTGATTTCATCTGTAACGGCAGTACAGCCCGGTTCGATGTAAGTGACACTATAATTATGAATTCCTGAACCGATTACCGGCAGTATGTTATTTAAATCTAATGTTTCACTTGTTTGAGCAGGTGAAAAAGCAACTCCTTCTTTTTTCCACACAAAAGTCGTTCCCGGACTTAAGCCCGCTGCGGACAGAATTGGTAATGTATTTCCCGGACAAATGGCTGTATTGTTGGCTTGAGTGTAATCTAACCCCAATACATTTTGTCCGATATTGAAACTGTTTGCTTTTAAAAATATAGCCGAATCATAGCCGGTATTCCCTCCGCCATCGGCAATTACTATTTTTATGCGGTAGATGTGGCTCGTATTTAAGCCCGTTGCCGAAGCAATCATTTCCACCGTTTCTCCGTTAAAATTGATTGCAGGACCAAATCCACTGCCATTGAATGTGCCAAAATAAGACGCATTCGCAGAAGGGCAATTCGAATTGTATGCCATGTCTCTGATCGTTTCAACAGAAACCGGAATACTCGTTCCCGGAACCACTGCTAAATTGGTATTGGCACCACCAGTTGTTACATCTTTTAATAAAAAAGCAAAAGCATCTGAGAAGTTGCATTGTGATGTTCCGTATTCTTCGGAAGCGAACAGAAAAGAGAAATCAAAATTGGGTGTTTTGGGTTGGAATTCAAATTCAATATAACTCGCATTTACACTGTTTATTGAAATTCCGGACTGCAAGAGCAAATTAGCTTCCAGATCTGAATCTCCGGTCCAAACCGTTGTTCCATCACTTAATATCGTATTGTTCGGACTCGGAATTTTGGTCACATCTCCTGTCGTTAAAACGACTCCATTCAAAAAAGGAAAGTTAGGATTGTTGTTTTCAAAATAGCCAATGCCGTTTGCAGATGCGTAATCAGTTCCTGTTTTTGACGCGATATTGGTGCCCGAAACACAAGGGGAATTAATCAGGATTTGATTGACTAACTGTTCCACTGTATAGGCAGTGGTATTTACAGTCACGGATTGCGCCCCTGAACTAAAGGTCACTAATAACACTATAAAAACAATTATTTTCCTCATGTTTTTAGTTTTACTTTATTAACTTGTAAAATTAGTAATAATTGTACCAATATATAAAAAAATACTAAGAATCATAAGGGGTTATTTTCAACAAAGGGTTAAATTATGTCCTTTTTTTGCCATTTAATTGAATAAAATATAGAATCATATTAAGGAATTAAAATTATCTTTGCACACTTTAAAATCAAGTTTTCATGTCATTACAACAGATTCTTACGCCATCCATAGCAACAGCCATTCAAACTTTGTTTGATGTATCCTTAGACAAAGTCGAATTTCAAGCCACCCGAAAGGAATTTGAAGGCGATATTACCATGGTTATTTTTCCTTTACTTAAAGTTATCAAAAGCAATCCTGTTGAATTAGGAAATACAATAGGAAACTATCTTGTAGCCCATGTTCCCGAAGTAGCCCGATTTAATGTGGTTTCCGGGTTTTTGAATATTGTAATTTCAGATTCATATTATTTAGATTTCTTTGGAACCATAAAGGACAATACTACCTACGGATTTGTGGCGCCTTCGGCAAATGATACTGCGGTGATGGTCGAATATTCTTCACCTAATACGAATAAACCGTTGCATTTGGGACATGTACGCAACAATCTTTTGGGTTATTCTGTTGCCGAAATTATCAAAGCTTCTGGTAAGAAAGTCTATAAAACACAAATCATCAACGACAGAGGGATTCATATTTGCAAGTCGATGTTAGCCTGGCAAAAATTTGGAAACGGTGAAACACCGGAATCTACCGGATTGAAAGGGGATAAGCTGGTTGGGAATTATTACGTAGCTTTTGATAAAGCATATAAAGAAGAAATTGCCCAATTAATGCTTGAAGGAAAAACAGAAGAAGAAGCAAAAAAACAAGCGCCGATTATTCTTGAAGCGCAAGAAATGTTGTTGAAATGGGAAGCTGGAGATGCTGCTGTAAAAACACTTTGGAAAACCATGAATCAATGGGTTTATGATGGTTTTGCCACAACTTATAAAAATCTTGGAGTTGATTTCGACAGCTTTTATTACGAAAGCAATACCTATTTATTAGGAAAAGATGTCGTGCAGATTGGTTTAGACAAAGGAATTTTCGAAAAAGACCCGGATGGTTCTGTTTGGATTGATTTGACCGATGAAGGTTTAGACCGTAAAATTGTATTGCGTTCGGATGGAACCGCGGTGTATATGACACAAGATATCGGAACTGCGATTCAACGTGTAAAAGACATGCCGGATGTTGGCGGAATGGTTTACACCGTAGGAAACGAGCAGGATTATCATTTTAAAGTCTTGTTTTTGATCTTGAAAAAATTAGGTTTTGACTGGGCTTCCAACTTGTTTCATTTGTCTTACGGAATGGTTGATTTGCCTTCCGGAAAAATGAAAAGTCGAGAAGGAACTGTAGTGGATGCCGATGATTTGATGCAAGAAATGACCGATACCGCTCAGAAAATTGCAGAAGATTTAGGGAAATTAGACAGCTATTCTGCTGAAGAAAAAGCTAAATTATACAATACCATTGGTCTTGGCGCTTTGAAATATTATATTTTGAAAGTAGATCCTAAAAAGCGAATCCTTTTTAATCCCGAAGAATCTGTAGATTTTGCCGGAAATACAGGGCCGTTTATACAATATACGTATGCCCGAATTCAGTCAATTATTCGCAAAGCCAATTTTGATTTTTCGAATACTGCTGCGGTGGATAGCTTGCATGAAAAAGAGAAAGAATTACTCAAACAACTTGAATTGTTTCCCGAAGTGATACAACATGCTGCACATCATCACAGTCCTGCGTTAATCGCTAATTTTACGTATGATTTGGTGCGTGAGTACAATTCGTTTTATCAGGCGGTTCCTATACTTGGTGAAGAGGATTTGGCGAAGAAAATTTTCAGAGTGCAATTGTCAAAAAAAGTGGCTGATACTATTGCGGCCTCCTTTAAATTGCTGGGTATTAATGTTCCTGAGCGAATGTAAAAACAAACCGTTATTTATTACAAAAAGACTCCAAATGTACGTTTGGAGTCTTTTTTTGTTATGAAACGAATGCCGTTATTGCGGTTCTAATGTGAAATTTATTGTGGTATCTATATTTTTTGCAATTTTATCTTTGACCAGATTTGGGATTGTAATTCCATAGTCTTGAGGTGTAATGTCAAAGCTGGCAGTAGCCATTATTTTTCCTGAGGAAGGTGTTACATTTATTTTGGTTTTAATTTTTTTGGTCACACCATGTATTGTTAAATCTCCTTCGAGGTCAAAAGTTGTTTTGGCTGCAGCTACTTTTTTAGCATCAAAATTTAAAATTTTCCCTTTGAAAGTGGCTTTTGGAAATAATGAGGACTCCATATAATTTTCATTAAAATGTTCCTCCATTAATGGGGACTTGAACTTAAATGACTTGATTAAGGCTAAAGCGACAAAATCACCTGTTGCTTGATCTAGAATACAAGAAGCTGTACTGTTTATACCTTTGATTTCTTCAAAACTTGGCATAGAAGCTTCGAAAGTTATTTTTCCGTTTCGTGTTATCATTTTTTGAGAGAACACCGTATTTCCCATTAGTAAAAGGGCGAATAGTATTGTTATTTTTTTCATCTTATTTTATTGTAAGTATCCTTGGGTTTTCCAAAGTAAAATTAAATTTATAGTTGCTTGAGGCATTTTTCCTGCTGGTGGCATTGTTTTACAACCCTGTGCTTGAATGGTGCATAATAATTTTCCGCCACTAGTTGCATTTTTTACTTGTGTGTAGGTTGTTAAAACCGGTGATTTTCCTCCACTACCATGACAAGCTGTACAGTTTGTTGCTATAATGGGCTGAATGTCTTTTGCATACGTTATGTTTGTTGTTGTCCCTGTCCCTGTTCCTGTTCCAGTTCCGGTTCCCGTCCCAGTTCCGGTTCCCGTCCCAGTTCCCGTTCCGGTATCAACTGTAGGTTGTTGAATTTCTTCGTATGTGTTTGGTTCACATGAAAATGTGGCAACAGCAGCTGCAATGATTGTAAATAATGCTATTTTTTTCATAATTGTTATTCTATTTTTTGATTAAAAAACTCTATACATATTGAATCCAAAGTAAATTCCTTTGTTGTCCCACTGTCCTGTTGCGTTAGAGAAAACAGCTACGTCATTCATCGCCTGACTGTTTGAAAATACCATCTGAAAAATGTGTCCGCCGGTTTCTATGTCTAATCCAACAGTAAGTGGGTTGTGGTATTTTGTTGCTAAAAAACCTTCGAAAGCACTCAAGCGGGTTGCGTATTCTAAGTTTACACTTAATCTTTTGGATAGTTTGTATCTGGCGCCATATCCTAATGACAGTAAATCGGTATATTCGGCTGTATTGTCGTAGAGGTTTTTGTGCGTGTATAGTGTCGCAAATTCTAAAGAAAATGATTCTGAAATTTTTCTTGAAATTAGCAATTGTGAGGAATACGCTAATCGGTTGCTGAATTGCAATTGTGGATAATTGACTTTGTCTAGTTCGCTGTTGACATCCAGTGTGTTGTATCCTACAATTGTAATCGGGAATCCTCCAATCATTTGATTGGCTAGTTTGTATTTGATGCCTAATTCATAGGTTTTTTGAAAAGTATGTCTCGAAACTCCTATTGACAACCAATTGGCAACCCCATAAATCCCTCCAATTTTTGTGTTTGCATCATCTAAACCAAAAAAGTTTTGGAATCCTTCCGTCAAATCGCCAAACCGGTGTGAGATTAAGATATAGAGTTCGCCTTTTACCGGTAATTTAGTCGATTGCATATTGCCTATTTGCAATGCTTTGAATGCGGCTGTAGCTATTTCTTTTTTATCTGATTTTACATCCAATTGATCTAATAAATCATCTTGTGCCATTGCGGTATGTATAGATAAACCGAATAGTATGAAGCTTAAAAGGGTTTTGATTTTCATTTTTTACTTATTGATTATAAAACATTGGTCTATTTTTACTTCTCCCATTAAATCATCGTAACCCACAACTCTTCCTTTTAAGCTTATTGATTGGTTATTTTTGATACTTGTTTCTTGTTTTTTTAAACTACAAATTACAGTGTTGTCAAGGATAATCTGAGTTTCTGTAACTGCCGTAACCTTTCCTGAAATTGCGATTGGTTTTTCAAGGTATTTTTTGTTTGAGGATTCCAGGTTAGTAGAAAATTCAGTTGTGATTGCAGTAGCGGTAACCGTAAAAGCAGTTTCTTCTGTACTCAAATCTCTAGCGCCTCCATGCATTACATATTGGTAACCTGCAAACCCAATAAGGCTTAAAGCGATACTTGCTATTGCTATTTTTTTTCTCATTTTTTATTGGAAATTATTAGAATTCAAAATTTAAATTGTGGTCAATTGCTTAGGAGTATATCCGCAATGAATTTCCGGAAAGGGTTACATTATACTGTTTTAAATTTCCAGCACCTGGTCCGTTTAGGTGGTTTCCTGTACTGCTGAAATTTGCTCCGTGATTGGGGCAATTAAACGTTTTGCTGGAACTTACATAGTTTACATTAGTGCCATCATGTGTACATGCTGCACTAACTGCCAGAAAAGTGTTTGCGTCAACTCTTGCTACCACTATATTTTTAGAGACTAAAAAACCTCCGTCAGCAGCTAATGAACCGGTTGAGATGTCTATTATAAAATCTACTGTTGTTGGTGCTGTGGTACTTTCTTCATTATTACTACTACAACTTGTCGCTAAACCGGCGATACATGCGGGCAATAATACTGTTGCGGCACCAAACCCTACTTTAGCAAAAAATTCTTTCCTATTCATAATTAGCTATTTTTAATTATAGAACAGTCCAGATTTAGTTTACCCTACCATTGGGTTCCTTTTTTTTATGATTTATTTGAAAGTATATTTTAATCGCCAATAAATTGGCCAAGTGATAAAAGAAATGGAATTAAAAGCTCACTCTAAAACTTACATTTGGAGTACGCTGCAACGCAAATGTTTTTACCTCTTCAACTGTGTTTGTGAGTGTGCTAATTCTATAATATTCATTGATTTCATTTTTCTGATTCAGCACGTTCAATATTGATAAACCCAATTTGTATTGCATCCCTGAAGCATTTTCCCATTTATAAGTAGAGGAAAAATTAACTTGAAAAAAAGAACTTAAGTGTTTGTTATTTGGAATATTATAATTAATTGCCGGATTTGAAGCATCTATTTCTGTGTTTATTGGTGTCGTTTCCGGACGACCCGAATACCATTTAGAACCCAATGCTATTTTAAGATTGTTTTTTTCATACATTCCAGCCCAGGAAATTACGTGATCCATCTCGAAGTTATTCGAAAAAACGGGCGGCTGAAAACTCGGGAAGTTATAATTATTGTCATTATAGGTGTAGCTCAACCAGGTCAGAAAATGATTTATTTTTTTTTGCATCAGTATTTCAGTTCCTATAACGGTGTAGGCTCCGTTTATTTTTAAAAACTCCAATTGGTTCTGAAATCCTTGGCTTTGGCTTGTAATTCCGGTTACTTTTTTATAAAAATTTTCAACGGTCAGCAGCCAATGGTTTTGATTGTACGACAAGCTAATGGAAGCTTGTTTGCTCCTTTGAATGGGAATTGTGGTATTGTTCGACAGTATCCACCGTCTTTTTTCTATTCCGAAATAGTCTTTTTGTAAATCAATTGTTTGTTGAGAATTTTGACTTTTATATTCTCCCACTATTTCTAGATTTAAATGGTTGCTTATGCCATAATTAAACTGAAGTCGAGGTTCTATACTGTATTTTTTAAATTTTTCGATATAGTTGAATCGCAGGCCGGTATTGCAGTATATTTTTGAGATGGTATCGGTGTATTTGCCTTCCAGAATTACCGCATGAGTTCGTAAAACGTCTTTTATTTTTCGGTAAAATTGAGGATTATTTACTTCGTCTAAATTTGTGACACCCATCTCGTTGAACTGATACCCATTATTCAATGTGAATTTACTATTGATACTATGATTGTTCTCCACCTTAAAACCGGTATCTAATACTAGATTTTCCTGTTTTAATACTTGATTCTCCGGTGTTAAACCTTTGTTTGCAACAAGTTCATAATACGAACTGTACAGGTTGATGTTTGTGGTGTTATTAGTATTCCAGTTCCGTTTCCAAGACAGATTTCCACCATAATTTTGTTGGTATAACGTATTGTCTTCAGATTGAATGGTATTGTTAATCGTTGCCGTTTGAAAAACCTTAAGCTTATCGTTTATTGTTATTAAATCGATTATAAGATGGTCTTTCAGTCCAATTTTTTGTGAATATTTAATCGTGATATCATAGAAACTAAATTTCTTATCGCTGGAATAATCTATTTTTTGATTGTTTTCAAAATCAGTTATGCTGGTATTTTGAAAAGCTTTATTGAAATACTCTTTATACGTGGGTGATTCTACAAAATCAGTTATCGATTTTCGCCCGGCAATTTCCAGAAATCCTTTTTTTGTGATATTAAATTTAGAATAAATATCGGCATTAATCATGTTTATTCCGGCACTAAAATTATTTTTTTCAATAGTATTCGGGTTCGAAGAAATCGAAACCACACTCGAAACACTTTCGCCATAAAAAGCGGAACTTCCGTTTTTATATATAGAAATCGTGTGGGCTAGATTGGGGTTGAATGCTGATATTAAACCAAAAAAATGTCCCGTTTGGTACATTCGTATGCCGTTCCACAAAAATAAATTCTGGTCATGCGTTCCGCCTCTTACATTGATGCTGGCCACACTTTCGTCCGTGCTGTTGATGCCGGGAATTTGTTGCATGGTTTGTAAAACATCCGGTTCAATTAGTCCGGGTAAGATTCCGAATTTTTTTGGTTTTATTTCAAAAGAACCATTGTTGTTTTTTGAGATTCCGGAGGTCAAAAAATAATTGGTTTTAATTTCTTGAAGTTCCGTTACTTCCGAGGCCAGAAAAATGGTGATGCAATTGGTGTTTTCAAAATCAGCACTTGTCATTTTTTGGGTTCTAAATCCGATGTGACTGGCTAAAAACGTCGTTTCCTTTCCTTTTTTAAATTCAAAATAACCCGCTTGATTTGTTGTTACACTTTTCCCTTCTACAATTTGGATATTGGCATTTTCAAGCGGTTTATGGTCTGTTTCAGAAAGTACATATCCGCAAATTATTTTGCTTTGGATTGTGTTTTTATTGAAGATATTAATGAATTTATTGTCTATGTTTTCAAAAGAAAGATTGGTTTTCTTTTCCAGATACAGGAGCTTTTCAGCTAAAGAAAGTGCTTTCGAAGGTGGTATTATTTTAATTGTACCGAGATTATTTTCGGTATAATTAAAATTTACCTGATGTTGTTTTTCGATTAAAATCAGGATTTGTTTTAAAGCAATAGTTTTATTTTTGCCTTGAGCAGCTGCATTCAAGGCAAAAATAAAGAGCAATACTAAAACAAAAAACCGTTTAAAAAACATCTATTTCTCTTGAAAAATTATTTTATCCGTTGTTGTTTTAGTATAGTTTAAATTATACGTTGTTCCAATAATTTGGAGCGCTGTGTCCAGATTATCAGTAGGGATTTTTCCAGAGAATAAGGCGTCTGTCTTTTTTGTTTTCAGTATAATAGACACCTTGTATTGTCTTTGTATTTCGGCTATTATCTGGTTTAAATTTTCTTTTTCAAAAGCCATTTGATGTTCCAGCCATGCCGGTTTTGAGCTTTCAATGGTGGTGTTGATTTGTTTTCCGTTTTCGAAAGTTACACTTTGTCCGGGTGTCAATACCAATTCGGCGTTTTTATAATTGACTTTTACTCTTCCTTCAAAACAGGTTACATCAAACCTATTTTCTCTGGCTTTTACATTGAATTGAGTTCCGAGAACGGCTACTTTTCCGAGGTTAGTGACTACTTCAAATTTCTTGCCTTTTGCTACTTTAAAGTAGGCTTCACCTTGTAATTTCAGCGCTCTGTTGTTGTCCCAATTCCATTTTTTATACTGTATTTCAGAACCGGAATTCAAAACTACTTCGGAATTATCCGGCAGTAAAAAAGTTGTTTTTTCTCCGTTTTGTGCTAATTGGATTACCGAAGAATAGTTTTGCATCACAAAAGTAAGTCCGAGTCCAATGACCAATACAGCCGCTATTTGGATGAACCATTTTTTATATAAAGGAATACTTTTTGGAGTTGATTTCTCTTGTTTAAGGATAGTTTCAAGAACTTTATCTTCATTAAAATCACCCACTTCTAAATGAGAAGAGTAGTTCTTAATTTTCTCATATAGCGCATAATCCTCAGTTGCTTGAAAATCGGCCAATTCTGATGGAGTCATTTCATCATTAAGCCATTTTGCTAATTTGTTATTTTTATCCATTTTATTCGTGTTGTATCAGTAAAACAAGTTGCAAGCGATAAACCCTACTTTAAATTTTAATTTCTTTTCTCAGTTCTAATAAAGCCAGGTGAATTCGTTTCTCCACGGCTTTTATGCCAATATTGAGTTCTTCGGCAATTTCGCTGTATTTTTTTCCGTCAATGCGGTGCATCAAAAAAGCGACTCTTTGCGTTTCGTTCAAATTTTCGATTGCTTTTAACAGTTTATTTCCAAATTGTTTTTCTTCTAATATGAATTCGGGATTCTCATTTGTTTTGTCTAAACCAGAGAACTCTTTTTCATATTTTAAAACCACTTTCTCATGGGCAATTCCATTTAGGGCGCTATTATTGGCAATCGTATACAAGTATGATTTTGCTTTTTCTATAGGTACATCACTGCAGTTTTGCCATAGTTTTATAAAAGCTTCTTGGGCTAAATCTTCTGCTTGATCTTTGTTTCCATATTTATAAAAAAGAAAATTACGAAGCGATTTCGCCTGACTTTTAAAAAAAGATGAAAAAACAATTTCGTCGCAAGTATTTGATATTGAATGAATTGTCATGTATTAATCCGATTTTTGGCTTTACAAAGTTAAATTTTTTTTTAAATTGGGTAGGGTAGACGGATTCTAAATTGTTTTATCATCAAACACTACTCATTTTAACACATAACCAAATTATGAAAACTTTTAGACCTTTATCTTTAATTGCAGCACTTTCTTTAAGTCTGTTTTCTTGTACAAACGATTCTTCAATCGACAACGCTAATGCCTCTTTAGATCCGGATGCTGATGGTTTGACCAATGCTATCGAAGCTAAATTAGGCACTAATCCTACTAATCCTGATACCGATGGTGATGGTGTTTTGGATGGTTTTGAAGATTTTAATAAAAACGGAATCGTTGACCAATCGATAAGTACAACGGGGAAAACCAGTAGAACCACCGGCTCGGTAGCTGAAACCAGTCCTCTTGTTGCCGATACGGATAATGACGGAGTAAGCGATGGCAATGAAGATACCGATACAGACGGATTGAGTAACTCCAGCGAAAGTGATGCTACTACGAGTCCGTATGATGTGGATAGTGATGATGATGGTATTAATGACTCCAGTGAAGATAGTGACGATGACGGAGTGAGTAACGAAAGTGAACAACATAACGGTTCTGATTTAGGAGACGACGACAGTGATAGCGATGGTGTTACTGATGGTGACGAAGACAGCGATGATGACGGAGTGAGCAATGCTACCGAAGATCATATTGGTACAGATGCCATCGATGATGACAGTGATGATGACGGTGTTACTGATGGTGACGAAGACGGAGATGATGACGGAGTGAGTAATGCTACCGAAGATCATATTGGTACAGACGCAACAGATGATGACAGTGATAATGATGGGATTATTGACGGTTTGGAGGATTCAGATAATGACGGAGTTGATAATTCAGTAGAAGATGATAACGGCACTGATGCAGCTGATAGTGATAGTGATGATGACGGAACAAATGACGGAAATGAAGACAGTAATGGTAACGGAACTGTTGATAGTGATGACGTTAACTAACAAAAAAGTAATAGGATTGATTTAGTACTGAATTTCCAAGCAATACCTCTTTATGAAGGAGCTTGGAAATTTTAGGTTTTATTTCTCTATATTTGAAGCTAATTTGATTAAAAATTAAATCATGATGTTTTTCAGGAAATTTTCAGGTTTTTTATTGGCAACCGTATTAAGTCTTGTTTTTTTCTCTTGCCAAAGTGAAATAACAGACGAACAATACAGTACCAAGGAAACAATTACCAAAACGACTCCACTGACCACTTATGTTGAACGGATTGTGATGCAAAAAACTGCACAAGACAATATAATAGATCAGACGGATTGTTTTATGGTTAAATTTCCGTACGTGGTTACTGTCAATGCAGTTGATATTACTATAAATTCTGCTGCGGATATTACCTTAGTTGAAAATAACATTGCTTTAAGCAGCATTGATACAGATGTAGTTTCTATTCATTTTCCGATAACAGTCATTTTCAATGATTACAACGAAAAGACTATAGATTCTCTAAGTGATTATACTGATTTGCTTCATGATTGTGATGAGAAATCAGATGATTTATCTCAAATAAACTGTTTGAATTTTAATTATCCTATATTGATTAATCGTTATGACAGTAACAATCAAATTGCAAGTTCCCTTACTATTAAAGACAATCGAGCGTTGTATTATTTTGTTAATAATTTAGAAGACAATCAGTTTATTGCCATTGTTTATCCAATAACTATTACCAGTTCAAATGGAAATCAAGTGATTATAACTGATAATAGTCAGTTTGAAAATCGTATAAAAGAGGCTTTAGACAACTGTTCAGAAAACACAAATACATCACTTGACTTTGTTCAAGTGCTTACCAGTGGTACTTGGAAAATCTCTTATTTCTTTGATGATGAAGAACGAACTACCGTTTACAACGGGTATCAATTTTCTTTTAAAAGTGATTATACTGTAGTCGCTTCCAAATCCGGAATTTCTAAAACAGGTATTTGGTCCATCAAAACCAATAATGGCGAAAGAGAGTTTAAAATAGATTTTGATGCCGATCCTTTGAAAAAATTAGAAGAAAATTGGGAGGTATTTGAATTCAGTACTTCAGAATTACGCTTTAGAGATCCAAGTGATAACAGTTTAGAAACCGATTATCTCTATTTTACTAAAATCAATTAATGACGGATGCATTTTGAGAAAGATAGTGTCGGTGAAATACTATTCTATTATAAAATTAAAAAATTATAGAGACCATTTACAAAGCCAGCTTTATAGCTGGTTTTTTTGTTTTTTCGAATAAAAAAAGCCTTTTTATAAAACTGAAATCGGTACTTCAAATATCTAATTATCTAATTGCCTAATTATCTAATTAGTTTATCTTTGCATTTCAATAAAATAAAAAAACATGTTTGATAATTTAAGCGAAAAATTAGATAAAGCCTTCCATATATTAAAAGGACACGGAAAAATCACCGAAGTAAACGTAGCGGAGACTTTAAAAGAGGTCCGCAGAGCCTTACTTGATGCCGATGTTAACTTTAAAATTGCCAAAGATTTTACCACCAAAGTAAAAGAAAAAGCAATTGGTCAAGATGTATTGACTACGTTACAACCCGGACAATTATTAGTAAAGTTAGTCAAAGATGAATTAACGGAATTGATGGGTGGCGATGTAGCAGGAATCAATCTTTCCGGAAATCCAACCGTGATTTTAATGTCGGGTTTACAAGGATCCGGTAAAACTACTTTTTCGGGAAAGCTTGCCAATTATCTTCAGACTAAAAAGAATAAAAAACCGCTTTTGGTAGCGTGTGATATTTATCGTCCTGCGGCAATTCAGCAATTGTATGTTGTTGGAGATTCCATAGGTGTTGAGGTATATTCTGAACCAGAAAATAAAAATCCGGTTGAAATTGCCCAAAACGCCATCAAGCATGCAAAAGCCAATGGTTTTAATGTGGTAATTGTCGATACGGCAGGTCGTTTGGCTGTTGATGAGCAAATGATGAAAGAAATTGCAGCAGTTCATCAAGCGATTCAGCCGCAAGAAACCTTATTCGTTGTTGATGCCATGACGGGACAAGATGCTGTAAATACAGCAAAAGCCTTCAATGATATTTTAAATTTTGATGGTGTAATTCTAACCAAATTAGATGGTGATACTCGTGGTGGAGCTGCTATTTCTATTAAAACGGTAGTCAACAAACCGATAAAATTTGTTGGTACAGGCGAAAAAATGGAAGCTATTGATGTGTTCTATCCTGTTCGTATGGCAGAACGTATCCTTGGTATGGGTGATGTTGTGTCTTTGGTAGAAAGAGCTCAAGAGCAATTTGATGAAGACGAAGCCCGAAAAATTCAAAAGAAAATTGCTAAAAATGAATTTGGTTTTGATGATTTCTTATCTCAAATTCAGCAAGTGAAAAAAATGGGTAACATGAAAGACTTGGTTGGAATGATACCAGGTGCTTCAAAAGCCATGAAAGATGTTGAAATTGAAGATGACGCATTCAAACATATTGAAGCCATCATCCATTCAATGACTCCATTAGAAAGAAGCAAGCCAGCTGTAATTGATGTGAAAAGAAAAGCCAGAATCGCAAAAGGTTCGGGAACCAAAATTGAGCAAGTGAATCAATTGATGAAACAGTTTGACCAGATGAGTAAGATGATGAAAATGATGCAAGGTCCAGGCGGTAAAAACCTGATGAAAATGATGGGCGGCATGAAAGGAATGCCAGGCGGAATGCGATAAAAACCAGTTATTCAGTTTGCAGATAACAGACAACATAAACCAACCACTAACTACAAACAATATTTAAATGCAATTATTAGACGGTAAAAAAACTTCGGAAGATATTAAGAGTGAAATCGCAGTCGAAGTACAAAAGATGAAGAACAATGGGGAGAAAGTCCCTCATTTAGCAGCGGTAATCGTTGGTAATAATGGTGCAAGTTTAACTTATGTGGGAAGCAAAGTCAGATCTTGTCAACAAATTGGTTTCGAATCTACTTTAGTAAGTTTGCCGGAAGATATTTCGGAAGCAGCATTGCTTGAAAAAATCAAAGAGTTAAACGAAGATGACGATTTAGATGGTTTTATCGTTCAATTGCCTTTGCCAAAACATATTGACGAACAGAAAATTTTAATGGCTATTGATCCTGATAAAGATGTAGATGGTTTTCATCCTACTAATTTTGGAAAAATGGCGTTGGAAATGGAAACTTTTTTACCGGCAACCCCATTTGGAATCATGCAATTGTTGGAACGTTATAAAGTGGAAACCGCAGGAAAACATACCGTAGTTATTGGTCGTAGCCATATTGTGGGAAGACCCATGAGTATTTTGTTAAGCCGCAAAGGATACCCAGGAGATTCAACAGTAACATTGACTCACAGCAGAACCAAGAATATTGAAGAGTTCACCAAAAATGCAGATATTATCATTACCGCTCTTGGTGTACCTAATTATCTTAAAGCGGATATGGTAAAAGATGGAGTTGTTATCATTGATGTGGGTATTACCCGAGTGGAAGATGCTTCTCACCCAAAAGGATATGTGATTACCGGTGACGTTGATTTTGATGAAGTCAGCAAAAAGTCCTCTTTTATCACTCCGGTTCCGGGTGGAGTAGGCCCCATGACTATAGCAATGTTGTTACAAAATACGCTTTTGGCCAGAAAAATGAGAAGCAATTCGTAACCCAAAATACTTTATTAAAGCCCTAAACTTGTGTTTAGGGCTTTTTTTGTCTTAAAAACTACTTAAAAAGCAATGCAATTGGTACGGTTTAAAAATATAAAGGATACTTTTGCAACACTTTAAAAACAGGCCTTTAAAATGGACGATTATTATTCGGAAATAATGTATTAATGTAGCTTTTGAATGTATTTCAAAAGGCTATGAACCAACTTATAGAATTTTGAAATGAGAGCTTTTTACAAAAACAATAGCGGATTATTCGAAACCAACGAATGGACTCCCAACTGCTGGATTAATATTGAATGTCCAACAACAACAGAAAAAGAGTACGTACTCGAAACACTTCAAATCCCTGAAGCATTTTACAATGATATTGAGGATATTGATGAAAGACCCCGTATCGAAATCGAAAATGGATGGACCTTGATTATCATGCGAATCCCCGTAAAGAGTAATGACATCAAATTGCCTTTTCATACCATTCCTGTTGGAATCGTTTTTAAAGATACCGTTTGTCTTACTTTGAGTTTTCATAAAACCGAAATGCTTACTGATTTTGTTACCTATACCCAACGTAAAAATATTGATATTAAAGACAATTTTGATTTGGTTTTGAAATTGCTGTTGTCTTCCAGTATTTGGTATCTAAAATACCTTAAGCAAGTCAATCAAAAAATTAAATTGGCGGAAGATAATTTAGAAAAATCAATTAAGAATGAAGAATTACAAGCTTTGCTTCAAATCGAAAAATGTTTGGTATTCTTTATGACGTCCTTAAAAGGGAATGATATTTTGTTGCATCGCATCAGAAACATAAAATCTCAAAAAGAACACTTTGATCCGGAATTGCTGGAAGATGTTGAAATTGAATTGCGTCAAGCACAAGAAACGACTAATATTTATAGCGATATCCTCACTGGAACCATGGATGCTTATGCTTCTGTGATTTCTAATAATATGAATAACATTATGAAACAGATGACTTCTATCTCGATCATTTTGATGATTCCCACATTGATTGCCAGTTTGTACGGGATGAATGTTCCCAATGATTTAGAAGATAATCGTTATGGAATATGGATTATTATTTTAATATCGGTTATACTGTCTGCTTTTGGGGTATTTTTATTCAAAAGAAAAAGATGGTTTTGATACTCCATAATTAACCACTCGGCATTTAGTCTGCCAAATCCTATTAAGGTCCATAGTAGTTTATTTTATAGAATTTATTAAAATTAAATTGGTTTCTGTTTTGAAATCAGAAAATATTAAATAACTTTGTATTTCAAAGTACTTTATTTATGAGTCAAAAACTGCAGGAAGATTTATCGCATATTCGTTCCATGATGGAGCGCTCTTCCAGATTTATTTCGTTAAGCGGCCTTTCGGGAGTCTTTGCCGGACTATTTGCATTAGCCGGATCCATTTATGCCTATCAATTGTTTGAAAATAATGGTATTGAATATTTTGATGGTAGGCAAAAGATATATAGTTCCGATTTAATAATCGAATTAGTTTTTATTGCATTGGTAATTTTGGTCCTAGCATTAGGGTCCGGTATCTTTTTTACTTTGAGAAAAAGTAAAAAGTTTGATTTGCCGGTTTGGACTAATACCACTAAAAAAATGTTGCTGAATCTAGCGATTCCTTTACTGGTTGGAGGTGTATTTTGTATGGCACTTTTATACCATCAGTTATTTGCTTTGATTGCTCCAGTTACATTATTGTTTTATGGATTAGCGCTTATTAATGCAGGGAAATATACTTTTTCGGATATTAGATATTTGGGTGCCTGTGAAATTATTTTAGGGTGTATTTCCCTTTTTTATCTTGGTTTTGGACTTGTTTTTTGGGCAATAGGATTTGGAGTTTTGCACATCTTGTACGGAATAATTGTGTTCAAAAAATACAAATAGAAATGGGAATCATTGATGCATTAAATAAAGATTTCGAAAGTCGGGTCAGATTAGGCATTATGTCTGTTCTGATGGTAAACGACTGGATTGATTTTACCGAAATGAAATCTTTATTACATATCACTGATGGTAATTTAGCAAGTCATTCTTCGGCATTAGAAAAATCGGGATATATAGAAGTCAAGAAAGAGTTCGTAGGGAAAAAGCCAAAAACTTCCTATCGCGTTACCAATATGGGCAGAACTGCTTTTGTTTCTCACTTGAATAGTCTTGAAAAATTAATACAATCTAAATAAGCTTTTTTTTAACTATATGCTTTGAAATGCAAAGTACTTTTAAATTTTACACATGAAATTACTACTAATAAAAAAAACTGTATAACAAATACCAATAATAAAATTCAACAAATATGAAAAAACTACATTTTATTTTAGCCAGCAGTTTGGTTTTTACACTGCTTTTTTATGATGAAGATTTGGGTCTCAATTGGGCCATTTTCGGGATGATGCAAACCGCCTTAATATGTTATTTCTTTCAAGAAAAATTTACCAGTAGGTTGCATCTGATTTTAGTGGTTACATCGGTTTTGTCTTGTTTTGCGTTTGCCTGGTATGGTGATTTTCCATCGTTTTTTGCCATGGTTTTGTCGATTATCTTTTTACAATTCAAAACCCAGGAACCCAAACTTAAATTGTTGCAGGCATTTCCTTTGATTATTATCAACGGAATCGCTTCATTAGTTCGCATATTTATGTTCAGTCAATATCTTCCTAAGCGAAAAGTCAATAACAGCTTTGCTAAAAAACTGATTGCTTATTTTGTTATTCCAGTCCTGTTTCTTGGGTTGTTTTTAATCGTATATTCTTTTGGAAGCGATCATTTTTCGTCTTTATTTACTGATTATTATTTAGATATTGATGCGTGGCAAGCATTTGTACTTACCGCTTTAGGATTTTTTATTTCGTTCAATTTCTGGAATTATTGGATTCCTGAAGTTTGTTATGAAAAAAATGATTTACTGGATAATGATTTTAAGGAAGAAGCCAAAACGCAAAATCAAAATTCATTTTCGTTTTTGGGTGTTGATTTTGAAAGAAGAAGTGGCGAGATTACGTTGTTTCTTTTAAATGTGCTTCTTTTGGTTTTCATTGCAACTTATAATTACGAACAGTTTTTTGAAGTGGTCCAAAAATCTAACTTAAGTTCTGATACACACGAAAGAGTAAATGCCGTTATTTTTTCGACCATAATGGCAGTTGGTGTTATTTTATTCTATTTTAAAGGAGGGTTTAATTTTGATGAAAAAGCAATGAATCTTAAAAAATTAGCTAAGATTTGGATTCTTTTAAACGGAATTTTAATACTATGTACCATCATTAAGAACTCAGAATACGTTTCGTTTTTCGGATTGACTTATAAAAGATTGGGTGTTTATGCTTTCTTGATTCTGGCAATAATTGGATTGGTTATTTCTTTTGTAAAAATCACCAAGCAAAAAACAAATGCTTTTCTTTTCAATCAAATGATTTGGTATTGCTACGGAACAATCTTACTCTGCAGTTTTGTCAACTGGGGAAATCTCATTACACATTATAATATTTCGGCAAACAAAGGTGTTGAGCAACGTTTTCTGAGCAGTTTAAATTTTAATCATAAAGCGTATTATGATTATTTTAAACTCCATCCGGAAGAAGTGGAAGATAAAGACCATCATAAAGAAGGTTATGTAGCGCGTGTTCAAAATGAAACAATTTTGTCAAAATCGCTCTATTTTGAATTTTTAGATACTAATAAATAAAAAAATCCCATCTGTTGCAGCAGATGGGATTTTTTTATGTTTAATAATCGCCTCTTTTCTTAAACCTGGGATCATCTCTTTTGATGAATTCCGTTCTTCTTTTTGGCGCTTCCGTTTTGGGTAAACTGGCTTCTTCGGTTTTGCTTGAAGGTTCTATCAATTCGTTTAATTCTTTGATTTCAGCATCGGTTAAATCACGGTAGCGACCTACGGGAACATCAAGTGAAATATTGATAATTCGGATGCGCTTTAAGGCTGTTACTTCAGAGCCTAAATACTCACACATTCTACGAATTTGACGGTTTAAACCTTGCGTCAAGATAATTTTGAATGTGTATTTACTAATTTGTTCTACTTTACATTTTCGGGTAACCGTGTCTAAAATGGGAACTCCATTTCCCATTCTTTCTATAAAACGATCCGTTATGGGTTTGTTTACCGTTACCGTATATTCTTTTTCGTGATTGTTTCGGGCGCGTAATATTTTATTGACGATGTCGCCGTCATTAGTCATAAAAATCAAGCCTTCGCTGGCTTTGTCCAATCGACCAATCGGGAAAATACGTTTGGGATAATTGATGTAATCTACAATATTGTTGCGAACGTCTAAGTTCGTCGTACATTCTATTCCTACCGGTTTGTAGAACGCAAGGTAAACTGGTTTTTCATTTTTCTCCCGGATCAGTTTGCCGTCAATGCGTACTTCGTCATCGGGTGACACTTTAGTTCCTAATTCCGGAACGACTCCGTTGATGGTTACACGTCCTTCTTCAATGATTTTATCGGCTTCACGACGGGAGCAATACCCGGTTTCACCGATGAATTTATTGAGGCGTTTTAAATTTTCTTCCATAGTGCAAAAGTAGTACTAAATTGTTTAATCGTTTATGGGATTATTTTTTTATTTGAAAAATTGAAAGTACACCAAAAGATTTTAGAGATGTCTTATTTTAGTTATTCTATTTCAAATAAAAAATGAGCGATTTTTTGATACAAATCATCATCATGCATACTGTGTCCCAATCCTTTGGTTTCAATTAAAGTTGCATTTTTCCAAGCAGAAGCAATTTTTTTTCCTTCGGTAAATGCTACTACGGTGTCATCGATGTCGTGAGCGATTAATCCTTTGGTATTGATCTTTGAGGCAAATAGTTTTCCGGTAAAATGATCAATATTCAGTTTGTGATGCTCTAAGTAATAGTTTTTTAATCGGATTGCTATTTTTTGATTCAAACTTAACATCACAATATAGTTGTTGAGAATGATATTGAAGTCACTTGGAGCTCCCAGAATCACCATTTTTTGAATTAACGTGCTTTGATAAACAGACTGGTAGTATAAACAGGTTTTTCCACCAATGGAATGTCCGATAAGGTATTGTGGTTTGAAATTTTCGACGGCTATATTAATGAATGCCGCATATTGTGGAATACTGAATTCTTTGCCGCTGGACAATCCGTGTGCCGGTCCGTCAATGGCAATAATGGTACTTCCTGATTTTTTCAGATGGGGGAGTAAATTTTCCCAGCGGGATGCATTGCTTTCCCAGCCATGCACCAATAAAATAATGGTTTCATTTCCTTTCCAAGTATAGGTTTGAAAAAAATGGTTGTCGTGTTGAAAGGTGTTTGTTTGTGCTTCTTTCAGAATATTGGGAAGCTTATTTTTGAATAACCGGCCTTCTCTTGGTTCACTAAAAAGGGCATATGCCAGTTGCAATGCTTTTTCGGGCCATATCAAACTGAGGATGTTGAGGTAGATTCCGATGGATTTGGTGAACAAAAAAAAGAGTATTTTTTTCATAATAAAAAAGTCCCGATGTGTATCGGGACTTAAATGTACTTAAAATTTAGAAAACAACTTTTCCATTTTCTCTTTTTCTTCGTCAGCGAGTGAGCTGTCGACTAATATTCTTCCTGAATGTTCATCGGTGATGATTTTCTTTCTGGAAGCTATCTCTACTTGTGTTTGTGGTGGAATCGTAAAGAATGAACCTGCCGATGCACCTCTTTCGATAGAAACAACTGCTAATCCGTTACGAACACTGCTTCTGATTCTTTTGTAAGCAGCTAATAATCTTTCTTCGATTAGCGCTTCATACTCTGCAGATTTTTCAGATAAGTATAATTCTTCTTTCTGAGTTTCTGCCATGATAGCATCTAATTCTGATTTTTTATGTTTCAAGTGATTTGATTTTGCTTCTAATTTTTCTTTAGAATTAGCAATCACTTCTTTCTTGTGTTCGATAGAAGCTTTCATTTCCTTGATTTGTTTTTCAGACAATTGGATTTCCAATTCCTGAAATTCAACTTCTTTGGTCAATGAGTTAAATTCTCTATTGTTACGAACGCTTTCTTGTTGTTTGGTGTATTTTTTGATTGCCTCTTTGTGCTCATCAATTGCATTTTTCTTTACCTTGATCAGGTCTTCGATTACTTCGAGATCACTTTTCAACTTTTCTGAACGGGTGCTTAAGCCAGCAACTTCATCTTCTAGATCTTCTACTTCAAGAGGAAGTTCCCCTCTTACGTTTCTGATTTCGTCAATTCTAGAGTCAATAAGTTGTAAATCGTAAATTGCTCTTAACTTGTCCTCAACACTTAATTCTTTCGTATTCGCCATATTCTATAAGTACTTAACTGGATTTGTATTTTCTTCTGATAAAATGATTGCAAAATTAAGGATTTTTTTCCGAAGAAAGTCAACAATATAATTTTTTGTATAGCGTTCGCTTTCAAAATGTCCAATATCGGCCAAAAGCAATTGATTTTCGGCTTCATAATATTGATGATATTTCAAATCGGCGGTCAAAAAAGCATCCACTCCAGCTTGAATTGCATTTTTTATGGCAAAACTTCCTGCTCCGCCAAGAACTGCTACTTTTTTTATTTTTTTTCCTGTAAAGTCAGAATGTCGAATCCCACCGCATTGCATTTTTTCTTTTGCAAAATGCAGAAACGCTTCTGCTTCCATAGGAGTTTCTAATTCTCCAATCATTCCCAAACCAATGTTTTGGTGTTGGTTTTGCAATTCGTAAATTTCATACGCCACTTCTTCGTAGGCATGACTTTTAAACAGCGCTTTTAGGATTTTGTTTTCCAAATGTTTTTCGAAAGTGACTTCGATTTTGATTTCGTCACCTTGTACAAATTCGAATCGTTCTCCAATTTGAGGATTACTGTGTTCGTTGCCCATGTAGGTTCCGATTCCTTTGGAGTTAAAACTGCAATTTTCATAATTTCCAATTGTTCCGGCTCCGGCATCAAATAATGCGTTTCGAACTTCTTCGGCATTTTCAGGAATAGTGTAAGTCACTAATTTTCGAATAAAATTATGCTTCGGAATCAAGACTTTAGTATTTATCAATCCTAAAGCGTCACAAAATATTTTATTTACCCCTTCCTGATGGTTGTCTAAAGCGGTGTGAACTGCATAAATGGCAATGTCATTTTTGATGGCTTTAATAACGGCGCGTTCCACATAGTTTTTTCCTGTAATTTTTTTCAATCCGGAAAATAATATGGGATGAAAGCAAACCACCAAATTGCATTTTTTTGTAATTGCTTCTTCTATCACGTTTTCTAAAGCATCATGGCACACCAAAACGCCAGTTGCTTCCGTTTCTTGATCGCCAACCAATAATCCTACGTTATCAAAATCTTCGGCATAGGCGAGTGGCGCCATTTCTTCGAGTACGGAAATTATTTCTTTGATTTTCATAGATTAGACATGGATTGCACCAATTTTCACGAAGTAAAAAAGTAAAAATTGAATTTTTAAATTATATTCAAAGATATAGATTAATTATTTTACTATAAATTAATTGGTGCTAATTCGTGTAATTCATAGCTAAAATTTTATCTTCGTAAAATGAATTTACTGCGAAAATTGCTGTTTCCGTTTGCCATTTTATATGGCCTGATAACGAGCATTCGGAATTTTCTTTACGACCAAGGCATTCTTAAATCGTATTCTTTTGATTTGCCTGTTATTGCTGTAGGAAACCTGAGCGTTGGCGGAACCGGAAAAACACCTCAGATTGAGTATTTGATTCGGTTGCTTTCAGATCAATATAAAGTTGCCACATTGAGTCGCGGATACAAAAGACAATCAGAAGGGTTTATTTTGGCGGATGATACTACAAATGCAGCCATTCTTGGTGATGAACCGTTTCAGTTTTTTCAAAAATTCCCAACCATTCAAGTTGCTGTTGATGCCAATAGAAAAAACGGAATCGAACAACTACTTTCTCAATCCAATACACCAGAAGTTATTTTGTTGGACGATGCTTTTCAGCACCGGAAAGTAAAAGCGGGTTTTTATATTTTACTGACTTCTTATGGTGATTTATATTCGGATGATTTTGTGTTGCCTACAGGAAATTTGCGAGAGAATCGTGCTGGTGCAAAACGAGCAGATGTGGTTCTCGTCACTAAATGTCCTTCGAATCTTTCGCCAGACGAACAAAATAACATCAGAGAAAAGCTGAAAGTAACTTCTAATCAGGAATTATTCTTTACCTATATAGTATATGATGATTTTGTTTATTCCGCAAATAAAAAGCTGTCGGTTGCAGAATTAAAGGGAATTAATTCCATACTCTTAGCAGGGATTGCCAAGCCCAAACCTTTTTTCGATTATTTAAAATCGGATGCTACTGAGCAAGATTGTTTGACTTTTCCGGATCACCATCATTTTACAGATAAAGATCTTTTGGATATTAAAAATAAGGCCAAAAATCGTATCATCATTACAACTGAGAAAGATTATGTTCGATTACAAGACACTGTGCTTTCCGAACAATTGTATTATTTACCTATAAAAAGCAGATTTGTTACTGGTGAAGCAAGTTTTGACAGGATACTTTTACAATATGTTTCAAAAAGCAGTGTTAAACCGTAAAATACTGACTGTTAATTGTTTGTTAATAGTGGTAAGCTGATTTAGTTTTTTTAACATGAGATAAAATCAGGATTATATAAAACTAATTAATAGTCAGTGTTTTAACTATATTCTTTTCCATGTTTTGTGCCTCTTCCCATTTTTAGACTCTTCATTTGTGTTTTTCAATATGAATTCTGAATCAAGTATAAATTAAGCCTATTTTTCCTAAAAAAAATGTTTTTTATTAACAAATAATTAACATATTAGAAATAAAATTACTCCTTTGGGGTCATTTTTTTGCAATTTATTCATGGTTTTTAAATTTTTTGGTTAGATTTGTTAAGATTTTAACTAATTAACGAATAATATTAACCAACTTATTTATTACGTATGAAAAATAGTCTACTTAAAGGCTTTATGGTGTTTTTAACAATGCTATGTACCAGTTTGACCTATTCGCAAGATGTGTCAGGGAAAGTATCGGATTCTAGCGGTGCAAGTGGTTTAATTAACGGAACAACTATAGCAGCGGAAACTGATATGGATGGTAACTTCTCTATCGAAAACGTTGGCTAAAATGCAGTTTTAATATTTAGTTATTTGGGACTTAAGTCTCAGGAAATAAATGTTGCTGGAAAAACTACCATTAATGTAACTTTAAAAGAAGACTCAGCTGAGTTGAAAGAAGTTGTTGTGATTGGTTTTGGTAAACAATCTAAACGAAAAGTGACTGATAATATGGCTACAATATCAGCCGATCAAATCAATCAAATTCCAGTTGCCAATTTACAAGGTGCGCTTACCGGTAAAGCCGCCGGTGTTCAAATTACACAAATAAATGGTAAAGTTGAAGGTGGAGTAAAAATGAGAATTAGAGGTATTTCTAGTATTTCGTCTTCACAAGAACCTTTATATGTAATTGACGGAATGCCTTTAATTAATGATGATGAAAGTACAACTTCAGCACCAATTAACCCGTTGATTTCATTGAATCCTAATGACATTGAATCGATACAAATATTAAAAGATGCTTCTTCTGCCGCTATTTATGGTGCTCGTGGAACGAATGGAGTAGTTTTGATTACTACTAAACAAGGGAAATCAGGAAAAACAAAAATATCTTTAAACACATCTGGTGGATGGAGTCAAGCAACTCATAAACTAAAATGGTTAAATGCAGCGCAATATGTAGAGCTTTTTACAGAAGCATCTGCTAATACATGGGGAGCAGATGACTTATGGTTAACAGAACCAGGAGGATTTTTTGATGGTTTGGCTAATGGAAAAGATTGGAGAAATGGCGAAGTAGATACAGATTGGCAAGATTTAGCCTTGGTAAAAGGTTCAGTTCAAGACCATACCTTCTCCGTATCTGGTGGTGATGAAAAAACATTATTCTTCGTTTCAGGAGGATATAATAATACACAAGGAATTGTTAGAGGAAACAATATGGATCGTTATTCTTACAGAGGAAATTTAGATCATAAAGTTTCAGACCGATTCAGAGTTGGATTGAATACCAGTTTAAGTAAAACTCAAGTATCCAGAATTGGAACAGATAATTCTTTTGCAACGCCATTGCAGGCTGTCGCACAATCGCCTTTGACACCTGCTTATTTAGATGACGGTATTACTCCTAATAATGATACCACTCTTTATTATAATTTCTTAACGCAAGAATATAATGGAAGCTGGAATGTAAATATTTTCAGAACGTTGATGAATTCTTATTTAGAATATAAAATTTTACCTGAATTAAGTTTTAAAACAGAATTGGGGTATGATAATAACAATCAAACTGAAGAGTATTTTGCAGGAAGTTTAACTGAATCGGCTTCGACTAACGGATACGCTGATGCTAATGCTATTCAGTCTGATAAATACAGTATCAGTAATTATTTTACTTATAATAAAACGTTTAATGAAGCGTATGATTTAGAGTTTGTCGGAGGGATGAATTTTGAAGAAAGTGCCAGAAAAAGACAATATGTTGCCGGAACTGGTTTCCCTTCTGATGATTTACAAACTGTGGAAAGTGCTTCTGAAATTACAGCAGGATCTTCCAGTAGAACAAAATATAATTTTCTTTCTTATTTTGGTAGAACCACTTTCTCTATCAAAGATAAGTACCTGTTAAAAGCGAGTTTGCGTTACGATGGTTCTTCTCGATTTGGAGCTTCAAAAAGATATGGACTTTTCCCTGCAGCTTCTGTAGGTTGGATTGTTTCTGAAGAAGATTTCTTGAAAGATAATGAAATCATTAATGTATTGAAATTAAGAGGAAGTTTTGGTGTAACCGGAAACGCTGGTATTGGTAACTTTGCTAGTTTAGGTCTTTTTAGCGGTTCATCTTACAACAAAAACTCCGCGATTACACCGCTTCAATTGGCTAATCAAGATTTAAAATGGGAAAAAACAAATCAAACTGATGTTGGTTTAGATTTTGCCCTTTTTAATAACAGAATTAGTGGAGAAGTTGATTATTATGTTAAAAAAACAAACGATCTTTTATTGAACGAACCACTTCCTGGTACTTCAGGTTGGAGTTCTCTTACTCGTAACGTTGGATCTATGACTAATAAAGGTTTTGAATTTGTATTGAATTCTACCAATATCAAAACAGATGATTTTAGTTGGAAATCAACCTTAAATCTTTCTACTTTAGATAATAAAGTAGTTAATTTACCTGGTGGAGACATCGTTGAAGGACGTAACATTGTTAGAGAAGGAGAAACTATTTCTTCTTTCTACTTAGTAGAATATGCAGGTGTTAATCCGGATAATGGAGATGCTTTATTTTACCTTAATACCACAAAGTCTGACGGAACTTTAGACAAAACAACTACCAAAAATTATAGTGAGGCTCAACGTGTTATTACAGGAAGTCCTTATCCTACTTTGATGGCTGGACTTACTAATACAATAACTTATAAAGAGTTTGACTTATCTTTTACATTCCAAGGAGAATGGGGAGCTTCCATGTATAATGAAGGTGGAAAATTTCAATCAGGGAATGCCAGATATGAAGATAACCAGACTATAGATCAATTAGACAGATGGCAAAAACCAGGGGATATCACTATGGTTCCTCAAGCCAGAATGTATCGTACTAACGGACAACAAGCTTCAACCCGTTATTTAGAAAGTTCTGATTTTGTTCGTTTGAGAAACTTATCTTTAGGATATACTTTTTCAAAAAAATTGACTCAAAAAATTTCTGTAGACAGACTACGTTTGTATTTGACAGGAGTAAATCTTCTTACTTTTACTAATTATAGCGGTTACGATCCAGAATCCTCTTATGATAATAATGGTAACTCAAATATTCAGAAAGGTATTTCATTTTACTCAGCACCTCCGGCTAAAACATTTACTATCGGATTAAATATTGACCTATAAATAAATTATTTATGAAAAATTATAACTATATACTATTTTTAATATCATTACTTACATTTTCATTTGTGAGTTGTGATGATAACTTAGACATTATTCCAGAGCAAGCCTTATCAACGGATATTGTGATTAAGGATGCTGCGAATATTCGGAAGATTTTAATCAATGCTTATGGCGATGCCCGATCTAGTTCCAGTTATGGAGGAGGAATTGCATTAGCTTCTGAATTGATTGCTAACGATGGCGATTTGTATTGGAATGGAACTTTTGTTCAACCTGCGGAGTATGATGAGAAAGCCATGTTAGCTGATAATTCTTTCGTTAGAGATATTTGGATGAATGCTTACAATATCAACAATCAAGCGAATATTGTACTTGAAAATTTGAACGTAATTACAGATGCTGATCAGAAAACAATCGCCGAAGGAGAAGCGAAATTTCTTAGAGGTTTAGTGTATTTTGATTTAGCCCGATTGTTTGCTAAGCCTTATATTTCTGGAAGTGCAAACAGTCAACTTGCTGTTCCTATTGTATTAGAGGCAGTTTTGGATGCTAATAAAATTACGTATCCTACCAGAAATACTTTGGATGAGGTATATGCTTTGGTTATTTCTGATTTAACGGATGCTTACACCATGTTACCGGAATCAAATGATATTTATGCTACAAAATATGCTGCTGCTGCACTTCTTGCCCGTGTTTATTTGCAAAAAGGGGATTATGTAAAAGCACGTGATATGGCTAATGAAGTGATTAATTCTAGTGGAGCAACTTTAACAGCTACCTTTGCTGAAGCATTTAATAATGAAGAAAATTCAACAGAAGATTTATTTGCCTGGCAAGTAACCAGTCAGGATGTTAGTGCTAATTATTTCAATGTATTTTGGGCTGGTTCTGATTTTGGAGGACGTTCTGGAAATCCAGATGTTGATGTTGAAACACAACATTGGGATATCTATGATGATGCAGATGATGAGAGAGCACATTTCTTTTATGAAGCCGATTACTGGTGTACTACAAAATGGCAAAACCAATTTGGAAATATTCCATTCTTACGTTTAGCCGAAATGTATTTGATTCGTGCAGAATCTAATTACAGATCAGAAACGGCAGTTGGAAATTCACCTTTAAGTGATATCAATGTGTTGCGTTCCCGCTCTGGAGCCATTTCGTTAGAATCTGTTAATTTAGCTACTATTTTAATGGAAAGAAAAAGAGAATTATCTTTCGAAGGATTTGCTTTATTTGATGCCAAACGATTGGGTAATTCAGTAGGTGATAACGCATTTGACGCTAATAATTTAATTATGCCAATTCCGTTAAGAGAAATGGATGCAAATCCAAACTTAGTTCAAAACGACGGATATTAATTAATACTTAATCCATTAAATAAAAGGAGCCATGTAGCAATACATAGCTCCTTTTTTATTTTGATATTTGTTAAACAAAAGTACTTTTTTGAAATTTTTAAAAGCAAAAAGCATAAAAATAACACAATAAAGTTTCTTTAGATTTTCTGGTAAAGGTTAATTATTCCAAATTAAAAGATTAAATTAGAGACTTGAAGACAACTCTGTTTTTTAATTGAAAATAAGAAATCAGAATGGGTAAGGTTACGATTCCTCAGAAAGGTATGGTTTTGAAAAACAGTGCTTTTCTATTTCAGTAATCCCTTTTTTGTATTATTATTTGTAATCAGTTTGTTTTTACTATTAAAGTAATACTGTGTAAATTATGTGGGATCAAGTTCAAGAAACCGTTAGTTATATTAAGAATAAAACCAATTTTATTCCGGAATATGGAGTAATACTTGGTTCCGGCTTAGGTAGTTTTACCGAAGATTTGCAAATCGAATATACGTTACCTTACGATGCCATTCCGAATTTTCCTGTCTCAACGGTTCAAGGGCATAAAGGGGCTTTGGTTTTTGGAACAATTGGCGATAAGCAAGTCGTTGCCATGCAAGGTCGTTTTCATTTTTATGAAGGCTATTCTATGAAGGAAGTGACTTTTCCGGTTCGTGTCCTGAAATATCTCGGAATTACTAAATTGATTGTTTCCAATGCTTCGGGAGGTGTTAATCCAAAATACAAAGTAGGTTCCATTGTGCTTATCAAAGATCATATCAATATGGCTCCCGAGCATCCGTTACGCGGGAAAAATGACGAACGTTTTGGCCCTCGTTTTGTGAATATGAGTGAGCCGTATTCTAAAAATATGATTGCCAAAGCCAAATCGATTGCATTAGATTTGAATATAGAAGTTCACGATGGTATTTATTTAGGATTGCAAGGACCAACTTTTGAAACCTTAGCCGAATACCGAATGGTAAAAATACTGGGTGCTGATTGTGTAGGCATGTCTACCGTTCCCGAAGTAATTGTAGCCCGTCACATGGCATTAGAAACGTTTGGAATTTCAGTAATTACGGATATGGGTGATGAAGAAAGTATTACAACTATTTCTCATGATGAAGTATTAGATGCCGCAAATAAAGCAGAACCCAAAGTTAGACGTTTAATACGGGAATTGATTTTGAACTATTAGAAGTCCTAAATATATTGTGCAATTACGCTGTAAAATTCATCCGGAACAATAGGTTTAGTAATGACATCATTCATGCCGTAGGACAATAACATTTCTCTGTTTTCATTCAATGAAATGGCTGTAAGTGCTATAATTGGCGTGCTGGAATCAAATTCTCGTATGAACTTAGTGGCCACTGTTCCGTTTATACCCGGTAAATGCACGTCCATAAGAATTAAGTTGTATTGATTTTTTCTTGCGGCTTCTATGGCGTCTTCTCCATTATCAATTATTTCACAAAAAATACCTTTTTTCTCCAGCATTTTTTTGGTAATCATCTGGTTTATTTTGTTGTCTTCAATCAAAAGAATTTGTTTGTTTTCTAATGTGATAGGGTTGTATTTTTCTGATTTTTCTTCAATAACAATTGGATTTATATCTGTTTTGAATTGTAATTTGAATGAAAATGAAGATCCTTTTCCAACAGTACTTTCCAGTTTTATTTTACCTCCCAGAATTTTAATTAATTTTTTTACAATTGTTAATCCTAAACCTGTTCCGCCATATTTTCGGTTTACTTCAATTGAACCTTGAGAAAAACTGTCAAAAACAGTTTGCAGTTTATCTTCCGGTATACCAATTCCAGTATCAACAATGTCAAAAAAGATGCTTGCTTTTTGCTCTTCAATCGCATCTAATTTTGCGAATATTGTAACGGTTCCATTTTTTGTGAATTTTAGCGCATTGTTAATCAAATTGATAAAAACCTGTGACAATTTTGTCGGATCTCCTATAATGTGGTCCGGGATTTTATCATCAATTTCCAGTTTGAAATTATTGTTGTTGATGAATGCTAATTCTTTTAATGAGTTTTGAATGTTTTTTAATAATTCTTTAAGGTCAAAGGAAATGCTCTCCAATTCAATTTTATTAGAATCAATCTTGTTAATTTCAAGAATCTCATTGACAAATTTGGTTAAATAATTCCCTGAAAATTGTAGCGATGTCAGGTAATCTATTTGGGATTCTTTAGGGTTTTCCTCCATCAATAAATGCGTAATTCCGTTTATGGCATTCAAGGGTGTGCGCAGTTCATGACTTACTGTTGATAAAAATTCTGATCGGGCTTTTGAGGCTCTTTCTGCATTGTTTTTGGCTATAATTAATTCATTATTTTTTTCTTTCAATAATAAATTAGACTCATTACGGATGATGTTGTTTTTGTAAAGTGATAAACTCAATAATGATAAAATGGTAATTAAAGATATAGCCAGAATGCTGATTAGTTTAGAATATTTATATGTTTTTTGCTGTTCATTGTCTTTTTTTTGCTTTTCGAGAGTAGCATTCAAAAGCTCATTTTTTTTGAATTTTGCAAAATCTTCCAGACTTAATTTGGCAGTATTTATTTTTGAAATTCGGTCTTTCAATTGATAATATTCGTCCAGATAGGAATACGCTCTGTCGAAATCGTCTTTTTCTTTGTAGCTTTTGCTAAAGGCTAACAGAATTTTAGATTTTTGTTCTAAATCATTACTTACAGCATTCTTTTTTAATGCATTTTCTAAATAATAAATGGCTGAATCACTTCTTTTTAGTTCGTTTTGAATCGTTCCTAATTGGTAAAAAGCTTCCGTTTTTGTTTTTATGTTGCTATTCGTTTCTTCTTTTTCTATTATTTTTTTGAAAGTTGAAGTAGCCAGATTGTACTCTTTTTTGAGTTTGTATGCGATTCCTTTATTTAAAATTAATGTTTCTGATGTGTCCTTGATTTTTAAACTGTCGAATATCGCTTCTGATTTGTCAAAATAAATAGCGGCAAGGCTGTACTTTTCTTTTTCAATATTCGTTAAGCAAGGTAATAGTAAACCGATGGTTAAGTATTATATGGAGGTAATTTTTTGTAAAGAAACAGGCTTTTATGAAAGGCTTTAGCTGCTTTTTCATATTCGTTTTCATTAAAATAAATTTTTCCCAGTTTGAAAGTTTGATTGGTTTGTTCTTCTATATCGTTACTTTTTTCACAAAAAACAATCGCTTTTTGGGTATAAAGAATTGCTTTTTCCGGTTTATTTATTTGAATATTATAATCGGCTAAATTCGAATAATAGGGTATGCTATCTGTTTTTTTTGTAGTTTGCGCAGATAAAAAGGTGCTAAAAAAAAGAATAAAAACGAAGAAGTATTTCATTGTAAGTCGTTATTTTTTAATTAGTTATTTGGTTTTTTTGTAAAAAGTATTAAATCAATTATTCTTGATGAATATCCTATTTCGTTATCATACCATCCTACCACTTTTACCATTTTGTCAATAACAGAGGTAAGTTGAGCATCAAATATACAAGAATTTTTATTGCCAATGACGTCAACTGAGACTATCGGATCTTCCGTATAATCTAAAATTCCTTTTAAGGTGGTTTGAGAAGCTGTTTTAAACGCAGCATTTATTTCTTCGATGCTTACTACCCGTTTTACATTGAAAGTGATATCGGTCAAAGAACCGTCAGGAACGGGAACCCGTATGCCGCAACCGCCAATTTTTCCTTCTAAAGAAGTGAAAATTTTTGTCAATGCTTTAGCTGCTCCAGTTGTTGTAGGTACTATTGACTGGCTTGCTCCTCTTGCCCGACGTAAATCTTTATGGGGTTGATCGTGTAAGCTTTGGTCTGTTGTAAAAGAGTGAATTGTGGTGATGTATGCTTGCTCAATACCGCAAAGTTCGTCAATGATTTTGATCATTGGTGCTGCATTATTTGTGGTACAGCTGGCGTTTGAAATAATGGTTTCTGTTCCGTCAAGGATATGTTCATTGACTCCCAAAACCACTGTTTTTATTGTGTCTACTTCTGAAGGAGCGGAGAGAATTACTTTTTTGGCACCCGCCAGAATATGTGCATTTAAGTCTTCGAATGTTTTGTATTTTCCAGTAGATTCGATCACATAATCAATATTCAAGCTTTTCCAATCCAGATTTGAAATGCTTTTTTCGTGGAAAAATAAAACCTGTTTTCCATCTACAGAAAAACCTGTTTCATCCTTGGTAATTACGTTTGGCAATACACCATGAATACTGTCGTATTTTACTAAATGCGCCATTGTTTTGGTATCCGCAATATCGTTGATGGCAATTACTTCTATATCGGGATGGTTCAACAGCAATCGGAATAGATTTCGTCCAATTCGTCCAAAACCATTTATGGCAATTCTTGTTTTCAAATGGATTCGTTTATTCGTTTATTTGGTCAACCGATTAACCGATTAAACAAATTAGTTTTTTATAAAATATGTTTTTGTGCTTTGTAGGATGAACGAACCAATGGTCCACTTTCAACATGACGGAAACCTAATTCTAAACCAAATTGCTCGTATTTAGCAAATTGCTCCGGAGTTATAAATTCCTTCACCGGCAAATGTTTTTTGCTGGGTTGTAAGTATTGTCCAATTGTTACGATATCAACATTGGCTTCCCGTAAATCTCTCATGGTCTGAAAAACTTCGTCTTCTTGTTCTCCAAGCCCTAACATGATTCCAGATTTGGTTCTGTTGATTCCTTTTTCTTTCAGATATCTTAGTACTTCTAGACTTCGGTCGTATTTTGCCTGAATGCGCACTTCACGAGTCAGTCTGCGTACGGTTTCTACGTTATGTGAAACGACTTCGGGATTGGCTTCTACGATTCGGTCTATATTTCTTTCGATTCCTTGAAAATCAGGAATTAACGTTTCTAAGGTTGTGTTAGGGTTCATTCTTCGAATGGCTTTTACGGTTTCTATCCAAATAATTGAACCGCCATCTTTCAAATCATCTCTGTCAACGCTTGTAATTACGGCATGTTTGATGTTCATGATTTTGATTGAACGCGCCACTTTTTCCGGCTCATCCCAATCTACCGTTTCAGGTCTTCCTGTTTTTACGCCACAAAAACCACAAGAACGGGTGCAGACATTTCCTAAAATCATGAATGTTGCCGTTCCTTCGCCCCAGCATTCTCCCATATTTGGGCAGCTACCAGAGGTACAAATGGTATTTAGGCTATATTTATCGACTAAACCGCGAAGCTCTGTATATTTTTGACCTATTGGGAGTTTTACCTTTAACCATTTCGGTTTAGCTCCGCTCAATTCGGATCCTCGGGTTCCCACAGGTAAAGTATTTTCTAAAACAGTTTCCATAAATTAATTTTCTGTTCGCAAAGATAACGATTGTTGTTTATTTGTGGATTTGTTTGTCTGTTAATTTGAGTTGAGAAAAGCGAATGTCAGGATTATTTTTATTATTTTTTGTTTTGAAAGCATTGTTCGAATGAAATATGTCCCACAGTTGCCTCGGATTAAATGGATTTGCATTTGTTTTTATGGAATGATTGGATTGGTTTGTGCCAATTTTGATTAGCGGGCATTAAAAAAGCAGCCTTTTGGATGGCTGCTTTAGTTCTTTTTACGCTAATTCATTTGTATTGTGATGGGCAGATTATAGGCGGTTCGGACTGCTTTTCCGGCAATCATTCCCGGGGACCATTTTGTTTTTAAGGATTTTAATACTCTAACCGCTTCTTTTCCTAAACCATATCCGGGATCTTTTTTTACTTGAATGTCGGTCATGGTTCCGTCTTTTTCGATAACAAAAGAAACATAAATGCGAATGGCTTGTTCACTATCGATTTCTGTTTTTTCAAAATTATTGCCTACATAGTTGTAAAATTTATTGATACCACCCGGGAATTCCGGTAGTTTGTCTAAAGCGACAGTGGTGACAACTGTACTTCCTGTGTCAGTGTTAATAGGGGCAACAGCGTTTCCTGAAGGTAGTGCACTATTTATACCAATGCTTGTTGTTCCATCGTTTGTACTTGTCGTTGTGCCCGTATTTTCAATGTTTTTGGCTATAACTGCGGTTGGTGTTGTTGCTGTTACGACAATAGGATTTACGAGTTGGTCTTTCTGCAGGACGGCTTGAGTGGTTTGTTGTTTGGCTTCCGGTAATACTGGTTTTTCGATTTTTTTGCTTTCGAAAGGCGTGCTGTCCGATAATTGGATGATTCGATTGGTAAAATCGGGGAGTTCTATTTTGCTTTCGGGATTCAGATAATTAACTGCAACAGGAATAGTGACTACTGCTGCCAAAAACAGCATTCCGGTTAAAAATGCCACTACCGATGTTTTTGCACTTTCCTGACGCAATCGATAAGCGCCATACTCTTTGTTTCTGTTTTCGAAAACAAGATCAATCCAACGGGTTTCGTAAATACTGAGTCCAGACATAATTTATAGTTTTAGTGGTTAAGTAACTATTAAATCATAAGCAGGTATTTTTAACATATAACGTTAGAAATAGGTATTGTAGTATTTAAAAATACGATTATATTTTTATTATTTTAACATAAATTAATAAAAATAAATATATCGATTTTATTGGGATTAGAAAGGAATGTAGTACGAGTCGTAAAAATGGCAAAGAAATTTTGGAGTAGTTTCCTTAGAATTATCTTCTCTGTTGAATGATTTCTGCCAGAAGTTTTTTGGCGCGAAGCAATTTAATCTTCACGTTACTCAAAGGTTCGCCAATTTTGTTGGCAATTTCCTGATAACTCATTTCTTGAAAATAGCGCAACTGAATTACTTCTTGATAATGTGGTTTCAATTCTTTGATGAATTGCAGTAACCGAGAAAGGTTTTGTTCGGTAATTAATTCATCTTCTGCCGATGGGGTTGTGTCGGCAATATTATAGGCCTGCTGGTCTTCTTCATCGGTAATTTCGACAAAAAGACTTGATTTCTTTTTTCGCAACAAATCAATATGCACGTTTTTTGCAATAGCGATAAGCCAGGTGTTGAACTGGAATTCGGCGTTGTAAGTGGCTATTTTGTCAAAAGCTTTCGAGAATGTTTCGATGGTGATATCCTCGGCATTGGTTTCATTTTCGGTACGTTTTAGCATGAAGGCATAGACTTCATTCCAAAAATACTCCACTCGAAAGGTAAAGGCCGCTGGATCTCCATTTTCTGCTTTTTCTATTTGATTGGTTATTTCCAATGTACCGGTTTTGAGAAAATATTTGTTATAAAGATATTGATTTGTGTGACTATAAGTACTATTTCAACAATTGGAAACCAGAATTTAATATCGTTTTCTTTTAGTTTTCCAGCCGAAAATCCAACTACTGTCCACGCTACTATGTATCTCCCTAACAGTAAACTTAAAACTAATATCCATTGAAATTGAAACGCCAGTAATATGACAGGCAATATAATACATAATAATTGGGAACAATAAAAAATTCCTAATTGCAATTTATCGAACGGTTTGTAATAATTGGCCGTAGCTACATGTCTTCTTTTTTGGGTAAAAAATTCTTTGAAAGACGTTTTGGGTTTAGAATAGGTAAAACTTTCAGGGGTGTAGGCGATAGTTACATTTTGGGCATTTGCCGCCTGATTAATGAATAAATCGTCATCTCCGGAGCGTACTTGTATGTGTTCTATAAAGCCGTTTACATTGAAAAATTCTTCTTTCTTATAGGCCATATTTCTTCCGACTCCCATATACGGATGCCCTAATTTTGCCCAGGAAAAATATTGAATTGCAGTCAAGACCGTTTCAAATCGAATTATTTTATTCAGGAAAGAATTGGCCATTTTTTCATATCCTCCATATCCTAAAACAATTGTTTTGTGCATGGTAAATTG
>ERZ1034361.183-NODE-183-length-45405-cov-5.230387_pt1 | contig 45405 bp, 34 predicted proteins | sample MGYA00520617_ERZ1034361 | MGnify/ENA primary metagenome ERZ1034361 (study PRJEB33736, sample SAMEA104284507) | Azolla filiculoides | biome: Urban; feature: Water surface; material: Ditch water | place: Netherlands | collected 2015-10-28 | depth 0-0.1 m ...
CTGTTCGCCCATTAAAGTGGCACGCGAGCTGGGTTCAGAACGTCGTGAGACAGTTCGGTCTCTATCTACTGTGGGCGCAAGAAATTTGAATGGATCTGATTCTAGTACGAGAGGACCGAATTGGACTAACCTCTGGTGTATCTGTTGTTCCGCCAGGAGCATCGCAGAGTAGCTACGTTGGGAAGGGATAAGCGCTGAAAGCATATAAGCGCGAAACCCACCATAAGATGAGATTTCTTTTAAGGATCGTGGGAGATGACCACGTTGATAGGCTATAGATGTAAAGGCAGTAATGTCATAGTCGAGTAGTACTAATAATCCGTAAGCTTATGTACACCCTTTTCCCCCGATGCAAATCGGGGGGAGAAACTTTCTAATACTTTTATATTCTTTATCTCAGTATGTTAAGATATTTGCTCGACGCGAGCAGTGACTAGTAAATAGTAACTAGTGGTTAGCCTAAAAGCTAATTACCAATCACTAAAAACTAATCACTAACAACCTTAAGGTGGTTATTGCGGCGGGGCTCACCTCTTCCCATCCCGAACAGAGTAGTTAAGCCCGCCTGCGCAGATGGTACTGCAATTTTGTGGGAGAGTATGTCGTCGCCTTTCTTTAATCTGAACTAGTTTTAGATTCTTTTAAAACCCTTCATCTATCGATGAAGGGTTTTTTGTTTTATAATAGTTTTGGAATAATTCTTGATTTTTAATCCAAAACAAGTTTAAATTCATATTGTTGTTTTCTTCACTTATTCAATTAATCTTTTGCAATTATAGTATTACCTTCAAATTACTTTATAATCTTAACTTTATTTAGGAAGTTTAATTCTTCAGTTTGTTAGATTTTTTTTCTAATTATATACGTAATTCTTCGTTTTGTAGTTTTTTTAGACAGATTAGATACTTCCTTGACTGATTTATATTCAATTTTATTTTAGAATCCTTTATTTTATTGGATTAGAATAATTACGCAACAAACACTACTGTTAAAATATTTGTTTTTAGCGCAATAATTTTACTGATTTCTGATATTAGCTTAGGAATTTTCAATGAATACTTATGATAGGCTATATTTTTTAGCATTAAAATAAATTTTCAATCAAGTCATTATTTAATATTTTTTTTACTAAATTTAGAAAAACATAAAACTAGTACTAATTTTAATTTTTTGATACATTAATAAAATATTCAATATTTGAAATGTGATTTTGTTTATTTATAATACGATATTTTATTAAGGGTTTAGAAGCACAAAAAATAATTGAATGGAGATATTTCATATTGCAGCAGAATGTTATCCGGTAGCAAAAGTGGGGGGATTAGGGGATGTAGTTGGTTCATTGCCAAAATACCAAAGTAAAGCAGGTCACCATGTGAGGGTTGTCATTCCATTTTATGATACCCAATATATTAATTCTAATAAATTTGAAAATGTTTATTCAGGTTTTGTAAAATTGGGAAATTTTAATTTTCCTTTTACTATTCAAAAAGGAATAACAAATGATTTAGGATTCGAATTGTATTTGGTTGAAATTCCAGAATTATTTGACAGAAAAGAAGTGTATGGTTATGAAGATGATATCGAGCGGTTTTTATCATTTCAGATCGCCACATTAGATTGGCTAAACTTTAGAAATAGTATTCCTGATGTTATCAATTGCCACGATCATCATACAGGCTTGATACCGTTTATGATGCTTTATGCTAATAAATATATGAAACTAAGAAGTGTGCCAACACTTATTACTATTCACAATTCAATATATCAGGGACAATTTGGATTTGATAAATTGTATTATTTACCTGAATTTGATTTGTCTAAAGTTACGGTTTTGGAATGGGATAATAGAATAAATTCATTGGCAACAGCTATTAAATCTGCTTCGGCAGTAACTACAGTTTCTCCCAATTTTTTGAATGAAATTAATAATTTTGGTTATGGATTAGAATCATTATTTAACCAAGTTAGACATAAGTCAAGAGGGATTTTGAATGGAATTGACAATGAAGTTTGGAATCCGGTAAAGGATAAAATGTTATTTGCTAACTATTCTGTAAAAACTTTTGAAAAGGGAAAACAAGGAAATAAAGAAAAGTTGTGTAGTCAATTTGATTTAGACCTTACAAAACCGCTTTTTAGTTTTATTGGAAGATTATTAGAAGAAAAAGGAGCTGATTTGCTGCCACATGCAGCAGCACTAGCTTTGTCTGAAAATTTTAAAGAAATTAATATTTTAATATTGGGTTCTGGAAGTTCGGAAATAGAAAATCAATTGAGTCATTTATTGGTAAGTTTCAAAGGGAACTATAATGTCTATATTGGTTATAATGAAGAGTTAGCACATATGATTTATGCAGGTTCTGATTTTTTATTGATGCCTTCGAGGGTAGAACCATGTGGTTTAAATCAGATGTATTCTTTTCGATACGGAACCATTCCTATTGTGAGAAGAACAGGTGGATTAAAAGATACTGTAATCGATTTTGAAGACAACGGAAATGGAATTTGCCACGACCAAGCATCAATTGCTGATGTTTGTTATTCGATTCAAAGGGCAATAAAATTGTATAAAGACAAAAAAAGTCTAAAAAATATTCGTAAATTGGGAATGAATATTGACCACTCTTGGGAGAGTGTTTGTCAAGAATATATAGATTTGTACCATTTAATAACTAACCAAAATGAAAGCTAAAAAGAAAAGTGTTATTTCCATTATTTTAGGGGGAGGACAAGGGTCAAGATTGTATCCGTTAACAAATTCAAGGTCTAAGCCAGCAGTACCAATTGCAGGTAAATATAGATTAGTGGATATTCCGATTTCGAATTGTATGAATTCGGATTTAAAAAGAATATTTGTGTTGACACAGTTTAATTCGGCATCCTTAAATGCACACATAAAAAACACCTATACTTTTAATGCTTTCAGCCAAGCTTTTGTCGATATTCTTGCTGCTGAACAGACACCTGATAATCCAACGTGGTTTCAAGGAACATCAGACGCAGTTAGACAATGTATGCCGCATTTTTTGAATCATGATTTTGATTATGCTTTGATTTTATCGGGTGATCAATTGTACCAAATGGATTTTAATGAGATGATTGACGCTCATATCGAAGCCAATGCAGACATTTCTATCGCTACATTGCCTGTAAATGCTAAAGACGCTCCTGAATTTGGAATCCTAAAAACAAATAGTGAAAATTGTATCGAATCTTTTATAGAAAAACCAGCAGCAGCACTTTTGCCTGAATGGGAATCTGAAGTAAGCGATCAAATGAAAAGTGAAGGTAAACTTTACTTAGCATCAATGGGGATTTATATTTTTAATAAAAAGCTTTTGATAGAATTAATGAAAAATCCTGATACTAAGGATTTTGGAAAAGAGATTATTCCTCAAGCCGTTGGAAACAAAAAAATATTAAGTTATCAATATGAAGGATATTGGACAGATATTGGTAATATTGATTCCTTTTTTGAAGCCAATATTGGTCTGACTGATGATGTTCCAAAATTTAATTTATTCGATAATTACAATAAAATTTATACCAGACCAAGATTATTGCCACCGTCAAAATTTCATAATACGAAGGTTGACAAATCATTTATTTCTGAAGGATGTATTATAAATGCCAAAGAAATTAGCAAATCTGTAATTGGAATTCGTTCTAGAATTGGCGAAGGAACCGTAATCCAAAACAGTTATGTTATGGGTAATGATTTTTATCAAAACATTGAAGATATGATTGAAGATACAGCAAACAATAGACAATTGATTGGAATTGGAAAAAACTGTTTTATTAGTAATGCAATTGTAGATAAAAATTGTAAAATTGGAAATGATGTCTATATCCAAGGAGGCAAGCATCTCGAAAATACCACTCATGATTTGTATGCTATAAAAGAAGGCATTGTTGTTATCAAAAAAGGAGTAATAATACCAAATAATTTTACAATAAAGTAATTGATTAGCGAAACTAGTAGAAACAAAATTTGATTGTATTTAAATGAAAACGTATTTGTAATTCGTTTTCCACTCTTATTTTAGCTAATTTTAGTTCAATTTTTTAAAAATATAAAATGAATCAAACCCGAATTGTAATCGAAAATGTAATGCCTCAACTTGATGGAGGTATCTATCCGATTAAAAGAATTGTAAACCAAACAGTAAATGTATCTGCTGACGTATTTTCAGATGGTCACGATGTTATAGAATGTTGTGTCAAATTCAAACATGAAAAGGACAAAAAATGGCAGGAAGTACGAATGAATCCTACTTCTAATGATAATTGGAATGCTAGTTTTAAAGTCGAAAAACAAGGGTTTTACACCTATTTTGTTGAAGGTTGGGTTGATTATGCCTTAAATTGGCAACACGGAACCGAAAGGAAAATCCAAGACAACCAATATGTTAAGTCTGAATTGTTAGAAGGAGCAGAGTATGTTCGTGCCATTTTGGATTTAGCCGATTCTAATGAAAAGGACTATTTGAATACTTTGGTTTATTATTTTACTACCGAACACGAATATGATAATGCCATTCGAGAAGCAACATCTTCCTATTTGCATCAAATTTTCAAGAAATATCCCATTAGATTCTTAGAAAATAAATCTTTAGAATTGAAGGTGTATGTTGATAGAAAGAAAGCGTTGTTCAGTACTTGGTATGAATTTTTTCCTCGTTCAGCTTCTGCCGAAGAGGGAAAACACGGGACGTTCAAAGATTGCGAAAGATTGTTGCCAAGAGTAGCTTCTATGGGGTTTGATACTTTGTATTTTCCGCCAATTCACCCTATTGGAGAAGTGAATAGAAAAGGGAAAAACAATGCTACCAATGCTGAACTAGGTGATGTGGGTTCGCCTTGGGGAATTGGTTCGCAATATGGAGGTCATAAATCGACTCATCCTGAATTAGGAAGTGTTGACGATTTCAAATCATTGGTAAAAAAAGCAAAAGAATTAGGAATTGAAGTGGCAATGGATTATGCTTTGCAAGCTGCTCCAGATCATCCTTATGTGAAAGATTTTCCACAGTGGTTCAAATGGCGTCCTGATGGAACAGTTCAATATGCCGAAAATCCGCCCAAAAAATACCAAGATATTCAACCTATTTATTTCGAAAGTAGCGATTGGAAGAATCTTTGGAAGGAATTATTAGACGTAGCTTTGTTTTGGATTGAAGAATGTGGTGTAAGGATTTTTAGAGTTGATAATCCGCATACTAAACCATTTTATTTTTGGGGATGGTTAATAGGCGAAATCAAGAAAAAACATCCCGATGTATTGTTTTTGGCCGAAGCTTTTACAAGACCAAAAATCATGAACGAATTGGCCAAGCAAGGTTTTACTCAGTCATACACCTATTATACTTGGCGAAATTCTAAAAGAGAATTGACAGATTATGTTGAAGAATTGACTCAATCGGAACAAAAAGAATTTTATCGTCCTAACTTTTGGCCCAATACACCCGATATTAATCCAGGGCATTTGCAACACGGAAACGAATCGATTCATCTACAAAGGTATTTCTTAGCCGCAACATTGAGTTCTAGTGTTGGAATTTATGGACCCGTTTTCGAGTATCAAATTTCTGAACCATTGGCTCCTGGAAAAGAAGAATATTTAAATTCTGAAAAATATGAATATTTCAAATGGGATTGGGATAGACAGAACAAAATTACTACGTTAATTAGTCGTATAAACAATTTTAGAAATGAACATGCTTCATTGCAACAAACCAATAATATTGAATTTTGTCCTACTAATAATGATCAAGTTTTGTCCTATTATAAATTTGATGATGATAAACAAGACCAAACTTTAATGGTGGTAAGTCTCGATTCTAATTATACAGTTCAATCTATGGTTTTGCTACCGCAAGAATTAAGAAACAATCTTCCTTTGAAGATTACCGATTTAATCACAGGAAATAGTTATGTATGGGAAAGCGAATGGAATTTTATAGAACTTTCTGCTGATTTGCCTTTTCATTTATTTAAAGTTGAACGATAATAAAAGATTTCAAGATGAACGAAGATGAATTTCAAAATCCATTTGTATTTAAAACAGATTGGAAAAATGCATTTGAAGACAAAGAATTTGTACAGGTTTTTTCTTCGGATATTCTTGAAAATTATATTATCAACAAGCGTTGGTATGGCGGAAAAGCCAGTACTTTAAAGTATATAGAAGTCGTCGATTTCTTTAAAATTTCTTCGAAAGCAAATATCTATTTTGGAGTTTTGCTTGAAGTCAATTTTAAGGAAGCTTTTTATCAGCATTACTTTATGCCCTTGGCATTTATGCCAGAGGATGAGTTGGATACCAATACCATAATTGCTCCTGTAAATATGAACGGACAAGCAGGATTTCTTGTGGATGCTTTACATCAAGAAGATTTCAAAAAATTATTGTTTGATAAAATTGTCAATGCTAAAGAGCAGTCCGATTCGATAGTTAAATTTCACAAAGGAGAAAAACTAGAGCAAAAGGAATATAAAACTTCCAAATTTATGGGAGTGGAACAAAGCAATACGTCCATAATCTACAATGAAACCTTGGTATTAAAAATTTTCAGGAGAATTTATATCAGTATGAATCCTGATTATGAAATCAGTCGTTTTCTTACTGAAAGAATGAATTTCAAGAATTCCCCGGCATATATGGGAAGTATTAGTGTGGTATTGGCCGATGGAAATATTACACTCGGATTGATGCAAGAGTTGGTTCCCAATCAAGGCGATGCTTGGCAATTTATGTTGACCGAAGTAGATAAAATTTTTGATAATCTAAAACATAAAAAAATAAATATCTGCAAATTACCTGATATTGAATTGTTTAAAAGATTAAAAATCAACGAAGTTCCTCACGAAATCATCGATTGGGCTGGATTGAGCGTTTTTATGAGAATTCAAACTTTGGCAACACGAACTGCCGAAATGCACATTGCATTGGGAAGTGATGTTCATGAAACGGCTTTTACACCAACGACTTATAATGGGGATTATACCGTTTGGCTCAAAAATAGATTGACCTATCAGTTTCAAAATCGCTTGAATATTCTCGAAAATAATCTCCACAAACTGGACGGATTAGCTTTAGAATTAGCCAATCAGTTTTTGGATCATAAAAAAGAAATTCGAAAATTATTTCTGGATTTCGATTGGACAAAAATGAAATCTGAAAGAATTCGCATTCATGGCGATTATCATTTAGGTCAGGTTTTGGTCAATGGTGATGATTTTTATATTTTAGATTTTGAAGGAGAACCTGAAAGTACTATTCGGGATCGAAAAGTAAAACAACCACCATTAAAAGACGTTGCAGGAATGTTTCGTTCGTTTCATTACGCAATTTATGCCACGATTTTCAACAACAAAGACAAATATCCTTTTGACCAAGAGGAACTTTTCAAAGCTGGAGAAATTTTGTTTAAATATTTTGTAGGTGTCTTTATTCAGACTTATACTGATGTAGCTCAAGGCGAAAACTTGAATATTGGCTACCGAAAAGAAATAGATTTCTTATTGAAATATTGTTTGCTTGAAAAAGCAGTTTATGAGTTGGGATATGAACTCAATTCTCGTCCGCGTTGGGCTGTAATTCCTCTGACTGGAATTGCTAGTATTATGGAGTTTAAAAATTAAATAACTGGTTAACCATATTGGTTAAATAAAAGAAAAAAAATAAAATGAACAAAGTACAATCCTATTCCCTTTTTACCGATTTTGATATTGATTTATTCAAAGCGGGAAAACATTTTCGATTATATGAAAAACTAGGCGCACATCTTATAGAAGTTGACGGTGTAAAAGGTGTGTATTTTGCTGTTTGGGCACCATCAGCGCGTTCTGTTTCTGTAGTTGGGGATTTCAATTATTGGATTCAGGGTGATCACCAATTGCAAGTGCGTTGGGATTCCTCAGGAATTTGGGAAGGTTTTATTCCAGGAATCGAAAAAGGAACGACCTATAAATATAAAATTCAATCTAACAATGGTGGAATTATTACTGAAAAAGCTGATCCATTTGCTTTATACTGTGAACATCCACCACACACTGCCTCTGTAGTTTGGGATTTAGACCATAAGTGGGAAGATAAAACTTGGATGGAATCTCGCAAAGAGCATAATGATTTAGACAAGCCTTATTCGGTTTATGAAGTTCATTTGGGGTCTTGGAAGCGCAATTCTGAAGGGAAATTTTTGACATATCTCGAATTGGCTGATGATTTGGTCGCATATATTAAAGAAACTGGTTTTACTCACGTAGAGTTTATGCCCATAATGGAATATCCATATGATCCGTCTTGGGGCTATCAATTGGTGGGGTATTTTGCACCCACTTCTCGTTTTGGAACACCTCAGGATTTTATGGTTTTGGTCGATAAATTGCACCAAGCAGGAATTGGAGTAATTTTAGATTGGGTTCCTTCACATTTTCCAGAAGACGCTCACGGTTTAGGATTTTTTGATGGTTCCAATCTTTTCGAACATCCTGACCGTCGAAAAGGGTATCATCCCGATTGGAAAAGTTTGGTTTTCAATTACGGACGAAATGAAGTACGGGCATTCTTGATTAGTAACGCTATTTTTTGGTTGCAACATTATCACGTCGATGGACTTCGAGTGGATGCTGTAGCTTCAATGTTGTATTTGGATTATTCGAGAGAAGAAGGGGAATGGGAACCAAATATTTTTGGTGGAAGAGAAAATTTAGACACCATCAGTTTCTTAAAAGAATTTAATGAAGCCGTATATTCGAGTTTTGAAGGCGTTCAAACTATTGCCGAAGAAAGTACATCTTTCCCGATGGTTTCTCGTCCAACATTTGTAGGTGGATTAGGTTTTGGAATGAAATGGATGATGGGTTGGATGCACGATACTTTGCAGTATTTCCAAAAAGAAACCGTGTATCGTAAATACCATCAAAACGATTTGACTTTTTCGATGACTTATGCTTTTTCGGAGAATTTTATGTTACCACTTTCTCACGATGAAGTGGTTTATGGCAAAAAATCAATTGCAGGAAGAATGCCTGGTGACGAATGGCAGAAATTTGCCAATTTAAGATTGCTTTATGGCTATATGTTTATGCATCCAGGAACAAAATTATTGTTTATGGGAAGCGAATTTGGACAAAGTGCTGAATGGAATTTTGAAGGAAGTTTGGATTGGCATTTATTGCAATATGATTTCCATGAAGGAGTTAAAAAGGCAATTACTGATTTGAACACATTGTATAAAACACAACCAGCATTGTTCGAAAAACAATTTAGCCCAGAAGGTTTCGAATGGATTAATTATTCAGATCATCAAAATGCTGTAATGAGTTTTATTCGAAAAGGACACGACTCTAATGAAGATGTAATTGTAGTTTGTAATTTCACTCAAGTAGTTCGTCAAAAGTATCGTATTGGTGTTCCCAAAAAAGGGAAATTAGCAGAGATTTTCAACAGTGATTCGGCTGTTTATGGAGGAAGTGGAGTGAAAAACCCAAGTAAATTGACAGTAGAATCATTGCCTTATGACGGAAGAGATTATTCGATAGAATTGCTTTTACCACCTTTGAGCGTTACGGTTTATAAATATTCTTAATGTTTTTTAATTTGTGTAAAAAGAGCAAAAAACAAAAAAATCTTGAGTAATCAAGATTTTTTTGTTTCTAAAAGTCATTATTAGCAACCAACCTTTTCTAAAACTCCCAAATCAATCATACATTGTTTCATTATTTGATATGTTCTCTCAATATTATTATCTAATCCAATAGAAAATCGAATTAAACCATCAGTAATTCCCATTGAAATTTGTTCTTCTAAAGGGATTTCACTTGATGTCGAAGTTCCAGGAGCACTAAATAAGGTTTTGTAAAATCCCAAACTAACGGCTAAATAACCTAATTTTTGGCTTTGCATTAATTCCATTAATTCGTTAGCTTTTTCTAAAGTGCCAACATCTATAGTCATCATTCCTCCAAACCCATACTCAGGATTAATCATTGAGGTGTATAATTTATGGCCCGAATGACTTTTTAAACCAGGATAAACGACTTTCAATCCGTCCTTTTCAAAATGAGTTGCAAGATACATTGCATTCTGACTGTGTTGTTTCATTCGGATGTGCAAAGTTCTCAAATTTTTCATCACACTAGCTGAACGTAAACTATCCATTGTTGGCCCCAGAAGCATACTTGCTCCATTATTTACATTTTTCAAACTGTCAATAAATTCTCTTGAGGCACAAGTTACACCTCCCAAAGTGTCACTACTTCCGTTGATGTATTTTGTTAAACTGTGAATGACAATATCTGCTCCCAATTTTATAGGTGAAACGGATAAAGGCGAAAATGTATTATCAACAACTAGTTTTATATTGTGTTTTTTTGCAATTTTTGCCAGATTATAGATATCTGCAATTTCAAGCAAAGGATTACTCACGGTTTCGCAATACAAAACCTTGGTTTTGGCTGTTATTGCCGCTTCTACTTTGTCCATTTTGGTAATATCTACAAAGCTTGTCTTTATGCCTAATCGGGAGGCAAAATTCTTCAAAAAGGCATAAGTTCCGCCATAAATGGTTCGGCTAGAGACAATATGATCTCCAGAATCGCATAGTTGCAAAAGGGTAGGAGTTATGGCTCCCATTCCTGATGCCGCTACATTTGCCGCTTCTGTTCCTTCCATTGCTGCCAATGCCTGACCTAAATACAAATTACTTGGTGAGGAATGTCGCGAATACAAATAGCAACCATCGGCATTGCCTTCAAAAGTATCGAACATTGTTTTGGCAGACAAAAAAGTGTAAGTTGAGCTGTCTGAAATAGAAGGATTTACACCTCCAAATTCGCCAAAATATTGTAAGTCCTGAATGTCATCTGCTGGATTGAATGTCATTTTTTTAGAATTTTGAGATTGTTAAACAAAGTTCTGTAGATAATGATTAATTATCAATACTAATCTATTATTTTAGATTTTCAAACTATTAAAATAAAAATAATTAAATATATTTTCTATATTTATTATTATTTTTAAACTATTTTAGTTTATTTTTCAAAACTTAACATCACATAAAAATGAGTTTGGATTCAATTGATAAAAAGTTGCTATATCTTTTGCAAAATGATTGCAAAAAAACAACCAAAGAATTGTCATTAAAATTAAATCTTTCGGTAACTGCGGTTTATGAACGTATCAAAAAATTAGAACGAGAGGAAATTATAGACAAATATGTAGTCTTGCTAAATCGTTCGAAAGTCGGAAAAGGGTTTGTGGTTTTCTGCCACATCAAACTTATTCAGCATACCAAAGAATTCCTGACCAAATTTGAAACAGAAGTGGTCAAACTTAAAGAAGTATTAGAATGTCATCACGTGAGTGGTGATTATGATTATATTTTAAAAATTGTAGTAAAAGATATGGAAGCTTATCGCGAATTTTTGGTCACAAAACTTACTACTTTAGAGCATATAGGAAGTACACACAGTACATTTATGATTAGCGAAGTGAAAAACACTACAGTAATTGAGGTCTGATTTTGATAACTAAAAAGTAATGATTCGTGACAAATCTTTAGAGATTTAACTTAAAACTTCAAACAAAAAAACTATTTTTGCCTCACTAAAACAAAACACAAAAAACTATGAGTTCATTTGATGTAGTCATTATAGGTTCAGGACCAGGCGGATATGTTTCAGCTATTCGTTGCGCACAATTAGGTTTTAAAACTGCAATTATCGAAAAATATTCTACACTTGGGGGAACTTGCCTCAATGTAGGTTGCATTCCATCAAAAGCATTGTTGTCGTCTTCTCATCATTATAGCGAAATAGCCCATTTTGCCGAGCACGGAATCGAGGTTTCTGGTGAAGTAAAGGTAAATTTAGAGAAAATGATTGCCCGTAAACAAGCTGTTGTAGATCAGACTTCAGGCGGAATCAATTATTTGATGGATAAAAATAAAGTTACTGTTTTTAATGGTTTAGGTTCGTTTGTAGATGCAACACATATTGCCATTGCAAAAGCCGACGGAACATCTGAAACTATTGAAGCCAAAAATACCATTATTGCTACAGGTTCTAAGCCATCTTCGTTACCATTTATCAAAATAGACAAAGAAAGAATCATCACATCAACCGAGGCTTTGGCTTTGAAGGAAGTGCCAAAACACCTTGTTATCATTGGTGGTGGAGTTATCGGAATCGAATTAGGTCAAGTGTATTTGAGATTAGGAGCACAAGTTTCGGTAGTAGAATTTATGGATAGAATTATTCCAGGAATGGATGGCGCTTTGTCTAAAGAATTGACTAAAGTATTGAAAAAACAAGGAATGAAATTCTACGTTTCTCACAAAGTTAAATCTGTGGAAAGAAATGGAGACAATGTAACCGTTCAAGCTGAAAATACAAAAGGAGAAACGATTACTTTAGAAGGAGATTATTCATTAGTTTCTGTAGGTCGTCGTCCTTATACAGATGGTTTAAATGCTGATAAAGCTGGAGTAAAAATTACAGAACGAGGAATGGTAGAAGTAAACGACCATTTGCAAACTAATGTTCCGAATATTTATGCCATTGGCGATGTAGTTCGTGGCGCAATGTTGGCTCACAAAGCTGAAGAAGAAGGAACAATGGTTGCCGAAATTTTGGCAGGGCAAAAACCACATATCGATTATAATTTAATTCCAGGAGTAGTTTACACTTGGCCAGAAGTTGCAGCAGTAGGACAAACAGAAGAGCAATTAAAAGCCTCTGGAGTGGAATTCAAATCAGGAAGTTTCCCTTTTAAAGCATTGGGAAGAGCAAGAGCAAGCGGAGATTTAGATGGTTTTGTAAAAATTCTTGCTGATAAAAAAACAGACGAAGTTTTAGGTATTCATATGATTGGAGCTCGTTGTGCCGACTTAATTGCCGAAGCAGTTACGGCAATGGAATTCAAAGCGTCTGCCGAAGATATTTCAAGAATGAGTCACGCTCATCCAACTTTCTCGGAAGCTATAAAAGAAGCGGCTTTAGCTGCTACAGAAAATAGAGCTTTGCACGTGTAATTGTATAAATCATGTTCAAAAAAGAAACCCCGTTCAGCCTATAACTGAACGGGGTTTTTGGTTTAATTCCCTTTATGGAAATATTTTTTGAATATAATATAACCTCCAATTCCAATCAAAATAACAGACCAAAGCTGAGCTATAACAGCAATAATTCCTTCTATTACATACCAGCCTGATATTATTCCATCAAGAATTTTGGAGCCAAAACCTTGTCTATATGTTTTTGGATTGGCAACCATTTCTTCCTTAATAGTTTCTCTTTGGTAAATTTGTAAAGTCAATGTACTAAAATTTACTTGATCTTTCAAGGAAAGATTTTCAAGTTTAGCGTTGTCATTTTGTTCATTTTTAGTGTTTAAATTATCTTCGGCTGCAATAACTTCATTAAGTTTTTTTCCTTTTGTGTCAATTGCTTTTTCTAATCTTTTTTCTTGATTAGAACTTCTATTTTGCTGCATTTGATTGGACAACATTTGCAATGAAACATCATCTGCCTTTATAATTCGATATTCCAGAAAATCAATTTGTTTTGCGATAGTCTTAATTACAGTATCCAAACGAATGTTGGGAACCCGAATAGTTATATTGTTTTCGACAGTGTATTTTGTAATTTCAAGTGTACTGTCTTGACTTATTTTGGTTTCTTGTTTATCAGAAACAGTACTTTGTAAATTGGTATAGGTTACAAAACCTCCAAATTTGTTCGTAGTATTTTCAATTGCATAAGTAGAATTGGCTACATTTTTCACTTTAAATTTAATATCTGCAGTTCTAACAAATTTTCGATCACTGTTTTTAGGTTCAACAGCTGCTGATGATGAGATTGTATTTGTTGTGTCAACTGCAATATCATTATTAGATTCATATGCAGATTCGCTTGCTTCTTCAGCTTTTTTACAAGAAATAGCGAAAATAACAATAAGCAAAGCCAGTATTGTTTTGGAAGTTTTAATCATAAAAATTCAATTTAAAAGTGTGGTTTGAACAGGTGAAAAATGACAGTAAATATAATTTTATTCTTAATAATAAATTGAATTTGGAAGAATAATTTTCTGCTTTTTTTTGGTGAGTTTTGATAACAAAAGAAACCCGACTTGTGCTAGTCGGGTTTCTTTTGTTAAGTATTAAGAAATAGTAAACGATACATTTGATCGAATTAAATCTTTGTTTTTAGTCTTTTATCTTTCATCTATTTTCTCTACTTATTATTTCACTTTGAATAACTTTTTGTAATTTTTTCGATGTAAATAAATGATGAAAAAGTTTCCTAAAAAGACAAAAATGGAGACAGGTAAGGCTTGAGGTGTTAGGTAATAGTCAAGAAACAAGGCGTTTATGGTAAAAGGTAAAATTAGAAGACTTGCAATAGTTATGTAACGATCAAAAACAAAAGCCAGTCCACAAAGTAATGTGACAAATTTTACAATTGGGATTAGATATTCTGAGGAAACAAACCCAATCTCAAATGCTTTAAAATTTCCGTTTGTGACTGGTTCTGGCGTTAGTTTTAAAAAATAGCCAATAGCCACAGAAAGTAGTAAAAGACCAATTGCAGTTCTGATAATAATGGTTAAAATTTTCATATTTAACTGGTTTTAGGGTTAATAGTACTATAAATATAGCAAAAAATTTAAAATAAATTTGTCGTATTTTTGAATTTTTTAAATATTTCATTTCTTGAGAACATCAATTATAAAACATATCGAGAATCCAGCGCTATTCAAGCAACATTTGTTGACATGGTCACAACAATTTAGGGAAGTTGTTTTTTTGGATAGCAATGATTATCCACAAAACTATTCAAGCTATGATTGTTTACTTGCGGTAGATGCTTTTACTTCAATTAAAACGGATTATCACAGTGCCTTCGAGGATTTAAAACAATATCAGCAAGCAACCAAAGACTGGCTTTTTGGCTATTTGTCTTATGATTTAAAAAATGATGTAGAGGTTTTGGATTCCAATAATTTTGATGGATTGAATTTTCCGGATTTATTTTTTTTTCAACCCAAGAAATTATTTTTGCTAAAAGGGAATCAGCTTGAAATTCAATATCTCAATTTGTGTGATGATGAAGTTTCAGGTGATATTGAAGAAATTAGTATTCAGTGTTCAGTATTTAGTGTTCAGTCGCAAGAAATTAAGATACAACAACGAATTTCTAAAGAAAGTTATCTTGATAAAGCAGCTAAATTTCTGGAGCATATTCATCGAGGCGATATTTATGAGGCTAACTTTTGTATGGAATTTTTTGCTGAAAATGCTATAATCACCCCAATAGACATATTTTTAAAACTCAACGAAATTTCAAAATCTCCTCAGGCCGTTTTTTTTAAAAATAAAGAATGTTTTTTACTTTCTGCATCACCAGAACGATATTTAAAAAAAGAAGGTAATTTGCTTATTTCTCAACCCATCAAAGGCACTGCCAAAAGATTTACTGACACAATCGAAGATGAAAAATCAAAAAATAATTTGGCATTAGACCCAAAAGAGCGTTCCGAAAACATAATGGTTTCCGACTTAGTTCGAAATGATTTATCAAGAACCGCTGAAAAAGGTTCGGTAAAAGTGGAAGAATTATGTGGTTTATATTCCTTCAAACAAGTACATCAAATGATTTCGACGATTACTTCCAGATTAGACAGTCAATATTCTGCTATTGACGCTATTAGAACTACTTTTCCGATGGGAAGCATGACGGGAACTCCCAAGGTTTCAGTACTGAAAATAATCGAAGAATTGGAAGAAACTAAAAGAGGTTTGTATAGTGGCGCTGTTGGTTATTTTGCTCCAAATGGTGATTTCGACTTCAATGTAGTTATACGAAGTATTTTGTATAATCAAGAAAATAAATATGCTTCATTTTCTGTTGGAAGTGCTATCACTGCTCAATCTATTCCTGAAAAAGAATATGACGAATGTTTGCTCAAAGCCAAAGCAATGCGAGAGGTATTGAGTTGAATTAATCCTCTGTCGATTCAAAATATTCACTTAGTTAATTCAAAATATTATTTAAAATAACTAAATTTGAATATGCAAGAAACATTCGAAAATCATATCGCTCAAAATTTTCCTTTTTTAATTGGAAAAAATCTTCTTTTGGCTACTAGTGGTGGTTTGGATAGTATGGTAATGGTGGATTTATTTCATAAATTACCTTTCGAAATTGCTATAGCACATTGCAATTTTCAGCTTCGTGGTATAGAAAGTTATGGAGACCAAAATTTTATTCAAAATTATGCCGAAACAAACGAAATCAAATTGTTTTTAACTCAATTTGATACCGAGGCTTTCGCCAATGATTACAAACTTTCTACTCAGGTCGCTGCTCGTGAATTGCGATACAGCTGGTTTTACGAACTTTTAGAAACCGAAAACTACGATTATATCCTGACAGCTCATCACGCGGATGATAATTTAGAAACTTTTTTAATTCACCTTGTTCGAGGTACTGGAATTGATGGTTTGACTGGAATTCCGTCAAAAAATGGGCAAGTAATTCGACCACTTTTAATTTTTTCTAGGTCAGAAATTGCTCAATATGCCGAAGAAAATGCCATTCAATGGAGAGAAGACAGCAGTAATGCATCAGATAAATATTTGCGAAATAAAATCAGGCATAATTTAGTTCCTATATTGAAAGAGTTAAACTCCGATTTTTTAACCTCTTTTCAAAAAACTCAAACTTATTTGCAAGAATCTAAAGCTATGATTGCAGATGCTTCGTTTTTGATCTATCAGCAAGTCGCAAAAGAAAAAGGAACCGAAATACATTTTGATTTGATTCAGCTAAAAAAACTTCCTAACTATAAATCCTATTTGTATCATTGGTTTAATGAATTTGGTTTTTCGGCTTGGGAGGATATTTACGATTTAATTGATGGTCAATCTGGTAAACAAGTATTTTCAAGTGAATTTAGATTGCTGAAAAACAGGGATTTTTTGATACTAAGTCCAATCAATTTAGAGGATGAATATGAGGAGTTTTTTATAAATAAAAATCAAAAAGAAGTTAATGTTCCCTTAAATCTTACTTTTTGTAAAGTAGATGACATTAGTATGGCTTCAAATACAACTATCTTTGTCGATGAAGATAAAATTTGGTATCCAATTGTTTTGCGTCGTTGGAGAGATGGAGACACTTTTCAACCTTTTGGAATGGATGGAAAATCAAAAAAGGTTAGCAAATTTTTTAAAGATGAAAAATTATCATTAATCGAAAAAGAAAAAGCTTGGTTGTTGTGTTCTGATAATGAAATAGTTTGGATTGTAGGTATTCGTCAAGACGAACGTTTTAGAGTTAAAAGCACAACAAAAAATATACTTAAAATACATTTAAAATAATGCGAAAAATCATTTTTGTACTTCTTGTTTTTTTGGCTTTCGCCAAAGGAAATTCTCAAATACTTGACCCTGTAAAATGGACTACCAAAATCGAAAAAAAATCTGAAACCAGTTTTTTACTTAGTTTTAACGGTGTTATTGAAAAGGATTGGCATATGTATTCCCAGTTTACTCCAGAGGGTGGTCCATTGCCTATGGAAGTGATTTTTAAAGATCAAAAAGGGAATTATAAATTGATTGGCAAAGCCAAAGAAGGAAAAACTACTACAGCATACAACGATGTTTTTGAAGTAAATGAAACTTTTTTTGTTAAAAACGCTTCAATTCAGCAGGAGATTTCGTTGATAAATCCAAAAATTAAGACCATTGAAGTGGCTTTAAATTATCAAGTTTGCAATCAATCTTGTATTAATTTGGAGAAGAAATTTAGTTTTGCTATTCCAACAACTTCTCAAACTGAGATAGTACCAACACAGGTTGATACTGTTAAAAATGAAGTAATCGATTCAAAATCTGTAGAAAAAATAAAACCTGAGGTTGCAAAATCAAAAGAAATAAGTACTACTTCAGAAGCTGAACCACAAAAAGGGTTATTGAGTATTTTTCTTGCAGCGTTATTGGCAGGATTTACCGCATTATTGACTCCTTGTGTATATCCTATGATTCCAATGACCGTTAGTTTTTTTACCAAACAGAGCAAAACCAAAAGTCAAGGCAAACGCAATTCAATTATTTTTGGAATGGCTATTATTTTAATTTATATCATTCTAGGCTCTGTAATTACTGCTCTATTTGGTGCATCTGCCCTTAATGAGTTTTCTACAGGAGTAACTTTTAACTTGATTTTTTTCCTTTTGTTAGTGATTTTTGCTATTTCATTTTTGGGTGCCTTTGAAATAATGTTGCCTAATTCTTGGGCAAATAAAGTGGACAAGCAAGCTGATAAAGGTGGAATTATTGGTATTTTGTTTATGGCTTTGGCATTAGCAATAGTTTCATTTTCTTGCACTGGGCCATTTGTTGGAAATATATTATTTGCTTCAGCTTCAGTAGGAGGAATTGGGCCAATTATTGGTATGTTAGGATTTTCTTCAGCCTTTGCTTTGCCATTTGTATTATTTGCATTTTTTCCAGCTTGGTTGCAATCCTTGCCGCAATCAGGAGGCTGGATGAATACTGTGAAAGTGTTTTTAGGTTTTTTAGAATTGGCTTTGGCATTCAAATTCTTATCAAATGCTGATTTGGTTCTTCAAATGCATTTGTTAGAAAGAGAAGTGTTCTTGGCTATTTGGATTGCAATTTTTGGAGCATTGGCTTTTTATTTGTTTGGGAAAATTACTTTGCCACACGACAGTCCAATAGCACATATTTCAGTAGGAAGGCTATTGCTTGGATTGGTTGTTTTATCGTTCACTATTTATATGATTCCTGGGCTTTGGGGAGCGCCATTAAAATTGATAAATGCATTTCCACCACCAATGGAATATAGCGAAAGTCCTCTTGGTTTCGGAAATTCGGGTAATAATTCTTCTACTGCGGTATTGCCAGACGGGGCTAAATTGGGGCCACATCAAATTGTAGTTTTTAATGATTACGAAAAAGGGTTGGCTTATGCTAAAACAGTTAATAAGCCTATAATGCTAGATTTTACTGGGTTTGCTTGTGTTAATTGTAGAAAAATGGAAAATAATGTTTGGTCAGACCAACGAATTTTGCCCATTCTAAAAAAGGATATTGTTTTGATTTCTTTATATGTAGATGATAAGCGAGAATTGCCAATAACTGAACAATTCATTTCAAAAACGACAAATGAAAAAATTGAAACCATTGGTGATAAGTGGACAGATTTTATGATTACAAAATACAAAACCAATACACAACCTTTGTATGTTTTGACCGATTTAGATGGTAATAGTTTGAATACAATTACTCCAACAATAAGCTATACAAGTGTTGAAGATTATGAAAATTGGTTAAAAACTGGAATTTCAAAGTTCAAGAAATAATCTAAAATTCAATCTCTAATAAAAGGTGTAATTTGAATTCTTTAATCCTCATTTTCAAGGTTTTCATTAAATGAAGAAGGAAGTAACGTTGGAATGAATTTGATGAAAATAGGTAGTAACAAACTTCCCCCAGGCAATAAGAATATTGCTAATGATGGTATCGTTTTACAAATATCCAACAACTGTTTTCTTACTTTTTTCTTTTCTTTTTCATTCAAATCTCTTCGGGTAGAATAGGCAAGTAGCACCATCAATTCCTTGCTTTCAAGAATTTCCTTAACTAATCTATTTTTGTTACGGGTAATTAGTTTTACAACGGTTTGAGTGGTCTGGTCATAAAAATGTTTGACCGGATTGGAGTAATTAAAATAGGGAATTTCTTTTTTGAATTTCGTAATAAATTTGTTTGTATTCTCTATACTTTCGTTAACAAAATCATCTGGAACTTCCATTAATTCGGCTAATTTGTATAGAAAATAAGCTTCGTTTTTTTCGACAATTCCATCACTCCACAATGCCATTCCAGCCATATCAACCAGATATTGTTTTTCTAAGATATGAGTAAAATAATCCAATTTCAATTCATCCATACCAAAATTTTGGGATTGCACATTTACTTTCGAAAATTTGCTGTAACGAACTGAGGCTTCGAATAATTTTATCAATAAATCATCGTATTTTGATTTGGTAGTCTTGGTTTTCAACGCTAACGAAACAATGCTAATAATGGCTTCCTCAATTTTTTTTAAATATTTTTCAGGAATTTCACCGTGAATCAAGTATTGGCGGAAAGCCAAAACATCTATAAACAACAAAGCATTGGTTACAATATGAGAAAAGTTTTTGCTAATGATATCAACATTTGTTTGAACTCTGGTGTCAATAATTTTTTCTAAATCCAAAGAAAGAGTTCCAACTGGCAATACTTTTCGTAGTAAATTGAACCCTTGCGGATTCATTTGGTTATAAAATTCAACTGCTTTCGACACAAATTCATCGGGATTATTGTCGTTTGTGGTCAATTGATAAATTCTAAACAAAGTATTGAGCAGGGCTACTTTAGAAATTTCGCTTTGGAGCCAACCTTTCTTTTCAATTTCAAATGCAGTATCAAATGAAACAATATGTCCATAAATGAACCCAGTTTCCCTAACTTTTTTGTAAAATGTGTTTGGGTGTGTTTCGATAGGAAGCAAAGAGGATTTTTGCTTCAAGAAAAATTTGTCTATCCAACCAATTGCCGAAGGGTTAATCATTGTTTTAATTTGTCTTGCAAATCTATACCTTTTTATGGTTTTGAGTAAAAATTATTCTCTAGATTTTTTATTTTGTTGGCAAAAATTGATGATTTGTACTATTCTGCTTGATCGAGTTTCTTCTCTTTTGGCTTGGTTTAACCAATAAAGATAACTTTTCCTATAGGAAGGACTGAATTTTTTATAATTTTCAAAAGCGATTTCATTTTGCTCAAAAGCCATTTTTAAATCTTCTGGAATTATCAATTCTTCAACAGCATCCAGCGAATTCCAAGAACCATTTTGCTTGGCAATTTCAATTTTGGCCAACCCACTTTCGTGAATAAGATTCTCTTTTAGTAGTTTTTCGATATAGGTTTTGTTGAGTTTGCTCCAAACACTTTTGTCTTTTCGGGGCGAAAAAACTTGTTTTCTGCGTTCATCATCCATTTTTTTTACGGTTGAATCAATCCAACCGTAGCAAATGGCAACCTGAACGGCTTCTTCCCAACGCATACTTTCAAAGGTACTGCCCACTTTGTAGAAAATTAGGCAAATTCCCGTTGATTTTGTATGGTTTTCGTGCAACCATTCTCGCCATTCTTTGGCATTTTTAAAATAGTGATGTTCTTTTTTATCCAAATAATTGAAATTATATTTATTTAATAATTGCCGAACAAGACACTCTAGCTCCAGCATTACCAGCAGGTTGTGAAGTAAAATCATCAGCACCTTGATGAACTATTAATCCTTTGCCTAAAATGTTTTTGGTTTCGTCTTCACATCCAATGCACCATTCATCAGTGGTTAGAGTGATGGTTCCGTTTCCTTTTTCATCAGCAGTAAAATTACCAATATCGCCTTTATGGTGTTCTTCAACTCCCCATTTGCCATGTTTTTTGAAGGTTGGATTCCAATGTCCACCAGCCGAACTTCCATCAGCAGCGGTGCAATCTGATTTTTCGTGAATGTGAATGGCGTGAATTCCTGGTTTTAAACCCGTTAATTTAGCAACAAAAGTTACCATTCCTTTCTTTTCAGTAAATGTAGCAGTTCCAGTTACATTACTATTGCTTTTGGATTCGAATGCAAGGTTCAATTTCTTAGAATCATCAGAGTTTCCTTTTGATTTACAGCCAATTAAAATGGCTAGTACTATTGCAGTGGAAAGAATTATTTTTTTCATAGTTTTTGGATTAGAATGTTACACAATATTAAGCATTTTAAAGCTGTAAAATAATTAAAGTTATCTTAAAAAGAACTGTTTTTTGTGGAATGGATATGCTAATTTAGCATTCAGTGAAACTTAACAATAAAATCTAGAGTTAGCAACTCAATTTTAAAGGGATAAAACGGCTTCAATACTAGAACCTAATCTTAATTTTGAATGTATAAATTGAAAATCAATACCAAAATCACATTTTTAGCTCTTTTATTTTCTTTAAATATTCAGGCTCAAACCGTAAAAGTGGCAGCAGCATCTAACTTGCGTTTTGTTCTCGATGAAATAAAAGAGAAATACGAAATGGCTCATCCTAAAGCAAAAATCATTATAAATTTGGGAGCGTCTGGAGCATTAGTTCAGCAAATTGCAAACGGGGCCGATTTCGATTTGTTTATGGCTGCCGATAAAATGTTTCCCGAGAAATTGAAAGCACAAGGTATTGTTTCTGGAAAAGTGCAAACCTATGCTTTTGGAAAATTAGTCATTTGGAGCAATACCATCGATCTGTCGAAAGGGTTGAATTGTGTTGCCAATTCTGATGTGAAAAGAATTGCGATTGCCAAACCAGAGATTGCTCCATATGGTAAAAGAGCTATCGAATGTTTGAAATATTACAAACTTTTTGATAAGGTAAAAACTAAAATTGTGTACGCCGACAACATTGCCCAAACAGCTCAATTTGCCCAAACTGGAAATGCCGAAATTGGATTTTTAGCACTTTCTTTAGCGATGGCTCCAGAGATGAAAGGCACTTATTTTGTGCTTGATACTAAAAGTTACAAACCAGTTGAACAAGCAATGGTTTTAATTAAAAGTTGGCAAAAAAATCCCGAAGCAGCTAAGTTTGTTAAATTTGTTTTGAGCAATCAATGCAAACCCATTTTTGAAAAATACGGATTTTTAGTTCCTTAATTATGAATATACTAACAGGTATTATAACACAAATACAACAATCGGGAGCAATCTTATTAGTCGATGTGGATGTAAATGGGCAAAATTTTTCGGCTTTGCTTATTGAGTCTGTGACTAGACCAGATTGGTTGCAAAAATCGAAAACTATAGACCTTGTATTTAAAGAAACCGAAGTCTCACTTGCCAAGGATTTATCAGGTCAAATCAGTTTGCGAAATCGGATGCAATGCAAAGTCATTCAGGTGGAACGTGGCGAATTGTTGAGCAAAATAACAATGCAATTTCAGCAACAAATCATTTCGTCTGCCATTACGACTCGTGCGGTCGATTCACTTCAAATAGCGGTTGGCGATTCTGTTGAAGCAATGGTCAAATCCAACGAAATTTCACTGATGAAAACTAAAAAACTCACCTAAATTATGGATGCTGCTTTTGTTCAAACTTTGTGGATTACGTTTAAATTGGCTTTTTCGACAACTGTAATATTAATTCTAATTGGATTGCCAATTTCATATTGGTTGGCTTATTCTCGCTTCAAATTGAAACCTTTAGTCGAAGCTTTGGTCAGTATGCCAATGGTTTTGCCACCATCAGTAATTGGCTATTATATGTTGGTTTTATACAGTCCGCAAAACTTTTTTGGGAAATGGCTTTCGGACACCTTTGATTTACGACTGGCTTTTACTTTCGAAGGTGTTTTAATTGCTTCGGTACTTTTCAGTTTGCCTTTTATGATTCAACCTTTACAAACAGGACTTCATTCGTTGCCTGATAGTTTGCGTGAAGCATCTTACACATTAGGAAAGTCAAAAACGACTACTTTTTTCAAGGTATTGCTTCCTAACATAAAACCGTCAATCATCACCGCTATTGCTCTTACTTTTGCCCACAGTATTGGCGAATTTGGCATTGTTTTAATGGTTGGTGGCAATATGCCTGGCGAAACTCGTGTGGCTTCGATTGCTATTTATGACGAAGTACAATCGCTCAATTTTGCTGCCGCCAATCAATATGCTTTTATCCTTTTTGCTGTATCGCTCGTTTTGTTAACCACTATTTACAGCGTCAATAAAAAATACGAAGGATGGAAAATCATGTAATTTATATCGACATCGAAAAAATGATGCTCACCGTCAATGGCAAAGTCAATCTTGCTATTAAAACTGAAGTCAAAACAGGCGAATTAGTAGCATTATTTGGTTCATCTGGAGCAGGAAAAACAACGCTTTTGAGAATTTTAGCAGGACTTGTAACTCCAGACAAAGGCATCATAAAATTTGGCGATACTCTTTGGTTCGACTCGGAAAAGCAAATTAATATTCCGCCACAAAAAAGAAATATAAGTTTGATGTTTCAGGATTATGCGCTGTTTCCGAATATGAATGTCGAAGAAAACATCCAATTTGCACAAGCCGAAAAAGACGATAAAGCAGTTGATGAATTGTTGTCGGTTTTTGGTTTAAATGAGTTTAGAAAACACAAAACTAACGGATTGTCGGGTGGCCAAAAACAGCGAGTGGCTTTGGCTCGTGCATTGGCTCGAAAGCCACAATTATTACTTTTAGACGAGCCACTTTCGTCTCTCGATGCCGAAATGCGTTCAACTTTGCAAAACGAAATCGCCCAAGCACATCAATTATTAGGAGCAACGACTATTATGGTTAGCCATGATTTAAGCGAAGTTTTTCGATTGAGTAATCAGGTACTTTGCATTGAAAACGGAATCATTCAAAAAAGTGGAAGCCCTGACGAAGTTTTCTCCAATAATACCATCAGTGGCAAAGTGCAAATCACGGGACAAATTGCCAGAATCGAAAAACAAGACACTATTTATGTTGTTACGGTTATAACGGCAAGCAACCAAATCATTAAGGTAATTGCTTTCGAAAGCGATATGGAAAATTTGCATATTGGCGATAGCGTTTTGGTTTATACCAAGGCTTTCAATCCGATAATTAGTAAGTTGGGTTAGGAGAATTAAACTAAATTAGTTGTCTCTTTTAAATATCAAATGGAGTTGGGATAATTTTTTCCGAGGTGGCTATAAATTCCTTTGGAGTATTCCCCGTATGTTTTTTGAATGCGACATAAAAGGCCGATTTTGAACGGAATCCTGATTTTTGGGCTATGGCATCAATGGTTAGTTTGGAATAGGTATTGGATTGGAGCATAAATTTGGCTTCTTCGATACGGAATGAATTTACAAAATCGTTGAAGTTGCCATTTGTTTTTTCGTTGACCACTTGCGATATTTGTTGTGTGCTTACTTTAATAATTTTTGCTATTTCAGCCATTGCAATTTTCTCGCTTAGAAAGGGTTTGTTTTCTCCTTTCATAAAAGTATTCAAATCGTTTAAAATGGTCTCTTTTTCGGTGTTTGTGAGCTTGGAGTGGCTGTATTTTTCTTTAATTTCCTTTTCAACAACTGTATTTCCGTAGAGTAAACTCGGAAAGAATAGCAAGCCTATCATTATGCAATATAGTAAAAATGCAGTCATTTTTATGATGAATCGATAGGGATCACCAAATAAATGCAATCCTGAAAAATGGTCGAAAAGACTGCTGAAAGTCAAAATAAATTGACTTCCAAAATAAAGAATGAACCAAGAAACTTGGTACTGGTTGGATTTATTGTGTTGCAGTTTTTTAACTTGATATTTCTTAAACAGGAAAAGTTGTGCCACAAAATAGACAAATAAACTGGACGTTTTTAGGAAATAATGCAGCGGCATTATAACCGATCCGTGAGTAATAAGATTCTTGTAATTACTTAATTTAAAATCTGTTGTGTTAAAATAATAAGGCAAAAACTCAATAAAATTGATTAGGAATGGTAACAAATGGAGTAGATGAATTCTTTTGAATCTAAATTCGGGTTTAAGGGTAGAAAGGGTTAGAAAATAAACCGTTGGCCCCATTAAATAATGTATCGGACTGTCGAGGCGAAATAAGTGAATTAGATAAATTACTTTTCCAGAATAAATTAAAGTTCCAAAGAGTACCACAATAGACCAGACTATAAGGAAGGAACCCAAACTGTATTTTATGGCTTTAGTTTTTTTAGAAGTAGTCAAGGTCACGATGGAAAGTATGATTCCCATTAATCCTCCAAAATAAGAAATCAGTTCTGATAACGTGTAACTCATAGTTTGTGGGAAATTTGTAAAACAAATATACTTTTTTGTCCTGAATTATGTTTCAAAACAACTAAACAAATCATAAAATTATCTTAAAAATATTGAAATCTAAGGCATTGCTGTTGTTTTGTTTTATTTAAAAGAAAAATCAGGGGTTTCTACTTGATAATCAGTCAATAATATGACGTTTTTTTGTTATATTTGATTTATGGTTAGTATTTCTGAAAAGAAGAAATTCTTCCAAAATTCTAGATTTTAAAACAATGTTACTAGAATATTTCCATCGGAAAATTATAATACCCTTAATTTTCAATTTAAACCTAACTGCTTACAAATTTTGCATAATCACAAAAAACCAATTTAAAAAACTAATTCGCAATGAAAATGAAAACCAAAATTACTTCGCTGCTTCTTGCAGTAATGGCACTACTAAGTTTTAGTAGTCAGGCACAACAACCTGTATTTAAAGGTGACATTAAACTGGATGTCCGAGACTCTAAACCAGACTGGGCTCCTTTTATTCGAAAAAAAGCACCAGAAGGTTCACCCAACATTTTATTTATACTTTATGATGATACTGGGTTAGCGGCTTGGTCGCCTTATGGAGGAAGAATAAACATGCCTACTATGGATAAACTAGCAGCCGATGGTTTGACATACACACAATGGCAAACAGTTGCTCTTTGTTCTCCAACACGTTCTTGTATTAATACTGGTCGTAACCATAATTTGAATGGTATGGGTGCCATTACCGAAGGTGCCAATGGATTTCCAGGATATAGCTGTCAATTGCCAGCCCAAGCCGCTACAATGGCTCAAATACTTAATGATAATGGTTGGAGTACATTCTGGTTAGGAAAAGACCACAATGTTCCTGAAACCGATTTATCTGCTGGAGCCAATAAAAGTCAATGGCCTTTACAGCAAGGTTATGATCGTTTTTATGGATTTATTGGTGGAGAAACCAATCAGTTTTATCCTGATTTAACTGAAGACAATCACGCTATCGAAGCACCCTATGGTCCTGAAAAAGGCTATCATTTATCCAAAGATTTAGCAGACCAAGCAATCAAAATGATTGGGGATCAAAAATCGGCCAATCCATCAAAACCTTGGTTTATGTGGTATTGTCCTGGAGCCAATCACGCTCCTCATCAAGCGCCAAAAGATTATATTGCAAAATACAAAGGCAAATTTGATGATGGCTATGACGCCTATCGCAAATGGGTTATGCCTCGAATGATTGAAAAAGGTATTTTGCCAAAGGGAACTAAACTTACAGAATGGAATCCTATGCCAGGAGATATGGCCAACCCAGCCGATGCTGTGCGTCCTTGGGAATCACTTACTGCTGATGAAAAGAAATTATTTTCTAGATTGTGTGAAGTGTACGCTGCGTTCTCGGAATATACCGATGTTCAAATAGGTCGAATAGTTGATTATTTGAAAAAGACCGGACAGTATGAAAACACGGTTATTATGTATGCCTCTGATAATGGAGCATCTGGAGAAGGAACTCCAAACGGTTCGGTAAATGAAAATAAATTTTTCAATGGTTTCCCTGATGATTTAGCTGAAAACATGAAATTGATTGATGAATTAGGAGGCCCAAATACCTATGAGCATTATCCAACAGGATGGGCAGCGGCTTTATCGACTCCTTTCAAAATGTTCAAACGTTATTCTAACTATGCTGGAGGTACAGATTGTCCGTTGACTATTACTTGGCCAAAAGGAATTAAAGCTCGTGGCGAAGTGCGTAATCAATATCATCATGCCGTAGATATTGTACCTACCATTTTAGAAATTTGTGGATTGGAAATGCCAAAAGTATATCGTGGAGTAGAACAATATCCTTTGTCTGGGGTTTCAATGAAATATTCTTTTGATGCAAAACCAAATGATCCTTCACAAAAACATGTGCAATATTTTGCTATGTTAGGTACTCGTGCTATTTGGCAAGACGGTTGGAAAGCTGTTGCAGTGCATGCTCCTTTATCTGATAAAGGTAAATTTGATCAAGACAAATGGGAGTTGTATCATGTAGATGTAGATCGTTCAGAGTCTATCGATTTGGCTAAAAAACACCCTGAAAAACTTGAAGCATTAAAGAAATTATGGTTAGAAGAAGCTAATAAAAATCAAGCTTTACCTTTAGACGACCGTACAGCTTTACAAATCTTAGGAATTGATAGACCAACTGAAGAAAAAGAAAAAGATAGTTATTCTTATTATCCTCATACAAGTCAAGTTCCGGAAGCTGTAGCAGTAAGCGTAAGAGGAAAATCATTTAAGATTATTTCTAATGTTGAAATTACTGCCGATGCAAAAGGGGTAATTTTTGCACACGGTTCTCGTTTTGGAGGTCATAGTTTGTTTATCAAAGATCATAAATTGTATTATGTGTATAATTTCTTGGGTATCAAAGAACAACAATTGGTTTCAACTGAAACTCTAAAACCTGGAAAATATACTTTCGGTTTGGAATTTACCAAAGAAAAAGCAGGAGCACACGGAGAGTCAATAGGTACTGCTAAATTGTATATTAACGACAAAGCTGTAGCTTCAGGATCTATGACAGCTCAAGTTGGTAAATTTACGCTTGTGGGTGATGGTTTGTGCGTAGGCTGGGATAGTGGTGACCCAGTAAGCAAACAATACTCTTCACCAGGCGAATTTGAAGGAGGTGAAATTAGTTTTGTAACGGTGAACACCGGAAAAGAGCAATATCTTGACTTGGAAAGAGAAGCAGCAAGAGCATTCAGTAAAGAATAATCATTTTTAACTGAGTATTAAAATTCAACAGAAATAAAACAAACGGTCATCATAATGGTGACCGTTTTTAAATCAATAAAATGAAAACATTCCATATTCAAAACCAAACGGTATTGCTCCTTTTTGCATTCCTCGCTGCTATTGGAACAGCATTAGCCCAAGACAAACCAGCTGAAAGTGCTGCCGATTTGGCTAAAAAATTATCCAATCCTATTGCGTCGCTTATCAGTGTACCTTTTCAAAATAATACTGATGTAGGCATTGGCGCTTACAATGGTTTCAGAAACACTTTGAATTTTCAACCTGTAGTTCCGATTTCATTATCGCCCAATTTGAATATGATTACCAGAGTTGTGCTTCCTATTATCACTCAACAGGACATTACTGCACCGGGAGTAAAACAAACAGGATTAGGTGATGCCGTGGTTAGTGCCTTTTTCTCACCAGCCGAAGCTAAAAACGGTTTAACTTGGGGTGTTGGGCCAGCTATTTTGGTACCCACTGCTACCGATAAATTATTAGGAACCGAAAAACTGGGAGTTGGCCCCACGGCAGTAATTTTGAAACAAACCAATGGCTGGACTTATGGAGCTTTAGTGAACCAAATATGGTCAATTGCAGGTAGTAATGATCGAGCTGATGTAAACCAAATGTTTATTCAGCCATTTATGAGTTACAACTGGAAAAGTGGAGCAGGAGTAGGGGGCAACTTTGAAATCACACAAAACTGGGAAGGGAATTCTACTGCTGTTTTCTTTAACCCAACCGTTACGGGTATTACCAAATTAGGGAAACAAATGGTACAATTAGTTATTGGCCCGCGTATTCCAGTGTCGATGCCTGCTGGCGGAAGACCTGATTTTGGAGTGAGAGCCATGGTGAATTTTGTATTTCCGAAGTAATTGGTATAGAAAGAAAAGCTTTTACAGTTTTTTGCAATTAAAAATGATTTCAGATTGAACTATTGGTTTAAGTTTGAATTTAATTTAGACGGTCATCTTTCCCCATTTTATAGGGATTGATGACCGTTTTTTTGTGTACTATATTACCTAAATAGAATAAAAATAAATTATGTTTTTCCTACAGATTAGAGAGCTGAAAACTTGTACTCGCCACATTGATAAAGTAAATTTGCATTCGAAAAATACTCACACAATTTAAATTAATATACTTTGAAAACAAAATTACTTAAGTTACTATTTGTACTATTTCCTGTAGTGCTTTTAGCCCAAACTACTACTAAAAAAGAGGTTAATGAACAGTTCCAAACATGGGTTTCCATCAATTCAGTTACCAAGTTCAGTGAACATTGGGGCGTTGCTGCCGATGCACACATCCGAACCAATGATTTTTTTCAGGACAACAATTTTTTCTTTTTGAGAGGAGGTATAGCTTATATTCCAAATTCTAAATATTCATTTACAGGAGGTTACGCTCATATGTGGTTGGCTCCAAAAAATCCAACTTGGAGCACTTTTTCGGATGAAAACAGAATTTATCAACAGGTTCAAATGAATACCAAATCAGGCAATGTTAGTATCGTTCAAAGGTTGAGAAATGAGCAACGTTGGCAAGAAATAATTGTCAATGATGTAGAAACGGGTAAGAATAAGTTTTCGAATCGAGTAAGGTATTTAATCAGCGCTACCATTCCAGTTTTTAAGAATAAAAAAGCACCATCACTGGTACTTTCGGATGAATTATTGATTCAATTTGGAAAAGATATTGTGATGAATACTTTTGATCAAAACCGATTCTTTGTTGGAATCAAACAATCCATCAATCCCAAATTGAGTTTTGATTTTGGTTATATGAATGTGTATCAACAAAAATCTACTGGATATCAGTATGATATGAATCATACCTTGAGATTGTTTTTCTATCTGAATTCAAGTGTTGTGCCAACTAAAAAATAGTATTACTGGAAAACAATTGAGTTAATTTTTAAAATAGAAAATCAATACAATTTAGATTCTTACTTATTTTAGCATCCTTCAAGGTTAACAAAATCTTGAAGGATTTTTTATTTTGATGAATTAATACTGTTAAAAAGTAGTATTTTTGATTAGTTTAGAACATTCCTATGCAAAGAAAACTGTTTTATTGTCTAGCTTTTATTTTTTTATCACAACTGACTTTAAAAGCTCAGAAAAATGATACTATCTATTTGCGTAATGGCGATAGAATCACAGGAGAATTAAAAAATTCGAATATGGTTTGCTTAATTTAAGCACCGATGCAATGAAAACGATTAGTATCTAATTTGATAGAATCAATTCCATTCATTCTTCTAAGTATTTTGAAATTAGACTCAAATCAGGTAAAAAGTTTTTGGACATTTGCAAAAATCAAAGGAAAAAGAAACGGTTACTGTTGTCACTTCCTCTGATACTATTGCTAATAAATTAAGGGATATCGTTTTGATTGTTCCTATTAGAAGGTCTTTTTTTTTAAAATTGATGGTTCGTTAGATTTAGGTTTGACTTATACCAAAGCAAGTGATGTTTTTCAATATAGTACTAATTCACAAGTAACTTATCGAACTACGTATTATGACTTGAATATGATTTATTGTCAAAATATGAACTTATATCAGACCTTTATCTGAATATACAGCTCTATGAGAATTTTGATAACGAGCCTACTAAAGGAGTAGAAGCTAAAAACGACTGGGGCATTATAACTTCGATTGGCTATACTTTTTAATTCGTTTATTTCATTTTTTTTTAACCCAATTATTTGTGTCTAGTATAACTACTTAGATTTTTCCTTGATCTTATACCTAACAGTTATTGGTATGGATATTTTTGAGGTCAACTTAATCAGTATTTTTATACGAAAAGCTTATGTTTTTTGTTTTTTGACGTATTAATTTAAAATTACTTAAAAATAAGTATTATAATTAAGTATTAATACTTATATTTGCTACGTAATACTTAATTAATGCGAATATGATTAAACTAGTAGTAGTCGGTAACGGCATGGTGGGTTATAAATTTTGTGAAAAATTCATAACCAAAAAAGGAAGTGAAAATTATCAAATAACTGTATTTGGAGAAGAACCAAGACGTGCTTATGACAGGGTGCACTTGAGTGAATACTTTGCAGGTAAAAGTGCCGATGACTTGTCTATGTCCACAGCCAATTGGTATGCCGATAACAATATTATTTTGAATACTTCGGAGTTAATTACAGATATTAACAGAGAACAAAAAACAATACATACTCATTTAGAAAAAACGCATGAGTATGATTACTTGGTTTTAGCTACAGGATCGGCTGCTTTTGTACCACCAATCGAAGGGGTAGATAAACAAGGCGTTTTTGTATATAGAACCATCGAAGATTTGGATGCCATTATGAGCTATGCCAAGAAAATAAAGCTAAAAGGAGCTACCGAAGCAGCGGTTTTGGGTGGTGGACTTTTAGGTCTTGAAGCTGCAAAAGCTGTTCGAGATTTAGGATTGAATGCACACGTAGTGGAATTTGCCCCGAGATTAATGCCAAGACAATTGGATAAAGGCGCAAGCGATATGTTGCAATCCAAAATTGAAGAGTTAGGAATTGGTATTCACTTGAATAAATCTACTCAATATATTGCTGGTGACGATGCTATTACAGGAATGATGTTCGAAGGCGACGATTTGCTAAAAGTAGATATGTTGGTCGTTTCGGCAGGAATCAAGCCTCGTGACGAACTAGGAAGAGTTTCAGGACTAGAAGTAGGTGTTCGAGGAGGTGTTGTGGTAAACAATCAAATGCAAACTTCAGATCCAAACATTTACGCTATTGGAGAAGTGGCGCTTTACAATCATATGATTTATGGTTTGGTGGCTCCGGGGTATGAAATGGCTGATGTCGCTGCGGAGCAAATTTTAGGTAACGAAAAATTAATGCGTGAATCCATCGATATGTCCACTCAATTAAAATTAATTGGAGTTGAGGTAGCGAGTTTTGGAGATCCATTCATAGAAAATGAAAATGTTACTGCTATTGTTTATGAAAATAAATTTAGCGGAATTTATAAAAGAATCAATGTAACCAAAGACGGAAAAAAACTTTTAGGTGGAATTTTAGTTGGAGATTCAAGCGATTACAACAATTTATTCCAAATTTATAGCAACGCGATGAAATTACCTGCTAACCCAGAGGATTTAATTTTGGGTTCAAGTGGAGGATAAGGCTCAACAATGGGAAGTGCGATGGATTTGCCAGACACTGCTGTAATCTGCTCTTGCGAAAATGTAACCAAAGGTGCTATTTGTTGTTCAATCACAGACGGAAGTTGCGAAACTTTTGGCGATGTTGTAAAAGCAACCAAAGCCACATCAGGTTGTGGAGGTTGCAAACCGATGGTGGCTGATTTAGTAAAGGCAGCTCAAAAATCACTTGGAAAAGAAGTGAAAGATGTGGTGTGTGAACATTTTGCTTACTCTCGTCAAGAATTATTTGATATTGTAAAAATCAACAAATTCACCAATCATAATGAAGTGTTGGGAACAATTGGTAAAGGTGATGGTTGCGAAATTTGCAAACCAGTTCTTTCTTCAATTTTCTCTAGTATCTACAACGATACGGCTAATAAACACGTAACGGCTCAGGATTCAAATGATAGATTCTTGGCCAATATTCAACGTAATGGAACCTATTCTGTTGTGCCAAGAATGGCAGGAGGAGAGGTTACTGCCGAAAAATTAATCGCTATTGGTGAAGTAGCCAAAGAATATAATTTATATACCAAAATTACAGGAGCACAACGTGTCGATTTGTTTGGTGCAGAATTGAATGACTTGCCTGCTATTTGGAAAAAATTAATTGATAAAGGTTTCGAAAGTGGTCACGCTTACGGAAAATCATTAAGAGCAGTGAAAAGTTGTGTTGGGAATGCTTGGTGTCGTTATGGTATGGACGATAGTACTTCATTGGCTATCGAATTAGAAAATCGTTACAGAGGAATTCGTTCTCCGCATAAATTAAAAGGAGGAGTTTCGGCTTGTATCAGGGAATGTGCCGAGGCTAGAGGAAAAGATTTTGGTGTAATTGCTGTTGAAGGTGGATGGAATTTGTACATCTGCGGAAACGGTGGAGCTAACCCGAAACATGCAGTTTTATTGGCGGAAGCTATTGATAAAGAAACGGTCATTAAATATATGGATCGTTTCCTAATGTATTACATCCAAACGGCAGGACCCTTGGTAAGAACTTCGACTTGGTTAGAAAAACTAGAAGGTGGAATCGATTATTTGAAGAATATAGTTATCAACGATAGTTTGGGAATCAACGAAACTCTTGAAGCCGAAATGCAAAAATTAGTTGACACTTTTGAATGTGAGTGGAAACAAGCCATCGAAGATCCCGAAATGATGAAACGTTTCAGTCATTTTACCAACTCTGATGATCGTGATGATAATCTGGAATACATTCCTTTAAGAGGTCAAAAAATGCCAACAGCTTGGTAATATAAACTAATTTAAAAAAAATCTTCCATTACCTCCAGCATAGAATATTGGTCTTTCGCAATCTCTATTTACAAATGCTGGAGCGATGGAAACTTAAAAAAAAACATTATGCAAGATATTTTAAGTCAATACGAAACAGTTCAATTAAACGACGTAAAAGTTTGGTTCAAAGCAGGAAAAACTACTGATTTCCCAACTGAAGGCGGAGGATGTATTAAATATAAAAACAAGCAGATTGCAGTTATCAATTTCTCTCGCAGAAACGAATGGTATGCTTGTCAAAACGTTTGTCCTCATAAAATGGAAATGGTGCTTTCAAGAGGAATGATTGGTTCTGCCGATGAAACTCCAAAAATTGCTTGTCCAATGCACAAAAAAACCTTTTCGCTTACGGATGGTTCTAATCTAAATGGAGAAGATTACTCTATTGCCACTTACCCAGTAAAAGTTGTGGATGGAGAAGTATTCGTTGGCTTTTTGGAATAATTGTGTATCTTTGAATTGAAACAATTTAAAGAAGAATGACACCATTTGAGAAAGCAATAACTTGGATCGATGCCGAAAACGCACAAGATCCGAATCACGAAACGTACCAATCCGAAACCTATCCAAAGGAGCTTTTGTATTCCAATAGAATGTATCAACGGCTGCTAGATTTTCAGCCCGATGCTTCAGAAGCCGTTCAGGTAGCTACCAAAGCACAACACATTTGCCGATGGAAAATGCCAAGAGAATCCTATCCAATGGATCGTGTGGGTTACCTAAAATGGCGTGAAGATTTGAAGAAATTTCACGCTCAAACTACGGCTGGTATTTTAGTAGATGCGGGCTATCCGCAAGAATTTATAGATAGAGTTTCTTTTCTTATCGAAAAAAAATTACTCAAAAAAGATGCCGAAACCCAACTTTTGGAAGACGTAATTTGCCTAGTGTTTTTAGAATTTTACTTTGATCCTTTTGTGCAAAAACACGATAGAGAAAAAATGAAAAATATTATTTTAAAAACGTGGAATAAAATGTCAGAAGCAGGACATCAAGCAGCCTTGAAAATTAATTTCAGCGATTCAAATCTTGATTTAATAAAAGAAGCACTTGGCTTGTAGCCCATTTTCATTATGAAAAACAACGCCCTTTCTGCTGTTATATCTTTCAAAAGTCTAAGACGATTGTATATTTTCGCCTTGTTGACTATTGCGGTTACAGTTTTGTTGAGTCAATTGTTAATTCAGCACAATTTAAACAGTCAGTTGAGCGATTCTAAAATCATAAATATTTCGGGAAAGCAAAGGATGTTGAGTCAGAAGTTGACCAAAGAAATTCTGATTTTGAACTTCATAACCCAAAAGGAGAAAAGCAAGGAACAAATAGCGCGCATTCACGAAATAATGGATCTTTGGAAATTTAACCAAGAAGCCTTAGAAAAAGGAAATGACAGTCTTGGTTTTCCTAAAGAAAAAAGCGCAGCACTTTCGGATTTATTCGTTGCCATCAAACCTAATTTTAATACAATTCTGAATGCGGCTACGGTATTTTTAGAAAATAAAAAACTGGGGATTAACGAAAAAGAAAATCAAGTTTTGGTGCAAACCATTCTGGATAATGGGGCTGTTTTTCTTGAAAAAATGAATGAAATTGTAGGGCAGTACGACAAGGAAGCTCTTGAAAAAGTAAGGTTGCAAAGCAAAACCGAATATGGAATTTTACTGTTTACAATATTGGTTTTGTTGTTGGAATTTATTTTTATTTTCAGACCTACCAATGAAAAAGTAGAAGCACTCATTTCGAAACTTTTGTTCTCCGAGAAAAAAGCACTCAAATTAGCTCGAGATACCGAAATTATTAGCGAAGCCAAAGAAAACTCGGTTAAGGAATTGAAATCTCTCAATTATGCCATGGAAAACACCTTGTTGTATTGCAGAGTTGCTCCAAATGGTTCTATCATTCATATTGGAGAAAAATTTTCTAAATTACTGCAATACAATTCGTTTCTTTCCGATAAAACTTTTGCCGAAGCCTTAACTCCAATAGAAAAAGAGCAAAACTTACTAAATCAAATTATTCTCGAAAAACAACGAACTGGTTGGCAAGGAGAAATTAGCATCACTACCCGAAACGAGCAAACTATTTGGTTAGACCTATCGATGGTGCCTGTGACTATCAAAAAAGACGAGTCAGAATTGCTAGTAATTTGTTTTGATATTACCGAAAGAAAAATTGCAGAATATGAGGTAGAACGATTGAATACTGAAAATATTAACGACAAAATCAATCAACAAAAAGTAATTTCGAGCAAGATTGTCGAAAACCAAGAAAATGAACAAAACAGAATAGCCAAAGAAATTCACGATGGAATAGGACAAATGCTTACTGGACTTAAATTTAGTCTCGAAAGTATAAATCTTGATGAGAAGGAAAAGTCGGCTCAAAAAATAGAATACCTTAAAAAACTGTCGTTAGATATCATCAAAGGGGTTCGTACGGCTACTTTCAATCTAATGCCGCCCGAATTGAGTGACCACGGCATTGTTTCCTCGTTGACTAAACTAACGCAGGAATTATCAAAACTTACTGGAAAAGAAATTTTATTCTATAATAAGACTGATTTTGATAAACGATTGGATTCGTTAGTCGAAATAAACATCTATCGATTGACACAAGAAGCTATTAATAACGCTTTGAAATATGCCGATTCTTCTCATATCATTGTCCAACTTTCGCATAGTCCCACGCTTTTGAGTGTCATAATTGATGATAACGGAAAAGGTTTTGATATTGCATCTGTAGAGAAAAAGAGAAACAGCGAATCGGGAATGGGATTACTTTTTATGAAAGAAAGAATTCAATACATCAATGGTCGTGTGTTTTTTAATTCGATTCCCGGTGAAGGCACTCGAATTACTTTTAATATTCCTATTTAACAGTTTTTGGTTTGTTGCAATCTGCGGTCTGAAATCTCAAATCTGCAATCTATTTTTTATTTATTGAAATAAATACGTATATTAGCATCACTTTTTAGGTTTATATACGTAAAATTAAAATCCCAAATTAAGTAGAAAATGAGTAATCCCATTCGAGTTGTTCTTGCAGATGATCATGTTTTTGTCAGAGACGGAATAAAATCATTATTAGAAAACGAACCCCATATTGAAGTTGTTGGTGAAGCTACCGATGGTTTAGAAGCACTAAAATTAGTAGAAATTAATCAACCAGATTTGTTAATTCTTGATATTCGAATGCCCAATATGACTGGAATAGAAGTAGTCGAAAAACTAAGAAGTCAAAGCAATTTTGTCAAAATAGTGATGCTCTCTATGCACGAATCCGAAGAATATGTATTGAAATCGATCAAAGCAGGTGCTGATGGATATTTATTGAAAGGATCAAGTAAAGACGAATTCTTAAAAGCTTTGAATACAGTTTCTGAAGGGGGGAAATATTTTAGTGGAGATATTTCATCAATATTGATTGGTCAATTGACACATCCAACCACTTTTTCTGAGACAAAACAACTCAGCAATGAAGAAATGATGATTACCAAAAGAGAGAAAGAAATACTTACACTCTTGTTATCAGGCAAAGGCAATAAGGAAATTGCAGAAGCTTTAGATATAAGTAAACGTACTGCCGAAGTACACCGTTTTAATTTAATGAAAAAATTGAAAGTCAAAAACCTTATTGAACTTTCGAATAAAGCCAATGAGTTTTCTCTGCTTTAGTTCTTTAATAATTAAAGATTTTATGATTTATAACTACATACGTAAGTATTTTTTAAGTATAAATACTTAATTATTTTTTAAAACCTGCGTTTTCGCAGGTTTTTATCCAGCTTAAAGATTTATTTTTGTCCTGTAAATAAGTAAAATACTTAATTTGGTATTGATGCTTAGTTAGAAAACAGTATAAAACAATAAATTTTTAAAAAAAATGAGTTCAATTTCAACAAATCAACCGCTTACACGTTTAAACATTTTTAGTGGCAAAGGCGTTCAAATGCGTACTTTTCACATTACTTGGCTAACCTTTTTCTTTTGCTTTTTTGCCTGGTTTGGTATGGCATCACTTATGCCATTAGCTAAAGAACAGCTGCATTTAACTAAAGATCAATTGGGTAATATTCAAATTGCCTCTGTATCTGCCACAATCATTGCCAGACTATTAATAGGACGATTAGTGGATAAATTTGGACCAAGATTGGTTTATACTTGGTTGTTGGTCATTTGTTCTATCCCTGTTTTATTGATTGGTACTTCACAATCCTATGAAAGTTTTTTATTTTTTAGATTAGCGATTGGTGTTATTGGAGCTTCTTTTGTAGTGACACAGTTTCATACCTCAGTAATGTTTGCCCCAGTTGTAAAGGGAACTGCCAATGCGACTGCTGGTGGTTTCGGAAATGCAGGAGCAGGATTGGCTAATATTACAATGCCTCTTATCGCAGCAGGATTTGTAGGATTAGGTGTTTGTACCAGAGAAGATAGCTGGAGGTATGCTATGATTGTTCCAGGAATACTATTGTTGGTTTTTGCTTTTTTGTATTTAAAGTTTACCAAAGATTTGCCAAATGGTAATTATAAAGAACTTGGAATTTCTAATCAGAATAAAGAAAATACATTTATGTTAGCTGTTAGAGATTATCGTACTTGGGTTTTGACTGTAGCTTATGCAGCTTGTTTTGGCGTTGAGATTACAATTGATAATTTTGCACCTATTTATTTTACAGATACTTTTGGTGCAAGCTTAAAGATAGCTGGAATTTGTGCAGGTATTTTTGGAATGATTAACATTTTTGCAAGACCTTTAGGAGGGATAGTTGCAGACAAAGTAGGAAAAAAATATGGATTTTCAGGTAAAAATTTATTACTTGCTTTACTGTTGATTGTAGAAGGTGTGGGCGTAATTTTCTTTGGTATGACAAACGAATTGGGGGTTGCCATATTCTTAATGTTTTTGTTTGGAATGAGTTTGAAAATGGCCAATGGAGCAACTTATAGTCTTGTGCCGTTTATCAATCCAAAAGCAGTAGGAAGTGTTGCAGGTATTGTTGGTGCAGGAGGGAATATTGGAGCAATGTTAATTGCCTTCTTGTTCAAGGCCAAAGCCGTTAAAATGACTAAAGATGTTATAGATGAAGCTGGAGTGTCTCAAACCAAAGATTTAATAGATTATACCAATGCTTTTTTTATATTAGGAATTATCATTCTAATAACTGGAGTTGTTGTTTTAGCTGTGAAATTAGCAGTAAAAGATGTAAAGAAACCTCAAGTAGTGTTGGCATAGATTTGACTTTTAAATTCGAATCAATTTTTCAAAATTAAAATAGAAATTAGTAAAAAGTAAGAAGCCTTTGATTGAGTTCAAAGGCTTTTTTTGATTTAATGTCAACCTGATAATTTTGATTTGGATGCACATTACTGTCACAAAAATGATGAATGAAAAACAACAAGATTTATCTAAAGAAATAGAGCGAAAATAGGTCTCTAAATAACTTATAAAACTACTCTAAAAATAGCAAAAAACCCTCGAAGGCATTCGCTTTCGAGGGTTTTGATTAATATCTTTTGGATGTTTTTACAGAGCAGTAATAATAAATTCGCTACGTCTGTTCATTTGGTGTTGTTCTTCGGTACAGTTGGATTTATTTGTTGGTTCACAACCACAATCGTTTACTAATTGCGATTCACCATATCCTCTGCCTGTCAATCGACTAGAATCTATTCCGTTTTTCACTAACCAAGCGATGGTCGATTTGGCTCTTCTGTCTGATAAAACTTGATTGTATTGAGCTGTTTGTCGGCAATCGGTATGAGAGCGAATGTCTAATTTCATTGTTGGATTTTGATTCAAAACGTCTAATATTTTTTCTAAATCCAAAGCAGCTTCAGTTCGAATATTGTATTTATCCAAGTCGAAATAGATCATCTTGATTTGGAAACATTTTCCTAAATCATCTCCAATGGCTACTTTGCAAACTTCTTTTTCTAGTGCAATGTCTAATTGGGTTCTTCCGTTTTCTTTTGCAATTGTAACCATTTTTTCCTTCACAACATAGTCTGGTTTTGCTGCTCTTACAAAGTAGGTTTTGCCACATTCTACCTCAAATTTGTATTTACCAATTGCATCCGAGACTCCTATATTTACTAGCTTGAATTCACTATCAAACAAACTCATTTTCGTATCAGGAAGTGCTTGCGCGGTATTCAAATCGGTTACGGTTCCATTTAATTCTTGAAGACAAACTAGTTTTCTGGTTTCTAAAAATTTGTAGATATCATCATATCCTTGACCTCCGTCTCTATTGGAGGTAACAAAACCTCTTCTTGATTTGGTGTCTATTAAAAAGGCAAAATCATCTTTGGGCGAATTGACACCATCTCCCACATTTTGAATTTCTCCAATTGTTCCATCGATTCCTATTTTAGTTACAAAAACGTCTAAACCACCTAAGCCTGGATGTCCGTCTGAGGCAAAATAGAGTTCGTTTTCGTCTGTGATTTGAGGAAAAGTTTCTCTTCCTTCGGTATTGATTGCTGCACCTAGATTTTGGGGTACACTAAAGCTGCCGTCCTCATTTATTTCAACTTTGAATAAATCCGACTGACCAAGAGTTCCAGGCATATCTGAGGCAAAATACAATGTTTTTTCGTCTGGACTTAGCGTTGGATGTGCTACACTGTATTGATCGCTATCGAAAGGTAATTCGGTTATTTTGTCCCAATTGTTGTTTTCAAAACTGGCTTTGTAAATTTTAATTAAAGTAATTCTCTTTCCGTCTTTTCCTTTTTTTCCATCCAAATAATTGTTTCGAGTAAAGTACATTGTCTTACCATCTTTTGTAAAAACTGGGGTCGATTCGTTGAATTTAGAATTGATTTTACTCGAAAACTTGTTTACTTTTCCAGGTGTTAATTCTTCGCCTAAATCAGAAGCATAGAGATTGGTAAAATGTTGATCAGTCCAAGTGTGTTTTCTTTGTCCTAAACTTCCGGTGTCTCTGGCAGAACTAAAAACAAGTTTGTTGCCATAAAAAGCACTTCCGTAATCAGAATATTTAGAGTTGATTCCGGCGTCTTCTATTTTGTATCTTCCAGAATTGGCTTTGATTTGGTCTAAATAATTTTTGTTCTTTTCGAATAGTTTTCCTCTGCTATCGTTGCCTGCTTTTTGCTGAAATGTTTCCAACATTTGATTGGCTTTGTCGGTTTTTCCAATAGCTTTTAGAGATTGGGCATAGCGATAGCAATATTCTGATTCTTGGTTTGGATTCATCTTGAATAATTCTTCATACCATTTGGCTGCTTTATCCAATTCTCCGTTGAAGTAATAGGAATTGCCTAGTTTTTGAAACATATCTTCGGATTTGTATCCTTTCTCGGCCACTCTTTCGTAGGTACTGATGGCTTTGATGTAGGCATAGCTATCATATTTTTTGTCGGCAGTTTTGGTTTTCTGGGCATAACTACTAAATGAAAAAACACTTATTATCGTTATGCAAAGGAGTATAAAATTTTTCATAATAATTGTTTTTAGAAGAATCTTGGAGTTGTTATTTTGTTGTTGTTTTTGAACAATTCATAACGCAAGAATATTTCGTGCGAACCCGAATTAGAGTATTTTAGATTAGTGGTTTCATTGTCATATCCATATCCAATGTACAATCCGTCTGAAACTTGAAAACCTACCATTGCACTCAAAGCGGCACTCCATCTGTAGGAAACTCCAAGCATTAGTTTGTCATAAAACATAAAGTTGGCAGATGCATCCACTTGTAGTGGAGCTCCTTCGACCATTTTGGTGAGTACAGCGGGTTTGAATTTTATGTAATCTTTAAGATCAAAAACATAACCTGCAATAAGGTAATAATTTATTCTTTCCTTGAAAATAGCTACTTCATTATCATCATAACGATTGGTTTGTAAAAAATTAGGAATCGAAAACCCAACATAAGCCTTGTCAGAATGAAAGTATAAACCAGCACCAAAGTTTGGAGTAAATTTGTTGTAATTTTGCAAACTTGGATCAGGATCGACATTGTTTAGTTTGGTAGCATCTAAATCAAATAAATTGGCCGTAGCTTTGATACCAAAAGAGAGTTTCCAAGTTTCTGAAGTTTGCAGCGAATAAGATAAATCTGCTGAAATGGCATTCTCGGTAGTAGGCCCAATTCTGTCATTCACAAGCGAGATACCCAACCCTAAATTACTTTCATTTAATGGTGTATTCATCGATACTGTATTGGTTATAGGAGCACCATCTATACCAACCCATTGGGTACGATGCAATGCAAATATACTCATAGCTCCTCTCGACCCTGCATATGCAGGATTGATATTGATTGTGTTGTACATATACTGAGTAAATTGTGCGTCCTGTTGGGCATAACTTATCATTCCAGTAAACATCAAAGCGAATATTAGTATTCTTGTCTTCATTTAGTTTGTTGTTTAAACCTGAGGATTTTTTAAGTCCTCAGGAGTTAGATTTGAGTTAAATTTGAGGGGGAACATTATCTAGAAAGGTAAATAAACCCGTCTTGTTTCTTGACTTGAACATTTCCATTACTATCAACTGATTTATAGTTCAAGATATAAAAATAAGTTCCAGTAGGTAAACCATCTGATTTACTTATTGTTGTTCTTCCTTTTGAATATCCTTCGAAGGCATTGGTGTCGTTATTGTAACGATCAGTTTCAAAAACCAATACTCCCCAACGGTTGTAGATTTCAACCGCTACACCTGAAGGATGACAATCATTAGGGTCAACACCATCAATGACAAGCTTTTCATTTGTGCCATCTCCATTTGGAGTAAAGGCATTATGAACTACTATTGCTTGACATTCAGCACCTAATACAGTAGCTACTTCTATGATTACAGTAGCAGAATCACAATTAGTAGGATTTAGTTTTTCACAAATAGAATATACAATGGTGTAAGTTCCAGCAGTTGTTCCGGCTGGTATGCTAACTTGTCCAGTTGAAGTACTGATAACAGGAACAGGCGCACCACCAATAGAGGTTGCAGGCGTTGTTACAGTAAGATTTACTTGGTCAATAGTGACATTAGTACCGTTTAGGGTATCGTTTCCGTTTCCATTGTTATTTAAAACATTACCAGCATTTGTGTTACCAACTGTTCCGTTTCCACCCGCAATAGTATCATCTTGAGCAATAATGGCAGGAGCAGTTACTGTTATGGTTACTGTTCCAGAATCACAATTGTTGATGTCTAATTTTTCGCAAATTTGATAAACTAAAGTATAAACACCTTGAGGAGTTCCAGCTTTGACATCAACTGAACCATCAGGATTCAATGTTAGAGCACCTTTTGGATCTGGAGTTACTGTCGTAAGAACAACATCATTAGGGTTTACAGCAGTAGTATTTAAGGTGTCGTTATTGAACACATTTAATACATTACTAGCACCACTCAATCCATTACTTGTACTAGCATTATCATTTACAGCATCAATCACAAAAGTAGGTCTTGAAGTACAGAAAGGGTCTGATGGTGGGTAATCGACAACAATAGTTTCTGTTGGATTAAGTTCGAATGTTAAGGTTGCTTTTGGACGAAGACCTTCAAAACCATCAGCAGCCTGAATCCATTTGTTATTTGTAAATACCCAACCTGGCCAATCGGTACCATTTCCGTTTTGATCCACAGTAGCACCAGGCCATAAAACTTGACCATTCAATGGCAAATTAGTCATTGTTGAAACAACTTTGTTGCTACTGTCTGTCCATGTAATTGTTAAACCGTTTACCGGAATAAAATTAACAGGAGTTGCGGAGTACACAATATATGGTACATCATTAATACAAGTTGGTGTGGCAGTAATTTTCATTACTGGTTTTTCAATTATAATTGTTACAATCGCAGTATCGCAATTTGTAGGGTTTAGTTTTTCACAAATTTGATAGCTAACTGTTTGTGGTCCTTCGGGAGCGTTAGGTAATACATCAACAGAACCATCTGGATTAAGGTGTAAAAATGGATTAGAGTTATCTGTTGTCAAGGTAACTTGATTAGGGATTACTGCTGAACCATTTAATGTGTCGTTTGTAAAAACGTTTATTACATTTGACGTAACTTGATTCACACCAACAATTGGTCCGGCATTATCGTTTACAGCATCAATAACAGGAGCAGTTATGGTAATAGTTACTGTTGCAGAATCACAATTGTTTGGATTTGCAATTTCACAAATTTGGTACACCAAAGAATAAGAACCAGCCGGAGTTCCAGCTGCTACCACTACATTAGTCCCATTCAAAGTTACTCCAGAATTAGTGGAGCTAACAAAACTTGTTATTACTTCGTCTGATTTTGCTGTTTTACAGTTTAATTGGTCATTTGAAAGTACATTGGTAAAAGAAATACCACCAGTTATACCATTTACAGTTGTTCCAGCATCATCATTTGCAACAATAAAGTTGGTTACAATTAATTTTGATTCACAAGTTGATTCATTACCACAAGCATCTTTTACTGTCAATGTAATAGTTGTTGTTCCAGATGAAACGAGACTTCCTGCCAATGGAGATTGAGTGATAATTAATAAATCTGCTGGAGTACAAGTATCATTTGCAATTATACTTTTAGCATAATCAGGAACAACTACTTGACAATTTGAATTTGCAACTATTGTTTGGTTAGGTGCACAAGATGCGATAACTGGAGCTATTGTATCGCTCACAATTATAGTTTGAGACGCTGTAGATGTATTACCACAAGCATCTTTGGCAGTCCAAGTTCTTGTAACAGAATAAGATCCTACACAAGTACCATTTGTAATGACATCTGCAAAAGTCAATGTTACATTTGATGTGTTGTCAGTTGCTACAGCTTGAGCAAAAATAGGTGTTGTAGGACAAGAGATTGTTGATGTACCAGGTAATTCGCTAATTACAGGAGGAGTAGAATCTCCTTCCAAAATAGTAGCAGTCGCAGTTGCAGTACAACCATTGGCATCGGTTACGGTATAGTTATAGGTACCAGCAGATAAATTGGTAGTGGCATCTCCACCATAAGTGAACGGAGCCACACCATTAGAAGACAATACAACAGAACCTTTACCACCGAAACACACAATTTGAGTAGGAGTAGCAGTCAAAGTAATAGCAGCAGGAGCTTCTAAAATAGTAGCAGTAGCAGTTGCAGTACAACCATTGGCATCGGTTACGGTATAGTTATAGGTACCAGCAGTTAAATTGGTAGTGGCATCTCCACCATAAGTGAACGGAGCCACACCATTAGAAGACAATAC
>ERZ1034361.184-NODE-184-length-45379-cov-11.884398_pt1 | contig 45379 bp, 32 predicted proteins | sample MGYA00520617_ERZ1034361 | MGnify/ENA primary metagenome ERZ1034361 (study PRJEB33736, sample SAMEA104284507) | Azolla filiculoides | biome: Urban; feature: Water surface; material: Ditch water | place: Netherlands | collected 2015-10-28 | depth 0-0.1 m ...
AATAGACGCACTTTGTTGGGTTACGCTCTTTTTTCTGACGAAAAAAGCAGCTAACCCAACCTACATATTTCAATATCAAATTGATATATAAGCACTTTTTAAACTAAAGATGTGTAGATAACTATGCGTTTAAGGACTGCCAGTCGTAAAGTTGCCGAGTTTATTTCATGCGTCTTCCTTTGCGTTTTCATATCGCTTAAAAACCGCACTCTTATTTCAATTTCTGCGGTTGTCATCATTTTTTTACAAATCAGTATTACTCTGTCATAGGATTTTAACTTTTAAGGTTTTACTGATGACTGCCTCAACTTATCGCACTATCTGGATTTCTGACCTGCATATTGGCTCAACACAATGCCAAGCCGACGTTTTGCTGGATTTTTTAAAATATAACGACAGCGAAAAACTCTATCTAGTTGGCGATATTATTGATTTTTGGGCACTTTCTAAACGAATGTATTGGCCAAAAGACCACAACACCATCATTCAAAAAATACTGCGCAAAGCCCGCCAAGGCACACAAATTATCTATATTCCCGGCAACCACGACGAAAATGTTAGAGCCTACGACAATTATGTGTTCGGTGATGTGGTGGTGAAAAACAGCGATATTCACACCACAGCGCAAGGTAAGCAGTTCTTAATTGTGCATGGTGATGAATACGATATGGTCGCCAGAAATCATCGCTGGCTGGCAAAAGTGGGCAGTGTCGGTTATGACTGGCTGATTGAGCTCAATCGCTTCTTGCGTCCGATTCGCCGCTTAATCGGCTTTCAATCGCATTTTTCCTTAGCCGCGTTTGTAAAGTTTAAAGTCAAAAACGTGGTGCAATTTATTTCAGATTACGAAGAAGGAATTGTCCACACCCTGAAAAACCAAAATTTAGATGGCGTAGTGTGTGGACATATTCATCATGCGGAAATTAAAGCGATAAAAGATTTTTTGTATATCAACACGGGAGATTTTGTGGAAAGCTGCACGGCGATTGTTGAGCATTTTTCCGGTGAAATAGAGTTGATTCATTGGAAAAAACAAGATTTAGCCATGCAGGATGTTGAATAACAACTTATTGTTTAATATGTAAAATATTCACGCTGCTCCAAACTTGCTCAATAAAATCTTGATCCATTTCTGGCATACCGTTTTTTATCCATTGCGCCAATATTTGCGCAGTATTCGGATAAGTAATATGCACGGCGTTATTGTCGTGCAGCCAGTGTTCAACAGCGTTGATGTCCAACTTATCCATCACATGCGCATAACCGAGCTGATGCAAAGCCGCTGCATTTGATGTTTGTTCAACTTGCGCATGTAACGGTTTAATCAGAATTTTTTTGCCTAATTGCAATGCTTCACTGGTCATTGCAAAACCGGCATTGCTAATCACTCCCGCACAAGTGCGCAATCTTTGTTGAAATTCTTCAGATGACATCGGGTGATAAATAATATGCGCAAATTTTGATTCCACTGCCTGTGGTGATGAAACGTGAAATTCAAAGTTTTCAAAAGGCGATAACAACTTAATCACTTCTTCCGGCTCTTCAAAAGGCAGATAAACCACAATTTTGTTTTTAACAATAGCGTCAGGCATTTGCGCAGCTTCCGTAATCGGCGGCAAAATCGGTTGTCCAAAATGATGCCAATGTAAACCAACGGCTTTTTCCACTGGCGCAAACTTTTTCATGATCAAATCCGCAATCGGGTCTGAGCCTTTTTTGGGCGTGTCGTAATGATAGGAATATTGATTGCTAATCCCTAACGATGGCTTTTTTTGCCTTTTTGCCGCCCACGCGCTGATGGGTTCAAAGTCGGTGATAACAAGATCGTAAGGGCTTAAATCTAAGGTTTTGATGTCTTTAAAAAGCGTGCTGAGATTGGCTTGATAAGCGGTTTTAAAATAATTCACATGTCCGTTATGCGTGTTAAAAGTCAGCCCTGTGCGGAGCTGATAATCTTTAAAAACTTCCATATCAAAATAGTGATCAGCTGGACGACCGCTAAATAAAAATTTGACATCAATGCCTGCTGCATCAAGCTCTTTTGCCATCAAGCGAGCGCGTGAAATATGCCCGTTTCCCGTACCTTGCACACCGTATAAAACTTTCATTCTCTGCCTTTGTTTGAACAATTTGATTGCACTACAGGGTAAAGCTATTTTATTACAGGAAAATGAAGGTTATTTTAAGTTTGGATGTTACGCACAGCACACGGACACACGAGGCGTAAGTGTTTTCTCAAAAATCTGTAGATTCGGATTTATCGAAACTGTGAAAATTTCCTGTTCTTAAGAAAAATATAAGTCACAGCAAAATTTTTTAAGACGACCGGTCGTTTTTAAATTTTTCGTAGAGACGCAAAATATTGCGTCTCTACGCATCGAAAAAAGAAAACCACATTTTTAACACACGTTCTAACTTGCAGGCGTGGTTTTAAAATTTGAAGATAAATCCTCATCCTTGCGGAATAAGACTAAAATTCAATTTTCAGCGCGTTAAACTCACAGGTGCACACAATGGCAATCACTCCTAAAGGTATTATTACAACTGATTTTTCACTAGCAACTGACATGGCTTATGGCAGCGTGATTCAAGCGGATGGTAAATTTCTCACGGTAGGCGCAAGCGGCAATACATTTGTCTTAGCACGCTATAACTCAAATGGTAGTTTGGACAGCAGTTTTAATGGCGATGGCAGCCTCAATACCTTGGTTTCTTATCCTGATTTTACTAGCTCAGTGATTGTGCAACCGGATGGAAAATTAGTGGTGGCGGGTTATAAATACAGTTCTAGCATCAATACAGACTTTAACCTAGTGCGCTATAACAGCAACGGCAGTTTAGATGCAAGCTTTGACGGCGATGGCAAAGTCACTACCGCAGTCGGTACGTTGTCTGATTTTGCCAACTCAGTCCTCATGCAATCCGATGGAAAATTAGTGGTGGCAGGCTACAGCTACAACAGCAGTGGCAATAAAAATATGTCTTTAGTGCGTTATAACAGCAACGGTAGCTTAGATAGCAGTTTTAATGGCACTGGCAAAATAATTACCTCAGTCGGCTCTTTTCCCAGTGAAGCCAATGTGGTGATTGCACAAGCGAATGGCAAATTAGTGGTGGCAGGTTACAGTTTTAATTCCAGCGGCAATACTGATTTTGCCCTGCTGCGCTATAACAGTAACGGCAGCCTAGATACAACGTTTGATCTTGACGGCAAAGTGACAACTTCATTAGGTGCTATTTCTGGTTATGTGAATGCAGTGGTGATGCAGGCGGATGGCAAAATCGTTGCGGCAGGCTATAGCAGCAATGCAACTGGCAATAACGATTTCGTCTTAGTCCGTTATAACGCGAATGGTAGTCTCGATACCAGTTTTGATGGTGATGGGAAAGTTATCACCTCAGTGGGTGCATTTTCGGATTATGCAAATTCCATCATTGTGCAACCGGATGGAAAATTGGTCGTCGCAGGCTATAGCTATAACGCCAGTGCTTACAAAGATTTTTCGATAGTCCGTTATAACGCCAATGGCAGTTTAGACACCAGTTTTGATACAGATGGCAAAGTGATTACCAGCGTCAGCAATTTGGATGATTATGCGCAATCGGTTGTGTTGCAAGCGGATGGGAAATTGTTGGTCACTGGCACAAGCAACAATGATTTCGCGTTAGTGCGATACAACAGCAACGGCAGTTTAGACACCAGTTTTACTGGCTCGGTTAATCACGCACCCACAGGAGCTGTCACTATCAATGACAGCACACCTGAGCAAGGTCAACAATTGACTGTTTCAAATACACTTGCGGATGCCGATAACCTAGGCACAATCACTTATCAATGGAAAACCGTAACAACCGTGTTAGGATCGGGTGATACTTATACAGTGACCGCAAATGAAGTCGGAAAAACAATCAGCGTGCTTGCCAGCTACACAGATGGATTAGGAAATGCAGAAAGCGTGAGTAGCGCAACAACCAGTGCTGTTATTGCGGTTAATCACGCGCCAACGGGCAGCGTCACTATTTCTGGTGATGCAATTTTAGGGCGCACTTTAACTGCAAATAACACTTTAGCCGATGCAGATGGCTTAGGCGCAATCACTTATCAATGGAAAACCGGCACAACTGTGTTGGCAACCGGCAATACTTATAAACTGACGGCTAATGAGTTAGGGAAAATAATCAGCTTAACGGCGAATTACACGGACGGCTTAGGACATACGGAAAGTGTTAGCAGTGCCAATTCTAACGCTGTAACTGATTTTAATTACGCACCGACTGGCAATGTGACTATCACAGGCAATCTTATCCAAGGGCAAATTTTAACCGCCAATAATAACTTAGCGGATTTGGATGGATTGGGCGCAATCACCTATCAATGGAAAACCGGAACTACGCTTTTAGGAACGGGCAATACTTATACCTTAAGCACGCTTGACATAGGAAAAACCATCAATGTTACCGCCACTTACACCGATGGTTTAGGACATATAGAAAGCGTGACAAGTCTTGCTAGCAATGTTATTACAGCAATTAATCATCTTCCTACAGGCATTGTGTCGATTGCAGGCACAGCAACACAAGGACGAGTTTTATCAGCGCATCATAATTTAGTCGATGTCGATGGTTTAGGCGTTATCACTTATCAATGGCAAGCTGATAGCACTGTATTGGCAACGGGCAATACTTACAGAATTGCCGCAACCGATGTGGGAAAAACAATCACCGTCACCGCCACTTATCTGGATAACGCAGATCATCAAGAAAGCAAAACCAGTCCCGCCACTGCGTTAATAGGCATTAATACACTAGGCACAGCAAGCAACGATGAGTTATTAGGCACACCAGGCTATGACGCATTAAACGGTGCAGCGGGCAACGATACCTTGACCGGAGGTTTAGGCAAAGACTTACTGATTGGCGGTAGCGGCCATGATGTATTATACGGTGCAGAAAGCAACGATATTTTGCAAGGCGGGCTTGGCAATGATGTGTTATTTGGTGGTGATAGTAATGACAGACTGGAAGGTGAAGCTGGTGCAGATACTTTAACCGGAGGTGCTGGCAAAGATATTTTCGTTTTTAACGCCATAGGCGTTGATACCATCACCGATTTTAATAGTGCAGATGATGTGATTCGCTTAGATAAAACCATCCATAAAATTTTTACCAGTTTATTGACGGCAAAAAACACGGTACTTATCAGTGATGAATTTGTTGTGAATGCGACTGCGCTGGATAGCAACGATCACATTATTTATAACAACAACACAGGGGTATTATTTTATGATGCAGATGGAAATGGCGCAGGTGCAGCTGTCAAAATTGCCCTGCTTGGCAATCACGCTGCTTTAACGGCTGCTGATTTTGTCGTGATTTAAACCAAACAGCTTGCGTTGTCTGAATCAAGGTTTTCAGGATTAAAGGATTATCTGGAGAATGCTTTATGTCGAATTTTTTCTCGTCTTGATAAGGAAAGCTAGACAACTGTAGGTGCGAATTTATTCGCACAGTGCGGATAAATCAGCACCTACACAAAATAAACTTGCATAAGTTGTTTCGTACTCATTCCTAATCTTGTTCATCCTAAAATCTTGTCAATCTTGATGCTGACAATAAAATTACACATTCGCCGTTGGCATTTTTTCGCGTAATTTCAAAAAACGTTGATAACGCGCCATTGAAATCTCACCTTGTTCCGCCGCTTCTCGCACCGCACAGCCTTTGTCTTTCACATGCCGACAATTATGAAATTTACACTTATCCAATAATGGCTCAAATTCTTTATAACCAAAAGCCAATTGCCGCTCGCTCAATTCGGCTAATCCAAAAATCGCTACGCCCGGACTATCAATTAAATCGCCGCCTTCTGGCAAATGATATAACGTGGCTGCTGTGGTGGTATGGCGACCGTGTTTAGTAATCGCGGACACGGTATTCGTGCGCAATTCTTTGTCTGGAATCAACGCATTCGTCAGTGAGGATTTACCCACGCCAGATTGTCCAGTAAAAATGCTCACCTGATTTTTTAACGCCTGTTTTAATTCCGCAATCCCCAGCATTTGCGCCGCGCTGACTCTAAATAATTCATACCCAAGCCCTTGATAAATTGCGAGTTCTTGTTCAATGATTTCAGTGGGCGGCAAATCTATTTTGTTGAAAACCAACACGGCATCAATATTGCGGTTTTCACAAATTGCCAAATATTGGTCGATAAGTAAAAAATCACAATACGGCTCAGGAGCGAACACAACATAGATTTTGTCGATATTCGCGGCAACCGGACGAATTTTTCCATTCCAACTAGGACGAGTTAGCAGGGAACGGCGCGGTAAAATTTCTTCAATTCTGCCTTGATCCGCACTAGCATAAGAAAACATCACTTGGTCGCCTACCGTGACTGTTTCCAGTTTCCGCAAGGTTTGACAAAGAATAATCCCGTTATCTGCGGTTTCAACGGCAATCCCTTGCCCCAAATGCGAAATAACCAAACCTTGGTGTAAATCAGCCATTATGAAACCATTTTTGATTCTAAATGTGCAATCCGAATTGCAGCGGGCGGGTGGCTATAATGAAACGCTGAATAGAGCGGGTCTGGCGTTAAAGTATTTGCGTTTTCTTTGTAAAGTTTTACTAAACCACTGATGAGTTTGCTCGCTTTGGCATGTTCTGCGGCAAAACTGTCAGCTTCAAATTCAAATTTACGTTGAAAATACGCACTAATCGGCTGCATAAATGAGGTGAAAACCGGCGACACCAATGCAAACAATAACAACGCAACGGCATTGGACGCTTGCTCCACGCCTAAACCATTGTAAAACCAAGGTTCTTTAATCAACCATCCTAACACCGCAAAGCTGATAAACGTCATGCTTGAAGAGGCAACCAACATTTTTATCACATGTTTGCATTTAAAATGCCCCAATTCATGCGCTAATACTGCTTCCAGCTCTTCATCTTCCAAAGACTCAACCAGCGTATCAAAAAACACAATGCGTTTATTGTTGCCTAAGCCCGTGAAATACGCATTGCCGTGTCCTGAACGTTTTGAGCCGTCCATAATGAAAATTCCTTCACTTTTGAAACCGCAGCGTTCTAACAAAGTTTGAATCCGTTGTTTTAACGCGCCGTCTTCCATTGGCGTGAATTTGTTAAATAACGGCGCAATTACGGTAGGAAATAACCAGCTCATTAATAACGAGAAACTGATTAAAATCGCCCAAGCCCATATCCACCAAGATTCGCCTACGCTATCCATCACCCACAAAATCACTGCTAATAATGGCAAACCAATTGCCGCGCCTAAAGCTAAGCCTAAAAATTGGTCTTTTGCGAACTGTGCAACCGTGCTTTTGTTGAAGCCGTATTTTTCTTCAATCACAAAAGTGTGATAGTAAGTCGTTGGCAACTCTATTAAAGTCGTTAAGAAAAAAATACTCGCCATTGCGCCTAAGCCCGTGACAATCGGTGAAAAACCGAAATCTGCCCAACTTTTAAACACGCAATCAATGACTCCGCCTAACGTTAAGACTAATAACACTACCATCCCTAAAATGCTGTCGATAGTGCCAAGTTTGCCTTTTTCCACGCTGTAATCAGCCGCTTTTTGATGCGCTTCTAGGCTAATTGTGGCTTTAAACGCCTCTGGCACAGCCGCGCGGTGTTCTAAAATATGTTTTTTTTGCCGAGAGCTAAGCCAAAACTCAACGGCGTGAGAAAGTGCGAAAAAGAATAAAAAAATAACCGTAAATGTATTCATGGTGTCGATTTGAACAATTAGCCATATAAAGGCGTGAATGCTACACTAATCGCTACTTCAATCAAAATGGAAAACTTGCAATGGCACAAGATGCGAACAATTTAATTTGGTTAGATTTGGAAATGACTGGGTTAAACCCTGACATTGATGTGATTATTGAAATTGCTACAATTGTCACTGATAAAGACTTGAATATATTGGCGCAAGGGCCAGTTTTTGCAATTCACCAATCTGATGAAACCTTGGCAAAAATGGATGACTGGAATCAAAAACATCATGGTAGTTCTGGTTTAGTGGATCGGGTGAAAGCCTCTACCGTCACAGCAGCGCAAGCAGAATTAGAAACCATCGCGTTTTTAAAAGAATGGCTGCCAGCGGGAAAATCGCCCATGTGCGGCAATACGATTGGACAAGATAGACGTTTTTTATATCGCTATATGCCTGATTTGGAAATCTTTTTTCATTATCGCAATTTGGATGTTTCAACTTTGAAAGAATTGGCAGCGCGTTGGGCTCCTGAAGTGAAAAAAGGCTTTAAAAAAACGGCAGCGCATATTGCGTTAGACGATATTAAAGAATCTATTGCTGAATTGAAATATTATCGCGAACATCTTTTCAAATGTTAATTTAACTCCCCGCATAAGTAACCAAACATGAGTTTCAAGATATTGCTATTTTTGTAGATGCGACAAATTCGTATTGTTCGGATAAATCCGAACCTACATCTCCTTTAAAACTTTTGTTCAGATACTTAGTTAAACCATGCTGCACAATAATCTTCACCAATATCCTGCAAAAACAACGGCGTAGCTTTAAGAGAACTTATTGAATGAGTGAAAAAATTCTGTTTTTAACTGGCAAACTCGCCGAAAAACAATTGCGGCAAATCCTAGAAAAAATGCAACCCGACTTTCTTTATAAAGTGCATCAACTAGGTTTAAAAGTCGCCGGATTAATGACCGCAGACATGATTGGTCGGCGTTTAAAAGACACGCTCGGCGCGGATAGAATTATTGTGCCGGGACGTTGTCGCGGTGATTTAGAAGCATTGTCGAAAGAGTTGGGTTTGCCGATTGAACGCGGCCCCGAAGAATTGAAAGATTTACCGCAATTTTTTGGCAAACAAGCGCAAAAAGCCGATTTAAGCCAATATAAAGTGAAAATTTTTGCAGAAATTGTTGATGCGCCACGTTTAAGTGTGGAAGACGTGATAAAACGTGCGAGTTATTATCGGCAACAAGGCGCGGATGTGATTGATATTGGTTGCTTGCCCGATACGCCGTTTCCATTGATGCCGGAGATTATTCGCACTTTGAAACAGGAAGGTTTCACTGTCAGCATTGATTCTTTAAACAGTGATGATTTGTTGTTAGGCGGCAAAGCGGGAGCGGATTATTTGCTCAGTTTGACCGATGACAGCGTGTGGATTGCCGATGAAGTTGCCTCCACACCGATTGTGATTCCTGCAAAACATGGGGATTTGCAAACTTTAGAAAAAGCCATCAACACCTTGCAAGCAAAAAATCGCCACTTTATTGTTGACCCGATTTTAGACCCGCTGCATTTTGGTTTTACCGACTCAATTGTGCGTTATCAACAATTTCGGCAAAAATATCCTGATGTAGAAATGATGATGGGCGTGGGCAATATTACTGAACTCACCCATGCCGATACCTCGGGCATGAACGCGCTGTTATTGGGAATTTGTTCTGAGCTGAATATTAATCATATTTTGGCAACGCAAGTGAGCGCACATGCTTGCCGCGCGGTGAAAGAGGCCGATTTAGCGCGGCGCATTATGTATGCGGCGCAACAAAATAATACTTTGCCAAAACACATTGACCCGCAATTGATGTCCTTGCATGAACCCGCGCCGTTTCCTTATCAATTGGATGAAATTGCAGAATTTGCCGCGCAAGTGACAGATCCGAGTTTCAGAATTCAAACCAGTCGCGAAGGCGTGCATATTTATAATCGCGATGGTTTTCATACTTCTTCAGACCCTTTTGAATTATATCCACATTTGAATGTGGCAACGGATGGCAGTCATGCGTTTTATTTGGGGGTGCAGTTGGCACGAGCGCAAATTGCGTGGCAATTGGGAAAACGGTTTACGCAGGATCAAGACTTAAAATGGGGAGTGGCGGCGGATGATACGCAAACTGAAGCCGATATTCACACTTTTAAGCCCACTAAATAAAACACACTTCGTAACAAACTGTCTGAATCAAGATTTTCAAGATTAAAAGATTAACAAGATAGTGATTTATGCTAGTTTTCTTCTCGTATTTATAATCTTGTTCATCCTAAAATCCTGTAAATCTTGATTCAGACAACAAAATAACAGACAGCCTGAATAATTATTTCTCTTTTCAATACCTTATCAAAAAAATGTCAGAAAAAATCAACACCCTTGGATTTATCGGTATCGGTTTAATGGGAAAACCGCTGGTTTCGCGGTTATTAGCCGCTGGTTTTAACGTGAATGTTTGGAATCGCACCGCTGAAAAACTCGCTCCTGTTGTTGCGGCGGGTGCGATTGCGTGTGATTCCATTGCAGAACTTGCGAATAATTCTGAGGTGATTATTTTATGTTTAGCAGATACAGCAGCAGTGGCGCAAGTGGTTGAAAATGACATTCTCAACAGCGGAGCTACCGATAAATTAATCATTGATTTATCCAGTATTCATCCTGAAACCACATGCGCATTAGCGCGAAAACTACAACAGCAAGCTAATATCGGCTGGGTGGACGCGCCGGTTTCCGGTGGCACATTGGGCGCGGAACAAGGAACTCTAGCGATTATGGCGGGTGGCAGTGTAGAAAATATAGCCATCGCGCGGCAAGTGCTAGCTCCGCTCTACAAACAACTCACGCACATGGGCGAAATTGGCAGCGGTCAAGTGACGAAAATTTGCAATCAAATGATTGTTAGCTGCAATGTGTTGGTCATTGCTGAAATGATGAAGCTGGCACAACAAGCAGGCGTGAATGCAGCAAAGATTCCGCAAGCGTTGGCAGGTGGTTTTGCAGATTCTAAACCGCTACAAATTGTCGCTCCGCAAATGGCGGCTGCAAGTTTTGAGCCGATTAAATGGCGCGTGAAAACCTTGCTAAAAGATTTGAATTTAGCGGTAGATATTGCAGGAAAACACGGCACGGCAATTCCAATGTCAGGATTGGCGGCGCAACTAATGCAGTTGCATGGCAGTCATGGTTTTTTAGAACAAGACCCCGCCACCCTGATTAAATTGTTTGAGGATTCATCATGCTGAAATTTTCTGCCAACTTAAGCCTATTATTTACTGAAGTTGAATTAGTTGATCGTTTTCAAGCTGCCGCAGATTCTGGTTTTCGTGCTGTAGAAATTCAATTTCCTTACAGTTTACCCGCTGCGCAAATCGAGCAAATTCTGGGTGAACAATCGTTAAAACTGGTGTTGTTTAATATTGATGCGGATGATTTATTGCAAGGTGGCGAAGGTTTAGCCAGTGCGCCGAAAAAACAAGATCAATTTAAATACGCGCTGGAACAAGCGGAAAGTTATGCGCGGTTTTTAAAACCGGATGTGATTAATGTATTGCCGGGACGTTGTATAGATAGCAAAAAAAACGGCTATTATTTGGATACGTTTAAACGTAATTTAGAACTCGCTCTGGAAGCATTTAGTCCGTTAGGAATTAAAACAGTATTTGAAGCGATTAATACTGTGGATATGCCGCATTTTTTAATTTCCAGCGGTGCACAAATGTTAGAGGTTTTACAGGATGTAAATCAGCGTGATTTATTGATGCAGTACGATATTTATCATGCTGCAAAAATGGAAGACAACTATGCGGAATTTATTCAAGATCACGCAGAAAAAATCGGGCATATTCAGTTTGCCGATAATCCCGGACGCGGTGAGCCGACTACAGGGAATATTGATTTTGCGCAATTATTTGCGCTGATAGATAACTCAGGCTATCAAGGTTGGTTAGGTGCGGAATATAAACCTAGCGAGAGCACGGTAAAAAGCTTGGAATGGTATGCAAATTATAAATAACAAGTAACTTCTTTAGCCATTTATTCGCTAGAAATCCAAATAAAAAAGGCGGAATCAATCCGCCTTTTTTGTTTCAAAATATTATTGAGCCGATAGCATTTCACGCGCTTTTTGTTTTGCCTCTGTTGCCGTTTTATCCAGCAAAACATCAATGGTTTTTTTCGCAACCACAGCAGCCGTATTTTTAACTTTTGCTGTTTTTTGAGTTTCTGCTTGTTTCTTCGCAACACAGGCAATATCGCAATGCGCTGGTGTTTTTGCCTCTGTTTTTGTTTGTATGGGTTGTTTTTTTTCCGTTATTTTGTGCGTTTTGTGAAGCGGATGTTTATGTATTTTAGGATGGTTTTCTGCGGCTATCGTAAAACTGGTAAACACGACAACAGCACTCATCAGACACAGCAGCAAAAACTTTAACTTTTTCACAAAAATCCTTGGTTTATTTTAAGCTGCTCAAATAGTCGCTAATGATTTTAATATCTGCATCACTTAAGTTGGCAGCCATAGCTTGCATAGGCCCACCTTTACGAGTGCCTTTTTTGAAAGCGTGTAATTGTGTCGCAAGATATTCTGGATGTTGATGGGCTAGCTTTGGAAAAGCTCCATTCCCCTCACCTGCCACCCCATGACAACCTGCGCACATGGCAAATTTGCCACTGGCATCGGCTGGCACTTTTGCAGTGCTATTGACTGTTTTATTCGGCAAACTTGCAAAAAACTCTGCTAAATTGGCAATATCCGCTTCCGTTAAATTGGTAGCCATTCCTTGCATCACCATATTAGTGCGCGAGCCTTCTTTAAAAGCATTCAATTGGCTTTTTAAGTAGCCGGCATTTTGCCCTGCTAAGTTTGGATATTGAGCATTGTTGCTAATTCCTTTTGCGCCATGACAACCTGCGCATTGTGCGGCTTTCTTTTCTCCTGCTTTTATATCAGCTGCGTAAAGCGGTGAATGAGCGAATGAAAAAATGCCTAATACTAAAAAACAAGCTGCTTTAATTGATATTTTCATTATGGGTCTCCAAAAATTAAGCTCTGAGGTTGGTGAAAAAATTTTAACTTTATTAGAGCAATCAAAATCCCCGCGCAGTTTTTTAAAATCTATGGGGTTTGGCTTTTGCTTTGTAGATATTCTAATACGTCAGCAGTCTCTACTTGATAATAAATATCTTCCACGCTTACTGTGACACCGATGGATTCAAAGATAATTTCTTCGCCTAAGTAATAATAATACGATTGCCAATGGTCTTTCCGGCGACAAACTTGAATTTCAGCATGGTCTTGCTCAATTATTACATATTCTTGCAAACTGGGGATATTTTGATAAAAAAAGCGTTTTATCGTTAAATCTTTGCGGCGAGTTGTGGCAGAAAGCACTTCTACTAAAATGACGGGGACGGTTTTGTTGTATTTATCTTTATCATCCTCACTACAAATAACCATTACATCAGGATAATAATATTTGCTGCTTTGTTTAAGACGCATATCTGCCATGTAAGCAACACAAGCAGAGCCTTTTTTCTTTAGACTGCTTTTGAGTTCCATTAAAACATTAGTGCTAATTTTGTTGTGATTATCACTCGCGCCCGCCATGTCATAAACGTAACCATCAATGTATTCATGTTTGATTTCACTGACTAATTCATTTTTTAAATAATCTTCTTCGCTGATAAGTTGCTTTTTTTGAGGTTGCGCTGACATTTTTTGCCCCCCACCTTATTCAGTGTTAAATGAAAAAACCTGCAAATTTTAAAAACTTGCAGGTTTTAGATAAATCCACAGAGTATTATCAAGCTAGACCAAGAACATAGTAGATGCTAGCGTTGAAGCATTAGCAACACCTGTGAGGGTTAGCATTAATGTTTCTGTTCCATTAGTGCCTAAGTTTGTAGAATGATAAACAAGTGTGTTGCCTAATCCATCTGGAACAACAATATAGCCTACGGTTGCTGTAACTGTTGCATCGGCTGCAATGGCTGTTGCTGCTGTAGCGATTGCAATAGCTGTGGTTGTGCCATAAACAATAATATTGTTATTAACTGTTATATCGGTTGCTGTGGTTGCATATTCACCATAGGAATCGGTTAAATTGCCAATCGCACTCAAGTTAATCACGTCAATGTCTGCAACAGAGAAAGTCACTTTGTCGCCGGAGTGCGTAGTGCTTGAATATACATAGGTATCTTTACCTGCACCTCCGTCTAAGGTGTCAGATCCGACCCCACCGGTCAAAGTATTATTAGCTGCGTTTCCAATTAAAATATTATTGCTGGTATTGCCAGTGCCAGTGGTTGCTGTGCCTGTTAATGTTAAATTTTCAACACCAAGAAGTAAGGTATAAGAGACTGATGATTGTACGGTGTCTATTTCTGTAGCTACTGTACTCACTTCATTCACAACATCGCCCGCTGCATCAACAACATAAATATCATTGCCTGCACCGCCACTTAAGCTGTCATTGCCTATGCCGCCGTCCAGTGAATCTGCTCCGTCGCCACCTGTTAAGGTGTCATTACCCGCAGCTCCACTTAATGTGCTTGCGGTGTTGGTACTAATAATAATGTTGTCATCCGCGTTACCTGTTCCGGCAGTTGCCGCGCCTATTAAAGTGAGGTTTTCCAAATTAATGTTGGTTAAGGTGTAATTAACCGCTGCTTGTACTGTGTCAATTTCAGTTGTTACGGTGCTGGTTTCATTGACAACATCGCCCGCTGCATCGACAACATAAATATCATTGCCTACATCGCCTGTTAAGGTATCATTGCCTGTGCCTCCGTCTAAGGTGTCATTGCCTAAACCGCCTGTAATGCTATCACCGCCAGCCCCGCCTGTAAGCGCATCATTTCCTTCTCCACCTATTAAGGTATCCGCTAACGCACCGCCGACAATTGTGTCATTCGCTATGCCGCCGGTCACACTAAATTGACCATCTATTTCATTTGTTCCCAAAAAATTTAATGTTCCAGTCGTAAGTGTAGAAGCGTCAAATATTAAAATTGCTGCGCTGGAGACCAATGTGTTTTGCGTTGTAATAGCCACATTAGACGTTGTATTTGCTAGTGTGACCTCTTCAATATTAGTGATATTGTTAAAGTCAATCGCCGACATGACAACATTACCTGTTAAAACAATGCTATCAGTGCCAATGCCACCATCTATAGTATCTGCACTGGTGCTATCAAAAATAAACACATCATTACCCGCATCACCCGTTAGTGAGTCAAGCCCTGTGCCAGCTGTGATAGTGTCATCACCTGCACCGCCAATTAAGATGTCGTTGCCAGCTCCGCCTGTGATTGTGTCGTCACCTGTGCTGCCTGTGACACTCACAGTGCCGTTAGTTGCGGCTATAGTGGCTGCTGAAAACGCAGCAATAGACGCGCTATCAATTGTGACTTTTAACTGACCTCCTGATACAAGCACACCCACTAATGTATCTCCGTTGCCCCAGTCAGTAATGGTGTCCGCGGTTGCATCCGCTCCTGTTAAATCAAACACATTAACGCCCACACCACCTGTTAAAGTGTCCGCACCAGCTCCTCCAACTAAGGTATCATTGCCTGCGCCTCCTGCTAAGCTGTCATTGCCAGCTCCACCTAACAGAATATCAGCTCCCGCAGCACCTCCTGTAATCACATCATTACCTGTACTACCTGTTACGCTAACTCTGCCATTAACTGATGCAATGCTACTCGCTGTAAAAGCTGCGATAGATGTGCTATTAATTGTGACTTTTAATAACCCGCCTGCGGCAAGAGCACCTGCTAAAACATCACCGACTCCCCAGTCAGTAATAGTATCAATCGTCCCATCAGCTCCGGTTAAGTCAAAGGTATCTGAACCTGCACCGCCTGTGAATGTATCCGCACCTATTCCACCTATTAAACTGTCGTTATCTGCACCGCCATCAAGCGAATCTGCACCGTTGCCGCCTGTTAAAGTGTCATTGCCTGCTGCTCCGCTTAATGTGCTTGCCGTATTAGTGCTAATGATAGTATTCGCAATAGCATTACCTGTTCCACTGGTTGCTGTTCCTGTTAAGATGAGTTTTTCAAGATTATTGTTGCTTAAAGTGTAATTCACCGAAGCTTGAACAGTGTCAATTTCAGTTGCCAGCGTACTGGTTTCATTAATAACATCGCTAGCACTATCGACAACATAAGTATCATTGCCTGTGCCGCCCGTTAAGCTGTCATTACCAGCACCACCATCAAGAAAATCTGCACCATTGCCGCCTGTTAAGGTGTCCTTACCTGCCGCTCCGTTTAATGTGCTTGCAGTATTAGTGCTGATGATAATATTGTCATCCAAATTCCCTGTTCCACTGGTTGCTGTGCCTGTTAAGGTGAGATTTTCAAGATTAACGTTGGTTAAAGTGTAATTTACTGAAGCTTGTACAGTATCAATTTCAGTTGTTACGGTGCTGGTTTCATTAATAACATCAGTTGCACTGTCAACAATATAAGTATCATTACCCGCACCGCCTATTAAGCTGTCATTGCCTGCTCCACCATCCAACAAATCTGCACCGTCGCCACCTGTTAAAGTGTCATTGCCTGCCGCTCCGCTTAATGTGCTTGCCGTATTAGTGCTGATGATAATATTGTCATCTGCATTCCCTGTGCCCACAGTTGCCGTGCCTGTTAAGGTGAGATTTTCAAGATTAATGTTGGTTAAAGTGTAATTTACTGAAGCTTGTACACTATCAATTTCAGTTGCCAGCGTACTGGTTTCATTAATAATATCGCCAGCACTATCGACAACATAAATATCATTGCCAGCACCGCCGGTTAAAGTATCATTGCCTGTGCCACCATTTACGATGTCATTGCCGCCGCCACCAGAGAGATCATCACGACCTGCACCGCCAAGAAGAATGTCGTTAGCATTCCCCGCTGTAACATCAAATTGACCATCCAATTCAGCACTGCCATTAAAGTTTAATATTCCAGTTGTTAAGGTGCTGGCATTAAGTGTTAGCACAGCTCCGGCGGCAACCAAGTTATTGACAGTAGTAATGGCAACATTGCTTGTTGTGTTAACGATAGTAATGGCTTCAATATTTTTAACACCATTAAAGTCGTTGGCTAATACAGCAGTATCACCTGTCAAAATAACACTATCGCTATCTGCCCCCCCATCAACCACATCGGAAGTGTTTAGTCCTGTGCCTGCAACAAAAGTAAAAACATCGTCCCCTGCCCCACCTGTTAAATTATCATTGCCTGTGCTGCTGGAAATACTATCGTTACCCGCACCTGTAACGATAATGTCAACGCCTGTTCCAGCGGTTGTAATTGCAAAGTTACCATTAGTTTCACTGCTACCATTAAAATTTAACGCACCTGTTGTTAAAGTTGCAGCATTAAGCGTTAAAGTCGCTTCACTAGCAACCAAATTATCGAATGTTGTGATAGCAACAGCGGAGCTTGAGTTAGCAACAGTAATCGATTCAATATTACTCACATTGCTAAAATTGGTTGCGGCAACAGCTGTATTTCCAGTCAAAACCACGCTGTCATTATCTGCGCCACCATCAATGGTATCTGTAGTGGTTAAGCCACTTCCTGCAACAAAAGTAAACACATCATCGCCGTCACCTCCAGCAACTGAATCATTTCCTGCTCCTGATGTAATAGAATCATTGCCTGCACCACCTATCACAGTATCTGCATTCGCAGAACCTTTTATCACAGCACTTCCTGTGCCTGTTTTTGAAAGCACCCAATTGCCACCACCTGTTGCTAAAGAAACATCCAGTAATGTAAAGTTGGCAGCATCAATAGCTGCAATCCCTGCATTTGAGCTACCAGCTGTCGCTGTCCAGTTGCCTGCTAACGTTGCATTAGCTGTTGCACCTACTGAAACATTCAATACTTCAGACACACTGCCATTGCCTAAATCATTAATTTGATCCACACCAGCATCTACTTTAAACGTATCTACATTTGCCCCACCGGTTAAAGTATCATCGCCACCACCACCTATCAGCGTATCGTTACCCGCTCCTCCACTTAATGAATTATCTACATTCATACTAGGATTATTAGCAGGATTAGTAATAGGATCATTGTTAGTCGGCGTGGTAATCAATGGATTCCAAAACTTAGTTACACTACCTACAATAACATTATCTAACGCATTGCCTATTCCGTTAACTCCGTTAGTTCCGACTAAAGTTAAGTTTTCAAAATTAGTTGCGAGTGTGTAACTTACAGAAGACACCACTAAATCATTGCCTTCTAACGCGCTCTCAATCACTTTTTCAGAAGATGCGTCAATTAGGTATGTGTCATTTCCAATACCACCATACAATCCGTCATTACCGGCTCCAACACGCCCATCCAAAGTATCATTCCCGCCGCGTCCTTCTAATCGGTTTGCAGAGCCATCACCTTGCAAAGTATCGTTTTGAGGACCACCGTAGACATTTCTAATGCCAATCAATGTATCCCAATAGCCACCTGTTGCTGAGACTGAAGCATCATCAGTCACTAAATTGATGGTAAGACCGACTGTTGTTGTTGAGTAGTCGTAATCAGCAGTATCGGTGTAGGTAAAAACCCGTGAATCTGTGATATTGCTTGAACTAAATATGCCACCTGTTGTGTTTTTAATCGTTCCGTAATCAAAGACAATAATATAATCATTGCCGAATGTTAACGCCATGGTAGGATCAATGCGCAACGTCTTATTGTCTGTACCAATGAACACATTTGCAGTCTTAGCACCTGACACCGTATATGTTTCTAACACGTTATCATTAATATCTGTCAAAGTGATTGTGCCTGTGCCAATCACAATTTGCGTATCAAATGTAAAAAGTAGTTTATTTGGATCACCGATTAGGTTAGTCCAATTGGTCATAATAGGGTCAGCCATAATAATACCTGCTTAGGTTACAAAAATTTAATAATGAGAAATTGGCAACTACTTAAGCTGTCTATGTTTTCTGTTTTTTTTGAATAATTTGCACGTTATAAACCTCATCTAATTTGAGAAACGTAGTTTTTTGTTGAACCGTAGAGACGCAATATTTTGCGTCTCTACTTTAAAAAACTATGTGTTTCTGAATGGATGCGGTTTATCTTGAGTTACCAACAACCAGACTCAGCAACACTCGGAGTTGGTATTCCATCACCATTAAGATCTTCAAGACGATCTCCAAGATTGGTTAGGGCTAAAGTTCCACATTTGTCATTTTCTTGTGGGCTGTTATGCGTTGGCACAGCAGAGAGCGTATAAGAACTGTCTGTTGCTGCAACTTTTAAATCATAATAAGCAACTGCTCCATCAACAGGTGATTTTGTGGCAAAAATAGTAGGCGTGCCTGTGTCTTCTCCAACCCCTGAGTACTTGCCTGTTTCTGAATAATGCCGCTCCATAGCAACAGCAAAACTGGTTAAAGCACCTTTCGCATCTGCACGGCGTGACTTAGCAACACTTTCTTGATAGTTGGGGTAAGCGACAGTGGCTAATATGCCAATAATTGCAATAACAATCATCAATTCGATTAACGTAAAGCCTTGTTGTTTGTTCATTTAGATATGTCCAGTAAATAAAATAATTCATCTGGAGTGCAAAAACATATTTTTTGCACTCCGGCTATTGCTTTAGTGTGATTAGCTCACTCTGAAAATGCTGTGATTGACAACATCAAAAAACCTTTTGTTGTTTTTTATTAGTCATTTCGCAGCTCTTGCCATCCAATACGCGCCATTGCTGGCTTATTAACAAGTTCTTTAATATTTTGATTGCTCGCAACACCTAGCTTTTTATTCGCTATATTAAGTGCAACTAACGCTCTTCTGGCTTTTGCTTTAGCCGCCGCACTCTCAGCAGCAGCAGCCTCAGCAGCAGCAGCAGCATCTTCCACTGCTTTCGCCGCAGCTATTGCAGCTTGTTGAGCAGCAGCATCACCAGGATTAGCCAACGCCACAGCATCAGCGGCAAGTTTGGCAGCAACTGCATCTGTTAACAAATCATCAGCAACTTTTTGCGCTAATAATTTCGCATCATAATCAGCATTAGCAGCATCACTTGCAGCCTGTGCTGCATCAGCCGCAGCTTGTGCTGCTGCCACAGCATCGGACAATCCTCCGCCAATCGTAGAATCACTTGTGCCGGGCACAAACTGTTGGTTATTAAAAAAGCTGGATGATGCTGGCAAACCTTTTAGAAAAACCTCACCTGCAACGACATAATTTTTTGTCGTTGAAGTAACTGTTTGATCTGTTCTAATTAAATCGTCTGTGCCAATATTGCCATTGGAGTTGGTGTCAATAACAGGTTTATCTGTTGCAGTTCCGGTAAATAAATTCATCACCATTTTGTAACCCGTGCCGCTGGCCGTAGTGCTAATCTCTGCCGGAGCGCACAAATCAACATTCCCTGTGTTCACTGTCGTGGTTTCAGAACCTGGTATCCATGTGTTAAAAAACAAATTAACATCATCTGTCACGTCCGGGTCAGCACCTAATCGTTCTTTATTTGCTTTATTAAAGTTCACAAACCAGCCTTGATTGCTGATTAGTTTACCCGCTGAATTTTTAGCGAAAGCACAGTTACTCAACGATTTACTCGCATCAAGACATTTACTTGTTGTTTTATTATAAGCTTCTGCATATTTAACAGTGTTGCTACTCAACAAGCGTGTTTTATCCGTCACATCCAGCCCTTGCTCATTATAAAAAGGCCCTGATAAAAAGGTCTGTTCGATGAGATTTGCAGGTGTCATTTGTGAAAAACCATGATCCCAAACACCATAGAAAGATTGCATATCTGAAGTGCTTACATCTCCTGAAATTAAATATTGTCCTGTTCCAAACAACACCAATACATTTGGAGAATTGCCTACAGCGCGTGCATTCTTAACAATCAAAGGACGCGTTGTAATAGGCTGCGGTTTGGGAGCTGAAATATTTTGTTGTACAGGAACACCGCCAGCAGTGGCGGCTATATGATGTGTTGCGGTAAACAAAGGTTTTGGTGCAGACACAGTGCCATAAGCAACTTTCCAATCAGCAGGGTTAGTGCTAGACAAATCAAAAGCCCACATATTGCCTTTTAAATCCCCAGCATAAACTCTATCGGTAACACTGTTTTGTTTAGTGCTGTAAGTCTGCACTGAGGATAATCCATTACAAGTGGCAAGTGCATTGCAGTTAATGCCAGCAGCAACTTGTGCAGCAGTTGGATCGCCGGCTACAGGTAATTCTATTTTGATGTAATCACCACTGACCGAAGACCAATTTCCATCTAAACCGGCTTCCACAAAAGCAATAAACAAAGCAGCCTGCCCTTTTCCATTGTTGTTATATCCATTGCCGAAAATCACAGCCCATTTGCCATTAGGCATCATAGCAACACTAGGCAGAGAAAAAGAATAGCCCATATCAGAATCATCTGAGCTATCAAACTCCCAAAGTGCAACTTTTGCTGCATTCGCCTCTGAAAACTGGCTAGGGTCAGTAATATCTAACGCAAAAATGCCTTTTCCACCCGCCATTTCACCACTTATTAATACGCTATGCCATGACCTTCCAGGGCCTGTGTCAATGAAAACATCTGAAACAACTGAGGGCATATCAACATAATAGCGATGGTCATAATCAGTTTGTGTTAAATAATGCAAACCTTCTGAAGTATTGGCTGAAAACACGGTGTTCGGAATATACGCCATCAATTCAGAACCATCAGTGGCACTAAAAGCGTGCAACATTCCATCATTCGCTCCAGCATAAACCTTGCGCTGACGGTTTTCTTGGCTTAACTTAAACTCATTGTAAGTTTCACCAAGTGTTGCAGGAAAAGGGTATCTATTTGGCCAAAAGCCTGATGGTTTACCAACAGAAAGAGGATCTGAATGGATAATGTCTCCTAATAAATGGTCTCGCACTCTAAAGTTTTCTCCCGCACCTTCGTTATTCCTATCACCACGCAGATAATTTAAGCGGGCTTGGGCTTTGGTCACTGAAGCATCTTTTAACAAATCATTTTTTTGCTCTGTGGTTAAGTTACCCCACAAAAACGGCATACTTTTTCCGGTTGTGTTGTTGAAAGTAAGAATAGTTCGAGGATTGGTAATCAATTTTGTAGTCGCATTCACTCTTGCATCTAACACGGTACTAGCGTTCCAATCAGGACTTTGTTTCACAGACTTAGTTTTCTCGTCAAAGCTGTAAGAAAGCACATCGCCTGACCAGCTGCCTTTGTCAGATTTGCTAAATTGCGCTAAATACGCCGCACTCACAGAAGGTATTAATGTGGAGCTATTAAAAGACACTGCGGTAGCACTTCCTGCGTAACTCTGGGGTTGGGCATTATTAATCGCTTCAAAAATATGTTTAAAACCTGCGGCTATTTTGTCTGGTGAGCCTGCTGACACAAACAAGCCTCTTGCGTTGTAAGCTGCGTGCCACAAGTCATCTATTTTTTCAGGCTTATCACTGCTACCGCTAGGGTCTCCCCAGTTGCTACTTTCTGTCCAAGTGCCGGGCAATTTAGTGTTAGTATTAAAATCAGGCTGACCATCATTATTTGTATCCAGTAAATAGCCGTCCAACCCAAACGCAACCGTATAAGTCACCATGTGTTGTTTTGGGTTTGCATCAAACGTTGTAATCGGAACTTTGTCATTGAGCGCACTCAAATCAGTAGAATAATAATATTGTGCAACGTCTGCTACTGTTGAATGTCTTTGTGATGAAGTTACATCACTTGTGCTACCAATACCATCGCCATCAGCATCTTGTATGATGCTTTGAGCTGTTGTGTCCAAGTCATCATTCCAATAACCGTCAGTTTGCAAAATGGCAAAGTTTTGTTGGCATTCGTAAACAATAGGGTCTGCATAGGTAACTAGGGTACTGCCACTTGTTGGTGGCAATGCTTTGTGCATAAAGTACTGACCTACTCGATATAAAGCAGGCGGTAATGGTGTAGTACCACTTGGATTTCTAGCGTATAGAGCTTTTAATAAATCTTTATTAGGCGTAAGAAAATTAGTTCTGAGGGTGGTTGACCCTACAGGATCATACTGTGATGGAACAGGAATAAAAATCTTGTTCCAGATGGTGCTTAATCCATAACGATATTTGGGATTCGCATCAATCACCTCACCTACAGAGGCTTTCGCAATGTTAATTCGTTGACGGTAGTATTGATACCAATTGGCAATATTTTGCTTTTCTTCATCTAGAGTTCTACCCCATTCATTTAAGCCAGTTGTATGAGTAGAACTATCTGTAATCGTTGGATTAAGGCTGTAATTAGAATTGATTGAAATAGTGACATTGTTTGAGCCACAGCCTGTGACTGTTGCATAACCTGCTGGATTCACAGAAGGCGTTGTACCAGAACAAGTTGCAGTACCTGTTGTACTAGCAGCTGAGGGAAAGTATTTAATTTCTTCTTTAAGCATCCCTCCGGCATTCACTGTATAACGAGTATGCTCATCCCAAAAGTCCACCATATTATTTGCACCAACAACTCTGTTAATGCCTTTTTTTATTGTCGTTGTGACAACTGTCCCTACTTTTTTACTCACGCTGCTACCTCCCGATGCTATGCTAGGTTTAACCCCTGCATAGCCGTGAGTATCATGTGCTATTTCAAAAACAAAGCCCGTTAGATTTTTAGGGTCTGTTGCTGCGGATTGAGTAGTTGCGTTACCACAATCAAAAGCTGTTGGATAATTCTTTGCCGCTGTAAAACTTGCAGGTGCACAAGCACTGCCGTCAGCATTGCCTTTTTTCCAAGGCAAATAAGTAATACCTGGGTCGTAGTAAATGGTATTCATCTGCGCCGCACGAATCCGCCATTCGTAATTCATATAGCTGGTAATTGTGCTAGTTGTAAAATTGTTTAAATTATCTATTCCATGAAAGTCGTAAACGAAATTGTTACCATCGTCATAATAATCATAAAGATTAAGACCTCCATCCACTTGCAATGAGGCGGGGCATGTTTTTTTCGCCAGAATCCCTTCGTTTTGTGGATCATAAAGGCAAGAGTGCCAATACTTTTTAGTCAACGTATCCCAATCCATCGAACCAGAATCGTCAATCTGAAAAAAAACGTTTGAGGGCACGCCTGCGCCGCTGCCTGTTGTTGTGGAGGTAGAACCTACAAACAAAGGTGCATTGGCTAACTGTCCAGGAGCTGCATAAACAGCGGTAAAAAATAACGCCGCAGTGCCAATACAACTTATCCATAAACACGATTTCAATTTAATCATTATTATCTCCAATCTGTTCGCTTTGAACTTAAAATCAATCCTTAATCTTCAAGAAATCCTGTTGAGCCACCGAAATAGCTACGCAATAAAACGACGGTTTGAGGATTTTTTCCAACACCTCGCGCCGTGACACTAAATTTATAGATAGGTCTATCCTTTGTTGAATCAGGAAAATGCTTAGAATATATATAGGTAATAAAATAACGTGGTTGAGCTGCAAGTGTTTTTTTCCCCGTAACCGGATCCTCATCTTCAACAGAAACTTCAACAGATTTATTATCGTCCGTCCAAGTTGAAGGGTCTTTTTCATCAGGCACAGGACAATCACCATCACAATCACCGCACATTTCAACTAAAGAGGTTCTGTTTTTAACCGTACCAGAACCTGCGTCTGTGGTAGTTGCTACTGCATGAAACACCCCAGGAATGTCGTTTATCGCTCCGCGAATAACACCATTACAAAACTGTTGAATCGAGCCCAGGCCAGGATCAATCGGCGGAACAGTATCAGCAGCTCCTTTATTCCATAACTCTCCTATCTTCGCCTCCCCTGCACGCAACCCTGCTTCTGCTGCTTGAAAAGCTGTGTTCCTGTCAAGATCATTACCTGACATTTTTTCTTCTAAACTATTCACTTTCATTGAACTAATACCCATCATAGTCAATAACAGTAAAATAATTAAACTCACAATCAGAGCTATGCCAGACTGTTTAGAAAGAGAAGGAGTCGTCATTAAGCGCATTTTTAGTTTCCTATTTAAGACGATTGCGAATCGCTAGGGTAATATCATAAACATTGCGTACTCTGCCATCAGTCATCCCCATGCAGGTTGATGACGTACTATTGCTAGGGCAAGTTGTCACTGCTTTGCTGTTGCTCTCAGGCCCCTCCACACCACTGCCAGAGGCATAAATCAGCGTAATTCCCTCTTTTGTTGATATTAACCCGCGAGTCGCAGATCCTGCTAACAATGTTATCCTCACACCTTTTATATTCGCTGTATCATCAACTTGATTTATCGGCAGATACCTATCTGCAATGCCATCATCGTCTGAATCTTCACCGTAGAGAATTTGCATATCTTCAATTCCCTCAACTAACTCTTGTCGTGATCCGACAACTAAAACATTATTAGGATCAAATTGACTTTTAAATAATGCAGGCTGACCATTTGAGCCCAGACGAATATCGTAAGTTACGCTATACCATTTTAAAATTTGCGCCGATGTGCCGTACTCATTCGCAAAATCATCATGATCAATACTCGTACCTGAATTGCCTAGTACTCTAAAAACATCGGCATATTCACAATTAGTGACAACTGCCCAATCATTGACATCTAAACTATCACCTGTACCTGCTTGAATGGTAAGCGGTGTTGTATTACTGCCTGTTTCTACCACAGGAATCGCCAAATTTTTAAAACCAGTCAGCGTAATACTATCTGTGCCATTAACAACATCCGCATCAGAATCATCATTGTCGTTACCGGAAACACCTACGCTTCCTGCCCCAAAAGGATAAACCTTGGTATTGTCTGTAATACAGCCCCAAAAATCAGCCTGATGCACATCCTGTGATAAAAACTCAATCGCAAAACGTCCATTTTCTTGCAAACGTGCATTTGCCTCTTGCAAGCTATAGGTTTTTTTACTCCCAATGAACATTTGAATAAGCCCTCCCACTAAAAACACACCTATCAGCATGGCAATCATGATTTCCACCATGTTGATACCGAGTTGTGAACGCGCAGTTTTAATTATTTTCATAATTTAAACTCCATTCTAAAACAAGGATCATATTGGAGAGGTTTTTGAGTCAGTGTAGCGGGAGCTGTCTCTGCCAGTTTATCCGATTTAAAACAGGATTTCCCTGTAGAATCTACATTATCAATGTGTCCATTATGATTTTCATCCCAACTTATCGTGACAATAAAAGTGCTATCATTCGTGTCGTATGGCGATGTACATCCTGCCCCCGCGCTTGTTTTACAATTAATTACAGAAAGTCGTTCAGCCACTGTACCTCTAGGTAAAATTGCTTTCACACTATTTCTCCATTCATAAATATCATTTCTTGCCATATCAATACGGCCACAACCATCTGTCGTTTTGCAATTAGGTTTCTTCCAAACACTGGCCGCAGGATTTGCAAGTAAGGTGAGATATTGTGTCAACACTTGATCATTTACTGCCTTTTGCGCATTCTGTTCGTCATCAGTACCACTCGGGTCAAGAATAAAGTTAAGTCGAACTCTATCAACTATGCTGTGCGCTAAAACGGATGCTTGAGTTCTGTAATAAGAGCCTGCACTGTTTTTTAAAGCGGTCGCTTGCAAGCCCATCAATCCTAATAAACCTATTGATAAAATAACCACACAAACAATAATTTCTACCAGTGTGAAACCTGCATTTTTTTTCATTGTTGCTCCTAGTTGTTAAGGTGGTGTGCAAGTCGCTTGCTCAACGGGCGGTGTGCTGTCATCTTCGGGAATGCCATCTTTATCTGCATCCGCAGTGCTCACTCTGACTCGCCCTAATATATTGACTAAAACAAGCTTTAAACTATTTGCCCCATCCACTGTGGCTTTGTTTTTATCTGTATTATTACAAAGAACAAAGCGTCCTAAAGTGTTGCTTAATCCCATTGGCGTGTAGGCAATAAAATTCTTGAAATTATTATTCCCCCGCAAAGTATAGGTGAGAGAATCAACGGGTTGTTTAGGCGGTTGCGCTTTATATACACCCGGCAAAGCCTCATGCAGTTGCAAAATACAATCGAGTCCTGCAAGACAATCATCATTATTGCCTTTGTCGTCTACTTGACCGTCAGGCTTAAATTGATTGTTAATAGTTAATTCACCATCAATAGGTGATGTAGTCTCCACAAAAATAACCCATCCATCTTCCCAATCACAATCGACTATATTTGTTTTTGTTGTGCAATTTTCATTTTTACGCACCACAATTCGTTGATTGCGTTTCACCGCTTCACTGCGGGCAAAATTTAAAGTCCCAATAAACTCATTTACCACAGTCGCAAGCTTCGTACTTCTAATAACCGAGTTAAAACTAGGTATGCCAATGCTTGCCATAATAGCAATAATGGCAAGCACCACAACCAGTTCCATTAAACTAAAGCCTCGATAATACTTTTGCATATTCCATACTCCTAACCTCTGCGGTTTATTATAGAAGATACGATTTTTTTTGATAGCCTGCAAAAAACCGTTGGTCTTATCAAATCGACCATTAATCTATTTCTTTGTGTCTATACAGGCATTCTATTTCAATGCCTATACGCTTATAAAAACAACAATATTCATTATCCCAAATTACGCTATATTATACTGACATTAAGCTCAAACACTCCCCATTAGAGGTATACATGCCCGAACTACCTGAAGTTGAAACCACCTGCAAAGGGATTCGCCCTTATCTGGTCGGCAATACCATCACCGATGTCATCGTGCGCGAATCTCAACTGCGCTGGCGTATTCCAGACGATTTGCCGCGCACAGTTTCTGGCTTACAAATTCAATCTGTCACACGACGCGGCAAATATTGTTTATTAAACACCGATACCGGCTCAGTGATTTTACACTTAGGCATGTCTGGCAATTTGCGCATTGTCAACGCACTAGACTTTCCAAAAAAACACGACCACGTTGATTTTATCTTTAAAAACAATGCTGTCTTACGCTTTAACGATCAACGCAAATTCGGTGCGGTGTTATGGGCGCACGGAGACGTGATGACTCATGCTTTATTAAAAGACTTAGGGCCCGAACCCTTAACCGCAGAGTTTAATGGCGACTATTTATTTTTTCGAGCAACGGCGCGAAAAATGCCCATAAAAACCTTCATTATGGATGGGCATATTGTTGTCGGCGTGGGTAATATTTATGCCAGCGAATCTTTATTCATGGCAGGTTTGCTACCCACGCGCTCAGCAGGCAGCGTTTCTTTAGAAGAATATCAAACACTTGCGGCGGTTATTAAAATCGTTTTGCAACGCTCAATAGATCAAGGTGGCACAACGTTGCGAGATTTTCTCAATGCCGAAGGCAAACCGGGCTATTTTAGCCAATCACTTTCAGTTTACGGACGCGCGGCAATGCCTTGTTATCAATGTCAAAACCTGATTCAACAAATTAAAATCGGGCAACGCGCCAGCTATTTTTGTCCTGTCTGTCAAAAATAAACCTGACAGGTCTTGGAGACCTGTCAGGTTTTAACCGCATTATTTTTTATCAAACACCACAAAATCACGCCCTATCGTAAAAGCGGTCGGCTCTTGTGCTGAATCTGTATAGCGTTTTGCAAAATTAGGAATAGTGCGGGTGGAAAAGTCAGCAATTTCATGTGCGCTAATTTCCTTGTTTTGCGGCATAAAATCCGCCTCGCCTCGCATTCCTTTTCCCAACACATAAGTAAACAAACCATGTCCTAATTCCGCTAATTCTGCGGCTTTTTGATTTTTGCGCGTTGCGGTAACAATGGTAATCCCTACAGAACGACTGATGGTGCGACTAAATTTACGCTGAGAATCTTGCAATTTTTTAAACGAATCCAAACTTGCCCCAGAATAACAAGCATCTATCATCAGCAAAATATGTTGAATATTAGAATCTTTAAAAATATCGCCAATTTCAGTGGCAGAAATTCCTACCGAAGCAAAATAGTTTAAATCACTGTGCAAAGTGGTTTCATAAGGTAAAAAATACCATTCGCCATTCACCGAAATTCCATGTCCGGCAAAATAAATCGCCAAGGTATCTTCTTTTTCGCCATGACTTAACTCACGCAATGCCGCCAAAATACTGGCTTTATTGGCATTTTGGTTATACATCTGTTTGGAATCAATCGACACAAACTTCAAGCCCTGCTTTTGACTCAATATTTGATTAATTAACTGCGCATCCGCAACGCTGTAATCCAAATTTAAATTTTTATCCGCATACTGATTAATACCAATTGTTGCCAACTTTAATTTAGCCGGTTTTGCCGAGCGAGTAGAATTAAATATCGTCTCCTTACTTTGATTTTCAATGCCTATTTTATTGCTGGCAATCGCCTTCACCTGATTTTGTCCCGCTGTAGGCTGTAGCTTTAAAGTCAAAGTTCGATGCGCCTTATCATTTTCATCGGTCACTGTTGTATCTGAAACAACCGCCCTTTTTACATTGATCGCTTTTGCGTTGTGATACAAATTCACTGCGTCAATGCCGCCGCCTTGGTCATAAACATCCACTGTTAATTCCACATCATCATTCGTCACGGCGTTATTATTCACCGCCACTTCTAATTTAGGCGGCAAAGTAATGCCTTGCTGTATTACAGTCGGCTTGGTGATTAAATAATTTTCATCATTTAACGCGCTAGAAAGCAATCCCGGCTCATAGTATTTGTTAGCAATATTATCAAACGGAATATCTTGTTCGCCTGCTTGCCAAGACACATTGGGCATTCCAGCTTCTGAGCTATCAAATCGCCCACTGCTGTCCAACACTGTCCAGCCTTGTGTCGTCGAAATCAGTTGTAACAATTCCTTACCATCTGCCACATTCCATAAAAACACTTGTCCATTCTGCGTGGCGGTGATTAATTTTTTGCCTTGCGCCAACAACGCCACAGCGCGAATCGGATTATTTTCTTTCGCAATCGTGATGATTTTATTACCTTTTCCATCCGCTATCAGCACACTGCCATCAGCCAGCGCGTAACTATAAGTATTTTCTACCTTATCCACTGCCACAATCGGCGTGGATAATTTTTTTGTGCTGAGCACTGAGCCATCTTGTGTATCCCAAACCGTGCTCTCGCCATTGCCAAAAACGACTTCAAGCGAATTATCAAATTTAAATTTTTCAAAAACAACAGGTTGTGATCCGTTTGTAAACGTTCTTAGTTTTTTTCCACTGCCGAGTCTTCTAACTTCCACTATATCGCTACCAGAGTTCTCATCATGGCAAACAACCGCAAGATAACGTTTATCGCCAGAAAAACTGATACTGCGCACCACGCCGGACAGATTAGCTTGTTGCCACGTCATTTTGTTGGTTTTTGTATCCCATAACGTTAAGTTTTGCTTGTCACTGGCAATCAACAACAAACTGCCATCGTCAGAAACCGCTAAATCATTAATTTCGCCTAAATTCATTGGCAATGCAGCGCGTGCTTGTGCCGTCAACACATCATAACTACTAATCCCATTCGCACCGCCCGTAAACAAAACCTGTTCGTGCGCATCCACCGCAATTCGACTCGTTTGCTTGCCAAACACCGCAGGTCTTTGAATCCCTAAATCTAAATCCCATACTCGCGTGCTACCGTCAGCTAATAATAGCGATAAAAAATGTTTATCCGCACTAGCCTGCATTTGTTTTACTACGCCTGCGGAATTGCGCACTTTTAATTCAGGAATCACCAAGTTATCAAATAAGTTTTTGGCAATGCCGCTGCTAACAGTTCTACTGACCTGATTTGTCACTTGACTCGACATGTCAATTGATGGCGCGGCGTGCGCTAAGGGCAGAATTAACAACGATGAAACTGACAAAAACAATGATTTTTGATTCATAATGAGTCCTCAAATAAAAGGGCAAACAAACAGTTGCAGGAATAGAAACACTTTAGAGGCTGTGAAAGTATTTAAAAAACATCAAATCGTTGTTTTTAACTCATTGATTTATATTGCCTACCGGAGTCAAAAGTCGCGACTTTTGACTCCAAAATCGAATACTTTCACAGCCTCTAAAGCTATTGCACTCCAGCAAGATAAAAACATGACTCCGCAACATCTCAGTGCATTTTAAAAAATTAAAAAATGAAACGCCGCCAATTTCTGCAATTATTAACCGCCTTAGGCATATCGCCACACATAGTGAACAGTCGCGCCTCTGACGCAAACCTCTATCAACTACCCGAATTCGGCAATACCAGAATCTTACACTTCACCGATTGCCACGCCCAATTATTGCCGATTTACTACCGCGAACCTAGTATTAATATTGGTGTAGGCAATGCCAAAAATAAACCACCGCATTTAACAGAGCAAGCCTGGTTAAACTTTTTCGGCGTAAAAAACGGCACTCGCGCCGCTCACGCTTTCACCGCATTAGAGTTTAACCATGCAGCACAACAGTATGGAAAAATGGGCGGCTTTGCCTATCTTGCCAGTTTAATTAAACAATTACGCGCCGAAGTTGGCGATGGAAACTCATTACTCCTCGATGGCGGCGACACATGGCAAGGTTCAGCAACCGCGCTATGGACAAAAGGACAAGATATGCTTGCCGCCTGCAATCTGCTCGGAGTGGATGTGATGACCGGACATTGGGAATTTACCTACGGTCAACAGCAAGTCTTAGAAAATATTGCCGCTTTTAACGGCGATTTTGTCGCGCAAAATATTAATCTTTCAGAAGAAGCGCAATTTGCCGCAGAAACAGAAAACGCCTCTGTTTTTAAACCTTATGTGATTAAACATTTAAAAAATGCCCGCGTTGCCATTATCGGACAAGCGTTTCCTTTCACACCGATTGCTAATCCAAAACATTTTATTCCAGACTGGCAATTTGGAATTGCAGAACACGCTTTGCAAAGCCTGATTAACGAGATTCAAACTAACAAAAAAGCCGATGTGATTGTGTTGTTATCACATAATGGCATGGATGTAGATTTAAAACTAGCAACACGCGTGACAGGATTAGATGTGATTTTAGGCGGGCACACCCATGATGCCATCCCAAAACCTGTGTTAGTGGGAAAAACATGGGTCACAAACGCAGGCAGTCACGGCAAATTTCTCGCGGTGTTGGATTTAGAGATAAAAAATGGGCGATTAGCCGATTTGCGTTATCAACTCCTGCCAGTTTTTTCAAATTTATTAACAGCAGATAGCGCAATGCAACGCTTAATTGACGACATCCGCGCTCCTTTTTTGGAAAAACTCCGTCAACCGTTGGCAGTCGCAGAACAGTTGTTATATCGGCGCGATAATTTTCGCGGCAGTTTCGATCAAATTTTGCTAGATGCCTTACTCAGCAGAACAGAAAGTGAAATTGCGTTTTCCCCAGGTTTTCGTTGGGGCGCAACATTATTAGCAGGCGATACCGTGTATTTTGAAGATTTACTCAATCACACTGCGATTAGTTATCCGAATACTTACGTTAGCGCATTATCCGGTGCGGAAATCAAAGCGATTTTGGAAGATGTGGCAGATAATTTATTCAATCCAGACCCTTATTATCAGCAAGGCGGTGATATGGTGCGCGTGGGCGGCATGACTTTTCGCTGTAACGCCGAGGCAAAAATGGGCGCACGAATTTCTGAATGTCGCTTAGGAAATGGTGAATTATTGCTGCCTTGGAAAAAATATAAGGTGTCCGGTTGGGCGGCGGTGAATAAATTGGCTTGTGCAGAACCGATTTGGGATCTTGCAGAAAAATATTTGCTCGATAAAAAAACGGTTTAATTTCTGTTTGCGATGTTGTTAAACCTGCTTGCGTAGATTTATTGCAAAATAATTTAGCGCAAAAATTTTCAAGACGACTGGTCGTTTTTACAAAAAAATTTCAAGACGACCAGTCGTTTTAAAAAATTCAGCAGGTTTATGGGTTAGTTTTACAAAAAAACGAAAATCTTCTTTACCTTTTTTCTTTCCAATTTAGGAATGAGCACGAAACAACTTATACAAGTTTATTTTGTGTAGGTGCGGATTTATCCGCACTGTGCGAATGAATTCGCACCTTATATCTACCGTTGTCGAGATTATTTCATGCGCGTTTCTTAGTCTTTCAAGCAGCCGTTTTTTAACCAGGCACAAGTCGGTGGCGTTGCTTTTTGCAAACAATTATCGACCGCACAAACCACTGAGCCTAAAGTCCAGCTCGCATCCAATTTTTCAGCAGTGGGCGGAACATTTAAAGTTTGCAAATATTTTTCAAAGTAAATCGGACGAAAACAAGAGTTTATTTCATCAAAACACTGACCTTTTTGTTCACAACATTCACCAATTTGACTCTCTTTCCAGTCCGCAAATTTATCCATTAAAAACCAGTTGCTCACATCCGCTTTGTCAGAAGGAATTTTTCGATGCGTACCTTGTTGACCTTTTGCAAAATTATAAGGATCGCGGATGCCTTGGATGTCAGCTATTTGCATTTGTTTGGCGCAATCGTTTTTATGCCAGTCTTTTTGCGTAACAGCAATGCCATAAGCGCAAGCTTCAGGAATGCCTAACGTTTTAGGTGCTTCATCCTGACCTAAGCCCAGAAAAGAATAACTGTAAATAGGGAGCAATTTTCCTTTAACCAGAATGGTTTTATTTGCATCGTCAGTCACATCACATTTTGAACAAGGAAACGTAATTTGCGAAGAAGCTCCACCCATTTCGACAGTGCCGAAGTTGTTATTGTCTTTTTCTTCGCGCACGGTCAGCCAAGCAAAAACACCTTCTTCGTAACCTGTTAAGGTGCGTGTATGAATTTTTGCAGCATCACCTACTTTTGCTTTGAGTTTTTGATTTAAATTTGTCCACAACTCGCGGCTTTTATCAGGATTTTTTTGTTCTGCAATTCGCATTCCTGCGGTGGCATACACAACAGCAGAAACGACGTTACATTGCTGCGACCAATCAAAAGCTGACCATTTCACTTTGCCTTTTTTCTCATCAAAAGGGCCATCTTCCTTAATTTTGTCTAACGCAGAAATGACTTCAGTGGTCACGTCATCAATATCAGCAATTTTTTTGCCGCGAATTTCACGCACGGGGTCTGCCAATGCAGATGTCAATTTAGGGCCTTTATGCTCTAGCCATGTATTGTCTTTTTTTTCATAAACATATAATCGTGTGCCGCTGCTGCCTGCATCAAAAACGATGTGGCAATCAGGAAGTTTCTCAGCTTTTGCGTCAGTTTCTATAGCTTTGAGAGGAACTGAATAACCGGCAATGCAAAAATGCAACAAAAAAATAAACGAGAGTTTCTTCATTTTATGATTCCTAGGGTTAGATTTAAGGTTAATAGGTTGCTATATCGAAACGTGTTTAGTGGATGTTTTTTTTGTCTTATTTTTTTGCAGAAAGCTTTTTCAACTCATCAAGACTCAAGCGAGTGATTTGCGCAATTTCTGCTCAAGATAAGTTCAAGTTAAACAACTATTTGGCAATCGCCACTGCTTTATCGTATGTGCCTTTTTTAATGCCGCGTTCTTCACCCATCAAAAAATGGGGTCATATTTCTATTTCAACATCCAACATTTTAAACTCCTGCTGTCTGTTTAAACTTAAATCGCAATTAGCGGCTAATGTTTCCAACATGCTGATATATTCGAGTAAAGTTTTGGCATTCAGCTAATGATAGTTAATCACGGATGTTACGCAGTTCTCAGTGAAAAGTGTATCATTTCAGACATTAAAGTCATTTGAGTTTATCCTTGCATGGAAACTGTAACACCGCCCATAACAAACCAATCCCTCATTACTGTTGCAACCGTGCAAGGCACAACTTGGCAACAATTCCCTGAAGATTTATATATCCCGCCCGACGCGCTTGAAGTTTTTGTTGATATTTTTGAAGGCCCGCTCGACTTATTGTTATATCTGATTAAAAAACAAAACATTGATATTTTAAATATTCCCGTTGCAAAAATTACCTTGCAATATATGAGTTATGTGGAATTAATGCAGACTGTGCATTTAGAACTCGCGGCAGAATATTTATTAATGGCGGCTTTATTAGCGGAAATAAAATCACGGATGTTATTACCGCGCCCTGCGGAAATGGCAGACGAAGAAGACGACCCGCGTGCTTATTTAATTGCAAAATTAAAAGAATATGAACGGATGAAACAAGCCGCCGAAGATTTAGATAAATTGCCGCGCCAAGAGCGCGATATTTTTCCGCCGCAAGTGGAATTGGGCGAATTAGTGATTAAAAAACATTATCCTGAAGTGGAATTATCTGAATTACTATTGGCATTTCAAGATGTATTGAAACGCGCTGAGCAATTTACTGAGCATCAAATTAAAAAAGAGCAATTATCTTTGAAAGATAGAATGCTGAGTGTTTTAGCGCGATTAAAAAATGGTGAACGCTTAAGTTTTTTCAGTTTATTTAGCGTGAAAGAAGGTCGCGCCGGCGTGGTGGTGTCGTTTTTAGCGATTTTAGAATTAAGCAAAGAAGGCGTGATTGAGGTTTTGCAAAACGAACCGTTTGGAGAATTATTCGTGCAAGGCATTACCGCGTCTAATAGTTGAATTTACCTGCGGAAAAACTTAAGACGACCAGTCGTCTTAAAAATTTTTTGGATTTTTATAAATTCTGGAAAATAGTTAATCCGGTTTTCATCCTATCTGTAAGCTATATCTGACACAAAATTTATCGAGTACACTATAATAATGTGAGTCAGTCGATGTTTTTACCCCATTATTCCCTTAAGTATTATGAACACTCCCTTGCTTAAAAAAATTCTGTTGTTTGCAGCTTTGCTAACTTTAAGCGGCTGCTCTCAAGTGCCTACTAAAACCGCAACGCCCGGCGGAATTGGTTCAACGCCTGTCGCTACAACTGATGATTTAGACCCGCCTTTTAGCGGCACACCGATTGAAGCAAAAATTTCTTCTTCCGTGCAACTCTATCCAAGTCAATTCAATAACTTAACAGGATGGGCAACGGATAATCACGTTGAGGCAATGACGGCTTTTCGGCAATCGTGCAGTCGTTGGCAAAAAATGCCACCTTATCAATCAATGTCTGGTGCGTTTGATTTAGGCAGCGTTGCGGATTGGGCGCGATTATGTGCAATTGATGTGAAGTTTGGCGAAGAACGGCAGTTTTTTGAAAAATGGTTTAAGCCTTATGCGGTTGTGGATAGTGGCAGTGCCAATGGCTTATTTACAGGTTATTACTTACCTGAGTTGCATGGCTCATTCACTAAAACCGAACGGTATCGTTTCCCGATTTACCGCACGCCCAGCGATGCAAGCAGCAGAGGCAAAAGCCGAGCTGAAATCTATGATGGCGCATTGGAAAATAAAAATCTGGAATTAGTCTGGGTGGATGATGATGTTGATGCCTATTTTATGGACGTGCAAGGCTCAGGACGGATTTTGATGGATGATGGCTCAGTGAAAGGCGTGGGTTATGCCGGCAAAAATGGACGCAGTTATTTTGCTATCGGGAAAGAGTTAGTCGATAGAGGGGAAATTGCGAAAGCGGATATTTCCATGCAAACCATTCGCAGCTGGATAAAACAGCATCCAGACGAAGGAAAAACCTTGATGAGAAAAAATGCCTCGTATGTGTTTTTCCGTTTTACCCCCGGCGAAGCGTCAATTGGCCCTACAGGTGCAATGGGTGTACCGCTGACAGCGCAACGCAGTTTGGCGGTGGATAGACAATATTTGCCAATGGGAATTCCGATTTGGTTGAATGCGCAACATCCGAAAGGACAACAACGTTTGCAACGTTTGGTGATGGCGCAAGATACAGGCGGCGCAATCAAGGGCGCGGTGCGAGGGGATTTTTACTGGGGACAAGGTGCGCAAGCCGGAGAAATGGCTGGGCCTATGAAGTCTAAAGGGCGATTCTATTTACTTTTGCCAAGCAATCTTTATGGCCTTGGGAATAAATCGGTTGCAATAAATCCGTAATTTATTTTTTAGACCTCGGTGGTTTTTTTAAAAACCTCCGAGGTTAATGTTGAGTCAGCGAACTTTAGTTAAATAACCATCCGCTTTCACAGGAACGTGTTCTAAAATCAGAATCGCCCCTAATTCAGCCATCGCTTTTTGATACACTTTTCGTTTGAAATGTACGACATCCGTTAAAGGGTGCCAATATTCCACCCATCGCCAGCCATCAAACTCTGGCTTAATCCCACAATCAAAACGCACATTTGCTTCTGAAGTCACCAGCCGCAAAATAAACCAAATTTGTTTTTGTCCTATGCAAATGGGAGTGGAGTTACGGCGGATATAACGCTCTGGTAGTTTATAGCGTAGCCAGTAGCGCGTCCGTCCTAAAATCTCAACGTGTTCGGCTTGTAAGCCAGTCTCCTCCCACAATTCTCGATACATCGCGGTTTCGGGGTCTTCATTGCAATCAATGCCGCCTTGTGGAAATTGCCATGAATTAACGCCTTTTCTTTTTGCCCAAAACACGCGACCCTCATCATTGCAAAGGATAATTCCGACATTGGGTCGGTACCCTTTAGAGTCTATCATGTTAAAACCTGTGTGTTGTCCTTGCTATGATTTTAAGGCTTACAATGGTATTGTAAGTTATAGCTCAGATAAGTAAAAATAATGGCGACATTGTTCCACAAATCAGGCACTGAGGCTATATCCTTTCATTTATTTTTTTACACAGGTTCAACCGTGAGTTTAGCAATTTTTGATTTAGACAATACCTTGATTGGTGATGATAGCGATTTTTTATGGGGGCAGTTTTTAGTTGACCAAGGTATTGTTGATAAAGCCTATTATGAAGATAGCAATGCCAAGTTTTATGCCGATTACAAACAAGGCACATTGGATATTGTTGAGTTTTTAAAATTTTCTCTAAAACCATTAGCAGACCACCCCGCAGAGCAATTATATCAATGGCGGCAGCAGTTTGTGGAACAAGTGATTACGCCGGTTTTATTGCCCGCAGCCTTTGAATTGGTGGATAAACATCGTCAAAGAGGTGATACGTTGTTAGTGATTACAGCCACGAATCGGTTTGTCACTGAGCTGATTGTGAAACGATACGGTATTGATAATTTACTTGCGACTACACCCGAATTCAAAGATGGACGATATACCGGCGCGTTTATTGAAGTGCCTTGTTTTCAAACTGGCAAAGTGACTTTATTAGAACAATGGCTGAAAACATCGGGCGAAACGTTAGATGGCAGTTATTTTTACAGCGATTCGCATAATGATTTACCGTTGCTTGCAAAAGTTGATCATCCGGTTGCCGTTGATCCAGACGAAAAACTAAAACGCGCGGCAGAAGAAAAAGGCTGGTCAATCATCAGTTTGCGCGGAAAATCTTGCCCCAACACGCATTTTCACAACGAATAAATTATCAGGCTATCTGCCTTTGCTTTGTCTGAATCAGGACAATGTAACCATTAGATTTGTTTTAACTTTACTAATCAATCAGTTATAAAAAAATCAATTTAAAAAGTATTCTTTTAAACTGTTGATTTTATTATCTGCTGGAGTACAAAACATGTTTTGCACTCCAGTTTTTTGAACTATAACAGTTTGATATATAAGGTTGTCATTGCTTATCCATCTTTGGTCGGATTGAAAGGGGTGGCACTATAACAGTTGACCTCCTCTCAATCACTAAAAATGAATTGCACTTGCGAGTTGAATCCGCCTCTATTTCAGCAATGTGCTGTTAAATAATGGCTGCAGTAAATTGTCGGGAATATTAATCGTTATTTGCATGATTTATCTCAGCTTTTACGGTAGATAAGCAGGCATCCAACACAGCTTGAGCAGAGTAAATGATTTTGATAGTTTCTTGCATATCTAATAGCCCTTTACTATCTATTGCAGGAAACGGTTGGTCTAATAGGGCAACAGTCATATATTTACCACTGCCGAAATGATCAGGACGTTTTGCCTTAATTTTATGTTTGAGACATTCAACAACAACCATGTTATGCAAGTGTTGTCGAAAAGCACGCCGTTTTGTTGCATCTTTTACGCAAATCCTAAAGCAAAATTTTCTTTGCTTATTTTTATATTCAATCTGTAGGTTTAGCTGATAATCGACATTTCCTCGAAAATACCACCAAAATCCAAGAAAACCACCAGAAGGATTAGCCACATAATCCCATCCACCAGCCTTAAGAGTATTTTGCAAATGCGCGTAAAAACCTTTCCACGCATTCCATCCCCATTGCTCTGGAGGTAAATTTAAAAAACTCTGCACACTATCTTCTATTTTACGCAAACGATTACTAAAATCGTCAAGAATGTCACTTTTTAATCTAGCCGCTTTTCCATTAACGTTTTCTAAAATAACCAGTAAATCTTTCCGTTCAAACACCAGATAACCTTGTTTCAAAACCTCGCTGTAATCACTTTGATCGCCAGTTTGAATATAAACTGAAATCACGTTGTCGCTAGCAAATCCAAGTGTTTTAGTTACATATTCTTTATATATTTCAAGTTGATTTGAGTGCTGTTTCGTACCTACTTTATCTTCAATTAATATCGCTTTTTCTTTACCATTCACTAAACACAGTATGTCGATATTACCATCTTGTTTTCGTATTTCCACATTAGAAAACTCTACTTGTAGTGCAGCACCTGCTCGCTGATAAATTAAGTTTAAAAAATCTTTACCAACCAGATGAAGAAGAGGATTTTCCTTTTCGTAGTCTGCTTTTGCCCACGATAACAACCAGCATAAAAAACCATCTTGTGAAAGTTCGGATGTTGCAAAATTAAATAAATTTGGACGCATGATATTTTCTGCTTAAGTAGTTAAAGTGAAATTCTTATTTTAATTTATGGCATTATTTTTCTACTTTTCACAACCCCGCAATTGCATAAAACACAAAATGCAACAAAGCCATCGGCAACGCCAAAATCACACCCAAAATTCCAAAATACATTAACCCAATCAAAATATAAAACCCATACGGCTCTATTTTTTCATATTTATACAATAAATGACTCGGCAAAACGCCGCTGATAATCCGGCTGCCATCCAAAGGCGGAATAGGAATTAAATTAATTAACGCCAATACCAAATTAATTGAAATACCCGCCATACCCATATACGCCAACGGCAAAGTCACACTTTCGGTATTCACAATCACGCCCACTCGCGCAATCAACGCCCAAATCAACGCCATTAATAAATTCGACACCGGCCCTGCCAACGCCACTAACGCCATATCCGTTTTAGGCTTTTTAAAATTGCGCGGATCAACGGGCACAGGTTTCGCCCAGCCAAAAATCATGCCCGTGCCTGTCAACAACAAAATCCCCGGCAAAATCACTGTGCCAATCGGATCAATATGTTTCAGCGGATTGAGCGTTAAACGTCCCATAAAAAACGCCGTGCTATCACCGCGCTTTCTCGCCATCCAGCCATGCGCCACTTCATGCACGGTAATCGCAAAAATCACAGGCAATGCCCACACGACAATTTTTTGTACTAAGGTTAATTCTTCCATTCTTGCTACTCCTGTTATTCAAGCATCGGCGCAATGCCTTTGCCTTGCCTTATAATTTCCGCGCCGCCATTAGCAAAACTAATAACCGTCGTGGGCTGGTAATCAATCACACCGCCGTCAATAATCAAATCAACTTCGTGTTCCAAGCGCAGCCTGATTTCGTAAGGATCTGACATGGCATCGGCATCATCCGGTAACACCAAGGTTGTCGTTACTAACGGCTCACCTAACTCCTCAATCAACGCTAACGCAATCACATTATCTGGAATCCGAATGCCAATAGTTTTTTTCTTCTCATCCTGCAAGCGTCTTGGCACTTCTTTCGTCGCATCCAAAATAAAAGTAAATGCGCCCGGCGTTAATGTTTTAATCAACCGATACGCATCATTGGCGATTTTAGTAAACGTGGAAACTTGCGCCAAATCTTTACAGACCAAGCTAAAATCATGTTTTTCATCAAGTTTTCGGATATTACGAATTCTATCTAACGCATGTTTATCGTCTAAATGACACGCGATAGCGTAAGCAGAATCGGTTGGATAAATCACAATGCCACCTGCTTTAATTATTTCTACTGCATGTACAATTAAGCGTCGTTGCGGATTTTCGGGATGAATATGGAAATATTGAGACATTTGTAAGTGCATAACTAAATCTAAGTAGCTGGCTATTATACCGTATTATCTTTCGGATTCTTTTTTTGCCACTTTATCGCGTAGATAAACCGGCATCGCGTATTCTGCGGCAACGCCTTGCTGATTTTGCAATCCTAATACGCCTAATTGCGCAATCGCGGCAGCTTGCGGCAACAACTCACTTTCATAACGTTGTAGTTTGTCGCCTAATGCGTGACTCAACTCTGCGGAATAAACTTCCCACGCCGAGCCAATCCCTACACCAGTCATCTGCGGAACAATAATTTCCGTTGCAGGAGTCACGGCTTCTGCACCAATTAGCTGTGCAAAACCGTCTGCATTTTTTTCATACACGCCCCAAAAAATCTCACCCATTCGCGCATCCATTCCGGTGAAGGCAACCGTTTCAGCATTCCGATTGAAAAAATCTTGTGCAAGCGCGGCTAATGTGGAAACCGGTACAACCGGTAAATCTGCGCCAAAGGCAATTCCTTGAATAATTCCCGTTGCAATTCTAACGCCAGTAAATGATCCGGGGCCGCGACTAAAGGCAAGGCCATCAAGTTGTTGCGGTTTTAAACCGGCTTCATTCATTAAGCTGTCTATCATCGGCAAAATCAAACGGGTGTGTTGCTGCGGAACAATTTCAAAACGTTGTTGAATCTGTCCATCTATAAACAACGCGGCAGAACAAGCGTGCGTAGCAGTTTCTACGGCAAGTAATTTCATTGAGTGTCTCTTTTCTTGTAGGATTTTTTGTGATTTATCTCGTTCCCATAGGATTTAGGAACGAGATTTGAGTGGATGGTTAGAATGCTTATTGTACCGATTTTTTCGGGGTGTTCGCAGGCAAAACAGTATCAGACGCACTCACTTTGCTTGGTTTTTTCAATATATCTGTCAGCATAAAATCACTGCCATGCGTATAAATCACAGGTTCTTGTACAAAACCTAACACACGTTTAGAGAAAACGGGCAGTGATTTAAGAATTGCTTCTGCCACACCGTGCGCTGTCACTATTTTTGTCGTATCTTTGTTTTGGATTTCTTGCGCCATCAAATAGGTAAACAAACCATGCCCTAAGCTTTTTAACTCCGCAGCTTCTTGATCTTTTGCCGCAGCTGTTACCACCGTAATTCCCAAGGCGCGGCTTAATTGTCGTGTGAAATAACGTTGTCCATTTTGCAGTTGCGCGAAGACATCCATACTGCCACCGGAATGACAGGAATCAACCATCAGCAAAATGTGTTGAATTTTGGAGTTTTTGAAAATATCGCTCAACTCTGTTGCAGAAATACCGGCTTGCACAATTTTTTCCAATGACGGCAGCATTTTGGTTTCATACGGTAAGAAATACCATTCTTTACCCAATGCCACACCGTGTCCGGCAAAATAAATCACCAACGCATCTTGGGCTGTTCCTTGGCTTAACTCTTTTAGCTCTGCCAAAATTTTCGCTTTTGTGGCATTTTCGTTATACAAACCTTTATAAGCCGAAATTTTTGCGGTGTTTTTCAATGCCGCCACAATAGATTCTGCATCTGCCACACTGTAGTTTAAGTCTAACTCTTTATCACTGTATTGATTAATCCCCACCGATAACAGGCGCAATGATGACGCATACGCTTTGCTTTTGCCGTCAAAACTAACTTCAGAGCTGCTGTTTTCAATCCCCATTGTGTTGCTAGCCGTAACTTTCAGAGTATTTTTACCCGCACTCGGTGTCACAGTCAGCGTAAAAGTTCTACGTTCTGCATTGCCGTCTTCTGAAATTTGTGGCGCAGGCAAACGAGTGTTGTCACTGAGCATTCTGCCATTATGATAAACATGAATTTTATCAATGCCACCACCACGATCATAAACATCAAACTGCACTGTAATGTTCTCACCTTTCTGTTGTTTTTCTGCAATCTGCAAATCGACTTTAGGTGGCAATGTTACACCGTCTGCTACAGCCATTGAATGACTATTGAGATAATCTTGGTTTTGTAACACGCTGGCGAGCAAGCCTGGTTCATAATAATTTTCAGAGAAACTGTCTAATGAAATTCCTTCTTCATTTGCCAACCAAGTGAAGTTTTCCAACGATTCTTCTGTGCCATCAAAACGCCCAAAAGCATCCATCACCGTCCAACCTTGCAATGTTGAAAATAAACGCAGCATTTTTTTACCTGATTGCACATCCCAAACTGCCAAATCACCATTTGCCATCACCGTGAGAAGTTTTTTGCCAGCTTCCAGCAGTTTGACATCTTTAAACGGATTGTCTTTATTTTGCAACGTTAATACCACGTCACCTTGCGGATTATTCACTTTCACAGAGCCGTCTTTCAATACATAACTATAAGCATCGGCTGTTGTATCAACAGTTGTGATATTTTCGGCAAGTTTGGCAACCATTTTTTGACTGTCGCCTGTGACTGACCAGTGCATCACTTCACCACTTGCCAGCCCCAATTGCAAAGTATCATTGTCTTTAAATTCCATCTGCACAATTTGCTCCCCCATATTCGGCAAAGATTTGATAACTTTGCCAGTGCGAAGGTCAATAATATTTACCGCATCGGTGAGTCGTTTTAACTGCAAATTCGTGGGCAATAAGAAAGAACCTTGCTGGCTACTCAATACTGCACCATAACGGTTGTTATGACTTAATGCCAAATTATTGATAACGCCGCGATCGTAACGCAGTTCCCATAATTTTTTCTGTGCTTGGTTGTTCCAGAAAATCAGACGGCTTGCCCCTGTGTTAATTAACATCACACTATTATCATCTGCATTGGCAAAATGATTGATATTGCTTGCTTTTATGCTGGCATTAGGAATGGAGCTAATCACATCGTAAGCTTTAATCCCTGCGGTGCTGGCAATGGATAATACTTCACCTTTGTCATTCACACGTCCAACATCGGTTAAAACTTGTTTGCTGTCGCTCATTTGAATTCGACGTTGCAGACCGTGTTGAAAATCCCAAATCCGCACAGTTCCATCTTCTAATAACAAGGATAAAAACTGTTTATTTCTACTCAATTGTGAACTTTTTACCCGTCCCGCGCTGTTTTTGATGGTTAAAGTTGGCAAAATAGGCGACTTATTCTCTTCAATCACTTGAGGAAGCGTCACAGGTGCATTTGCCACTATTGGTATATTTTCCTCTATCCGTGATTCTGTCACAATAATTGCATTGTCTCCGCCAACAAAATCAACAACCTCAGGTTTAGCGTTATTTTCTACGCGAGCAACCTCAATCGCAGGTTTTGTCTCAGGCTGCGGTGCTGTAAAAAACGCAGGGGATGTATTGACTAAAGGATTATTTTGCTGATTGTTTTTAGGTACGGTAGTAACAATATTTGTGTTAATCGCTTCATCTATTGGTTTATTAATCCCTGTTACCAGCGGAGCATTAGGCGTTTTTGTGGTGATCAAATGATAAGAGGCATGATTAGTTTCAGAGCTATACCCAAATCCAGGCAAAGTTTCTATCGCGCCAAAACTACCAGAAATGGCGTTCGCACTAAGTAAATTAAATTTGTCATTCACTTGTGCTGTTTGTACATAAGCTCCAATGGGAGTTATGTTGAGTAAGCCGTCTAAGCTAGCATTCCCTAACACTTGTAATTTGTCGTAGAGTGAGGAAATAAGTCCCGCTAATTCCATGTTTAAAACACCCGCGCTGCCTTGAATATAGTCGCCATTAATCACTAATGTGCCAGGGGAATGTCCGGGGCTCACAATACCGCTGATATTAGCAAGATAGGTTGTATTCACAACACCTGTTCCTGATAAAATCGCATTATCTTTCAAAGTTAAACTAGGTGCAGATAAAACACCGCCATTAAAGCTTAGTTCGCCACCGCTAAATACCAAATCGCCCGTCGCTTTCAGTGTTCCGCCTGAAAAATCAAAGTTTTGATGATTGCTAGTGAGTGATTTAATCGTGTAATCACCACCACTTAAGACAATTTTGCCGTTTGTCTGGTTCAACAACACATCTTGATTATTTGGCACTATGCCTTGATTCCAGTTACCTGCGTTGCTCCAATCATTATTGATTGTTCCTAGCCATTGAATTAAAGAAGCGGGCGTTATTGCAGCTAAGGTAGTGAAAGTGCCGCCTGAAACTAATTGGTAGTTTCCTGCATCTGCACCTGTCAAGATAGGATTAATCAGCGTTACTAGCTTATCTGCACCGACAGTTTTGTTAGCAAAATTGATACTATCGCTGATAATGTTCAAGGCATCTGTCGCCACATTGCCTATATAGCTGACATGGCTAATAGTTGCGTTTGTTGTGTCATCAAACACTTTATCTACAGCTGTAAATGTATTAACTTGAAGAGTTGCTTTGCTTACGCTGTAATCGCCCGTCGCGCCGCCAAACAGATAATTTCCTGCATCCGCGCCGTTCAAAATCGCAGAAACAGTTTCGATACCATTATATAAGCCGGCTTTCAGATGGCCGCTGCCGCTGGTATTGCCAGAAATATTGATCGCAACCGTGTCGGAACTTAC
>ERZ1034361.185-NODE-185-length-45079-cov-5.843940_pt1 | contig 45079 bp, 54 predicted proteins | sample MGYA00520617_ERZ1034361 | MGnify/ENA primary metagenome ERZ1034361 (study PRJEB33736, sample SAMEA104284507) | Azolla filiculoides | biome: Urban; feature: Water surface; material: Ditch water | place: Netherlands | collected 2015-10-28 | depth 0-0.1 m ...
TGCTGCCGTTCGACTTGCATGTGTAAGGCATGCCGCCAGCGTTCAATCTGAGCCAGGATCAAACTCTTCAGTTCAATCCAACAAAACAACTCACAATTCACTGACAGTAATTCTCATTACTTCGATGGATCTCTCCATCCGTGTGATTGCTCTTAATACTTTTCGTGACTTTCGCCACTTTCGCATCAAGGCACCCACACCTATCGGTTGTCCAAATTGTTAAAGATCATCACCACCGCGCCAAAACTTTCGCTTCGTCTGCAGCAGAGAGGCAAGATTATGAAGAACTCCTCTCACCCCGTCAAGCTTTTTCGCAAAATTTCTTGCCCCGCCTGACTCCCCCACAACCACCGAAAACGCCCGGCACCGCAGGAGAGGTGCGCATTCTACCGATTAAATAATCACCGTCAACACTATTTTGGAAATTCTTCAAATACAAACAAACGAATACACTGAAATCAGTCAATTACACAGCAAGCAAACTCACCAACAACCCACTTTTATCTACCATTCCTGCTTGCAGCGGACGTAAAAAAAGCGGCTTTCGCCGCTTTGATGGACGCCGAAGCGATCACGCCGAAAAAGAAGATCCGCATCCACAGGTCGAAGTGGCATTGGGATTGCGGATAACAAACTGCGATCCTTCGAGCCCTTCGCTGTAATCAATCTCGGCGCCGACCAGATACTGGTAGCTCATCGGATCGATCAGCAGGGTGACGCCATTCTTTTCCATGGTCGTGTCGTCTTCATTGACCTCTTCATCAAAGGTGAAGCCATACTGAAAACCGGAACAACCACCACCAGTGACAAACACGCGTAACTTGAGTTCGGGATTGCCTTCTTCTTCGATCAATTCCTTGACCTTGCCTGCAGCACTGTCAGTAAATACAAACGGCGTAGTCATTTCGGTAACTGCATTCATGAGGAACACTCCATAGAAAATTGTGCAAGATTATGCTGCCCGCTACTATCACGGTCAATGTCGTTAGGCAGAAGTCGCCAATTTTAGTTCCACCGGCTTACTGGCAGAATGCAGAAGGCGCCCCTCGATAACTGCACCTTGTTGAATTTCGATCACCGCATACTCGACATCACCGGTGATGCGCGCCTTCGACTGCATCTCGATCGACTGGGTCACCGAGACCGGGCCAACCACCGTGCCATTGGTGACGAGGTGGGCCACATTGACCGCACCCTCTACGCGCGCATGCTCACTCAGCACCAACATCGAAGAAGAGGCCCCATCGGCAGCAACGATACTGCCCTTGACCTCACCGTCAATGCGGAGTCCGCCGGTGAAGTGGATGCAGCCTTCGACGCGGGTTCCCGCACCGATCAGGCTATCAATCCGACCCAAGGGCTTGTTTTCGTCTTTTTTTCCAAACATCTGGTTTGCTCCTAGCGTTGAGCGACTTGCTTCGACTTTAGTGTATCACCCTGCAGAACCCGAACCTCGACGTCCTGCAGAACGGCCCCCTCGGGCAATATGAACACACCCTCTCGGCGCAGGAAACGCTTCACCTCAACATTAAACTCAGTGAGCCCTTCAGTTTTATCCGGCAGGATCAGCAGTTCCTTGCCCGCACCCCGGACGTAATTTATCGCCAGTTGGAGACGCCCCCGAAATTCCGGATTCTGCTTGTCGGGCTGGAACGCAAGGAGCAGCCAATAGCGGTATCGACCCCGCCCCTCATGAGCCACCCGAAATGACTCCGCACGAATTGAAGCCGAGTCGCCTGACACCGGGATCAATCGCTCAAATAAAAGGATATCTTCCTTGAGGGCTGCATTTTGGGTCTCCAGGCTCTGGATTTTCCCCAGCAATTGCAACTGGGTTGCCCGTTCAATATTTGCCGCATTCTTGCCCGTACCCGCTGTCGTCCGGAGGACATTCAACTCCTCCCTCTGAATCAGCAATTGTTGGCGCAGCGCCTCCACTTCCAGGCCAAGAGCGCCCGCCTCGCTGCGCTGTGCGAGCAACCATCCAACCGCCCCCAGCAACAGCGCCAACAACCCAACCGGCAACACGAGCCAAGTCCACGGGACATGACTTCGCACAACAACCTTGGGCGCAGCAATCCCGAAACGTCGCCGGAATCGCTGCAACCTCAGAGAGACCGCTGGCACTGGCATCAAGCCGCCCGTTCCCGGCGTAAACCCTTCAGCGCGCCCAACACTTCGCCGTACCAAATTTCATTCACAGCCAGCCCCCTCGAATCGAGGACGCATGATACTCCGCAGCCCAAATACAAAAAAGCCGCCCAAAGGCGGCTTTTTCGATCGCGAAGCGAATTAACGCTTGGAGAATTGCTTGCGGCGACGAGCCTTGTGGAAACCGACTTTCTTACGTTCGACTTCACGGGCATCGCGAGTAACGAAACCAGCCTTGGAGAGCGCAGGCTTCAGTGCTGCATCGTATTCGATCAGGGCACGGGTAATACCATGACGAACGGCACCGGCCTGGCCGGATTCGCCGCCACCGATCACATTCACCTTGATATCAAAACCGCTTAGCTGCTCGACCAGCGCCAACGGCTGACGCACAATCATGCGGCCGGTTTCGCGAGAGAAGAACTGGTCAACCGGCTTGCCATTAACAATGATGGCACCCGAACCACGCTTCATGAAGACACGGGCAACGGCGCTCTTGCGACGACCGGTACCGTAAAAATAAGCTTCAGCCATGATAATCCCTTAGATTTCCAGAGCCTTGGGCTGCTGGGCGGTGTGAGGATGCTGTTCGCCAGCGTAGCACTTCAGCTTCTTCAGCATCGCGTAACCCAGCGGACCCTTCGGCAACATGCCCTTGACGGCTGTTTCCAGGGCGCGGCCCGGGAAACGCTGCTGCATTTTCTTGAAGTTGGTTTCGTAGATACCGCCCGGATAACCGGAGTGACGGTAGTACTTCTTATCTTCGGCCTTGTTACCGGTCACGGTAAGCTTTTCGACATTGGTAACGACGATAAAATCGCCGGTATCAACGTGCGGCGTGTAGATAGCCTTGTGCTTGCCACGAAGGCGGCGAGCAATTTCGGTGGCGAGGCGGCCGAGCACCTTGTCTGTGGCGTCTACCACAAACCACTCGCGCTTCACCTCATGTGGCTTGGCGGAAAACGTTTTCATATAAGTGTGCCGTCCTGAAAAATTTGGGCGCGGATTGGAGAAAGGCGCGGATTCTAGTCGACTCCTGCAACAGGTGTCAATGCTTTTCCGTTCACTCAACCAATGGACAAAAAAAACGCGGCTCGCTGAGCCGCGTTAAATCCACACCAAAGGAGGAGGGTGGAGGAGACAAATCTGAACTGAAGAACCCATCGCTGTTAAGTCACTACAGTTCGTACGCTTTGCATTCTCCACGAACGGCACACTTAGAGCAAGAACTATTTGTGCGTCGCACAATTAAAATAAATATGTATCGATACACATAATTTATCGATTTCAATTCCATGATTTACATACATTAACTATTAATATATACACAATATTTATCAATGCGAAAATCAGGTTGCGCTAGCATCTGACGCAAAACACCAGCGCAATTTGCTGCACTGCAGCATTCCTCCAAAACAAGCCCGAACGAAGCACATCCGTTAGAATTCCCGGTCTTGCAAGGAGATCACCATGGAATGCACCGTTAGATGGATGGGTAACGACGCCGGAATGTCGTTTGTTGCGGAAACTGGCAGTGGCCACGCTGTGGTCATGGATGGCGCAGTCGAAGCCGGGGGAAGGAATATTGGTCTGCGGCCAATGGAGATGGTGCTGGCAGGCACAGGCGGTTGCACAGCTTTTGATGTCGTGCTGATTCTCAAGAAGGGGCGCCATGCGGTCAGTGGCTGCGATGTCAGCATGAAGGCCGAGCGGGCGGATACCGACCCCAAGATATTCACGCATATCCACTTCCACTACCGGGTCAAGGGCAAGCAACTCAAGCCCGACGCAGTGGCGCGCGCCATCGAACTATCGAAAGATAAATACTGCTCGGCATCGATCATGATCGGCAAGACGGCAGAAATCACCCACGACTTCGAAATCATCGAAGAATCCTGACCTCGCCGTTGGGCGATCAGATACGGTAGGCGGCCCCAGTCATCACCTTGGCCGCCATTTTCATGGCCACCTTTACTGGCGCCGGAAGCTCTGCCGCACCGTAGTGAACGGCCGTTTCCGCATGTTGAATCTCATCCAGACGCATCTGCTCGACGATCGCCCGGGAACGGGCGTCATCCTCGGGCAAACTGAGTAAATGTCCATCCAGATGCGCCTCGACCTGCCGTTCTGTTTCAGCCAGGAAGCCAAGATTCCATTTATCGCCTAGCGCACCAGCCGCCAGGCCCAGCGTCAGCGAGCCAAGATACAGGAGCGGATTGAGCAGGCTCTTGCGCCCCCCCAATTCGGCAATCCGCTGCTCCGTCCAGGCCAGATGCTCGGTTTCCTCATCGGCAGCGCCACGCAGGGCTTCGCGGATTTCCGGATCACGCGACGTCAGCGCCTGCCCCTGGTAGAGGGCCTGAGCACAAATTTCGCCACAGTGGTTTACCCGCATCAAACCCAGCGCATGGCGACGCTGATCGAGTTCCTGCACGATATCGGGCAAGTTATCGCCCGGCGTTGGACGAACGCTGCGCGCCGGGGCCAGCACGGTACGCAGTGCACGGTCAAATTCGAGTATCAGTTGATCCGGCGACATGGCTTCAGTGTTTGTTATCCGGGTGACCGCCCTGCTTCAGGGCATTCCGTGCCTCGGCGGCATCCTGCACAATACTGCCGATCGGGCAGAAATAATCGAGGAACAGCGTTGCGTGATGGCGATTGGCGTATTGCTCCTGAATGCGCACCCATTCATTTTTGCGCGCCTTCGACCAGCTTCCGTCCTGCCTCCCCGAGGCATAGATACGACGCTCGCGTGTCTGACAGCGCATACCCTCGAAGGTTACGTTACGCCCCCCTCCTGCCGCCAGAACCAGCAGTACATAGCGCACAACACCGTCCGTACCCACGCTGATGGTTGAACCGTCGACAAAAAACCGATTCTCCGTTGCCGCGCTGACATAGAAGGGCAGCATGCTGTCTTGCCGGGGCGCAGCAGGCAACTGAACTTCAACTTCCTGCCACTGTTTGTTTTCGTAATCCTCCTCGAAATCGGCCTGAACCGTGGCCGATACGAGCAAGGACAATAAGAGTGGTAGCCCGCAACGAAACAATGTCATACCTGATCCTCGAGTCCTGCAGGAATATCCGAATCCGCCGATTCACCGACAACTCGCCGATGCTTGGCCCCTTTTCGGTCGAAATCGATGAAGCGGACAAGCTCATTGAGCGCCTGTTCATAAACAGAGCGCTTGAACTCGATCACGGCATCGAGCGGAATCCAGTAGTCGTTCCAGCGCCATGCATCGAATTCCGGCTTGTTGGTGGCGCGCAGACTGACATCGTTGTCGCGCCCTACCAGACGAAGCAGGAACCAGATCTGTTTCTGGCCCTTGTAGGACCCGCGCCATTCGCGCTTGATCCAGTGTGTCGGCACTTCATAACGCAACCAGCCTTTGGTTCGCCCAAGGATACGCACATGTTCGGGCAGCAGCCCGACCTCTTCATGCAGTTCACGAAACATGGCTTCTTCGGGCGTTTCGCCGCGCTTGATGCCACCTTGCGGAAACTGCCAGGAATGCTCCCGTATGCGCTTACCCCAGAAAACCTCGTTCTTGGCGTTACAAAGAATGATGCCGACGTTCGGGCGATAGCCTTCGCGGTCGAGCATAAAAATCCTGAAAAAATTAATAGTTAGCCGGATTCTTTCACAAAGGGCGTCCGCATGCAAAGAAGCGGGACCGTGTAAAATCGAGCTTTCCCAACGAATTCAAGAGCATCCCATGCGCACTTCGCAGTTCTTTTTTACCACTCTCAAGGAAGCCCCGGCCGACGCCGAAGTTATCAGCCAGAAAATGATGCTGCGCGCCGGCTATATCAAGCGGGCAGCTGCCGGCATTTACACCTGGATGCCGCTTGGTTTGCGCGTCTTGCGCAAAGTTGAGAACATCGTTCGCGAAGAGATGAACAATGCCGGCGCACTGGAACTGCTCATGCCCGCCGTGCAACCGGCCGAACTGTGGCAGGAATCCGGACGCTGGGAGGAATATGGCCCTGAGTTGCTGCGTTTCAAGGACAGGCACCAGCGCGAATTCGTCATCGGCCCGACGCACGAGGAAGTCATCACCGACGTTGTCCGTCGCGACGTGAAAAGCTATCGCCAGTTGCCGATTCACCTGTATCAGGTGCAGACCAAGTTCCGCGACGAAATCCGTCCGCGCTTCGGCGTCATGCGCGGTCGCGAATTCCTGATGAAAGACGGCTATTCCTTCCATTCGTCCTTCGACGACCTGAAGCGCGAATACGGCAACATGTACGACACCTACAGCCGCATTTTCACGCGCCTGGGTTTGCGATTCCGCGCCGTTGCGGCCGATACCGGCTCGATCGGCGGCACCGGTTCGCATGAATTCCATGTCCTGGCCGACTCCGGGGAAGACGACATCGCCTTCTGTCCTGATTCCGGCTATGCCGCCAACGTCGAACTGGCCGAGGCCATCGCGCCGGCAACACCGCGCCCTGCCGCGACGGCCACGATGCAAAAGATCCATACGCCGGGCAAAATGGCTTGCGCCGATGTGGCAAAATTTCTCGACGTTGAGCTGCCCCGCATCGTCAAGAGCATCGCCGTCGTCAGCGAGTTCGAAGGCAAAACGCAGTTCGCCCTGCTGCTCGTTCGCGCCGATCACGAAATGAACGAAATCAAGGCCAGCAAGATCCCCGGCCTCGCGGAATTGCGCCTGGCCAGCGAAGAAGAAGTCATCAGCCAACTCGGCTGCAAACCCGGCTTCATCGGCCCCGTCGGCATCGACGCCGGCAAGGTGGCCGTTTATGCCGACCGCAGCGTCGCCGCGATGAGCGACTTCATTTGCGGCGCCAACGAAGCCGGCTTCCACCTGAGCGGCGTCAATTTTGGCCGTGACCTGCCGGAACCGATCGTCGCAGATATCCGCAATGTCGTAGCCGGCGACCCCTCACCCGATGGCCGGGGGTCGCTGGAAATCCTGCGCGGCATCGAAGTTGGCCACATTTTCCAGCTCCGCCAGAAATACGCCCAGGCACTGAACTGTGCCTACCTCGACGAAAACGGCAAGAGCCAGATCATGGAAATGGGTTGCTACGGCATCGGCGTCTCGCGCATCGTCGGCGCCGCCATCGAACAGGGCAACGACGACAAGGGCATCATCCTGCCGCCAGCCATTGCCCCCTTCGAGGTTTGCCTGGTGCCCATGGGCTACCACAAAAGCGAAGCAGTCAAGGCCGCTGCCGACCAGTTGTATGGCGAACTCAAGGCGGCCGGGGTCGATGTCGTGCTGGATGACCGTGACGAGCGCCCCGGCGTCATGTTCGCCGACATGGAACTGATCGGCATCCCGCATCGCGTCGTCATCGGCGAGCGCGGTCTCAAGGAAGGCCAGCTCGAATACAAGGGCCGGCGCGACCTGGAAGCGACGATGATCGTCCAGACCGATGCGCTGAGCATCATCCAAGGGAAATTGTGCGCCGCCTGATTGCGGCCCTGTGTGTCTGTGGCGCGTCGGCGGCCTTCGCCGGCGCGCAAAAGTATGAACCGCTCTCGGCCAGCGTGCAGGCCGCCCTGCACAAGGCTGTTTCCGACTCGCGGCCGACCGTCAGCTCGTTCAAAGATCCGATGGAAGCGGCCGACTGGCTGGGCGAAATGTCACGCCGGCTGGAGAAACGCATTCCGAATCGGGAGTACCGCATCGACCTGCTGCGCAGCGTCCATTACGAAGCCACCCGCGCCGGGCTTGACCCGCAACTGGTGCTCGGCCTCATGCAGGTCGAGTCGGGCTTTCGCAAATACGCCGTATCCTCGGCCGGGGCACGCGGCTACATGCAGGTCATGCCCTTCTGGGTCAAAGTGATTGGCCGGCCGGAGGATTCCCTGTTCGACCTGCGCACCAGCCTGCGCTACGGCTGCACCATCCTGCGCCACTACCTGGATATCGAAAAGGGCGACCTCTTCCGCGCCCTCGGCCGCTATAACGGCAGCCTGGGCAAACCGGAATACCCCAACATGGTTCGCGCCGCCTGGCAGAACCAGTGGCACTACGACACGCCCGCCCGCCTGACGCAGAACCGCTGATCAGCGCCCCATGCCGGGCAGCATGCCCTTCATGCCACGCATCAGCTTGCCGATGCCGCCCTTGGCCATCATCTTCATCATCTTCTGCGACTGCTCGAACTGGTTGAGCAGGCGATTGACTTCCTGTACCTGCACCCCCGCCCCCATCGCGATGCGACGCTTGCGGCTGGCCTTGATCAGTTCCGGTTTGGCGCGTTCGAGCGGCGTCATCGAATTGATGATGCCCTCGACCCGGCCGACCATCTTGTTCTCGGCACCGGCCGGCATCTGCCCGGCCATCTGGGCAATCTGCGCCGGCATCTTGTCCATCATTGCCGATAGACCGCCCATGTTACGCATCTGAGCAATCTGCTCCTTGAAGTCATTGAGGTCGAAGCCCTTGCCGGATTTGAGCTTCTTGGCAAAGGCCATCGCCTTTTCTTCGTCAAGACCCTTCTTGGCATCTTCGATCAGCGACAGGACGTCGCCCATACCAAGAATGCGCGATGCCATGCGCTCGGGATGGAAAGCCTCGAGGCCCGAGAGTTTTTCACCAACACCGGAGAACTTGATCGGCTTGCCTGTAATGTGACGCACAGACAAGGCGGCACCGCCGCGCGCATCGCCATCCAGCTTGGTCAGCACGACGCCAGTCAGCGGCAGGGTTTCATTGAAGGCCTTGGCCGTATTGACGGCATCCTGACCGAGCATGGCGTCAACGACAAACAGCGTTTCAATCGGATTGATGGCCGCATGCAGCCGCTTGATCTCGGCCATCATCTCTTCGTCAACCGCCAGACGACCGGCCGTATCGACGAGCAGCACGTCGTGATAGTGACGCTTGGCCCAATCGACGGCAGCCAGTGCAATCGCTTCCGGCTTCTCGCCTATGGTCGACGGGAAAAAGTCGATCCCGGCCTGCCCGGCCACCGACTTCAACTGCTCGATAGCTGCCGGACGATAGACGTCACAGGAAACCACCAGCACCTTCTTCTTGTGATTTTCCTTGAGGAACTTGCCCAGCTTGCCGACCGTCGTCGTCTTGCCGGCGCCCTGCAAACCGGCCATCAGGATGATTGCCGGCGGCTGGGTATTGAAATTGATCCCCTCATGGGCATCGCCCATGATCTTGGTCAGTTCGGCGTGCACCACACCGATCAGCGCCTGGCCAGGACTCAAGGAACCGATCACGGCCTCGCCGACTGCCTTTTCCTTCACGGCAGCGATAAAATCCTTGACCACCGGCAAGGCGACATCGGCCTCCAGAAGGGCCATGCGCACTTCGCGCAAGGCGTCGGAGATATTGGCTTCAGTCAGGCGAGCTTCGCCCTTGAGCGTCTTCATGACGCGAGCAAGGCGATTGGTCAGGTTATCGAGCATGTCAGTTGGGCTTCTAGTAGAATCTAAGGATGGTTGATATTGTAATTCAGCTTCTGCCGCACATTCTCGCCGCCCTGCTTTATGGCGCGCTCGGTTTCCATTTCTGGAACACCCGCTGGCGCGAGGGAGAAAGTCAGTGCGTCGCCTGCCCCATGCAAACCTGGGAGCGTATCGCCATTGCCGCCGCCCTTCTGATTCATGCGGCCGGCCTCTACGATGCCCTGTTTGCCGAAGTCGGCATGCGTTTCTCGTTCAGCTTCGCCCTCTCACTGATGATGTGGCTCGCCGTGCTGATCTACTGGCTGGAAAGTTTCATGGCCCGCATGGAGGGCATGCAGCCCATGGTTCTACCCCTGGCCGCCTTGTGTACCGCACTTCCCGTTTTCTTTCCGAACGTCCACCTGGTGGCCAACGCCAGCGCCACCGGCTTCAAGCTGCATTTCCTCGCCGCCATGCTGGCCTACAGCCTGCTGACCCTGTCGGCGCTGCACGCCATCTTCATGGGCTTTACCGAAAATGCCCTGCACAAACGCTCGGTCAAACGCAGCCTGGGCAGCTTGCCGCCGCTGCTGACAATGGAAAAACTGCTGTTCCGGATGCTGCTGATCGGTTTCATCCTGCTCACCCTGACCGTCGGTAGCGGTGTGTTTTTCTCCGAAGAACTGTTTGGCAAGCCGCTCACCGTCGATCACAAGACCCTGTTTGCCTTTGCCTCCTGGGGCATTTTCGCCACCCTGCTGATCGGCCGCCATGCCTGGGGCTGGCGCGGCAAACGCGCCCTGCGCTGGACACTGGCCGGCTTTGCCCTGCTCATACTGGCCTACGTTGGCAGCCGCTTCGTGGCCGAAGTCATCCTGGGACGACTATAAGCCGTGGATGAAATTCCGCTGTCGGCACAACTGATCACCCTGGTTGTCCTGCTGGCCATGTCGGCCTTTTTTTCGCTCAGCGAAACCGCCATGATGGCGTCCAATCGCTTCCGCCTTCGCCATCTGGCCCATTCGGGACATCACGGCGCACAAAAAGCGATCGCCCTGCTCGACAGAACCGACAAAATGCTCGGCGTCATCCTGCTCGGCAACAACCTCATCAATTCGGCCGCCGCCACGCTGGTTGGCGTCATTACCATCGAGCTTTTTGGCGAAGAAAAGTGGGCGCTGGCGGCAGGTACGCTGGCCGTTACCTTTGCCATCCTCGTTTTTGCCGAAATCACCCCGAAAATCATCGGTGCAACCCACGCCGACAAGTTGGCCATCCGGCTAGGCTACCTGCTGACCCCGCTGCTCAGTCTTTTTTATCCCGTCGTCTGGTTTATCAACCTCTTCGCGAGCGGCCTGCTCAAGCTGCTTCGGTTATCCCCGGACGAATCGGCGGGGCCCGCCAAGCTCTCGCCGGAAGAGCTACGCAGCCTGGTTCTCGAATCATCGCACCTGATGCCGCAAAAGCACCATGCGATTCTTTCCAGCCTGCTCGAACTCAACCACATTACCGTTGAGGACGTCATGACCCCCCGCGGCAACATCGAGATCCTCGATCTCGACCAGGAGTGGGACGAGGTCCGCACCCAACTCGCCACGAGCCATCACAGTCGCTTGCCAGTCTGTCGCGAATCGCTGGACCAGCTCATCGGCATATTGCCGGTTCGCCGCCTGCTCACCAACCTTGGCGATCCGGATTTCGACGAAGCGGCCCTGCTGCAGCAATTGCAGTCGCCGTATTACATCGCCCCCGGCACGCCGGTTTTTTCGCAGCTCGCCTTCTTTCAGGAAAACCGCCAGCGCATCGGTTTCGTTGTCGATGAATACGGCGAGATACTGGGCCTGCTGACGCTGGAGGACATCATCGAAGAGTTTGTCGGTGATTTCACCACTTCCCTGCCCGGCCTCGGTCACGAACTCGGCTGGTCACCGACGGGTGACACCATCGTTGAAGGCTCCCGCGCACTGCGCGACATCAACCGGACCCTGGGACTGAGCTTCCCGATCGACGGCCCCAAGACACTCAACGGCCTCATTCTTGACTACCTGCAGGACATCCCCGAGTCGGGCACCAGCATCAAGCTGGCCGGGGTCGCTATCGAGATTCTTCAAACACAGGACAGAAGCGTCGTTACTGTCCGACTATTTCGACCAGAGGCCAGTCAATAGCGGCCCAGCACTTCTTTACAAACGCTCGCCTGCGTAGCATCATCGGCTGATCTAATCGGCATTCCATACCAATCAATGGCAGCAACTCCTCAAAATCCTCCACTCGGCGGCCTGGCACGGGCGCTCGTACAAGCCGGGCAACTCAAGGAGGCTGAGGCGGAACAGCTGCTGGCACAAGCCCACAGCGCCAAGACGTCACTGATCGAACAGATCATCATCAGCCAGAAAGCCGGCGCGCTGGATATCGCCCGTTTCGTTGCCGATACCTTCGGTTATCCGTTGCTTGATCTCGCCGCATTCGACGAAGCGCATATTCCGACCGATGCCATCGACCGGAAATTGATCGCCACCCACAAGGTCATCCCGCTCAACAAGCGGGGCAATCGCCTTTCGGTCGCCATCGCCGACCCGACCAATCTGCGCGCCCTCGATGAAATCCGCTTTCAGACCGGGCTGGCCGTCGATCCCATCGTGGTCGAACAGTCCAAGCTCGCCCCGCTGGTCGCCAAGTATTCGGAATCCGCCTCAGACGCGCTCAAGAATTTCACCAGCGAGGACATCAACCTCGACTTTCTCGACGAAGAGGCCAGCAGCAAGTCGGACGAAGCAGCCGGTCAGGAAATCGATGATGCCCCGGTCGTCAAATTCATCCAGAAAATGCTGCTGGATGCCATCAACGACGGCGCCTCCGACATCCATTTCGAGCCCTACGAGAAGTTCTATCGCATCCGTTTCCGCGTTGACGGCATTCTGCGCGAGGTCGCCACGCCGCCGCTGGCCATCAAGGAAAAGATCGCCTCGCGCATCAAGGTCATTTCCCGCCTGAACATAGCCGAAAAACGCGTCCCGCAGGATGGCCGCATGCGGCTGGTCCTGTCCAAGAGCCGCGCCATCGATTTCCGGGTCAGCACTTTGCCGACCCTGCAAGGCGAAAAAATCGTCATGCGGATTCTCGACCCGACATCGGCGACATTGGGCATCGAGGCACTCGGCTACGAGCCTGAGCAAAAAGCCGTGTTGATGGAGGCCATCGCCCGACCATACGGCATGATCCTGGTCACCGGGCCGACCGGCTCGGGCAAAACGGTATCGCTCTACACCTGCCTGAATATCCTGAACAAGGATGGCATCAATATTTCCACGGCCGAAGACCCGGCCGAAATCAATCTCCCCGGCGTCAATCAGGTCAACGTCGACGACAGGGCCGGGCTGACTTTCCCGGTCGCCCTCAAAGCCTTCCTGCGCCAGGATCCGGACATCATCATGGTGGGCGAAATCCGCGACCTGGAAACCGCCGAGATATCGATCAAGGCTGCCCAGACCGGCCACCTCGTGCTATCCACGCTGCACACCAATGACGCACCGCAGACGCTGACCCGCCTCATGAACATGGGCGTCCCGATGTTCAACATCGCCTCCAGCGTACTGCTCATTACCGCCCAGCGCCTGGCCCGCCGACTGTGCACCTGCAAGAAGCCGATCACCGTACCTGAGCAAGCACTCCTTGATGCAGGTTACAGCCAGGCCGACCTAGACGGCTCATGGACGCTGTATGGCCCTGGCGGCTGCGAACGCTGCAAAGGGACGGGCTACAAGGGACGCGTCGGCATCTATCAGGTCATGCCGATTTCCGAAGCGATGCAACGGCAGATTCTGACTGGCGCCTCCGCCCTGGACCTGGCAGCACAGTCCAAGGCCGAGGGCATCAAGGATCTGCGCGAATCCGGTTTGTTAAAAGTCAAACAAGGCATGACGTCGCTTGACGAAGTGTTGAGCACCACCAACGCCTAATGAAAAGGAAAATATATGGCTACCGCCGCAAGAAATAGGGCCTCGGCAGTCAAGGAAAGCACTTTCCTCTGGGAGGGCAAGAACAAGGACGGCAAGACCGTGCGCGGTGAAATGCGCGTGGCCAGCGAGTCCGTCGTTCAAACGACGCTGCGTCGGCAAGGTGTGACCAACGCCAAGGTCAAGAAAGTCCGCTTCAAGACGGGTGGGAAGATCACCGAAAAGGATATCTCCCTGTTTACCCGCCAGTTGGCGACCATGATGAAATCCGGCGTCCCCTTGCTGCAATCCTTCGATATTGTCGGCCGTGGACACTCGAATCCCGCTGTCGGCAAACTGCTGCTCGACATCAAGTCCGATGTCGAAACCGGCAGTTCGCTATCGCAAGCTTTCCGCAAATTTCCGCTGCAGTTCGATGCCCTCTACTGCAACCTGGTGGCGGCCGGCGAACAGGCCGGTATTCTCGACACCCTGCTGGACCGCCTGGCCACCTACAAGGAAAAGATCCTGGCCATCAAGGGCAAGATCAAGTCAGCCCTTTTTTACCCGATTGCGGTCCTCGTCGTCGCCTTCATCATCACGGCTGTCATCATGATCTTCGTGATTCCGGCCTTCAAGGATGTCTTCAAGTCCTTTGGTGCCGACCTGCCGGCACCGACGCTGTTTGTCATCGCGCTGTCGGACTTCTTTGTGGCCTACTGGTGGGCCATCTTCGGCATTCTCGGCGGCGGCCTCTATGCCTTCCTGGAAAGCTGGAAGCGTTCCGAGAAGATCCAGATGGCCATGGATCGCCTGCTCCTGCGCGTGCCCATTTTTGGCGAGATTGTCCGCAAATCGGTCATTGCGCGCTGGACCAGAACCCTGGCCACCATGTTCGCTGCCGGCGTACCGCTCGTCGAGTCGCTGGAATCGGTCGGCGGCGCCGCCGGCAACCACGTCTACAAAGTGGCCACCCGGCAGATCCAGAGCGAAGTATCGACCGGCATCAATCTGACCACCGCCATGCAGAACACCAACATCTTCCCCAACATGGTGATCCAGATGGTCTCCATCGGCGAAGAATCTGGCGCGCTTGACTCCATGCTGTCCAAGGTTGCCGACTTTTTCGAACAGGAAGTCGACGATGCCGTCGATGCCATGTCCAGCCTCATGGAACCGATCATCATGGTCGTCCTCGGCACACTGATTGGCGGCATGGTGGTGGCGATGTACCTGCCCATCTTCAAGATCGGAGCTGTCGTTTGATGCTTCCGGAAACACTGGGCGGCCTGGCGGCCGCCGCCGGGGTGCTCGGCCTTTGCGTCGGCAGCTTTCTGAATGTGGTCATTCACCGCCTGCCCAAAATGATGGAGCAGGAATGGCATGGGCAATGCGCCGAACTGCGGGGCGAAACCCTGCCGCCAGCAGCCGAGCCCCTGTCACTGGCCAAGCCGCGCTCACGCTGCCCGGATTGTGGCCACCAGATCACTGCCATCGAGAATATTCCGCTCATCAGCTACCTGTTGATACTCCGGGGCAAGTGCTCGGGATGCAAGGCCCCCATTTCGCCGCGCTATCCGATCATCGAAGCCCTGACCGGCCTGCTCTCCGCCTATGTCGCCTGGCATTTCGGGCCCACCCTGCAAGCCGTGGGCGCCCTTGCCCTGATCTGGTCGCTCATCGCGCTCGCCGCCATTGACCTCGACACCCAGCTGCTGCCCGACTCGATCACCCTGCCCCTGCTCTGGCTCGGCCTCGGCTTCAACCTGTGGGCGACCTACACCGACCTTTCCTCGGCTGTCGTTGGCGCCATGCTCGGCTATCTGGCCCTGTGGAGCGTGTTCTGGCTGTTCAAACTGGCCACCGGCAAAGAGGGCATGGGCTACGGCGACTTCAAGCTCCTTGCCGCGCTTGGCGCCTGGCTGGGCTGGTCCATGCTGCCCGCCATCATCCTGCTTTCATCGGTCGTTGGCGCCGCCGTCGGCATCACCCTGATCGTTGCCGCCCGTCACGGACGCAACGTCCCCATTCCTTTCGGCCCCTACCTCGCCGCAGCAGGCGGCATCGCACTTTTCTGGGGCGAATCGATCACGCGCAGCTATCTGGGATTGATCGGTTGAAAACGGCGGCCTTCGCCCCGATATAGAGAACTCCTACTCTCGGTTATAATTCAAGGTTTTGGAGGACTCCCATGCCGATTTACGAATATCGCTGTGACTCCTGCGGCTTCCAGAAAGAACATCTGCAAAAGATGAGCGATCCAGTGCTCACGACTTGCCCGGAATGCAGCAAGGAAAGTTACAGCAAACTACTTTCTGCCGCCGGCTTTCAACTCAAGGGCAGCGGCTGGTACGCCACCGACTTCAAGGGCGGCAGCAAAAAAGCTGATGCAGCGCCTCCTTGCCAAACCGGAGAAGGAAGCTGTTCATCGTGCGTGGCCAATTGATCAAACGCTACTTCATCACGGGCCTGCTGATCTGGGTCCCACTGGTCATCACCGGCTGGGTACTCTCGATGATCATCAGCACGCTTGATCAATCCCTGCGCCTGCTCCCCTCGGGCATGCATCCGCAAAGCCTGGTGGGCTTTGCCATCCCCGGCGCCGGGGCGGTCCTGACACTGGCGATGATCCTGCTCACCGGCCTGCTGGCGACCAATTTCATCGGCCAGAAGCTGGTCATCTGGTCGGAGAAAGTGCTCGCCCGGATTCCCGTCGTCAATTCGGTCTACCACAGCGTCAAGCAGGTTTCGGACACCCTGTTCTCACCGAACGGCAACGCGTTCCGCAAGGCGCTACTGATTCGCTACCCGCACCAGGGAAGCTGGACCATCGCCTTCCAGACCGGGAGTCCCGGCGGCGATATCGTCAATCATCTCGATGGCGAATATGTCAGCGTCTACGTGCCAACCACGCCCAACCCAACCTCAGGATTTTTCCTGATGCTCCCGGCCAAAGATGTCATCGAACTTGAGATGACGGTCGACGAAGCCCTCAAATACATCATCTCGATGGGCGTCGTGGCACCTGCGCCACACACCCGCGTCATCACCAACACCTGAATCAACCGGAAAGCTTCATGCGTACCCATTATTGCGGACAACTCAATGCCGCCCTCGACGGGCAAATCGTCACCCTGTGCGGCTGGGCCCATCGTCGGCGCGACCACGGCGGCGTCATCTTCATCGACCTGCGCGACCGCGAAGGTCTTGCCCAGGTCGTTTGCGACCCGGATCGTGCCGCCACCTTCGCCATTGCCGAATCGGTGCGCAACGAGTTCTGCCTGAAGATCACCGGCAAGGTTCGTCCGCGCCCGGCCGGCACGACCAATGCCAACCTGGCCTCCGGCGAAATCGAGATCCTCTGCCACGAGATCGAGGTGCTGAACCCCTCCGTCACGCCGCCTTTCCAGCTCGATGAGGACAATCTCTCCGAGAATGTTCGCCTGACCCATCGCGTCATCGATCTGCGTCGCCCGCAGATGCAGAACAACCTCATGCTGCGCTACAAGACGGCTCGTGCCTTCCGCCGCTTCCTCGACGACAACGGCTTCATCGATATCGAAACGCCGATGCTGACCAAGTCCACCCCGGAAGGCGCCCGCGACTATCTCGTGCCCTCGCGCGTCCATGACGGCCAGTTCTTCGCCCTGCCGCAGTCGCCGCAACTCTTCAAGCAACTGCTCATGGTCGCCGGTTACGACCGCTACTATCAGATCGTCAAATGTTTCCGCGACGAAGACCTGCGCGCCGACCGTCAGCCTGAATTCACCCAGGTCGATATCGAAACCTCGTTCATGAGCGAGGCTGAAATCATCGCCCTGACCGAAAAGCTGATCCGCACCGTCTTCAAGGAAGCGATCAACGTCGACCTGCCGGATTTTCCGCGCATGACCTACGCCGAAGCCATGCACCGCTTTGGCTCGGACAAGCCCGACCTGCGTGTCACCCTCGAACTGACCGAAGTCACCGACGCCTTCAAGGATGTCGCCTTCAAGGTCTTCGCCGGCGTCGCCAACAGCGAAGGCGGCCGCATTGCCGCCATGCGCATTCCGGGCGGTGCCACGCTGACCCGAGGCGAGATCGATGCCTACACCCAGTTCGTCGGCATCTACGGCGCCCGTGGTCTGGCCTACATCAAGGTCAATGACGTCACCCAGATCAACGAAACCGGCCTCCAGTCGCCCATCGTCAAGAATCTCTCCGAAGCTTCGCTCAAGGCCGTCATCGAACGTACCGGCGCGCAATCCGGCGACCTGATCTTCTTCGGCGCCGACAAGGCCAAGATCGTCAATGACGCCCTCGGTGCGCTGCGCATCAAGATCGGCCACGAAAAAGGCTTCGTCACCGGCGCCAAGTGGGCACCGCTGTGGGTCATCGATTTCCCGATGTTCGAATACGACGACGAATCGAAGCGCTGGACGGCCTGCCACCACCCCTTCACCAGCCCCAAGGACGAGCATCTCGAGTTCCTCGAAACCGACCCGGGCAAGTGCCTGGCCAAGGCTTACGACCTGGCGCTGAACGGTTGGGAACTGGGCGGCGGCTCGGTCCGTATCCATCGCTCCGAAGTGCAGGAAAAGGTTTTCTCTGCCCTCAACATCGGCCCGGAAGAGCAGCAGGCCAAGTTCGGCTTCCTGCTCGATGCGCTCAAGTACGGCGCACCGCCGCATGGCGGCCTGGCTTTTGGTCTCGATCGCATCGTCACCATGATGACCGGTGCCGAATCGATCCGTGACGTCATCGCTTTCCCGAAGACCCAGCGCGCCCAGTGCCTGCTCACCGACGCGCCGTCGCCGGTCGACGAAAAGCAGTTGCGCGAACTGCACATCCGTCTGCGCCAGAAGGTTGAAACCCAAGTCGACGTCCCCAAGGCCTAAAGCGACATGATGATCTGGATGCGCTTCCTGCTCGTCGCCTGGCTGGCGATCGGAAGCGCCTTCGGTTTCACCTGGTCGCTGAGCCCGGCGGCGGACAGCATCGCCGTCGGCGAACTGCCGGCCGAAGCTCGCCAGACCTTGAACCTGATCAAGGCTGGCGGCCCCTTCCCTTACGAACGCGACGGCATCATCTTTGGCAATTTCGAAAAGCGGCTGCCGCAGCAGAAACGCGGCTACTACCACGAATACACGGTCAAAACGCCCGGCGTACGCAGCCGCGGGGCGCGCCGCATCATCGCCGGCAGCGGCAACGAGTATTACTACACGGAGGACCACTACGCGTCCTTCCGGCGCATACGGGAATAAGCCATGCTTTCGCTGCCTGACAACGGGGTTTACTATCACGCGCCGGCGACGCACCCGGCCTGCGCTACCGGCCTGCGCTGCATCAGCGTCGACCTGGCGCGCCTCCGTACGCTGCGTGGCGCCCTCCGCAAACTCGCCGACGGCCTCGCCTTCCCGGCCTGGTTCGGTCACAACCTCGACGCGCTGTTCGACTGCCTGACCGATCCCGAAGGTTTTGCCGCCGCCGACACACTGCTCACGCTATCCGGCCTGCACAGCCTGGCCAAGGCCGACCCGGCAGCCTGCGCCGCCCTGCTCGAGGTGCTGCGCGCCGCCAGCGACAGCCTGCGCGATGAGAAACGGCGCTGCATCATCCTGATCGACAGCCCGCTCGCCGACCTCGCGCCGCTGCCTTGAGCCTCAAGCCTTACAAGCAGCCGGTATCGGCCCTCGTCGTCATCTACACGGCACGACTCGACGTCCTGCTCCTCGAGCGCGCCGCCCACCCGGCCTTCTGGCAGTCAGTCACCGGCAGCCGCGAAGGCGACGAAGCCCTGATCGATACAGCCCACCGCGAAGTCGGCGAAGAAACCGGCATTGACACCCGCCAGCACCAGTTGAGCGACTGGCAACTGACCAACACCTACGAAATTTTCCCGGAATGGCGTCACCGCTACGCACCGGGCGTCGTCACCAACACCGAACATGTCTTCGGCCTTTGCCTCCGCGACAAACAGGTCATCCGCACGGCACCGGACGAACACCGCGACTGGTGCTGGTTACCCTGGCAGGAGGCGGCCGAACGCTGCTTCTCGGCAAGTAACCGGGAGGCCATCCTGATGCTGCCGAATCGCCACGTCCGCCCTGCCTGAGGCCGCGATCGTTGTACAATTCCGGCCATTCCAACCGGAGCCCGCCATGAGTATCGAAGACCTAACCCCCGGCATCAAGGCCGCCGTCCTGGCCGAAGCCCTGCCCTATATCAAGCGTTTCCACGGCAAGACCATCGTCGTCAAATACGGCGGCAATGCGATGACCGACGAGCATCTGAAAAGCTGCTTCGCGCGCGATGTCGTGCTGCTTGAACTGGTCGGCTTCAACATCGTCGTCGTCCATGGCGGCGGGCCACAGATCGAAAGCCTGCTTGCCCGTGTCGGCAAGAAGGGCGAGTTCATCCAGGGCATGCGCGTCACCGATGCCGAAACCATGGAAGTCGTCGAAATGGTGCTCGGCGGCCAGGTCAACAAGGACATCGTCAACCTCATCAACCAGCACGGCGGCAAGGCTGTCGGCCTGACCGGCAAGGATGGCAACTTCATCCGCGCCCGCAAACTGATGCTGGAAAACAAGGACGCCCCGGGTGACCTCATCGACGTCGGACAAGTCGGCGAAATCACTTCAATCGACCCGGTCCTCATCGACCATCTCGACAAGGGTGGATTCATCCCGGTCATCGCGCCGATCGGCGTCGGCAAGGATGGCGAGACCTACAACATCAACGCCGACGTCGTCGCCGGCAAGATTGCCGAAGTCCTCAAGGCCGAAAAGCTGGTCCTGCTCACCAACACGCCTGGCGTCCTCGACAAGAAGGGCGATCTGATCACCGGCATCACGCCCAAGCAGATCGACGAAATGGTCGAGGATGGCACGCTCTCCGGTGGCATGTTGCCGAAGATAGGCTCTGCCCTCGATGCGGCGCGCAATGGCGTCAAGGGTGTGCACATCATCGACGGCCGCGTCGAACACGCCCTGCTCCTGGAAATCCTGACCGACCACGGCGTCGGGACGATGATCAAGTCGCACTAATCCTGCGATGACGCCTGAAAAAAGCCCGCGCCAGCGGGCTTTCTTGCCTCTGGAGTCGCCATGAAAAACCCGGTCTGGCTGTTTGACCTCGACAACACGCTGCACAACGCGACGCCGCATATCTTTCCCCACATCAATCGCTCGATGCGCGAATACATCGAGCGCCACCTCGGGGTCGACGCGCATGAAGCGACACGCATCCGCCAGGACTACTGGACCCGTTACGGCGCCACCCTGCTCGGCCTGATCCGCCATCACGCCACCGATCCCCGGCATTTCCTCTGGGAAACCCATCAGTTTCCCGATCTGCCGCGCATGGTCGTTTTCGACAAGCCCCTGCTCCACACCCTGCGCCGCCTGCCCGGACGCAAGATCATTTTCTCCAATGCCCCGCGCCACTACACCGAAGCCATTCTCGACATCACGGGACTGGGCCGCTGCTTCGATACCGTCTATACAGTCGAGAGCGTTCGCTTTCAGCCGAAGCCGATGCTCGCCGGTTTTCGCACCCTGCTCCGCGCCGAGCATCTTGATGCGCGCCAATGCATCATGGTCGAGGACAGTCTGGCCAACCTGGTCAGTGCCAAAAAACTCGGCATGAAAACCGTGTGGGTGAGCGCTGGCTTACGCCAATCACCTTTTGTTGACGTTAAAATCCGCTCAGCGATGCAACTTACAAAATGCTACGGCCGACTGAAAATTTCGGCCAAAAATAACTAGGAGGGGATATCGATGGCGACCAAACCGGGCGAACGCCGCCTGCAAATCCTGCAAACGTTGGCTGGAATGCTGGAAACCCCGAAAGGGGAAAAAATCACCACGGCCGCCCTGGCCGCCAAGCTGGATTGCTCGGAAGCCGCGCTTTACCGGCACTTCGCCAGCAAGGCCCAGATGTTCGAAGGCCTTATCGAATTCATTGAACAAAGCCTGTTCGGCGTCATCAACCAGATCACCTCCGAGGAAAGCGAAGGCTTCAAGCAGATCGAACTGATCATCGGCCTGCTCCTGCGCTTTGCCCAGAAAAACCGCGGTATGACCCGCGTCCTGATCGGCGACGCCCTGGTCAATGAAAACGAGCGCCTGCAGACCCGCATCAACGCCCTGCTCGACAAGGTTGAAGCGGCGATGAAGCAGGCCCTGCGCATCGCCGCAACCCAGGAAAACCTCAAGCCCGACGCCGATTTCGGCGCCCTCGCCAATCTCCTGCGCTGTTATGTCGTCGGGCGCTGGGAACAATACGCCCGCAGCGGCTTTACGCGCGAGCCACTGACCCAATGGCCGCAACAATGGCCGATGCTCTATTTCGCCTGCCTGTCGCAATCAGGCGCACCGGGCGCATGAAAACAAAATGGCGGCCTTGGCCGCCATTTGTTTCTGCATCGAGAACAGCCTTTCAGTCCTTCAGGTATTCCGCCGCATCGAGCGCGAAGTAAGTCAGGATGCCGTCCGCACCCGCCCGCTTGAAAGCCAGCAGGCTCTCCAGGACACAGGCCTTTTCATCGAGCCAGCCGTTCTGCGCGGCAGCCTTGAGCATCGCGTATTCACCGCTGACCTGATAGGCATAGGTCGGCACCTTGAACTCGTCCTTGACGCGCCGGACGATGTCCAGATACGGCATGCCCGGTTTGACCATGACCATGTCGGCGCCTTCTTCGAGATCGAGCGCCACTTCGCGCAGGGCCTCGTCGGTATTCGCCGGGTCCATCTGGTAGGTGTATTTGTTGCCTTTGCCCAGATTGCCGGCCGAACCCACCGCATCGCGGAAGGGGCCGTAGAAACTGGATGCATATTTGGCTGAATAAGCCAGAATCCGCGTGTAAATCTGCCCGGCACCTTCGAGTTCGGCCCGGATACGGCCAATTCGGCCATCCATCATGTCCGACGGTGCGACGATATCCGCCCCCGCCTCGGCATGACAAAGTGCCTGCTTGGCCAACACGGCCAGGGTCTCGTCATTGAGTACGTAACCCGTTTCGTCGATCAAACCGTCCTGACCATGACTGGTATAGGGATCGAGGGCCACATCGGTAATCACCCCGAGATTCGGGAATTCGCGCTTCAGCGCCTTGATGACCATCGGCACCAGGCCGTTGGCGTTGTACGCCTCTTCGGCTCCGAGCGACTTCAGGGAGGCATCGACCACCGGGAACAAAGCCAGCGCGGGGATACCGAGTTTGACCGCCCGTTCCGCCGTTTTCAGCAGAACATCCAGCGACTGACGCTCGACACCGGGCATCGACGACACCTTTTCGATACGCCCCGCACCTTCAAGGACAAACACCGGGTAGATGAAATCGTCGGCCGTCAGCACCGATTCGCGCATCAGGCGACGGGAAAAGTCATCGCGCCGCATCCGGCGCATCCGGGTTCCGGGAAATCCACCACTCACTACAGCCATGCTTCAACCTCGATCAATTGAATAAAAATTGGGTCTGCTACGGAACTTTAGGCCGGGCCGCGCGTCAGAATCCGCAGATGGCGAGCGCTGTCTCCCGCTTCACCTCCCTGAGCGGGCGCCTTGACCCTGTTAAGGCTTTTTGGCCCCCGGACCCCCCTTATCCGGGGGCCCTTTGTTTTCTTTCACCTTGATTTCGATGTCCAGCCAGCCAGCCAGGACCGCCTCAGCTTCTTCAACGCCCGTCTTTTTCAGGCTGGAAAAGAGCTGAACCGAATACAGATCCGCATCGCCCCAGGTTGCGACTTCGGCCTTGACCGATTTAAGCGCCTTGGTCTGCTCCTGACGACTCAATTTATCGGCCTTGGAAAGCAGGATGTGAATCGGGCGCCCGGTCGGGCGAAACCAGTCGATCAGACGCAAATCAAGATCGGTCATCGGCCGGCGAATATCCATGATGACCACGAGCCCGGCCAGCTGATCGCGCTTGTTGAGGTAGGGGCCAATCAACCCCTCCCACTGCGAACGGATCGCCTCGGGCGCCTTGGCATAGCCATAGCCGGGCAGGTCGACGAAATATTTGCCATCGGCCAGCGTGAAATAATTCAGGTGCTGGGTCCGACCCGGCGTTTTGCTGACGTAGGCGAGGCGCACACGCCCGGCCAGGGTATTGATGGTGGAAGATTTACCGGCATTCGAACGACCGGCAAAAGCAACTTCACGGACAGAGTCCTGCGGTAAATCGCGGAGATTGGCGACGGTTGTCAAAAAAACCGCCTGTTGGAACAGAGGCATAAAAAACTCGGAAGACGCGCCAAGAGGGCGGCGAACTGATATAGAATAACAGGTTTGTAACCTCCGTTCCGGCCAAAGCGCCCATAAACGCGCACTAGGAGTTCGAAATGATCCGTACAGCGGCACTGGCAATCCTTTTCGCCACCAGTTTTGTCACCCACGCTTCCCAAGAAGCCCATGCCAAGGCAGACCCTGCCAAAGGCAAAGCCATCGCCGAATCCATCTGTGTCGCCTGCCATGGCGTCGATGGCAACAGCCCGACTTCAGCCAACCCCAACCTGGCCGGCCAGGTTGAGGAATACATCGTCAAGCAGCTCAAGAATTTCAAGCCTGTTGGCGACAAGCCTGCCGTGCGCAACAACCCGATCATGGCCGGCATGGCCGCGCCGCTCTCGGATGAAGACATCAAGAATGTCGCCGCCTGGTTCGCCAGCCAGAAGCAGAAGCCGGCAGCCGCCAAGGATGAGAAGCAGATTGCACTGGGCCAGAAAATCTGGCGCCAGGGCGATTTCAAGAAGGGCATTCCCGCCTGTGCCGGCTGCCACGGCCCGGCTGGTGCCGGCCTGCCCGCCCAGTACCCGCGCCTGGCTGGCCAGTTCCAGGAATACACCGAAGCCCAGTTGAAGGCCTTCCGTGTTGACGAACGCGCCAACGATCCGGAAAAGATGATGCGCATGATTGCCGCCAAGCTTTCCGATGTGGAAATCAAGGCTGTTGCCGAATACGCAGCGGGCCTGCGCTGATTTGCAGATAGACGAGAAAAGGCAGCTTCGGCTGCCTTTTTTGTTTTTCGGAAGCTTGGCAGTCCATGTCGAGGAGGCTAGACTGGACGGACAACACCTCACAGGAGTAGGAGACAAGAAATGAAGACACTCAAACAGCTTCTCGCCGGCAGGAATCGGCCATTGGCAGTGGTCGCTCCGAGCGATACGGTCTACCACGCACTGACCGTCATGGCCAAGCACGAAGTCGGGGCCCTTCTGGTCCTTGATGGCGAACAGCTGGTCGGTATCTTTTCCGAACGCGACTACGCACGGAAAATCATCCTGCAAGGCAAGACTTCCAAGGAAACCCTGGTCAGCGAAATCATGAGCGACAAGGTGGCCTACGTGACCCCGGCCGTCTCTCTCGACGAATGCATGGCCCTGATGACCGAAAAGCATTTCCGCCACCTCCCCGTACTCGACGACGAAGGCAATGTTCTTGGCATCATCTCGATCGGCGACCTGGTCAAGGAAACGATCAGCGACCAGAAATTCCTGATCGCCCAGCTGGAAAACTACATCGCCGGCTGAAATGGCCACTCCGGCTCCTAGCCACTTTGACATTCTCGAAGACATCGCCCGAGAGCTATCGGGCGATGTCAATTTTCCGACCTGTCTTGACGCGGCCATTCTTGTCCGCAACGCCCTGAAAGATCCGTTTGTTCGCACCGAACAAATCGTTCAGGCGATCCGTATCGAGCCACTGATTTCTAGCAAGCTGCTGCGTCTGGCCAACTCCGTCATCTACAACCCGGCCGGCCACCCGGTGTCCGACCTCAATACCGTGATCGAACGACTGGGCATCGACATCGTCCGCATGACCTCGCTCGCCGTAGCCATGGACCAGATGCTCAAATCGGTCCATTTATCGAGCTACAACGCCATCGCCAAAGCCGCCTGGGAAAACTCCCTGCAGGTGGCCGCGATTGCCCGCATGCTGGCTCGCCACAACGCTTACGCCGCACCCGACATGGCGATGCTGGCCGGCCTCGTACACAACATCGGGATTTTCTATCTGCTGTTCCGCGCCTCGGCCTATCCCGAGTATCGCCACAACGAAGCGGCGATGATCGATCTACTCACGGGCTGGCATGAAGGCATCGGTGAAAGTCTGCTGCACAGCCTGGGGCTGCCGGAGACGATCACCGATGCAGTCCGCGACCAAAGTCACCTGACGATGCTAGATACACCACGCTCGGTCAGCGACATCCTCTATTTTTCCATCACCCTTGCCGGCAATCTCCCGGCGTGGCAAAACAAGGTCGTCGCAGTCGAGGAAGCAGCCTGGCAGGAAATCATCCGGTCTCGTCATGAACCCCTGCGCCAGGCGGCCGACGACGAAATCGCTGAATTGCGCGCCGCGCTTTCGACCTGAACCTGCGGCCATCCCGGCAGTCTCAACCCATGCCGCCGCGGCGATGGCTGTAAGGTTTCGCCAGCCACGCCGACTAATGGACATGGAAACCACCAGGAACTGAGATGCTGATTCGTCACACCCCGGAAATTGCCAGTACCGACATCACCGACCCTCAGGTCTACGCCGGTCGCCGCGACTTCATACGCACACTAGCCCTTGGGCTTGGTGCGGCCAGCCTGGGTCTGGCGCATGGCGCAGAAACACGCGAAGGGCGTGGCCGCCCGCTGGCGAATCTGCGAAGCAGCCCCTTCTCGACCCTCGATGACAAACCGACGCCCTACCAGTCGATGACGACATACGGCAACTTCTATGAATTCGGCCCGGACAAGGACAGCCCGGCGAAAAACGCCCACCGCCTGCGCACTTCGCCGTGGACGCTCACGGTCGACGGCGAAGTCAAATCGCCCAAGACCTTTGCCATCGAAGACATTCTCAAATGGGCGCCGCTCGAGGAGCGCATTTACCGGATGCGCTGCGTCGAGGGCTGGAGCGCCGTCGTGCCCTGGGTCGGTTTTCCGTTCAGCGAATTGCTGAAACGGGTGGAACCTACGGGCAACGCGAAATACGTCGAATTTTGGAGTCTGGCCGACCCCGAGCAGATGCCTTACGTGCGCATTCCCCTGCTCGATTGGCCTTATGTCGAAGCCCTCCGCCTCGACGAAGCACGGCACCCGCTGAGCATTCTTGCCGTGGGCATGTACGGCGAAGTCATGCCCAAGCAGAATGGCGCCCCGATCCGCCTCGTCGTGCCCTGGAAATACGGTTTCAAGGGGGCAAAATCCATCGTCCGCATCCGCTTCGTCGAAAAGCAGCCCAATACAGCGTGGATGAAAGCCGGGCCTGACGAATACGGCTTCTACTCCAACGTCAATCCGGATGTCCCGCACAAACGCTGGAGCCAGGCCAGCGAAAGGCGCCTCGGCGAATTCCTCAAACGCAAGACACTACCCTTCAATGGCTACGCCGATCAGGTCGCCAGCCTGTACGCCGGCATGGATTTACGGAAAAATTTCTGACATGCGCTTCAACCCTGATAACCAGCAGCTTGGCCAGATCAAGATCGCCCTCTTCGCCATTTGCCTGATACCCGCGATTCGCCTGCTCTGGGCGGCCTACACAGGCGACTTCGGCCCCAACCCGGTCGAATTCGTCCAGCGCTGGACGGGCACATGGACCTTCAACCTCCTGCTCATCACGCTATGCATTACGCCGCTCCGCGCCATGACCCAGATGCACTGGCTGACGCGGCTGCGGCGCATGCTCGGACTGTTCAGCTTCTTTTACGCCGCACTCCATTTCCTGAGCTTCATCGGGTTTGATCATGACTTTTCGCTCGATGCCATTGCCCGGGACATTTTCAAGCGCCCCTTCGTCACCGTCGGCTTTGCCGCCTTCGTGCTGCTCATTCCTTTGGCTGCGACCTCGAGCAACTGGGCGATTCGCCAACTGGGCGGGCGAAAATGGCAGGAACTGCACCGCAGCATCTACCTGATCAGCATTCTCGCCTGTGTCCATTATTTCTGGCTGGTCAAGGCAACGGCCCTGCTCTGGCCGCTGGCTTACAGCGTAGCAGTGGCGATGCTGCTCGGCTGGCGGATTCGCGAGCGGCGACGGAAAGCGATACCGGTCCCTCAATTCCAAAATGCCAAACCGCTCAAGTTCTTCAAGCAAAAGCCCGAGTAATTCAGCCCTTACGCGGCAGATCGAAGCGGACGATGGCGCGGCCATCCGGCGTCTTTTTGGGCGCCGCCCTCCAGGCGTGGCCGTAGATGACCTCGAAGGTCGCCGGTAGCCGGCCATCCTGGCGCATGGCTTCGTAGGCCGCCTTGCCGTTCGCCCAAGACTGCCGGCCGGTCAGTCCATGGCGGCGGGCCTTCATGGCGCAGGACGAACCGGCAGCGCGCAACTCGGCGAACATCGTGTCGAGGTCGTCGTAAGTCAGGGTGATGACTTCCATGTCCATTACCGGATCGGCAAAGCCGCAGCCGACCAGCATGTCGCCGAGGTCGTGCATGTCGGCGAAACGCTGGGTATGGGCGTAGCCATCGGAGAAAGCGGCGCGCAGTTCCTTCAGGGTATCCGGCCCGAGCGTCGAGAACATGAGCAGACCGCCGATATCGAGCACACGGTGCGCCTCGGCCAGGGCCGGGATGGGATCGTCGAGCCAGTGCAGCAGCAGGTTGGACCAGACGATTTCGGTCGACCGGGATTTCAGCGGCAGATTGGCCGCATCGGCAGCCAGCCGAAGCGGCGCTGAATGCTTGCCGAGTCCGAGCCAGCGCTGCCAGCCGGGACGCTGCTCGCGTCCCGTGGCGAGCATGGCAGGCGCCACATCCAGACCCAGGAGTTCAGCCTCCGGGTAGCGCGCCGTCAGGCCGGGAAAGCTCCCGCCGCGACTGCAGCCCAGGTCAAGAATCCGCTTCGGTTCGAGCGTGACGAAATCAAGCCGCTCCTGCATCCGGCGATCCACTTCGCGGGCGAAAAAATCGGCTTCGCCATAATTTGCAGCGACTCTCGCGAAGCAACGACCGACGTGTTGCCGGTCGACAAAACCGGCGTGAGGGCTGGCTTTACTCAAACCGCCTTGACGCCGAGACGGGCGAACAGCGCGTCGTCACGATCGACGTCGGGGTTGTCGGTGGTGAGCAGGCGATCGCCGTAGAACATCGAATTGGCACCGGCCAGGAAGCACAGCGTTTGCAGCTCGTCGCTCATTTGCTGACGGCCGGCCGACAGACGAACCCAGGAAGTCGGCATCATGATGCGGGCGGCAGCGATGGTGCGCACGAACTCGAAAGGATCGAGGCGGTCGTTCTCGGCCAGCGGCGTACCGGGAATCGGCACCAGATTGTTGATCGGCACCGACTCCGGCGCCTTGGGCAGGTTGGCCAGCTGAACGAGCAGGCCTGCACGATTCTTGCGCGACTCGCCCATGCCGATGATGCCGCCGGAACAGACATTGATGCCGGCATCGCGAACCTGCTCGAGGGTATCGAGGCGGTCGTCGTGGGTATGCGTCTTGATGACCTGACCGTAGAACTCCTTGTCGGTATCAAGATTGTGGTTGTAGTAGTCGAGGCCAGCTTCTTTCAGCTTTTCCGCCTGGCCATCCTTTAGCATGCCGAGCGTAACGCAGGTCTGCATGCCGAGGGCCTTCACTTCGCGAACCATGTCGAGGACGCGGTCAAGGTCGTTGTCTTTCGGCCCCTTCCAGGCGGCACCCATGCAGAAGCGCGAGGCGCCCTTGTTTTTGGCAGCCTGGGCGGCGGCAACGACTTCGTTGAGCGGCATCAGGCGTTCGCGCTCGGTGTCGGTATCGTAGCGGGCCGACTGCGAGCAATAGCTGCAGTCCTCGGAACAGCCGCCGGTCTTGACCGAAAGCAGCGTCGAGCGTTGAATGGCGTTGGGATCGAAATTTTCACGATGCACGCCCTGGGCGCGCCAGATCAGATCCATCAGCGGCAGCTCGTACAGAGCGAGCACTTCAGCAACCGACCAGAGATGGGTGGACGCAGATGGCGAAACAGACGAAACGGCGGCGAGGGAGCTAGCTTGCATGGAAGGCCTTGCTTGAAAAATGCTATAAAAATCAGATACGAAACGCATCGGTAATTATGGATTATCGCGGACGCTTCGGCTGGATGTCAATTTTACCCCAGCCCGATGGACTCAAACGCCTTGGCCGGAAAATCCTCAACGCCACCTTGCCGGGCAGTTGCCTGCTCTGTGGCGCCGACAGTCCTGCGGCACTGCTTTGCCTACCCTGCGCCGAGGACTTGCCCGATTTGACGAGCCCACACTGTCCCATTTGCGCCGACCAGACGACGCATGGCGAACGTTGCGGGGCATGCCTGCGCGATGCCCCGCACTTCGACCGGGCAATCGCTCTTTTCCGCTATGACTTTCCGGCCGACCGCATCATTCATGCCTTGAAGTACGGCCATCAACTGGCCGTTGCGGCCTGGAGCGCCGGAAAACTGGCCGAGCGGATCGGTGCTGAACGCCACGATTGCATCATCCCCCTGCCCTTGCACCCGGAACGCCTGGGCGAACGCGGCTTCAACCAGTCGGCCGAAATCGCCAAGGCGCTTGGCCATCGCCTCCATGTCCCGGTTGACCTCAAGCATGTCCTGCGCACGCGTGCCACACCCCCGCAGGCCGACTTGCCCTACAAGGCGAGACACAAGAACGTGCGGGGCGCCTTCGAATGCCGGGCCGATTTCAGCGGCCAGCGCCTGTTGCTCATTGACGACGTACTGACCACCGGTGCCACGGCCAACGAATGCGCCCGCGTCCTCAAACTGCACGGCGCGGCGTCGGTCACCGTCGCCGTCATCGCCCGCGCGCTGAAGCATTGAGCCTTGAATCCGTGCTTTAATTCGCCCTTCTTCGCTCGAAAGCTGTCGCGTGTTTGCCGTCGTTCTCTACCAGCCAGAAATCCCGCCCAACACGGGCAACATCATCCGTCTGTGCGCCAACACCGGGGCGGAATTGCATCTGGTCGAACCACTGGGCTTCGACATCACCGACAAGGGCTTGCGCCGGGCCGGGCTGGACTATCACGAATACGCCCGCGTCGTTCGTCATGCCGACTGGGCGGCCTGCAAGGCGGCCCTGATCGGCCGGCGACTGTTCGCCATGACGACCAAGGGCACGGGCAGCCCGTACAACACGGAATTGCAGGAAAGCGATGTATTTGTCTTCGGTCGTGAAACCAGCGGACTGCCGCCGGAAGTACTCGCCGAGTTTGCCCCGGAGAGGCGACTGCGCCTGCCGATGCAGGCCGGTCAGCGCAGCCTCAACCTGTCCAACGCTGCCGCTGTCACCGTCTTCGAAGCCTGGCGTCAGGCCGGCTTCAAAGACGCAAACCCAGCCAGCGCTTAGGCCAGTTCTTCCTTCGGATCGCGGGCCATGAGCAGTTCAAGCGCCTGGGCGGCCGACAGACGACCATCGAGGACCGCGGCAACTGCCGCACTGATCGGCATGTCGACCCCCAGTTGGCTGGACAGGCGATCAACCTCACGGGCGGTATAAACGCCTTCGGCGACATGGCCGAGTTCTTCGAGAATCTGCGGCAGGGATTTGTTCTGCGCCAGGGCCAGACCGACGCGGCGATTCCGCGACAAATCGCCGGTGCAGGTCAGGATCAGGTCGCCCATGCCAGCCAGCCCCATGAAAGTCTGGCGGTCGGCGCCCAGGGCCAGACCGAGCCGGGCAATTTCGGCCAGGCCGCGGGTCATCAGGGCCGCCCGTGAATTGAGGCCAAGGCCCAGACCATCGCAAACCCCCGTCGCAATGGCCAGCACATTCTTGACCGCGCCACCGACCTCGACACCGACCAGATCGTCATTGGCATAGATCCGTAGGCGGGCGGTATGCAACTGGCGCGCAGCTTCGCGGGCAAAGGCCGGATCATTGGCAGCCAGCGCCACCGCCGTCGGCTGCCCGGCGGCGACTTCCTCGGCAAAACTGGGGCCGGAGAGGGCACCGCACAGGGCCTGCTCACCGAGCACTTCGGTAACAACCTGATGCGGCAATTTGCCCGTACCCGCTTCAAAACCCTTGCACACCCACAGCACCGGCAAGGTGCTGCCGATCGCCTTGAGACGTTCAACGGTAGGCCGCAAACCGGCAATCGGCGTCGCCACGATGAGCAACTCGGCCCCGGCCACAGCCGCCTCGAAATCCGTCGCCACGGCGACCGACTCAGGCAACTTGTAGCCTGGGAAAAAGCGGTGATTTTCGCGGGTAGCCAGCAGGTCAGCCGCGACATCGGCTTCGCGCGACCACAGCGTCAGTTCATGCTTGCCGGCGAAGGCGATGGACAGCGCCGTGCCCCAGGCCCCGGCACCGAGCAATGTGATTTTCATAGGCCCCAGACCTGCGTCGAGCGGATGTAGCCGGTCGCCCCATCGCGGTGGCGAACCTTGGCCCAGCCCGGCGAAGCAGGCTCGATGAAATCAACGGCGACCCATTTGTCCAGTTCGGCCAGAACGGCCGCTTCGGCCCTGTCCGACTGGCGTATCTCGGCCCTTGGCGCGATAACGACGACCGTTCGCCGTTCACCGATGCTGCGCGACTCGATCCAGGCCAGCGTCCCTTCGGCATCGCGCACCTTGAACCAGCCATCAAGCTTGACGACGACCTCGACCGGCGTCTGCGCCTTGATCAGGTAGAGCTTCTTGCCCTGCAGCGACGGCGCATCGAAAAGGATGGCCGCCGGCACACTGACCGAGCGGTAGTCGATGGCCAGCGCCGCTCCGGCAGCGCTGATCAGCGACAGGGCGACAAGCGCACGACGCCAGTTGCTCATTACTGGATGGAGGCGTCGGCCGGCGCACCAGCAGCTTGTTCTTCCTGCTGCTGCAGGCGCTGCATGTACATGCCTTCGAAGTTGACCGGCTGCAGCACGATAGGCTGGAAACCGGCGCGGCTGACCGCATCGGAAACTGCTTCACGGGCATACGGGAAAAGGATGTTCGGGCAGGCGACAGCGATGAGCGGCTCGATCTGGTCTTCCGGCACATTCTGGACGCGGAAGATGCCGGCCTGGCCGACTTCAACCAGAAACACCGTCTTTTCCGCCAGCTTGGCAGTAACCGTCACCGTCAGCACCACTTCATAGACGGATTCACCAACCGTACGGCCGCTGGTATTGAGCTGAATCTCAACTTGCGGCTGCTCGCGCTCGAGGAAAACTTCCGGCGAATTCGGCACTTCGACCGACAGATCCTTGACGTAGAGCTTTTCAATACCGAAGACTGGCTGAGCGTTTTGTTCCATGATTTTCTTTCAGAGGTTAATTCAGGGGTTGATTCGTTCGGTTCAGCCTTCGAGCAGCGGCTTCAACTGGCCCGCCGCATCGAGTGCATAAAGATCGTCACAGCCACCGACGTGGGTTTCGCCGATGTAGATTTGCGGCACAGTACGCCGGTTTGTTTTCTGCATCATTTCGTCGCGCCGATCCGGATCGAGATCGACCCGGACTTCCTCGATCTGCGTCACGCCGCGCGCTGCGAGCAATTGCTTGGCACGCGTGCAGTAAGGACAGACCGCCGTCGTATACATCAGGACACGGACGCTCATTTTTTCTTGGCACCCTTCTTGATCGGATAGCCGGCACCCACCCAGGCATCGACGCCACCGGAGAGGTTGTAAATCTTTTCGAAGCCCTGCTTCTTGAGTTCGGCGCATGCCTTGTTCGAGCGCATGCCGGTGGCACAGCAAACAATGATCGGCGCGCCCTTGAGCGTCTCGATTTCACTGCCACGTTCGGCCAGTTTGCTGACCGGAATATTCTTTGCCTCGGGCAAATGTCCGGCGACAAACTCGTCAGCCTCGCGGACATCGAGGATATGGGCATCTTCGCGATTGATCAGGCGGGTCGCCTCGACCGGACCGACACCCTGGCCGGACTGCCCGGAGAGCAAAGGCCAAAGCAGGGACAGGCCGCTCACTGCAACGAGTGAGACAAGCAGGATATTCTGGTTGATGAATTCCATCGGCATTACTTACTCCTCCGTCCCGCAAAAAACTTCGCGCATCATGCTGACCAGTTGCAGGGTGCGCTGATCGCCCACCCGGTAATAAACGCGATTGGCGTCCTTGCGCGTCACCAGCACGCCTTTTTCCCGCAGGATGGCCAGATGCTGGGAGATATTGCTTTGCGAAGTACCGACTGCCTCGACGATGTCCTGGACACATGCCTCGTCTTCGCCAAGCACGCACAGGATTTTCAGGCGCAGCGGGTGGGCGATGGATTTCAGCGCACGGGCGGCCAACTCGATGTGCTCCTGCTTGTCGATCAAACTGAAGGATGGCGTTTCCAAGATAAAACCTCGTTTCGGTGAATGGCGCATTATAAAATAGCGTTTTGCGTTTGGCTTAATCGAAATCAATCCGCGATGACCCTTGGACACTCCCGGCTCAGCCAGTGCAGCCCTCTGCGCACAGGCAAAAGGCTGACGGCGGCGCTGATTGCCGCCGTTTTCCTTGGGGCAGCACCGGCCAGCGCCAAACCTTCGGGCGCAGAAAAAAAATCGGCCCCGGCCCCCGCTTCGCCCGAAATAGCCGAAAAACAGGCCGACCTCGGCGAATTGCGGAGCCGGATCGATGGTTTGCGCAAGGAATTGTCGAGCAGCGAAGAGACCAAGGCCGACGCCGGCGACCGCCTGCGCGAGTCGGACCGCCAGATTTCCCGCCTGCAGCGCGAATTGCACGAACTGAACAACGCCCGCGCCCAACTCGAAAAGAAACTCAAGAATCTTGAACTGCAATCGCAGGAACTCGGCGTCACGCTGGGCCAGCAGCAATCACAGCTGGAAAAACTGCTCTACAAACAATACCTGCGCGGCACACCGGACTCCTTGCAACTCTTGCTGAATGGCGACGATCCCAACCAGATGGCACGCGACCTGCATTATTTGTCGGCCATCGCCCTGACTCGCGCCGAACTGATGGGCGAAATTGCCGCCACGCTGGACAAGAAAAAATCGCTCGCCGCCGATGCCAAGGAGCGCAGTGCCGAACTCGCCGAGATCGAAGCCGAGCAGCACAAGCGCCACGCCGATCTGAAAAAGCAGCGCGAGGAGCGCCAGGCCCTGTACGCCGAGATATCCAGCAAGGTCAGCGCGCAGCGCAAGGAAATCGGCACGCTTCAGCAAAACGAGAAGCGAATGACCCAGCTGATCGATCGGCTGTCAAAGATTCTCGCCGCCCAGGCGGCACAGGCAGCCAAGGCTGCCGAGGCGGCGCGCGCCGCGGAAGCCCGCCAGGCAGCGGCACGCCAGAAAGAGCGGGAAAAGGAGCGGGAGAAAGAAAAACGCCATCCGGCCTCCGAAGAAAAGGAAATCGCCCGCCCGGCCCCCAGCGTCGAGCCATCCAGAGCAAGAACCGTCGAAGCCGAAAACCGCTACGAGCCGGCCCCCAGCAATGGCAGCTTCGCGCGCCAGCGGGGCAGCCTGCGCCTGCCTCTGCGCGGCTCCGTTTCCGGACGCTTCGGCTCGGCTCGCGACGGTGGCGGCACCTGGCGCGGCCTCTTCATCAAGGCCGGCACAGGCAGCGAGATCAAGGCCGTGGCCGGGGGCCGCGTCGTCTTCGCCGAATGGATGCGCGGCTTCGGCAACCTGCTCATCATCGACCATGGCGACGCCTACCTGTCGATCTACGGCAACAACGACGCCCTGCTCAAACAGGTCGGCCAGGCCGTCAAAGGGGGCGAAACCATAGCCACCGTGGGTAACAGCGGAGGCAATCCGGAATCCGGTTTATACTTTGAACTCCGCCACCAAGGGCAACCGATCGACCCGATGAAATGGGCCAGCTTGAAATGAGCAAAACAAAAACCTTTAGCTTGACCGTTGGCGCCTTTGTCGCCGGCGCCCTGATCAGCCTCAACTTCCCGGCCATGGCCGACAAGGACGTCAAACAGGGCCTGCCCATCGATGAACTGCGCACCTTCGCCGAGGTGTACAGCGCCATCAAGCAAGGCTATGTCGAGCCGGTCGAAGACAAGAAAATGATCGCCAATGCCATTTCCGGCATGCTCTCCAACCTTGACCCCCACTCGACCTATCTCGATGCTGACGCCTTCAAGGATCTGCAGGTCGGCACCCAGGGCGAGTTCGGCGGTCTCGGCATCGAGGTCGGCATGGAAGACGGCCTCGTCAAGGTCGTCTCGCCCATCGAAGACACGCCGGCCTTCCGCGCCGGCATCAAATCGGGCGACCTCATCTTCAAGCTCGACGAAACGCCGGTCAAAGGCCTGACCCTGTCCGACGCCGTCAAGAAAATGCGCGGCAAGCCAAAAACGCCAATCAAGCTGTCGATCATCCGCAAGGGTGAAACCAAACCGATCGAAGTCACCCTGATCCGCGAAGTGATCAAGGTGCAGAGCGTCAAGTCCAAGCTGGTCGAACCCGGCTACGGCTGGGTCCGCGTCACCCAGTTCCAGGAAAACACCATTGCCGAACTGGCCAAGCATGTCTCCGCACTGTACAAGGACGGCAACAAGCTGCAGGGCCTCGTCCTCGACCTGCGCAACGATCCGGGCGGCCTGCTCAACGGCGCCATCGGCGTTTCAGCTGCCTTCCTGCCGCCTGACGTCAAGGTCGTCTCGACCGACGGCCGCACAGAGGATGCCAAGCAGGAATTCAAGGCACGCGCCCAGGACTACCTCCGTGGCAGCAAGGAAGATCCGCTCAAGACCCTGCCGATCGAAGCCAAGAAGGTGCCGATGATCGTTCTCGTCAATGGCGGCTCCGCCTCGGCCTCGGAAATCGTTGCCGGCGCCCTGCAGGATCACAAGCGGGCCATCATTGTCGGCACCCAGACCTTCGGTAAGGGCTCGGTGCAATCCGTGCTGCCGCTGCCGGGCAATACCGCGATCAAGCTGACCACGGCGCGCTATTACACGCCGGAAGGCCGCTCCATCCAGGCCAAGGGCATCACGCCCGACATCGTCGTCGAGGAAAGCGCCAACGGCGCCAGCCCGGGCATGCGTGTGCGCGAGGCCGACCTCGACCGTCACCTGAGCAACGACAAGGAAAAGGAAGCGGCGAAGGAAGCCGCCAAACCCGATAACAAGGGGCAAACCAAATCCCTGAAGAACGGCAAGGACAAGAGCAAGGACGAATCCGAGGACGAAATGCCGCAGCGTCTGGAATACGCCACCAAGGGCGACTACCAGTTCCAGCAGGCGCTGAATCTTCTCAAGGGTCTGCAGATCATGCAGAATAAGAAGCAATAGTCCATTGATCGGGAGGGATGATGGCCGGCACAGACCTCAAGAAAAACCGGGAGATCCTGTTCTCCAAGTTCCCGCCGGGACAGGTTCCCGAAGCGGCCGATGACCTGCAGCACATCGAAGCGGTCGAGGTCCAGGCCCGCTTCGAGAAACGTTCGCTTGGCGTCAGCTACGACCTGCAGCAGCACACACTGCGCGAACTCGACGAACACCTGGTCGACAAGGGTTTTCATCTCGACAACACCTTGTTCACCAAGCTGACCCGGGCCCTCATCTACTACGTCGAAGACACCCAGCTGCACAACATCGGCGCCCCGGAAAAACGCCTCAAACGCTCGGCGTCCGAAGCTTACGTCAAGGCCTGGGAGCATCACCCCCATGGCGACCACGACGATACCCCGCCGGAGTGGCGGGACTATAAATAGTTGTTAGTCGATAGTCGGTAGTTGCCAGCAACTGCTGCTACCGACTATCGACTCCCGACTAGCAACTAAATGACCGACGAGCAGCTTCTTCGCTACAGCCGACACATCCTGCTCGACGCCCTGGGCATTGAAGGCCAGGCCCGCATTCTGGCCACCCATGCCTTGATCATCGGGGCCGGCGGCCTCGGGTCACCTGCAGCGCTGTATCTGGCCTCGGCCGGGATCGGCAGGATCACGCTGGTGGACGACGACACGGTCGATTTCACCAACCTGCAACGGCAAATCCTTCACACGCAGGCCCGCGTCGGCATGGCCAAGGCGGAATCCGGTCGGCAGGCGCTCGGCGCCATCAATCCGGACATCGAGATTGTTCCCTTGCAGCAGCGTCTTTCCGGGGCTGCGCTCGACGCACTGGTGGCCAGCGCCGATCTCGTGCTCGACTGCACCGACAACTTTGCCACCCGCCACGCCATCAACCGCGCCTGCGTCCATCACAGGAAGCCGCTGGTTTCCGGTGCAGCCATCCGTTTCGATGGCCAGATCAGCGTCTACGACCTGCGTCGCGACGATTCGCCGTGCTACCACTGCCTGTTTCCCGAGGGCGAGGATGTCGAGGAGGTGCGCTGTGCCGTGATGGGCGTCTTCGCCCCGCTGACCGGGATCATCGGCACCATGCAAGCGGCAGAGGCGCTGAAGCTGGCGGCAGGCATCGGCGAAACGCTGACCGGGCGCCTGCTGTTACTGGATGCCTTGAGCATGGAATGGCGCACCGTCCGTTTCAAGCAGGACAGCGACTGCGCCGTATGCGGCCCTAAGGGAAACGGGCGATCAGGCGAATATCTTCGCCAAGCTGGCGCAGATCACGAATCTTCAGGCGCTGCTTGCCGGCTAGCGACGTCAGTTCGGGCAGGTTGAAAAGGCCGCTCGCCGCATCGCCGATCAGGCAGGGCGCCAGATAGAGCAGCAGTTCATCGACCAGCCCTTCGCGCAGCAGGGAGCCGTTCAGCTTGCAGCCGGCCTCGGCGTGAACTTCGTTGATACCGCGCCGGGCCAACAATTCGAGCAGGGCTTTTAGATCGACCTTGCCGGCCGCATTCGGCAGAATTTCGACGAAATGCCCGGCCGCCCGCAGCGCCGCTGCTTTCTCGCCGGACTCGGCGGCCGCCACGATGAGCACCGGAGCGTCCTGCAGTATCCGCGCCGTCAGCGCAATGTCGAGCTTGCTATCGACGACGACGCGCAGAGGTTGGCGCGTCGTCAGCACGTCGCGCACCGAGAGCTGCGGATCGTCGTCACGCACCGTGCCGATCCCGGTCAGGATGGCGCAGGCCCGCGCCCGCCAGGCATGGCCGTCACGCCGCGCTTCGGGGCCGGTAATCCATTGGCTGACGCCATTGTTCAAGGCCGTCTTGCCATCCAGGCTGGCGGCAGCCTTGAGGCGCAGCCACGGCCGGCCACGCGTCATGCGCGAGACGAAACCGATATTCAACTCACGCGCCTCGTTTTCCAGCAGGCCACTGGCCGTTTCAATACCTGCCGCCTGCAACAGGGCCATGCCCTTGCCGGCAACCAGCGGATTCGGATCGCTCATCGCCGCCACGACGCGCGACACCCCGGCCGCAATCAGGGCCTCAGCACAGGGTGGGGTCCGGCCGTAATGGCTGCACGGCTCGAGCGTCACGTAGGCGGTGGCGCCGCTGGCTTTATCACCGGCAGCCCGCAACGCATTGACTTCGGCATGCGCCTCGCCGGCCTTTTCATGCCAGCCCTCACCCACGATTTGAGCGTCACGAACCAGCACGCAGCCAACCCGTGGATTGGGCGAGGTCGTCCACAGCCCGCGCTCGGCCAGTTGCAGGGCGCGCGCCATCAGCCGATAGTCGTCGGCCGGGATACTCATTTTTTACGGGGGGTCGGAGAAACTTCGCGGATGGCCTTGGAGAAGGCATCGACGTCTTCGAAATTGCGATAGACCGAGGCGAAGCGGATGTAAGCCACCTTGTCGAGTTTCTTCAGTTCGCGCATGACCAGTTCGCCCAACTGCTGCGTACTGACTTCGCGCTCACCGGCCGAACGCAGTCGCTCCTCAATATCGGCCACCGCGGCATCGACCGACTCGATCGACACCGGCCGCTTGCGCAGCGCCAGCTCCAGGCTGGCGCGCAGCTTGGCCCGGCTGAACTCGGTGCGCAGACCGTTTTTCTTGACGACCTGCGGCAGCTGGATTTCAGCCCGCTCGTAGGTCGTGAAACGCTTGTCGCAGGCATTGCACTTTCTGCGCCGACGAACGACATCCGCCTCGTCGGAGAGGCGGGTATCAACGACGGCCGTATCGTCATGGCTGCAGAAAGGACACTTCATGGGTGCTGATAATTAGTGATTGGCAATTAGAAATTGGGGGAGGTCACCCCCAATAACCAATCACCAATTCCCAATTACTGCCTCAAGCGCCGTAAACCGGGAACTTGGCGCACAAGGCGGCAACCTTGGTGCGCACGGCGGCGGCGACGGCCTCATCGTTCGGCGCTTCGAGCACATCCGCCACGAGGTGGGCGATGGTCTCGGCTTCGATTTCGGTGAAGCCACGCGTCGTCATGGCCGGCGAGCCGATGCGGATGCCGGACGTCACGAACGGCTTCTGCGGATCGTTCGGGATGCCGTTCTTGTTGACCGTGATGTGGGCACGACCGAGGGCGGCTTCGGCTTCCTTGCCGGTGATGTTCTTGGCGCGCAGGTCGACAAGAAAGACGTGGCTTTCAGTACGACCGGAAACGATCCGCAGACCGCGCTCTTCGCCAAGCACCTTGGCCATGACGCGGGCGTTGTTGATGACCTGCTCCTGGTAGCGCTTGAAGTCCGGTGCGGCAGCTTCCTTGAAGGCGACAGCCTTGGCGGCGATGACGTGTTCGAGCGGGCCGCCTTGCAGGCCGGGGAAGATGGCTGAATTGAGAGCCTTTTCATGCTCGGCCTTCATGAGGATGACGCCACCGCGCGGACCGCGCAGGGTCTTGTGCGTGGTCGAAGTCACGACATCGGCGAAGGGCACCGGGTTCGGGTAGAAACCGGCGGCGATGAGGCCGGCGTAGTGGGCCATGTCCACCCAGAAAATGGCGCCGACTTCCTTGGCCACCTTGGCGAAACGCTCCCAGTCGATGCGCAGGGCGTAGGCCGAGGCGCCGGCGACGATGATCTTCGGCTTGTGCTCGCGGGCCAGCGCTTCCATCTTGTCGTAATCGATCTCTTCCTGCTCGTTGAGGCCATACGAAACGACATTGAACCACTTGCCCGACATGTTGAGCGCCATGCCATGCGTGAGGTGGCCACCTTCGGCCAGGCTCATGCCCATGATGGTGTCGCCCGGCTTGGCAAAAGCCATGAGCACGGCCTGGTTGGCCTGCGAACCGGAGTTCGGCTGGACATTGGCCGCTTCGGCGCCGAACAGCTTCTTGAGGCGGTCGATGGCGATCTGCTCGGCGATGTCGACGAATTCGCAGCCACCGTAGTAGCGCTTGCCGGGATAGCCTTCGGCGTACTTGTTGGTGAGCTGGGAGCCCTGGGCTTCCATGACTGCCTTGCTCACGTAGTTTTCGGACGCGATCAGTTCGATGTGGTCTTCCTGACGCTGTACTTCGGCCTGGATGGCCTGCCAGAGTTCAGGGTCAACTTTTGCCAGGGTGTCTTTCGCGGAAAACATGTCAAATGCCTCAAGCCATTGAAAAGGGGTCGAATTTTATCACGCCGGAAGCTCATCAAGGGCACCCGGCTCGAGATGATCGGTTTCGCCCCAGGTTTTCAGGTGCCACTGGCCGTCTTCCATCGCAATCCAGTTGATGCCGGCGTTGGGTATCAGGAAGTCGCGCGGCATTTCGAGCGGATTGCCCCGGACGAAACGGTTGATGATGTCGAGGACGCCACCGTGGAGGACAATGGCGATGCTCTCGCCGGCATGCCGGGCGGCAAGCTCACTGAGCTTGCCGGTAACGCGCGCAAACATGACGAGCAGGCTTTCCCCATTTTCAAAATCGTAATCGGCATTGCGCCCCTCGAAAGCGGCATAGCCCTCGGGATGGTTTGCCTTCGCCTCGTCATAGGTCAGGCCCTCGAATACACCGTAGCGACGCTCGCGCATCTCGGGCACGGCAGTCGGCACCAGCCCGAGTTCGGTGCCTATCGATTGCGCCGTCGTCCAGGCCCGCTTGAGATCGCTGCTGTAGAGCGCGACAATTCCGGCCGGCTTGAGCCAGCGTCCGGCGGCAACGGCCTGGCGGCGCCCGGTTTCATTGAGGCCGATGTCGATCTGCCCCTGGATACGTCGTTCGGCGTTCCATTCGGTTTCGCCATGGCGCACCAGGCAAATTTGCGTTGTCCGGGTTGTAGGGATTTCCACCATTCTCAGCCTCTCGCCTTAACTGTAAATTTGGGCCACTGAAATCATTCACTTACCCCGGCCACTTCAGAAGTCGGGAATTCTATCAACCGAGGAGGAAAATTCGTGACCCTTCTGCTTCAGTTATCGCAGCTGATCGACAAGCTCAATGAGCGCATCGGCAAGGCTGCATTCTGGCTGGTGCTGGTGATGACCATCATCTGCTCCCTGAACGCCAGCGTGCGCTTCATTTTCAACTACAGTTCGAACGGCCTGCTGGAAATCCAGTGGTATCTGTTTGCCGCCGTTTTTCTGCTCTGCGCGCCCTATACGCTACAGAAAAACGAGCATGTCCGCATCGACGTCGTTGCCGGCAAGCTTTCAGCGCGAGGACAGGCCTGGATCGACATTCTCGGCACCATTTTCTTCCTGCTGCCCATGGTCATCATGGTGCTCTGGCTGTCGTTGCCGCTGGTTGCCGACTCGTATCACATCAATGAAATGTCGGCCAACGCCGGCGGCCTGCTCCGCTGGCCGGTCAAGGTGATCCTGCCGATCTCCTTCACTTTGCTCGCCCTGCAGGGGATTTCCGAGCTGATCAAGCGCATCGCCTTCCTCGGCGGCCGGATCGACGATCCGAGCAAGAAAGACAAGGGCCCGACGCCCGAAGAAGAACTGGCCGCCGCCATTGCCGCCGCCAAAGCCAAGGAGGCTCAATAATGGAATGGATGATTGCCAACATGGCGCCGCTGATGTTCGGCGCCCTCGTCGTCTTCCTGCTCTGCGGCTATCCGGTGGCGTTCTCGCTGGCGGCCAACGGCATCGTCTTCGGCCTCATCGGCATGGAACTCGGCCTGCTCACGCCGGCCATTTTCCAGGCCCTGCCCGAGCGCATCTTCGGCATCATGGCCAACGACACGCTGCTCGCCATTCCCTTCTTCACCTTCATGGGGCTGATTCTTGAACGCTCCGGCATGGCCGAGGATCTCCTCGACACCATCGGCCAGCTCTTCGGCCCGATGCGCGGCGGCCTCGCCTACGCCGTCATCTTCGTCGGCGCCCTGCTCGCCGCGACAACCGGCGTGGTGGCCGCTTCGGTCATCTCGATGGGCCTCATCTCGCTGCCCATCATGCTCCGCTACGGCTACGACAAGCGTCTTGCGTCGGGCGTCATCGCTGCCTCCGGCACGCTGGCCCAGATCATCCCGCCGTCCCTGGTGCTCATCATCATGGCCGACCAGTTGGGCAAATCGGTCGGCGACATGTACGAAGGCGCTTTCATACCCGGCCTGATCCTGACCAGTCTGTATGTGGGCTATGTTTTTGTCCTGTCCATCATCAAGCCGAACGCCTGTCCTGCCCTGCCGCCGGAAGCCCGCAGCCTGCGTGGTTTCAAGCTGCTCTTCCGCGTCCTGACGACGCTGGTGCCACCGCTGGTCCTCATCTTCCTGGTCCTCGGCACCATCTTCCTCGGCATTGCGACACCGACCGAAGGTGGCGCCATGGGCGCGGCGGGTGCGCTGATCCTGGCCATCGCCCGCAAGCGCCTCGACTTCAAGCTGCTCAAACAGGCCATGGAAACGACCGGAAAGCTTTCTTCCTTCGTCGTCTTCATCCTTGTCGGCTCGACGGTATTCGGCCTGATCTTCCGGGCGGTCAACGGTGACCTGTGGGTCGAGCATCTGCTGCTCGGCCTGCCCGGCGGACAGGTCGGCTTCCTCATCGTGGTCAACCTGCTGGTTTTCCTGCTCGCCTTCTTCCTCGACTTCTTCGAACTGTCCTTCATCATCGTGCCGCTGCTCGCCCCCGTGGCCGACAAGCTGGGCATCGACCTCGTCTGGTTCGGCGTACTGCTCGCGGTGAACATGCAGACCTCGTTCATGCACCCGCCCTTTGGCTTCGCACTGTTCTACCTGCGCTCGGTGGCGCCATCGTCAATCAAGACGACGGACATCTACTGGGGTGCCATTCCCTTCGTCTGCATCCAGATCATCATGGTCGCGCTGATCATCATCTTCCCGAACATCGTCAGCTACGGCGACGAAGCGCAGAAGGAACAGCAGCGCCTGGAGAAAGAAGGCAAAGCGCCTGCCGCCATCGATCTCGATACGCTCATGAAACAGAGCGAAGAGGAGCCTGACGTCAAGAAAGCAGGCAACGAAGATGCGGATGCCGCCGCCCTGCTCAAGAATCTGCAGAGCGACAGCAAGTAATCAGCGCTTTCATACAACGGGGCGGGGTCTACGGACCCCGCCTTTTTTTCGTCTGGCGCTCAGGGGATGAAAGGCAGTACGAGTTCGCTGGTGTCGCCCGCATTGCCGGTCAGAAGGCGACATTCGGCCATGAACAAGCGGGTCGCCGTGCCGAGATGCCGCTGGCGCTGACGAACGAACTGGAAGCGGCGACCCAGCGCCAGCTCCGGTGTCTTTATTTCAACCAGACTGCCGCGCCGCAACGCTTCTCGCAGGGAGAGGCGGGACAGGCAGCCAAGCCCGAAGCCGGACTCGACAGCGCGCTTGATGGCCTCGGTATGCTCCAGTTGCAGGGAGACCTCGGCATCGACACCAATAGTACGCATCGCCCGGTCGAACAGGGCGCGTGTCCCCGAGCCAGGTTCGCGAACGATCCATTTTTGCACGGCCAGCACGGCCGAGCGTGCCGCCCCCGCCTTGGCCAAGGGATGCGACGGAGCGCAAAAAACCACCAGTTCGTCATCAATCCAGGGTTCGAAAATCAAGTCGGCATCACTGGCCTCGCCCTCGATCAGCCCGATATCGAGCTCGAAACGGCGCAGACGCTCGATCACCTGTTGCGTGTTACAAACACTGAGATCGACCCGGCTGCCCGGATTCTTTTGCAGGTAATCGACGACGACCAGCGTCGCCAGATAGTTGCCGATGGTCAGTGTGGCCCCAACGGCGACGGGCGCCAGCCGGCCACCCGCGAGGTAACTCTCGACCTCATGGGCGCGGGCCAGCATGTCTTCGGCCTGTGGCAGCAAGCCGCGACCGCTGCCATTGAGGCGTAGCGACTTGCCTATCCGGTCGAACAGCGGGCAATCGAAATGCCGCTCCAGTTCGAGCAGCGCCGTACTAGCCGCCGATTGCGACATATTCAGCTGCGTCGCTGCCCGCGAAACATTTTCAAGGCGGGCGATGGCGGCAAAGACTTCAATCTGACGCAGCGTGATTTTCATATCTGAATTTTAGATTATAGATATACAAATTACCCGCTTTTATCAATAAACGATGCCGCCTAAGATGCGTCATATCTTCTATAGAGTGAGCACGAACATGAGCAACCTGATCACTGAAACGGTCACTTCCGTCCATCACTGGAATGACACCCTCTTCACCTTCCGGACCACGCGCGACCCTGGCCTGCGCTTCACCAATGGCCAGTTCGTGATGATCGGACTGGAAGTCGACGGCCGGCCGCTGACCCGCGCCTACAGCATCGCCAGCGCCAACCACGAGGAATACCTGGAATTCTTCAGCATCAAGGTCGAGAACGGCCCGCTCACCTCGAGACTGCAACACCTCCAGCCCGGCGACCCTATCCTCGTCAGCAAGAAGCCCACCGGCACACTAGTCCTGCGCGACCTCAAGCCCGGCAAGCGCCTATTCATGTTCGCCACCGGTACCGGCCTCGAACCCTTCATGAGCCTGATCCACG
>ERZ1034361.186-NODE-186-length-45037-cov-5.247064_pt1 | contig 45037 bp, 34 predicted proteins | sample MGYA00520617_ERZ1034361 | MGnify/ENA primary metagenome ERZ1034361 (study PRJEB33736, sample SAMEA104284507) | Azolla filiculoides | biome: Urban; feature: Water surface; material: Ditch water | place: Netherlands | collected 2015-10-28 | depth 0-0.1 m ...
TGACCGACCATTGCTGCGCCATGGAGCATCACGGATGGCGACCAGGTCACGAAGCCCTTGCTGTGGCAGGTATCACACTGTCCGCTTACCGGAATGTGGGTTGCTGGCTTGGCCAAAGCATTGACCGAAACATAGCCGCCACTGTGACAGGTTGAACATTGGCCCGCCAAACCAGTGTGGTCCATCTGCGCCGGCTTGAAAGTCAGCACATTCTTGTGACAGGTATCGCAGGCTGTTGCCGTCGGAACGTGATCGATATTCTTTCCTGTCGCAGCCACACCATTGTGGCAGTTCGCACAGGTTCCCGGCTGCACGCCGGCATGCGGATTCGTCGCCGGCGTCCACGACGTCGTGTTATGGCAGGTACTACAGGCCGTCGACGTTTGAATGTGCGTAGCCGGCTTGGCCAGCGCGTTGGCGCCGACAAATGCGCCGCTGTGACAAGTCTGGCAATTCGTTGCAGTCACACCTAGCAGCGGATTAATGCTATGCCCCGAGGCCCCGGTGATGAATCCGGTCGGCTTCTCGGCCCAATTGGCAGCCCCCGGACGGTGACACGAATCACAGGCTGCAGTAGTCGGAATATGCGTGGACGGCTTGCCCGGCGCCCTCGCCCCCGGACCGGCGTGGCAGGTCGCGCAGACGCGCGGTGTGCCGCGGAAAACGCCAGAGGTATGGCAGGTCTCGCAATTAACCAGTCGGTGCGTAGTGTCGAGGATATAACCGGTTGTCATGTGATCGAAGTTGAGGTTCTGCGCCCCACCTTCTTGCGACTGTGCGAAGGCGCTTCCCCACTGTCCGAAGAGGACAGCGGCAGCGGCCAGAACAACGAGGAGCAGGCGGGCAAGATATTTCACGGGCGGGGTACCTCGTTAAACCGGTTAATCACTTTTGTTTCCGTGCCACATCCAGCCTGCGGAAACGTAAGTCGCGCGACGCTTTGACACAAATCAACAACACTGTGCGGGAATTTATCACACAAATTATGCATTTGGCTAGCGCCTGACTTTTTTCCAGTTGGCGGCGACGTGGCAACTTTCGCACTGGCTGCCAAATGCGCCGTTATGAACATCATCCCTGATGTGACACGAAACGCAGGCTCGGCTCACCTTGAGGTACACGCCGGTCTTGGTTTCCTTGTGGCAATCCTTGCACGTTGCCTTGGCATGGCCACCGTCGAGCAGGAAGCGTGTCGTCGAGTGATCGAAATCCCAGGATTTCCACGTCCCGGTTGCATGGCAGGTCTCGCATTTCTTGCCGTAGGCGCCCTTGTGCTTGTCGTCCTTCTCGTGACAACCGTTACAACTTAGTGGCGCGTCCTTGAAGGCCGGCGACAGGTGGCATTTCTTGCATTCGACCTTGGCGTGGCTGCCCGTCAGCGCGAAACGTGACTTGTTGTGATCGAAGGGTGCTTCCTTCCATTTCTTCTCGGCTTGGCAGCTCTCGCACTTGTTGCCGAGTTGGCCCTTGTGCTTGTCGTCCTTCTTGTGACAGGCGATACAGGTGTCTTCAAGCTTGCTCTTGTAGATATTGCCTTTGACGGGCAAATGGCAGGCATCGCACTTGGTTTCCTTGTGCTTGCCCTTGAGCAGGTACTTGGTTTCCTTGTCATGATTGAAGATGCTGGTCTTCCAGTCCTTGGCAGTGTGGCAGGTGCCGCACTTCTCGCCATAGCGGCCCTTGTGGCCTTTTTCGTCATCATTCTTGCGGTGACAGGCGTAACACGTCGTGTCCACCTTCAGCTTGGTGGCCTTGGGGCCGCTCACGCCGCCCTTATGACAGGTCTCGCACTTGGCGTCCTTGTGCTTGTCGCGCAGCGGGAAATCAGTGTCGTCATGGTCGAAAATGGAGTTCTTCCAGCTCCGCTCGTTATGGCAGCTCTCGCACTTTTCGCCCAGTTCGCCCTTGTGACCTTTCTGCTGGTCGTCCTTCTTGTGACAGGTAACGCACTTGGTGCCCAGCTTGGCCTGATAGATATTGCCCTTTTCCGGCAGGTGGCAGGCGTTGCACTTGGTCTTGCGGTGCTTGCCCTTCAGGTCGTACTTGGTGTCCTTGTCATGATCAAAGATGATCTCCTTCCACCCCTTGTCGTTGTGGCAGGACTCGCACTTGATACCGTAGGTGCCCTTGTGGCCCTTTTCATGATCGATCTTCTTGTGACAGCCGTTACAGGTCAGCGGCGTCTTCTGATAGGTCTTGTCCTCGTGGCATTCCTTGCACTTGACGTCGGCGTGCTTGCCGCCGATCAGGGAGAACTTGGTCTTTTCGTGGTCGAACTTGGTATCTGTCCACTTCTTCTCGTTGTGGCAGTTCTCGCACTTGGTACCGAGGTGGCCCTTGTGGCCCTTTTCGTCGTCTATCTTCTTGTGGCAGTCATTACAGAGCTTGGGCGCCTCGCGATATTTCTTCTTCGGCAGGTGGCAGCTCTCACACTTGGTTTCCCGGTGGGCACCAAGCAGCTTGAAATCGGTGCGTGCATGGTCGAACTTCTTTTCGTCCACAAACGCAATATTGGCGGCACGGCCCTTGTGTTCGGTGTGGCAATTGCGGCAGGCGTTGTCGTCGAGCTTGCCATGCAGGCGCTTCTTGGCCCGAATGTCGGCGGCGACATCCTTGTGGCAATCCAGGCACAGTTTGGTCTGTGCCTTCTTGTCGAAGCGCTGGTGGCACTGCTCGCATTCCTGTTCGTATTTGGCGTGCCCGGTGACGACGTCACCCGGCATCAGCGCCCTTTCGACAGCCGACTGAGCCTGTGACTGTGGTTTTGCCGGTGCTTTTTCCTGGGCCTGGGCGCCGCCGGCCAACAAAGCAGCAGCCAGCACCAACCCTGAAAGCAACCGGTTAATACATGTGGACTGCGACGACATGGACGACTCCGCTGAAAACCAGCAAATAAAGGAAAGGAATATGGATGATGTGCCAGTAGGAAAACAGCAATTCCCAGACTGAAAGCTGGGACGCCATGACAATCGAATCGAGATAGCGATCAATCTGGTCTTTGGCCAGCCGGTAGTTCATGACCACATCCCGTCGTGAACCGCCCCGCTCCTTGAACTGCCTGACCAGGCCCTTTTTGGCATCGGCCCGGACTTCCCTTGAGAGACGCCGACTCTTCAGGTGCAGTGTCAGAAACCGCCAGATGCGACCCAGCTTCGACCCGCTCTGGTCGAAAGCCATGTCGTGGAAGGCCTTGAGCCTGGGTTCGATGTCGGGTTGCACGGCATAGACCGAGCGGACATTGACGGCACAGTCGGCCATCATCGCCCCCACGTCTTCCATCGTCAGTTTCTTGCCATAGAGGCCGCGGTGAATATGGCGGTAGATGAAACGCCCCATGATCCCGCTGACTGCGACGAGCAGCATGGAGTAGAGCGCTGCAGCACCATTCAGCGAACCGGTCTTGAAAGTGGAGTGAAAAAGTACGAGCAGGGGGCCGGTAATGCCGGCCACCATATGAAACTTGAACCAGGTCTCCATCTTGCCCAGGCGCTCGAAGGCGGGAATCCGCTTGCGCAAGGGGTAGAGAAGGAGGGCAAGCATGAGCAGGCCGCCGACCAGCCCGATGTAATAAGCAAAATCGGAGTTGCCGTCGTATATCTCGCCGATCCGGACCAGCCAGGCAAGAAAAACGACCAGGGCGATGAGTACCAGGATGGCCACGCGCCAGACCAGGCGCAATGCCGACTCCCCGGAGGATTTGGCTTCCCCCTCCGTAGAGATGACAGTCATCGGGCCAAGTGCATTTGTGTTCATAAAATCCAGTTAAGTTGCCGGCCCTGAGCCGCCCGCCCTGCTTGTGCCCCGATGTCGTTAGTCTACCGGGCTGCCGAATGGCGAGGTAAAATTTCACACTGGCTCAAGAATATCAAAAAATTCACTTGGCAAGGTACACACTGTTAGGAAGAAAATGAAAATAGCCGATTCCCCCACGCAAGCCAAAAGCGCCGGCACAATCAATTCTGCGGGTTCGCTGGGCGCCCTGATCGGCATATTCGTCATTGCCAGCGTCGAATTCCAGCGCCACTGGCCCACCGGCACCGGCATGATTTACCTGGGCATCAGCATCCCGCTCCTGATCATCTGGATTGCCCATCTGGCCGGCTGGAAACTGGCCGAACGCAACGCGGGCCTGGCCGTCGACATTGCCATCTACATTCTCGTCATAGCCAGCCTCGGCATCCGTTTCGGACCCAGTCAGTCGACTTCGGAACTGGCCACCACGCTCCTGTTCTGGGCGCCACTGGTCTCGGCTTGGTGGGCCTGGCGCTATCAGAACCTGGCTTTCCGGATGTGGCTCCTGCTGGGTGGATTGTTTGTCGTACTGACCTGGCAACTGGCGAGCGTGCACGAACGCCTGGATGAACACCTGATTCTTTCCCTGTTGGTCGCGCTGGTCGTCCGCTACGTTTCACGATCATCGACCGCCAATCCGGCCGCCACCATGAACCTGCGCGACCCGCTGACCGGGCTGCCCTCGCCGGAATGTTTCGAGGCCGAACTGGCCCATGTTTCGTCGATTTTCGACCGCCACGAGCTGCCGCTCTCGCTGATTGCCTGCCGCATCACGCCACTTGCATCGGCAAGCCTGCAGGATGAACAGTTGTGCCGCTACGCTGAAACGATTGCCAATCGTTTGCGCACCTCGGACACGCCGTGCCAGTGGGACCGAACGACCTTCATGATCCTCCTGCCCAATACGGGCGAGGCCATGGCCAGCAAGGTGGCCCATGGCATCCGTAACGCTTTCGATCATCTTGATTTTGGGCAAACCACCCCGCTGACCGTCACCATCGCCACGGCTCAGCACCAAGCGGGCGAAGACCCGATGAGCACGGTAAGTACCCTTGAAAACAAGCTCGCAACGGCCGCCGAATGATCTCCGACCTGATTTACTACCTTCTTCCCGCCCTGCTTGTTCTGGTTCCGGCCGCATTTCACCTGCTGACCCAGAAAAAGGTTTCCGAGACCCACCACGCCGTGCTCAAGGAAAACCAGGAAGCCGGCCTGACCGAACCGCCATCGCTGCACCCGGTCGTTGACCTGTCGATCTGCATGGGGTCGGGCGCCTGCGTCCGCGCCTGCCCGGAACATGCGCTCGGTGTCATCAAGGGCAAGGGCGTCCTGATCAATCCTACCCACTGCATCGGCCATGGCGCCTGCGCGCCGGCCTGCCCGGTCGGTGCCATCAAGCTGGTCTTCGGTACAGCCAAGCGCGGTATGGATATCCCCGAAGTCGATCCGGACTTCCAGACCAACATCCCCGGCATTTTCATCGCCGGCGAACTGGGCGGTATGGGCCTGATCCGCAATGCCATCCGCCAGGGCGTGCATGCCGTCAAATCAATCGCCAGCCAGCCACGCGGCAACGCCGAGTTCGATCTGGTCATCATCGGTGCCGGCCCGGCCGGCCTCGCGGCCTCGCTGGCCGCCAAGGAAGCCGGCCTGAAATACGTAACCGTCGAGCAGGAAGATTCGCTGGGCGGCACGACCTACCACTATCCGCGCAACAAGCTGGTCATGACCGCCCCGATGAACCTGCCGCTGGTCGGCGAGATCAAGGTGCGCGAAGTGAGCAAGGAAGAGCTGATGGAAATCTGGCAGGGCATCCTCAACAAGGCCACGCCCAACATCCATTTCAGCGAGCGCATGGAGGAGATCACCCCGGTCGACGGCGGCTTCACCATTCGCACCAACAAGGCCAGTTACTCGACCGCCAGTGTGCTGCTCGCCATCGGTCGTCGCGGCACCCCGCGCAAACTCGGCGCCAAGGGTGAAGAACAGCCCAAGGTCGTCTATCGCCTGATTGAAGCTGACCAGTATCGGGGCAAGCACGTCGTGGTCGTGGGCGGTGGCGACAGCGCCCTCGAGGCCGCGCTCGACATCGCCAACGAGCCGGGAACGCACGTTACCCTGAGCTATCGCGGCAAGGCCTTTGACCGGGTCAAACCCAAAAACCGGACGCGCCTGGCCGAAGCCATCGCCGACAACCGGATCGAACAGGTGCTCGAAACCACGGTCAAGGAAATCACCGCCGACAAGATCTTTCTCAAATTTGGTGATGAGATCCTGGAACGCAAGAACGATGCGGTCATCGTCTGTGCCGGCGGCGAATTGCCGACACCGATGCTGAAAAAAATGGGCGTTCAGGTCAATACGCGTTATGGCGATTAAAACACTGCAAATTTTGATTTAGCTCGCCTTTTTGGCAGATCATCGCGGCATTCGCTTTACCCCTACTGGCAAAAGTGGGAAAATTATCCGCTTATGAATGCCAATTCCGAGTCGCCGCTGCGCTCCGCTCTTCTTTCTGCCATCCACCGAGTCCTGTCGCCCATCGTCCGCGTCATGCTGGCCTATGAGATCACCCTGCCCATGGCGATCGAGTTGCTCAAGCGTGTTTTTGTCGATGTCGCCGAGCGCGACTTCCGGCTCAACAGCAAGGCCTCGACCGACAGCCGGATCAGCCTGATCACTGGCGTACACCGCAAGGACGTCAAACGTCTGCGTGAATTGCCCGATGTCGAAGCCAATCTGGCGCCCAAGATTTCCCTGAGCGCCCAGGTCGTCGCCACCTGGATCACCGAAGCCCAATGGCTTGATGACAAGGGCCAGCCGCGCCCGCTCCCCAGGCTCAGCGGCAAGGCTGGCGATGCCTCGTTTGAAACGCTGGTGGCCAGCGTCAGCCAGGATATTCGTCCCCGTTCGGTACTCGATGAATGGCTGCGCCAGGGCGTCGTCAGCATCAACAAGAACGACGAAATCGTGCTGCTCAGCAACGCCTTTGTGCCCCGTGAAGGGCAGGAGGAAAAGCTGGCGTATTACGGCCACAACCTCGGCGATCATGCGGCAGCCGCCGCCGATAACGTGCTGACCGCCGGCAATCCGTGGTTCGAGCGCAGCGTCCATCACGACGCACTGAGCGAGGCGCAGGTCGCAGAATTGCGCGAACGCGCGGCGAAACTCGGCATGCAGACGCTGACCCAGTTGCACACCCTGGCAGCGCAACCGGCCGACAACGACAGCCAGTTCCCGGCCGACCTGGATTTCGGTTCCAAGAAGAAACGCTTCACCTGCGGCGTCTATTTCTACAGCACGGACGCCTGACAAACCAGCCTTGGGCCGGCCGCTCGGCCAGTCTTATTGCGTTTTCAGACGAAACGCCTGGGTGATCAGATTGATCGCCTCCGGACTGTCCCAGGCCCGAGACCCCGATATTTTCTTGATGACCCGCCCCTCGGCATCGACCAGCACGGTGAGCGGCAGGCGGTTGGCGCCGAGCATGTTTTCGAGGACCAGATTTCGGTCGATGAAATTCGGGAAGCTGACGCCTGAAACCTTGACGAATTTGGCCGCAGCCGCGTAATCGTCGTCGGTCGAGATACCAATGATATTGAATGTCTTGCCGCCATAGCGCCGGGACAGGCGTTCAATCGACCCCATCTCGTCACGGCAGGGGCCGCACCAGCTGGCCCAGACATTGATCAGCAGGGGCTTGCCACGAAAGGACGAGAGCTTGCCGGGGCTGCCGACCAGTCCGTTGAGTTGCGCCTCGGGCAGCAAGGCTCCGACCGGAATTTCACCGGGCGTTGCGGCAAGGACACCGCCGATCAGCTGCATGACGCAAAGACAGATTGCCAGACCCTTCACCGGTCGTAATCGCCAGCCATTCCAACGCATGCCAAACTCCATCAAATCCTGACCCGGCAGGACAAAGCGCCCCGCACCAGGCCATTATCGTAAGGCATTTTCTTGATCTGCCTCGCCTTGAACAATGTCCGGTCTAATTATAATCGAACGCTTATGGCACCCCTCTCCTCCGCACTGGCGCAACACCTGCAGCAGGCCGCGATCAATTTTCCGCGCGCCGCCGCCCTGTTGCATGCCGGTGAAAGCCATACCTTTGCCAGGATTTTCGACACCAGCGCGGAACTGGCCGATCAGATTGCCAGCCGTCGGGGAACAATCATCGAATCCGGAGACAGCCTGCATCTGGCGCGATACGCCTATGCCTGCAGCCTTCTGCATCGGCCCTTTTTCCCGATAGACCAAAACACAAGCCCGCCGCAAAGCGATCCACAAACTGCCGACGTCGCCCTGATCATCGCGACCAGCGGCAGCGAGGGGAAGCCACGTGCGGTGTGCCTCGGCAATACCCAGCTCGATGCCGCCGCGGCTGCGTCAAATGGACGCCTGCCGCTGCACCCCGGCGATCTTTGGCTGAACTGCCTGCCGCTTTATCACATTGGCGGCCAGTCCATTTTATGGCGCTGCGCCCGGGCCGGCGCCACCGTCCTGCTGCATGACGGCTTTTCGGCCGAAGGCGTTGCGGCCGACCTCGCCAGCCATCCGGTAACGCATATCTCGCTGGTCCCAGCCATGCTCGCCCGCCTGCTCGACCTCGGCAGCCAACCGCCGGCCAGCCTGCGCATCGCGCTGATCGGCGGCGCCGCGCTCTCCCGGAGCCTTTACGACAAGGCCGTGGCTGCCGGCTGGCCGCTCTACCCGAGCTATGGCATGAGCGAAACCGCCGCCCAGATCGCCACCTTCGACCCGACCGATGGCCCCTGGCAGGAAGGGCTGGTCGGCCACCCAATGCCCGGCCACGCCATCCGCATCAGGGACGATGGGCGCCTGTGCATTCGCGGCCCACAGATCATGACCGGCTACGCCGATGGCAGCGGACTCGATGCCGAAGGCTGGCTGACCACCGGCGATCTCGGCCGGATCGACGCGGCGGGTCGCCTGAGCATCCTCGGCCGGGCCGACGACATGCTGATCAGCGGCGGCTGCAACATTCATCCGCAAGAGGTCGAGTCCTGCCTCGCTGCCTTTCCCGGCGTCATCGACGTTGCGGTGACCGGCCAGCCCGACCCCGTCTGGGGCGACCTGGTCGTTGCGCTGGTGGTTGGCCGGGTCACCCCGGCCCAGTTGCTCGCCCACGCCCGCCAGCATCTGCCATCGGCTGCCTTGCCGCGAAAAATTCTCGGCATCGATCAACTGCCCCGCAACGCCGCCGGCAAGCTGGAACGCGCCGCCCTGCGCCGCCTCGCCGCCGAGGTCAGTGCATGATCCACGCCCTGCGTCGCTGCCTGGCGGCACCATCAACGCTGGCCCAGCTTGAAGCACTGGCCGCCGGCGCCCCCGCCTCGGCACCGGTCAGCCTGCAGCTGAAACTCGGTCGGAGCGACACGGATTGCCTTCATCTGCTGCCCGCCAATACCCCCTACTGGTATCGCGCCCGAGCGGATTTGCAGGAATACCGACTGGCCATCGGCCATGCCCTGCATCTTTCCAGCGCCGGCCCCAACCGCCTTGTCGCCCTGGAGAGCGCCTTCACCGGCTTTTGCCGCAACTGGCGACGAAATGGGCCGGCCTTTGCCTTCGCCGGCTTTGCCTTCGATGCCGGCAACAATGCGCCGTTACCCAACGCCTTGCTGGCCATCCCGGCCATCCTCGTCGAATCCATTGCCGGGGAATGTTCGGTCACCCTCAGCGCCCCGGCCGGCCGCCTCGCCCAGGCCGCCGCCGAATGGCCCGTGCTCCTGGCCACACCAGCCATCGCGAGCGCCCCCGCACTACGCCCCGGCCGACCGGAGGTGCTGGCCGAACGGGCCTGGATCGGCCGTGTCAATGCAGCGCTGCGCGACATCGCAGCGGGTCGGGTCGACAAGCTTGTCCTGAGCCGCAGCCGGACCATCGAAGCCGACGGGCCATTTTCTGCCGCCCGACTGCTTGGCCAGTTGCTTGGCCAGCAGCCGGACAGCCTTGTCTACGCCTATGGCAACGGCCAGCAGAGCTTTGTCGGGGCAACGCCGGAACGCTTGATCCAACTCGTCGGTCAGCATGTCGAGGCCGACGCCCTGGCCGGCACCTCCTGGCCCGGTTCACAAGCGCTTTCCGACAGCAAGAACCGGCACGAACAGGCGCTCGTCGTCAAAGCCGTATGCGCTGCCCTGGCGCCATTCTGCAGCGCCCCGCCTGAGGCCGAAGTGGCGTGCGAGCATGCCGCCGGCCACTTGCGCCACCTGCGCAGCCGCGTTACGGCCAGCGTCCGCCCCGGCACGACGCTTTTCGAACTGATCCGCAGCCTGCATCCGACACCGGCCATTGGCGGCTTCCCCATCCTTGCCGCGCAAGACTGGCTGGCCGCCCATGACGAACAGCGCCATGGCTGGTACAGCGGCGGCATCGGCCTGCTCGACGCAGCGGGCAACGGCGAATTTTCGGTCGCCCTGCGCTCGGCCCTGCTCGATGACAATACGGCCGAAATGCAGGCCGGCGCAGGTATTGTGGCCGGCTCCGACGCGGCACACGAACTGGCTGAAACCAATGCCAAGTTTGGCACCCTGCTCGCCGCCCTGGCCCCGGACTGCGCAGCCAAAGACACCGCCATTCTGCGCGCCTGACCGTTCAGCCATATTTCGGCATAAGCCGCAGGATCGGCCTCCATGCGTCATCGCCCTGTAATACTTGTGCAACAAAATGATGGGCTTGAAGCCTATACTTCAGGTATCACTTGGAGCTCATGCGATGACCCATCCGCAACCGAAACCCCGCTTTCCGACCGAAAATTACCTTAACCGCGAGCTCGGCCTTCTCGCCTTCAACCGGCGGGTTCTGGCCCAGGCCGAAGACGAGCGCATGCCGCTGCTCGAACGCCTGCGCTTTCTCTGCATCGTTTCGAGCAATCTCGACGAATTCTTCGAAATCCGCATGGCCGGACTCAAGGAGCAGCTCAAGGCGCATGCCACAGGCACCACCACCGACGGCAAGACAGCGCAGGAGGCCTACCGTCTGGTTTCGGCCGAGGCGCATGCCATCGTTACCGAGCAATACGAGCACTTCAACGACATCATCCTGCCGGCCCTGGCCGAGGAAGGTATCCGCTTCCTGCGCCGCTCGTCGTGGAACGAAGCCCAGCGCGAGTGGATACGCAATTATTTCCTGCGTGAAATGGTGCCCGTACTGACGCCGATTGGGCTCGACCCGTCTCACCCCTTCCCCAAGGTGCTCAACAAGAGCCTCAATTTCGCCATCGAACTGGAGGGCAAGGACGCTTTCGGGCGCAGTTCCAACGCCGCCATCGTCCAGGCGCCGCGCGTCCTGCCGCGCGTCATCCAGTTGCCCGAAGAACTGGCCGGCTGCGCCTACGGCTTCGTTTTCCTGTCGTCTATCCTGCATGAATTCGTCGGCGAGTTGTTCACCGGCATGAGCGTCCTCGGCTGCTACCAGTTCCGCGCCACGCGCAACTCCGACCTGTTCGTCGACGAGGAAGAAGTCACCAACCTGCGCACCAAGCTGCAGGGCGAACTGCCACAGCGCCATTTCGGCAATGCCGTGCGTCTCGAAGTCGCCAACAACTGCTCGGAGGCAATGACCGAGTTTCTGCTCGCCCAGTTCAGCCTCAAGCCGGCCGATCTCTATCGCGTCAATGGCCCGGTCAATCTCGTCCGCCTGATGCAGGTGCCGGACTGGGTCGACCGCCCGGACATGAAGTTCCGGGCCTTCGTCCCCGGCCTGCCCAAGGCCGTCGGCAAGGGCGTCAATATTTTCGACACCATTCGCAAGACGGATGTGCTGCTGCACCATCCCTACCAGTCCTTCGCGCCGGTCATCGAGTTTCTCAGTCAAGCGGCGACTGATCCGGCCGTGGTCGCCATCAAGATGACCGTCTATCGCACCGGCACCGACTCGGTGCTCATGGAATCGCTGATCCGCGCCGCCCAGAACGGCAAGGAAGTCACCGTCGTCGTCGAACTGATGGCCCGTTTCGACGAAGAAGCCAACATCAGCTGGGCGACCAAACTCGAAGACGTCGGCGCCCATGTCGTTTATGGCGTCGTCGGCTACAAGACGCACGCCAAGGCCCTGCTCATCGTGCGCCGCGAAGAAGGCGGCCTCAAGCGTTACGCCCACCTCGGCACCGGCAACTACCACCCGCGCACCGCCCGCCTCTACTCCGACTTCGGCCTGATGACGGCCAACGAGGAAATCACCCACGACGTCAGCGAGGTCTTCAAGCAGTTGACCGGACTGGGCAAGGCACGCACGCTCAAACACCTGTGGCAGGCCCCGTTCACGCTGCAACCCAATGTCGTCGCCGGCATCCACGCCGAAACCGAAACGGCCAAAGCTGGCGGCAAGGGGCGGATTGTCGCCAAGATGAATTCGCTGCTCGAACCGGAAGTCATCGACGCCCTCTACGAAGCCTCGAAGGCCGGCGTCGAGGTCGATCTGATCATCCGCGGCGTTTGTGCGCTACGCCCCGGCGTACCGGGACTATCGGAGAATATCCGCGTCCGCTCGATCATCGGCCGTTTCCTCGAACACCACCGGATTTTCTACTTCCTGGCCGGCGGCAAGGAAACCGTCTATCTTTCCAGCGCCGACTGGATGGAACGCAATTTCTTCAAGCGCATCGAACTGGCCTTCCCCATACTCGACCCCAAGCTCAAAAAGCGCGTCATCACCGAGGGCCTCAAGTTCTACCTGGCCGACAATCAGCAAGGCTGGGACATGAACAGCCAGGGCAACTACCAGCGCCGCCGCTCGACCCGCGCCAAGCCGCACAATGCGCAGGGCGAGTTGATGGTGACGCTGGGGAATGGCTGATGGATGCGATGCCGGTGATGGCATGGCTTATTTGCGATGAGTTGCTTGGGTTGGGTCGGCTAATAGGCGCCCATTAGCCGAAAACACCCAACATCCCTGCAATTTCGACTTGCCTCATCGCACCACTAAAAAATCTCATCCCCCATCCCCGCCAGCGCCGCATCCCCGGCCCTGACAGTTTCCCCGTAGGCAGCAGCCTGCGGCAGCATCTGGTCGGCGTAGAAACGGGCTGTGGCGATCTTGGCCCGATAGAAGGCCTGGTCGCCCTCGACCCGGTCGACATAGCCGGCCGCGGCCAGCGCCGCCTTGCCCATGAACCAACCGCCACAGACGGTGACGGCAAGATGCAGATAGGGCACGGCAGCGGTCAAGACGCCGGAGAGGCCAGTTTTGGCGTTGGCGGCCAGCCATTCGGTAGCTTCCGTCCACGCTTTGAGGGCGACGCCGAGACGCTGGGCTATGGCCTGCAGTTCGGGCTTGCCCGAGGCGGCAAGTGCCTTGGCGGTGGCATGAACTTCGCCGAAAACGACCTTGGCCGTAGCGCCCTGATCGCGCATGAGCTTGCGGAAGAGCAGGTCGTTGGCCTGGATGCCGGTCGTGCCTTCGTAGATGGTCGTGATACGCGAATCGCGCCAGTGCTGTGCAGCGCCGGTTTCCTCGATGAAGCCCATACCGCCGTAGATCTGGATACCGAGCGAGGTGACTTCGATGCCCATTTCGGTACCGCCGCCCTTGACGATGGGGATCATGAATTCGGCCAGATAGAGGTTGCGCTTCTTCTCTTCCGGATCGCTCAGCGCATGCGCCCGGTCGAGCAGGCCGGAGGTGAAGTAGGTGAGTGCCCGGCAGGCCTCGACGCGGCATTTCATGAGCATCAGCATGCGGCGGATATCGGGGTGATGATCGAGCGTAACGAGCGCTTCGCCGGTCACCGCATCGCGCCCCTGCTTGCGCTCGCGGGCATAGCCCAGCGCCTGCTGATAGGCCCGTTCGCCCAGCGCAATGCCCTGCAGGCCGACGCCGAGGCGGGCTTCGTTCATCATGATGAACATGTATTCCAGCCCGCGATTGGCTTCGCCGAGCAGGTAGCCGACCGCACCGCCCTGGTCACCATAGGCCATGACGCAGGTCGGGCTGGCGTGAATGCCGAGCTTGTGTTCGATGGAAACGCAATGGGCATCGTTGCGGTCGCCAAGCGAGCCATCGGCATTGACCAGGAATTTCGGCACGAGGAACATCGAGATGCCCTTCACCCCGGCCGGTGCGTCAGGCAGCCGGGCGAGCACGAGGTGGACGATGTTGTCCGTCATGTCGTGGTCGCCGTAGGTGATGAAAATCTTCTGGCCGAAGACGCGATAGCTGCCGTCGGCCTGCGGTTCGGCGCGCGAACGAATGAGCGCGAGGTCTGAACCGGCCTGCGGCTCGGTCAGGTTCATCGTCCCTGTCCATTGCCCGGTGATCATCTTTTCCAGATAGATCGCCTTCAGTTCGTCGCTGGCACAGGTCAGCAGCGCTTCGACCGCACCGGTCGTCAGCAAGGGGCCGAGCGAGAACGATAGATTGGCCGAGCAGACCATTTCCTTGACCGCGATGCCCAGGGTATCGGGCAGGCCCTGTCCGCCAAAATCGGCCGGTGACGAAATGCCGTTCCAGCCGGCTTCACAGAAGGCCTTGTAGGCTTCCTTCCAGCCGGTCGGTGTGGTCACGCCGCTCGCTGTCAACTTGCAGCCCTGCTGGTCGCCGATGCGATTGAGCGGGGCGAGGACTTCACCGGCAAACTTGGCGGCTTCGTCGAGAACGGCATCGGCCAGATCAGGCGTGGCATCCTCAAATCCGGCGATCTGACTCAGCTCCTTGAAACCAGCCAGTTCATCCATGACGAAACGCATGTCTTTTACGGGCGCTCTGTAGTCGCTCATTTTTCTGTCTCCTCGTTATATTTTCAGAATGGATTGCTGCACAACGCCGTCTTCGCAGCGTGATATTCCTGCTTCAATCGGGCAATCAGCTGGGCGGTCGGCAGCACATCATCAATGGTGCCGACACCCTGCCCGGCACCCCAGATATCCTTCCAGGCCTTGGCGTCACGGGCGCCGCCAAAGCTCATGGCGGTCTTGTCCTTTTCCGGCAGATTGGCCGGATCGAGGCCGGCGGCGATGATGCTTTTACTGAGGTAGTTGCCATGTACGCCCGTGAAATACGGCGTGTAAACCACGTCCTTGGCCGCCGAATCGACGATGGCCTGCTTGTAGGCTTCGACGGCATGGGCTTCGTGCGTCGCGATGAAGCGCGTGCCGATGTAGGCGAAATCCGCCCCCATGGCCTGCGCGGCGAGAATGGAAGAGCCGTTGGTAATCGAACCGGAGAGCGCAATCGGACCGTCGTAGAACTTGCGGATTTCACCGACCAGCGCGAAGGGGCTGAGCGTCCCGGCATGGCCACCGGCTCCGGCGCAAACCAGGATCAGGCCATCAACGCCGGCTTCGAGGGCCTTTTCGGCATGGCGTACGCTGATTACATCGTGGAAAACCTTGCCACCGTAGGCATGTACAGGCGGCACGATGGCTGTCGGCGCCGACAGGCTGGTGATGATCAGCGGCACCTCGTGCTGCACGCAGAGCGCCATGTCGTGTTCGAGGCGTTCGTTCGAGGGATGGATGATCTGATTGACAGCAAACGGCGCGGCCTTGGGGTCGGCCGCCAGTTCGGTTTTGATGCGGGTCAGCCAGGCGTCGAGCAGTTCCTTGGGGCGGGCGTTGAGGGCCGGAAAGGAGCCGATCAGGCCCCCCTTGCACTGGGCGATGACGAGGTCAGGATTGGAGACGATGAACATCGGCGCACAGATGGCCGGTAGCGCCAGGTTCCTGCTCAGTGATTCTGGAATCGGCATCAAGCCCCCTCTTTCAGGGCGCGACGCAGGATCTTGCCGACATTGGTGCGCGGCAGGTCGTCACGGAATTCAACTTGTTTGGGGATCTTGTAGCCGGTGAGCAAGCCACGGCAATGATCGATGAGCATGCGCTCGGTGACGGCAGGGTCCTTGCGGACAACGAATATCTTCACCGCTTCACCCGAGTTCTCGTCGGCCACGCCAATGGCGGCCACATCGAGCACGCCGGGGTGCATGGCGACAACTTCCTCGACTTCGTTCGGATAAACGTTGAAGCCGGAAACCAGGATCATGTCCTTTTTGCGGTCGACCAGGAAAACAAAACCCTTCTTGTCGACATAACCCATGTCGCCGGTACGCAGGAAGCGGTCCGGATAAAAGGCGAGATCCGTTTCATCCTGGCGCTGCCAATAACCTTTCATGACCTGGGGGCCACGAATGCAGATTTCGCCGATTTGCCCTTGCGGCACCTCACTCCCATAGTCATCGCGAATCGAGACCTCGGTGGACGAAATCGGCAGGCCGATGGAGCCGTTGAAGTCGCCCATATCGAGCGGATTGATCGTTGCTGCCGGTGAGGTTTCGGTGAGGCCGTAGGCTTGCAGCAGCGGCGTCCCGGTCACCTGCTTCCACTTTTCGGCAACCGGACCCTGGACGGCCATGCCGCCACCGAGCGTGACGCGCATGGTCGAGAAGTCGAGGCCGGCAAAGTTGGGGTTGTTGAGCAGGGCGTTGAACAAGGTATTGACCCCCGTCACCACCGTCACCGGATACTTGCCCCATTCCTTGACGAAACCCGGAATGTCCCGCGGATTGGCGATCAGGAGATTGCGCGCGCCTATCATCAGGAAGGTCAGGCAGTTCGCCGTCAGGGCGAAGATATGATAAAGCGGCAGCGCCGTGATGATGAACTCTTCGCCCTCGCGCACCACTGGCTTGATCCAGTTGTAAGCCTGCGTGACGTTGGAAGCGATGTTGGCATGCGTCAGCATGGCCCCCTTGGAAACCCCCGTCGTACCGCCCGTGTATTGCAGGAAGGCGATGTCTTCCTGATTGAGCGGCACCGCTTGCCAGCCGTGGCTGCGCCCGGTCGCCAGTGCGCTGTTGAAGCCTATCGAACCGGGCAGTTTCCAGGCCGGCACCAGCTTCTTGACGTGGCGAACGACAAAATTGACGATGACGCCCTTGAGGCCGAGCATCTCCCCCATCGGCGTCACGATGACGTGCCTGATCGCCGTATTGGCGATCACCTGCTCCAGGGTATGGGCAAAATTTTCGACGATGACGATGGCAACCGCACCGGAATCCTTGAGCTGATGTTCGAGTTCTCGCGGCGTGTACAGCGGATTGCAATTGACCACGACACAACCGGCACGCAGCGTGCCGAACAGCGCCACCGGATATTGCAGCAGGTTGGGCATCATGAGTGCGACACGGTCGCCCTTCTTCAGCCCCTTGGCCTGCAGCCAGCCGGCGAAGGCCTTGCTCTCCTCGTCGAGCTGGCCGTAGGTCATCGTCTTGTCCATGCTGATGTAGGCGACCTTGTCGGCAAAAGTCGTGCAGGCCGTTTCAAACAGTGCGACCAGCGACGGGATGTGGTCGATGTCGATGTTGGCCGGCACGCCATTCGGATAGCTTTGTAGCCAGATTTTTTCCATTTTTGTCTCCTCCTTTATTGGCCAGCTTAATTGCCGAGCAGCGCCTTCTTGAGTGAGGCGTCCACTGGTTTGTCACCGAGCCAGACCTTGAGCAGTGCCTTGGCGAACCCAGCCCCGGCCACCTTGCCGCGCGCTTCGCCATTCAGGCTGACGGCAACGCCATCGGCAAAAAAGTCTATGGCAATGGTATCCCCTTCACGGGCTTTGCCGATACCCCGCATGATGCCGCCCAACTGCTCGGCCTGAGTCTTCAGCTCAGCCAGTTCAGCCGGGCTGTGGTTGCTCTTCAGGCCGTCATCGAGCGCCGAATTGAGCGTCTCGGCATCGAGATCGCGCAGCATCCGCATGAGCATGCGGCGCGGCTGCGGACTGTCGTAAATGGCGTTCGGCGCCCCTGTCTTCTGGCCGACATAGAGCGCGCCGACGTAGACCTTGATGAACAGCTTGCTGCGCAGGCCGGCCCCATTGAGGACCAGCTCACTGTTGCCGATACGGATGCTGTCATCCACCCTGACGCCAGCCACCTCGGCGGCATGCAGTCCCGGAACCGCTACCAGGGCAGCAATCAGCGCAGCCCGCCTGACGCTTGTCGATGTAATCATTGCTTGTCTCCTCCACCGCTCTTTTGTCGGTAGTAATGTTTGTCGGCGATATAGACCGTGCGCTCGACCACGGTATGCACGGTGCCATGCCTGTCCTTCAATTCGACCAGATAAGTCCGTTCTAGCTCCGGAGATTTGACCAAAGCGGTCCGGATATCCAACAATTCCTCGTCACTCAGCACGAAATCCGCGTACAGCGTCGAAAACCCCGGCTTGCGATAGCGAATGCTCGCCGCCTTGTCCCAGACGATATAGCCGTCACCGAGCGCCGCCATCAACATCATTGGATGCGCCCCGTCGGTGATCGCAAAGAGCGAACCGCCATACAGCGAGCCGACGATATTCTTCGTCTTCCAGTTGAGCGGCAGGCGCACCCTGATGTGGCGCAGATCATTCGCGACATGGGTCACCCGTCCGCCGGTGCCGCGAAAGGCGGGATGAAAGTTGAAACCCAGGCGCACCATGCGCGCCCGCCAGGCGGGTGATAGTTTGGCCAGCCAGGCGGGTTTCATGAGCTATCTCCGGCTTCTACGGTCAAATCCGCTCGATGATGCCGGCCGCACCCATGCCGGTCCCGATGCACATGGTCACCATGCCGTATTTTCCGCCCGTACGCTGCAGGCCATGCACGACGGTGGCGATGCGGATGGCCCCGGTCGCACCGAGCGGGTGGCCAAGCGCGATGGCGCCGCCGAGCGGGTTGACCTTGGCCGGGTCGATGCCGAGTTCCTGCATGACGGCAATCGACTGGGCGGCGAAGGCTTCGTTGAGTTCGATCCAGTCCAGCTCATCCTGCGTGATACCGACTTGGGCCAGCACCTTGGGAATTGCCGCGACCGGCCCGATACCCATGATTTCCGGCGCGACGCCCCCGACGGCGTAGCCGGCAAAGCGGGCGAGCGGCGTCAGATTGTGCTGGCGCAGGATTTTTTCCGACACCAGCATGACCGCACCGGCGCCGTCGGACATCTGCGAGGAATTGCCGGCCGTCACCGAACCACGGGCGTGAAAGACCGGCTTCAGTTTCGCCAGCTTGTCGAGGGCAGAATCCGGGCGCGGACCTTCATCGGTATCGACCACCCGCTCGCGAATCCGAATCTCGCCGGAGGCCAGGTCGGGCAGGCTCTCGCGCACCGTGTAGGGCGAAATCTCGGCCTTGAAGTGACCGGCGGCAATGGCCGCACAGGCTCGGCGATGCGACTCGACGGCAAAGGCATCCTGCGCCTCGCGACTGACCTTCCACTGGCTCGCCACCTTCTCGGCGGTCAGGCCCATGCCGTAGGCAATGCCGAGATTTTCCTCTTTCGCGAAAATGGCCGGGTTCATCGACATCTTGTTGCCCATCATCTGCGGCATCACCGACATCGACTCGGTGCCGGCTGCGATCATCACATCGGCCAGGCCAAGGCGGATCTGGTTGGCGGCATCGGCCACGGCCTGCACCCCGGAGGAACAGAAGCGGTTGATCGTGATGCCCGGCACGGTAATCGGCAAGCCGGCGAGCAGCAGGCCGATGCGGGCCACATTCATGCCCTGCTCGCCTTCCGGCATGGCGCAGCCGACGATGACGTCACCGATCAGCGCCGGATCAATCCCCGGCACCTGGGCGACGACCGATTTGATCGCATAGGCCAGCATGTCATCCGGCCGCACGTTTTTGAACATGCCGTTCTTTTTGGCGACCGGCAGACGGGTCGCGGCGACGATGTAGGCGTCTTGTATTTGTTTGGTCATTTTTCTTTGTCTCCTGGCCCGATTAATTGCGAAGCGGCTTGCCGGTATCCAGCGTGTGCTTGATCCGGGCCTGGGTTTCGGGGGTTTTCAGCAGTTCGACGAAGAGCCGGCGTTCGACCGTGATCAGCCATTCCTCATCAACCAGGCTGCCGGTCTCGACCTCGCCACCGCACAGCGCAATAGCCGCCGATTTGGCCACCTTGTAGTCGTGGGCGGAAATCATGCCGCCTTCCTTCATGTTCACCAGCATCATCTCGAAGGTCGCGATGCCGTTCTTGCCGGCGACCGGGATGGCGCGCGGCATGGGTGGTGGCGCATAGCCGGCCTCGGCCATGGCGCGGGCTTCGCGAATTGCCACAAAGAGCAGTTCGTTGGCGTTGAAGAGGATGGTGTCGGTCGGTCGGGCAAAACCATAGTCGACCGCCTCGACCGCACTCTTGGCCACCTTGGCCATGGCGATGGTCATGAAGGCCGGTTGCAGGAAGTTGAAAACCTCGCCCGGTGTCGCCGATTGCGCCGCCCATTCGGCCGCTCGCACAGCGAATTCCTTGCAGCCGCCGCCGGCCGGGATCAGACCGACACCGGCTTCGACCAGACCGACATAGCTTTCCAGCGCCATGACCCGCTTGTCGGCATGCATGACGAACTCGCAGCCACCGCCCAGCGCCATGCCCTGCACCGCCGCGACGACCGGGACCTGCGCGTACTTGAGTGTCTGCGAGGCGCGCTGGAATTTCTCGACCGTCTGTTCGAGCAGATCGAACTGGCCGGCCGCGATGGCGTCCGTCACCTGCTGCAGGTTGGCGCCAACGGCGAACGGCGCTTCGTGCCAGATGACCACACCATCGAGCGTCTCTTCGGCCTCACGCACGGCGGCAATCACGCCATCGAGCACCTCGTTGCCGATGGTATGCATCTTCGATTTCACCGAAATGATGCCGATTCTGTCGTCGACCGCCGGCAGTTTCCAGAGACGCACGCCGTCGTTCTCATACAGCGTCTGACCCGACTTATCAGGGGTCGCGCCAGTTTCGCCCAGCACACGCTCGGGGAACAACTGGCGTTGATAAACCGGCAGCGTCGAGCGAGCGACATAGGCGTTCTTGCTGGCCGAATACGACCCCTGCGCCGTATGCACACCCGTCCTGCCGGCTTCCAGAACCCAGGCCGGCAGCGGCGTCGAACTCATCGTCTTGCCGTTGGCAATATCGACGGCAATGGCTTTCGCGATCTCGCTCCAGCCGGCAGCCTGCCAGGTTTCAAACGGCCCCTGCGCCCAGCCAAAACCCCAGCGCATGGCCAGATCGAGGTCGCGCGCGTTATCGGCGACATTCTCGAGTTGCACGGCGGCATAGTGGAAGATATCGCGGAAGATGGCCCACAGAAATTCAGCCTGCGGATGCGCCGAGCCGCGCAAGGCGGCAAACTTTTCGGCCGGGTTCTTCATTTTCAGGATGGCAGCGACTTCATCCGCCACTTCGCCAGCCGAAGTGCGGTAATCCTGCGCCTTCAGGTCAAGAACCTGGATTTCCTTGCCTTGCTTGCGGAAGATGCCGCAGCGGGTCTTCTGGCCAAGCGCCCCTTGGGCGATCAGCGCCTGCAACCAGGCCGGGTTGGTGAAGTACGGGTGCCACGGATCGTTGGGCAGCGTGTCCTGCATGGTCTTGACGACATGGGCCAGGGTATCGAGACCAACGACGTCGGCGGTGCGATAAGTGGCACTCTTCGGACGGCCAATCTGAGGGCCGGTCAATGCATCGACTTCATCGAAGCCGAGGCCGAAAGCCTGGGTGTGATGCATGACGGCCAGGATGGACATGACACCTATCCGGTTGGCGACAAAATTGGGCGTATCGAGGGCGCGGATGACGCCCTTGCCGAGCCGCGAAGTCAGCCAGGTTTCCAGCGCATCAAGGGTGCTGCCATCGGTACTCTGCGCCCCGATGATCTCGACCAGATGCATGTAGCGCGGCGGGTTGAAAAAGTGGATGCCGCAGAAACGCGGCCGGACCGCTTCGGGCAAGCCCTGGGCCAGCGCATTCATCGAGAGGCCGGAAGTGTTGGAAGCGATGATGGCATTCGGCGCAAGGTGCGGCGCAATCTTGGCGTAGAGGTCGTTCTTCCAGTCCATGCGCTCGGCGATGGCCTCGATGACCAGATCGCAGCCGGCGAGCAGCGGCAGGTGCTCGTCGTAATTGGCCGCATCGATGAACTGCAGCTTGCCCTTGCTGGCCAGCGGCGCCGGATCGAGTTTCTTGAGACCGTCCAAGGCCTTTTTGACCACGCCGTTCTTGTCGCCCTCTTTTGCTGCCAGATCGAACAGCACGACCGGCACGTTGGCGTTGGCCAGGTGTGCGGCAATCTGCGCCCCCATCACGCCAGCGCCGAGAACCGCGGCTTTCCTCACAATCAACTTGTTCAATTGCATCTCCTTTTAAGTCTCTTATTTTTGCGTTTCGTTGAAATAAAACGAACGTTTGAATTATAGGTGAGCAGCAGCTATGGTCAAGCTGTTTTTTGCTGAAATTCAAAAAAATCCCCGGTCTGGCCGGGGATTTGATTACGCGGACAAAGTCCGGATCAGAAGTTGTAGTTCAACTGCAGACCAAGACTGTCGGCGGTGGTCTTGAAATCGCCGCGAATGACTTGACGCGTATTTCCTGCAGGAAAATCAACCGCACGGGCGGTATCGGCGCTGGCAAAAAAGATGTGGGTATAACCCACGTCAATCGAGATTGCCTTGGAGTATTGATAGCGTGCACCGAGCGAAAGCCAGGTCCGGTCCGAGTCGGGCAGCGTCATGGTACGGTCGGCAGCCGACTTGACCGGAGACTTGTCGAAAGCAACGCCAAACTTCAGTTTCCATGCATCGTTCAGCTGATAAATGCCGCCCAGACCAACGCGCCAAGTGTCCTGGAAGTTATAGCTCAAGGCACTTTGATTGGCACCGGTGGCACTGTTTTTAATCTGAATGGTATTGATGACGCTCCACTCGGTCCAGGTGAAATCAGCCAGCATCTCCAGCTTGCTACCAATTTTCTGGGAAAGTGCCAGTGAGGCGGAGGCCGGTGTTATCAGCTGGGCGGTGATCTCCTGGTTAACCAGTACGCCTGGAACCTGGGTACCGAATGTCTGATTGCCTTCCAGATCAAATTCCAGCTCGGAACGATAGGTCACGCCGATGCGGGTGCTCGGCGTTACCTGAAACATGGCACCCAGGTTGTAACCGACAGCCCAGGCATCACCTTTGACGTCGAGGAAATTGTTGGCTGGGAAGCCAAGACCAGTCGATGCCGGAACGCCTTGTTTAAAGTGGGTCGTGTTGTGAGCAAAGTTGAGACCGCCGCCAATCGAGAGCATCTCATTCACTTTGTAGGCGACCGAGGGATTGATGTTGATTTGCTCGATGTCGGCGTAATAGCCGGCGTTACGCCCGACGAAACTGAAGTCGTATTCCGTGACATTGCCGAAGGTAGGCGAAACGCCCAGACCAACCGAAAGGGTGTCATTGACAGAATAGGCCCAATAGCCAAACGGGATTAGAGCCGTGCCCCCGGCATCACCGCCATCTGTCGTCCCCAGAGGGAAAGCAGCAGAACTCACAGTTGATGAACCGTTATTCGTAAATTCGATCGAGCGATGCAAAATCGTTCCGCCCATCGCAATATTGTGGCCCTTCGGCAAATACGTCATACCGGCCGGGTTCCACATGACGGTACCGGCATCTTCGGCAGCCGCTGCCGCACCGGCAAAAGCAGTTCCGTTCCCGGAACCGGTCTGATTCTGCAGTTGAAAGCCCGCAGCGGCCGCGCTGCCGGAAAAGGCAATGGCGATGAGCGCCGGAATCAGGCGCAGATTGGTTTTGTTCATAGTTTCGTCTCCTGTTTTGTTATGTTGGGAGAAATACTCCCTGTACTGCTGCTACGATTAAATCCCAAACAGGCGTCTGAAACATCGTTTGAAATGCAGAAATTCAAACGCCCGTTGGAAATAAACAACACTGTTATTCAGTGCTTTGCCGAAGGTGCATCGGGCCGCCGGTGAAGGGCGCAAAACCGGTGCCAAATATTACGCCAGCATCGGCCAGCTCAAGATCGGCCACGACACCATCGGCGACCAGTTGCTCGACCCGGTCAATCAGCGGCGTGACCAGCCGATCGGCCAGCCCAGCCGGCACGATCCCGGCTGCACCCTTGCCAGCACGTCCGGATGACCAGTCGTAGAAACCCTGCCCGCTCTTCTTGCCCAGCCGACCTTTCTCGACACGCTCGATCAGGCAACGCGGCGCCTCCGCCCCACCGGCCAGTTGCTGGCCGGCGGCCATGGCGATGTCGAGGCCGACCGTATCAACCAGTTCAATCGGTCCCATCGGCATGCCGAAGGCGAGCATGGCTTCGTCCACCGTTTCCGGCGAAACGCCTGCGTCGACCGCCCGCATTGCGGCCAGCATGTAGGGAGCAAGCACGGCATTGACGAGAAAGCCCGGCGCACTTTTCACCGGCAGGGGCAACTTGTCGATCTGCCGGACAAAGGCGCAGGCGGCCTGGACCATAGCCGGATCGGCGCCGTCCGCCGCCACCACCTCGACCAGCGGCATCATCGCCACCGGGTTGAAGAAGTGGATGCCGACCAGGCGTTCCGGCCGGCTCAGCGCCGTACGCAAGTCTTCCAGCTTGAGGCTGGAGGTGTTGGTGGCGAGCACGGCAGCTGGTTTCATTTTGGGTTCGAGCAAACGGAACAGCGCGTGCTTGGCTTCAACATTTTCGAAGATGGCCTCGATCACCACATCGGCATGCACCACGCCGTCGCCATTCGGATCGGGAATCAGCCGGTCGAAGGCAGCGCGGATTTTGAGCGGCTCGCGCAAGCGCCTGGCGAACAGGGCATGCGCCCGTTTGAGCGCCGGGGCAATACGTTCCAGTGTCTGGTCCTGCAGCGTCACGGTCATGCCACGGAGCGCACACCAGGCAGCGATGTCGCCGCCCATGACGCCGGCGCCGATGACATGGACGCGGCTGGCGCTGAAATCCGAGCCTTTGCCAAATCCCTTGAGTCGCTCCTGCAAATGATAGACGCGCAACAGATTACGCGCCGTCGGCGAACTGATGATGCGGTCGACAATCTCCGGTGCGGCCAGCGCATTGCCGTTGTGCTGCGCCCACAAGTTTATGATGGCGTACGGCGCCGGGTAATGTTCCGGCCGCGCCTTTTTGGCCACCTGCTTGCGAGCACCATTGGCGACTACGGATTTAAGCGGGCCATTGAGCAGGCGTTGCAGCAGCGGCAAAGGCCGGCGCGGCTGATTGGAAAGCAGCAACTGGCGGGCCGCCATTTCCATGACGCGAGGCGGTACGCACTCGTCGGCCAGCCCCATTTTCCTGGCGCGTTTGGCGTCCAGCGTCTTGCCCGTCAGCATCAGGTCGAGCGCCGCAGCCGGGCCGATCCGTTTGGGTAAGCGCAACATGCCGCCCCAGCCGGGAAAGATGCCGAGCATGACTTCCGGCAGGCCCATCTTTGTCCCTGACTCATCGACCGCCAGCAAATAGCGGCAGGCCAGGGCCAGTTCCAGACCGCCCCCGAGACAATGGCCGCGGACCAGCGCCAAGGTCGGATAAGGCACGGCCGCCAGGCGATTGAACAGCTCCCAGCCACGCGCCACAAGCGCCCTGCCCTTTTCGACGGTATCGAGTTGCGAAAACTCCTCGATATCGGCCCCGGCGATGAAACCGGCCTCCTTGCCCGAGCGGATGATCAGCCCCTTGGGCGGCTGCTTGTCAAATTGGTCGAGAATTTGGCCGAATTCAGCCATCACCTCGGCCGAGAGCGAGTTGGCCGATTCGCCGGCCTTGTCGAAAACAGCCAAGACAATGCCGGACTCTTCTGTGATTAGTTGCCAGTGTTTCATGAACAGCGCTCCACCAGCATTGCCCCGCCCAAACCGCCGCCGATACAAATCGTGGCGATCCCACGTTTGGCCTTGTTGCGCTGCAATACCTGCAACAGGTGCAGCACGATGCGCGCCCCGGAGGCGCCGACCGGATGGCCGATGGCTATCGCGCCGCCGTCGACATTGAGTTTCTCCTCATCGAGGCGCCCCAGGGCGGCCGGCAGGTCGAGTTGTTCTCGGCAGTAGGCATCATCCTGCCAGGCTGCCTGACAGCCCATCACCTGCGCCGCGAAGGCTTCGTTGATCTCCCAGTAATCGATGTTGTCGAGCCCCAGACCGTGCCGCTGCAGGAGGGGCGTCGCCGCATGCACCGGGCCGAGGCCCATTTGCGCCGGGTCGAGACCGGCCCATGCGCTATCGATGATCTTGCCGATGGGCTTGAGGCCCCATTTCTCGACCGCCGCTGCCGAAGCGAGAATGACCCAGGCGGCGCCGTCGGTGATCTGCGAACTGTTGGCGGCAGTGATATTGCCGTATTTCTTGTCGAAGAAAGGTTTGAGCTTGGCCATGCCGGCCATGCTGGCATCGGCCCGGACGCCGTCGTCATCGGCGTAGATTTTGCCTTGGGCATCGACGAGCGGGACGATCTCGCCAAAATAGCCGGCGGCCCGCGCCGACATCGCCTTGAGATGGCTTTTGACGGCGAATTCGTCCATCTGCTGCCGGTTGATGCCAAATTTCCAGGCCAGGTTTTCCGCTGTCTGGCCCATCAACAGGCCAACGACCGGATCGGTCAGGCCCTTCATGAGGCCGATCACCGGCTTGAGGAGTTCGGCGACAGGCAGTTTCGCAAAGTGGCCGACTTTCTCGCCAACCGTGCGCAGACTCATCATGCCGGCGAACCAGCGCACCATCGGTTCCGAATAGAGCAACGGCGCCCGCGACAGCGCATCGACGCCGCCGGCCAGGACCAGTTCGGAACGCCCGCACTGGATATTGGCAATGGCTGAGTCGATGGCCTGCATGCCTGAAGCGCAGTTGCGCATCACCGTCCAGCCCGGCACCTTTTTGCCACAGCCAAGACGCAGAGCGACCATGCGTCCGATGTTGGTTTCATCGGGCGACGGTGCGGCGCAGCCGAGGATGACTTCATCCAGATCGCTCGGCGCGAAAGGCTGGCGCAAGAGGAGGGCCCTGCCCGCCTGGGTAGCGAGGTCCGAGGCGGCAAAAACGCCCGGCCCTTTCTGCGCCTTCAAAAACGGCGAGCGGGCGCCGTCCACGACATAGATCGCGTGGCCCATGGTCAAGCTGCCATCCGGCACTCAGCCGGCTTGTTGGCCGTCGCCACGCCAAAGTCGAAGGGAAAATCATCGACCTGGACAACGATGTCGCGCAGGTGGTTGCGGCGCTTCATGATCTCGAACTCGGCGGCGGTGATAACCCCGGCCTCGAAAGCCACGATGGCGATGTCGCGCACATTGGCCAGCGGGTTGTTGTCAAATTGACCGTCTTTTTCAGCGGCACGAATCTTCGCCTCGATTGGCTCGGCAAGCAGTGTCGCCTGCAGGGCCAGTTCGATGGCGCCGACCGGATCGCTCTCGAGCAGCGGCACATAGCATTCGGCAGTCAGGCGGTCGCGGGTGGCTGAGGGCGATATCAGCGCCTTGGCGACCTCATGCCCGACCTCGTCCGAGGGCACGACATAGGGGTGGCCCCAGGGGAAAATCGAGCGATGCAGGAAGGCGGCGATGAAGCGCACCGGGAAGTTGGCAATGACGCCATCGAAGGCCTGCTGCGCCTTGTACATGGCATCCCAGATCGCCCAGTGGGCGAGCGGGGCATCCGCTGCCTTGCGGCCCTCTTCCTCATAACGTTTGAGGGTGCAGGAGATCAGGTACATCTGGGCAAGGATGTCGCCGAGTCGCGCCGACAGCTTTTCCCGACGCTTGACGCTGCCGCCGAGCACGAGCAGCGAGATGTCGGCCATGAAGGCAAAGGCTGCCGAGAAGCGCGTCAACTGCTGGTAGTAGCGGCGCATTTCCGGTGCGGTATCGACATTGACCGTCGCGAAGTGCGAGCCGGTCATGCCCAGCCACAGGGCGCGCAGACCATTTTTGATGGTGAAGCCGATATGGCCGAACAAGGCCTTGTCGAAATCGACCAGGCCCTGCTTGTGGTCCGGGTTCTGCGCTGCCTGCATTTCCGGCAGCAGATAGGGGTGGCAGCGAATGGCGCCCTGCCCGAAGATGATCAGCGAACGCGTCAGGATATTGGCGCCTTCGACCGTGATGCCGATCGGCACCTGTTGGTAAGCGCGGCCCATGAAATTCGAGGGGCCAAGGCAGATGCCCTTGCCGCCGATGACGTCCATGCCGTCATTGACCACCTGCCTGGCGCGTTCGGTGACGTGGTATTTGGCGATGGCCGAGACGACCGAGGGCTTCTCGCCAAGATCGACAGCACCGGCCGTCATCTTGCGCACGGCGTCCATCATGTAGGTGTAGGCGCCGATCCGGGTCAGCGCCTCTTCAACACCTTCGAAGCGGCCGACCGCCATCTTGAACTGGCTGCGCACGCGGGCGTATCCGCCAACAGCACGCGCTGTCATCTGGGCCATGCCGGTGTTCGACGACGGCAGCGAAATCGACCGTCCGGCCGCCAGGCACTCCATCAACATGCGCCAGCCCTGGCCGGCCTTTTCCGGGCCGCCGATGATGAAATCGAGCGGCATGAAGACATCCGTTCCCCGTGTCGGGCCGTTCATGAACATCGCGTTGAGCGGAAAATGCCGGCGCCCGGTATCGACGCCCGGATGATCGTAAGGAACCAGCGCGCAGGTAATACCGACATGCTTCTGGTCGCCGAGCAGGCCGTCCGGGTCATACAGATGGAAAGCCAGCCCGAACACCGTGCACACCGGGGCCAGCGTGATGTAACGCTTGTCCCACGAAACCCGCATGCCGAGAACTTCCCTACCCTGCCACAGGCCCTTGCAGACAACGCCACTATCGGGAATCGAGGCCGCATCGGAACCCGCCCACGGGCTGGTCAGGGCGAAAGCCGGCACCTCGATGCCCCTGGCCAGACGCGGCAGATAGTGATTCTTCTGTGCCTCGGTACCGTAATGCAGCAGGAGTTCGGCCGGGCCGAGCGAATTGGGCACCATGACCGACACGGACAGCGCGGAAGAACGCGTCGACAGCTTGGTCACCACCTGCGAATGGGCGTAGGCGGAAAATTCAAGGCCGCCGTACTGCTTCGGGATGATCATGCCAAGGAAGCCCTTGTCCTTGATATAACGCCAGGCCTCGGCCGGCAGGTCATAGAGTTCATGCGTCACCTGCCAGTCATTGACCAGGCGGCAGGCCTCCTCGCATTCGTTATCAAGGAAGGATTGCTCTTCCGGCGTCAAGGTCGGCTGCGGATAGGCGTGCAGCTTTTGCCAATCTGGCTGCCCGCGGAACAGTTCGCCCTCCCACCAGACGGTACCGGCTTCCAGCGCATCGCGCTCGGTGTCGGACATCTGGGGTAGCACCTTGCGATAGGTGGTGAAAATAGGCCGGGTAATCACGCTGCGCCGCAGCGGCGGAATCACGACCAGCCCAAGCAGGGCGACCAGAAAGGCCAGGCCGAGCAGAGGGATGAGATTGCTGAACATGCTGTTGTCTCCTTTTATGTCTTTTTTGGTTTTGATCGTTTTTAGCTGTCGACCCCAGCAAACCTTAAAACTGCGGCAGCGGCGCCCGCAAACCGCCGATCAGGAAGGACATCAAACGTGGCACGAGACGATCCAGACGGTCCGTCGAATCCTCGTCCTCGATCTGCCAGTCGGTGACCAGACGCAGCGCATCGGTGCCGGCGATGGCGTAGGACGTGGCGCCGAGCATGAAATGAAAGCGCCAGACAATCTCGGCCTTGGGCACCTCGGGCAGGGCCTTGAACAGGGCTTCCTTGTAGCGGTCCATGACGGCCTGGTATTCATGGGCGAGAAAGGCACGGATGAACTCGGAGGGCTCGGTCAGCGTCCGGCCGAGCAGGCGCAGGAAGGTCATGCCACCCCGATTTTCGTCACCGGCCATGCGCAGCAGCGTGCCAAAAAAGGCATCGACAATCGCCGATGGCTTGAGCGCCTGGCCAGCGGCCTCGGCCTCCAGCGCATCGAGCGCCCGCATGCGCTCCTCGTTGAGCCAGTCCAGCCGACGCCGGAAAACCTCCTGCATCAACGACTCCTTGGAGCCGAAGTGATAATTCACCGCCGCCAGATTGACCCCCGCCTCGCCGGTAATCTGGCGCATCGACGTGCCTTCGTAGCCATGCGCCATGAACAGGCGTTCACCGGCATCGAGTATGCGTTCGCGTGTATCGACTGTACGGACTTCCATGATGGCCTCTTTTATGATTCATACGTTCGTTTTAATCATAGGGAAGTCAATTGCCTAACGCAAGTCTTTTTTCATCGTGGTCTGTGTTCGAATGAAATGTCCTATGATTTCGATAGCGCTCACAGCCAGCGTTTTTTTCACCCAGCCGGAGTCTCCACTATGCGAAAAACAGTTCTCGCCCTCTCGCTTCTACTTACCAGCCCATTGGCGCTTGCCGACAGTTTCAAGCTCGACAGCCCCGATATCAAGCCAAATGGCATCATCAAAAGCGAACAGGTTTTCAATGGCTTCGGTTGCACAGGCAACAACGTCTCCCCCGCCCTGTCGTGGAAAAACCCACCGAAAGACACCAAGAGCTTTGCACTGCTGGTACATGACCCAGATGCGCCGACCGGTGGTAGCGGCTGGTGGCATTGGGTAGTCATCAATATTCCGGCGACGGCCAGCGCCCTGCCGGGTGGCGCGGGGAAGGCTGATGGTTCAGCCGCCCTGCCCGGCTCGACCCAAATCTCCACCGATTTCGGCGCACCGGGCTGGGGCGGCCCCTGCCCGCCGGTGGGCGACAAAGCGCATCGCTACAACTTCACGCTGCACGCGCTGAAGGTCGACAAACTGGAGCTTCCCGCCGGAGCGACCGCAGCACTAGCCGGTTACATGGTCAATGCCAACAGTATCGGCAAGGCGACCTTGACCGGTTTGTACGGACGGAAAAAACCGTAATCGCGCGGCATCTGACTTAGTCACCCCGCCCGGAATCCCCTCATCCGTTGCGCTGGCGAATGAATGCCATCGCCTCGGCTGCGGGAACCGGGCGACTGAACAGATACCCCTGGATCAGATCGCAGCCGCGACTGCGCAGGTAGTCAAGCTGGGCCGTGGTTTCGACGCCTTCGGCGACGACTTTGAGGCCGAGGTTGTGGGCCAGGCCGATGGTTGCATCGCAGATTACCGAACCGTCGGTGTCTTCGCCTATTTCCTCGACAAAGGTCCGATCCAGCTTGAGGTGCTTGAGGGGGAACATCCGCAGGTAGCTCAGGGAGGAATAGCCGGTCCCGAAATCGTCGATGGCAATAATGATGCCCATGCGGTGCAGGATATCAAGGATACGCACAGTCTCCGTGGGCTGCTCCATCGCTACCGATTCGGTGATCTCGAAAATGAGGTCGGCCGGGTTGAGCTCATACGCTTCGATGATGCCCCGGGCAAGAACGGGCAGATTGCCATTGCGCATCTGGACGGCAGATATGTTGACCCCCATTCTGACCCCGGAAATACCGGCCGCGTAGAAATCGGCCAGTTGCCGGCCAGCCGCCCACAGAACCCACTCACCCAGCGGCTGGATGAGTCCGGTATCTTCGGCAATCCCGATGAAACCGGCCGGGGAGAGCAGGCCTTTCTCGGGATGCTGCCAGCGAACCAGTGCCTCGACGGCAGCCACCCGGCCGCTGGCCAGGTCGATGATGGGCTGGAAGTGCAGGCGAAACTCGTCGCGGGCCAGCGCCTGGCGCAGGCCGTGTTCGGTTTTCAGCCGGTCGACGGCGGCATCGTTCATCCTGGCGTCAAAGAACTGGAAATTGTTCCGTCCCGACGCCTTGGCGTGATACATCGCGGCGTCAGCGTTCTTCATCAGGGTCTGGCCGTCGTTGCCATCGGTCGGGAAAATGGCGATGCCGATGCTGGGTGACGTGTAGAGATCGTGGCCGTCGACATGGTAGGGATGGCCAATGCTGAAAACGAGCTTTTCGGCGACCATCGCGACCGAACCGGCGTGTTCGACCCCGGACAGCATAATGACGAACTCGTCGCCGCCCAGCCGTGCCACCACGTCGCTATCGCGAACACTGCTACGCAGGCGCCTGGCGACTTCAATCAGCAGTTCGTCACCGACATGATGACCGAGCGTATCGTTGATCACCTTGAAACGATCAAGGTCGATGAACATCACCGCCACCCGCGAGCCGTCCCGCCGTGCCGTTGCCAGCGCCTGATCCATCCGACCGTTGAGGCTGAGGCGATTGAGCAACCCGGTCAGGACATCATGATGGGCAATATGGTGCAGGCGTTCTTCAGCGGCACGCTCCGATGAAACATCGGTGAAGTGGGCGATGTGGTAGAGCGTTTTTCCATCTTCATCCCGAATCACCGATATCGAAATCCATTTCGGGTAGACCCCGCCATCCTTGCGCCGGTCCCAGATTTCCCCCTGCCAGAAATTGTTCTCGGCAAGGCTTTTCCACATCTGGGCGTAGTCCTCGGGGGTGGAGCGCCCGGCCGAAAGAAACCGCGGATTCCGCCCGATCGCTTCCGCTGCGGAGTAGCCGGTGAGGCGCGTGAACGCGGGGTTCACCGTCATGATGAGGTTATTCGCATCAGTAATCAGGATGGCTTCGCCGCTGTATTGAACCGCACTGGCCAGCAGTTGCATCTGCGCCTCGGTCTCGTGCTGGACGCTGATATCCTGCGAGGTGCCGATCACTCGCAAGGGCTTGTCGTCCTTGCCATACTCGGTTTCCCAGCACTCCAGCAAATGCTTGATACGGCCATCGGGCATTTTCAGGCGATGCTTGAGGCAGACGGTATGCCCCTGGTCAATCGACTCCTGGAGCGCCTCCTCGACCATCCGGCGATCCTCGGGATGCGTCGCCACGAGTAGCGCCTGATAGTCCAGTCCCGCCTCACCGCTCTCGCGCTCAAAAATCCGATAGAACTCTTCGGAGCACGTTAGCTGCTTGGTCTCCAGATCGATCTCCCAGCTACCCAACTGGGCGATACGCTGCGCCGCGATCAGTCGCTCGCCATTGCGCTGCCAATTGACTGCTGCGGCCGAATCGGCGAGCCGGGTGCGAAACAGGCCATAAATCACCAGCAGCAGGCAACACAGGAGCGTCGCCCCGGACAGTCCGACGATGAGTATCCGATGCCCCCAGGATGCCATCACATCGGATTCCGAGAGGCCCGCCAGCACATAGAACGGGTAGTGTTCGAGCGCCCGGTATCCATACACCCGCTTCACGCCATCGGACTGGGCAGTGAAATCGAGAACGGCCTGGCGCTGCCCCGGTTTGATCAACTGGAGGATGGGGTGCGCGGGGTTGAGCGGACGGTTGATTTCGCCCGGCACGGGTGGCTGGCGCAGGATCAGTGCATGGTTGTCGCTGCGCCTGATGGCCACGGCGCCGGATACACCCAGCGGGGCGGTATCCAGCAGTTTCTGGAAATGATCGAGTTCGACCGCGGCACTGACCAGCCCGATAAATCGTCCGTCAACGGTGCGGATTGGTCGAGCCACGACAAAAGTATCGCGGCCGGTGATACGCGACTTGATGACCTCGGAAAAATGGATAGCCGAGCCTATGCCGCCCTTGGGCGTCTCAAAATAGGACCTGTCGGCCAGATTGACATATTCACCGCCACCCGAGAGGTAGCGCAGGTTTCCATCCGCGTCGATGACGCGGAAGCCGGCTATTTCAGGAAACAGGCGTTGCAAGCGCTCAAGCTCGCTCTCGATGGCCGGGCGAAAGCGGGCATCGGCCCCGACGAGCAGCGATTCTTTCGGAATGCGCCAGGTCAGTTCCTCCAATGAGACGTCGATTCGGCGCAAAGCGCCATCAAACCGTGCTTCAAGCAACTCGGACTGATTGCTGACCGTTATCCGGGTGTCGTCCCAGACTTCCTCGTAAGCGGATACCAACACATAGGCAAGCAGAATGAAGCCGCCAGCTGCCAGTGAAATCAGGGCGATCCAGAGATGGTTGCCATAAAGCGCACTCGGTCCGGGTTTTGTCTCCATAACTCGCCGCGGGTCAGTCACACTGTCAGAATGCTCATTCTGAGCATTCGCTATTTGAATTGCAATCCAAAGCCAGCAGCGGACGAACGCCAGCCTGCCGATACTGCAGGAAGCGGCAGGTCACATCCTGGCCGCTCTGTCTTTCGCGAAACACCTTGATCGTCTCGGCATGAATCACCCACTGATCGAGCGGAATCCCGGCAGGAAACAGCGTGTCCCCTGAAAACGCCTGCTCGATCCGGGTCAGGTAGAAGCGGTGGCAGTACGGCCACGCGGCCGCATAGATAGCTGCCCCGCCAATGACAAATACCGGCTTTCCGGTTGCCAGCGCCGCCCGCAAGCCTTCTTCCACCGAAGCCACACACGTACATCCCGGGCGCATCGCCAGATCATGCTGCCGGCTGACAATGAACGAATCGGGCGGCACGACATCCATCGACTCGTAAGTCAGGCGGCCAATGACCAATGCTGCCCCGGCCACCGTTTTCTCGAAATAGGCCAGCTCCTCGGGAATGTCCCAAGGCAGCCAGCCAGCCAGCCCGAGCATGCCATTGCTGGCCACTGCCCCGATGGCCGAGATCACCGCCGCGTCTTTGCCCACTGCTCGCGCGTCAGGGAAAGCGAAATGGCCGGCGTCCCCTGTCCATTATAAACGTGGGGCTTGTGCATGGAGACATGCGCCGAGCTCACAATCGGCATGCCGAAAATGGCATCCATGACCTCGAGTATGCTCGACTCCAGGCACTCGCAATGAGCGTTTTCCTCCAGCTTGCGGATGGCCAGAAAGACCACTTCGTAATCGACAACCTGCCGAATATCGTGCGGATCGGCCACCGCATCCATCGGCGCCCAGGCATCGGCATGAACGAGCACCGCCTGTGGCCCGTGCTTTTCGAGCGGATTGCAACCGGTACGCAATTGAATGGTGGCATCCACGGAGGCACACCAGTGATTCGCAAGCACGCGTCTGTTTCCTTTTATGTCAATTGAAATGGTGAGGGCCTAACAATACCAAAGCATTTGCCATTCAGCCGGCAAAAAAACAGGTGCCATGGCACCTTGTTATTGCTCTGCGCGAAAAGCAAACATCAGGCAGTGACGTTAACCAGTGTCCCCGTCGCCTGGCCCGAGCTATTGATGACCGGCGTGGCAGCGACAGTCGGGGTGGTACTCAGCGTATCGGACGTGAGCACCTCGCTGATTTGCGCCTTCAGATCGCCCAACTGGCTCTGTACCTGAGTCGCTGAATCCTGGGTGGCCAGATTAAGTCGGGCCTGACTTGCATCACCTGCCGCCTGACGCGATTGAACCTGAAGTGAGCGGGCATTTTCCTGGGCGCGGTCAGCCACGGTCTGTGCAGACCGGGCCTGTGACTGCAAGGCCGCAGCCTGCTGCTCTGCCTGATCAGCATTACGCCGCGCCTGTTGCAGCTGAAGTTGCGCCCAAAGCCCACTGCTGGCTGATTGAGCGCCTGCTGCCGAGCTTACTGCCATTTCATCACCACTCGCTTGTTACGACTCCGGCCATAGTCAAGCTGTCGCGTTGACCAAGGTACCGGTCAGCTGCCCCTGTGCATTCTTGACCGGACGCGGTGCCTCTTCCTTGAGTTCGACACGCTCGGCAGGAGGCGGCTCACGTCGCTCGACCTGTTGAGCCTGCTGTGCCTGCGTCGCCTGGGTACTTGAATTGGCATAGGCGCTGATACTGGAAGCTACTGATTGGATAGCCATTTGTTCACCTCAACACATGAATTTCTGATCTAACTCTACACCTTTTTGCGAAATATTCCAGAAGTATCCGCCACAACCAATACTCGAAAAACGCGAAATTCAATAACAAATCATCCCGGTCATGTCGTGGGTCGGCCCAGCCCCCCGGATGCCGAGATAAGCCGCGCCGTTCGGCGTTATCCGACCATCAGATTGCTGGCATCACCAAGGCAGTTCTGCCTGGACCAGCGAAGCAGCGGACTTTTTGTCTTCGACCAGCCCGCCGGCGCGCACCCCGAGCAGGCGGATGCGCTGCTCCAGCGGAACCCGTTTGAGGCACTGGCCGGCCAGTTTGCGAATCTCGGCGCCATCACAGACCGCCACCGGCAAAGTGACATCGCGGGTGACAGCGTGAAAATCGGAATATCTGATTTTGATACCGACAGTCCGGCAGGCATAACCCTTGCGTTTCAGATCATCCCCGAGGCGCAGGCACAAGGCAGTGAAGACCTCCGACAATTCAGCCCTGTCCTGGCTGGCATGCAGATCGCGCTCGAAAGTCGTTTCCCGGCTGAGCGACTTGGGCTCCGACTCGGTGACCACTGGCCTCTCGTCAATACCGTGGGCGATGCGATGCATCCAGAGGCCGCTCGCCTGACCAAACTTGCTGACAAGAAATTCAGTCGGCGCAGCCGCCAGTTCGCCTATCGTCTGAATGCCATGACTTGCCAGGCGCTGGCTCGCCTTTGGCCCGATACCATTCACCTTCCTGGCAGGCAGAGTCCAGATCCGCGCCGGCACGTCGCTCATGGTGAGTATCGTCAGTCCGTTCGGCTTTTCGAGGTCCGAGGCAATCTTGGAAAGCAGCTTGTTGGGCGTCACGCCGATCGAACAACTCAGGCTGGTCGCAGCAAACACGGCATCCTTGATACGCTGGGCCAGGAGAGCGGTCTCCTCCGGAATGTCGCTGAGATCGATATAAATTTCATCGATCCCACGATCTTCAACTTTGGGCGCGATTGCCCGCACTGCAGCCTTGAACAGCTGCGAATAGTGGCGATAGGCCTCGAAATTGGCCGGCAGCAGTATGGCCTCCGGCGCCAGCTTTGCTGATTTCATGAGGCCCATGCCCGAAAATACGCCCAAGGCACGTGCTTCGTACGTCGAGGTCGTAATTACGCCCCGACCAACATAATCACGCAAGCGGGAAAAACGCCGGGTGCCATCCGGCAAGTCGACCGGCTGATGCACGCTGCGTCCGCCAACGACAACAGCCTGCCCACGCAGCTCGGGATAACGGAGCAATTCGACGGAGGCGAAGAAGGCATCCATATCGAGGTGGGCAATACGACGAATACTGTTCATAAATACAGTATATCAAATCAGCCGGAATGGACGCCATCTGCTGATGACGAATTGTCCCTGTTGTTTCGCAGAAGGGATGGGCCTGATCGGGATCCCAAAAGCATGAAGCCCATGCGTTTCAGGCATGGGCTTCTTGAATCCTTGACCCAGGTACTCATGGCCTGGGTATGCGGCAATTTGCCGTTGGGGTGCTACTCGGTCTTCTCTTGAATCTGCGGCGGACTATCAACCATAAAGCCTCCAGTCATCTAAAAAACACCGTTCTGGTGGAACCTGCTACAACCCAAAACTCAAGTTCAGAATACTCCACTGATCGTGAATGTCCAGCCTATTTCGAATTTTTTTCAAAGATATCATTCACGCCATGGCCGGTGCCAGATGACGCGGCACCAAAGAGCGCTCCGAGACTATCAGGCGCCTCCGGATCCCGGCACCGATCTGGCGCTCGACTTCCCACATGGCCAGCCCCTTGACGACGGCGACCTGCTCGATGGCGGTTACAAATTCACCCAGTTTGGTGCACAGATACTCAGCACCACGTTCGATTGAAGACTTCACTTTCATGCGGCCAAATCTCCCGAGTAATAGTTGCGTTAATAATCCTACTGAAATTGCGGACGGATTGAAACGGGAAAATACTGAACATCCTGTCGATTATTCAGGCGTCGCCACGGCGCCCGGCCATGCCGGGCTTACGTGCATCCCGCAGCAATCAGTTCCGGGGCACCGGCTTGTCGGCAGCCTTGGCTTTGGGCGCTGCCTTCCCCGACATGCGCTCACGAGGACCACTATGGAAATCCTCGAAGGTCTTCTGCTGTTCGGGGGTAAGCACTGCGTAAAGCGCCTTGAGGGCGGACACATGCTCGGCCATCCGGGCCTGGCGGGCTTTGGCCATCTCAAGCATTTTTTCAGCCCGTTCCGGCGCCTTGAGCTTCGTCCAGTCCTCGGTTTGTCCGGCAGGCATCGCCTCACCCGCGTGCTCTGATGCCATCAGCTTGGCCCAGGCAGGTTCCTGCTCGGCGCTGAGCTTGAGGGCGTCGTGCAATTTCGTGTGATGCTGCTCCATCATTCTGGCGTGCCGTTCCGAATGGCCCTTCATGTGATCGCAACCGGGGTCGGCCATGACCGGGCCGGCCGCGAAGAAACCAACGCTCGCGGCGAGAAGAAAGGATTGGACGGCTTTGCGGTAATTGTTCATGGGAGTCCTTGGCAATGTTGAGTTTCTGCCGACGACCGGATCAGCTTCCCTGGTCCCGACAGCAAGAAGTGGGTGCGAAAAATAGTCCCGCGAGGTCTTCAGGAAAGCCTGGATATCCATGCCCTGACGGCAGTTTTCGCCTTGTTGGGGGTTTTCGATTGGGGTCATTTGCTTGCTCCCTTTGGCTTGATGAATGAGGAGCATCTTCACATCATCCGAAGGCGATGACTTCATACGCATTGCAACGCTTTGTATCCGTTTGTTGCAGCGGACCACCAAAAGCAAAAGGGCCAGCGCAGGCTGACCCTTTTGCGACCTGCTTTCCGACGGCTTACAGCGCGAGCAAGGCGCGCAGTTTTTCCAGCTTCTTCTGACCAATACCCTTTGCCTTGCAGACATCCTCGAGCGCGGCGTACGGACGCGCGGCGATGATGGCGCGGGCAACGTCGCGGGACAGACCCTTGATGGCGGCGAGTTCATTTTCGCTGGCCTTGTTGATCGATACCGGCTTGACGGCTTCCTTGTCGCTGGCCGCCTTCTTGGCAGGCTTGGCAACAGCCTTCGGAGCAGCCGCCTTGACCTCCACGGCCTTGACTTCAGGCACAGCAGCCTTGACGGCAGCCGGCTTCGCCGCAACGGCAGCTTTCGGCTTGGCCTTGGCTTTCGGGGCCGGCTTGGCCTTGACGGGGGCAGCGGCGAAATTGCGGTAGTCGCGGGTGACATAGCCAGCCGGCGTCCATTCACGCAGCATCACGGTCAATGCCGCGCCGTCAGCCGGCAAGGCGGCCGGCACGTCGTACTGGCAGTCGGTCCATTGGTTGCCACCACCGAGAATGCCGACAACGACGCTGGCCACCGGGCTGCCAACCCAGGCACCACCGGCGTACGGCGTATCCAGCGCCCAGACTTCCAGCGCCAGTGTACCGCTCAGGTTGTCTTCGGCGCGCGGATTGAGGATGGCTTCAATCGTCAGTCGGGCAGCGCCATCAGCCAGGGTGCAGCGAACATCGCCAAGCAGGCAGGGCTGGCAGAAATTCTGGCGCACCTCGTAGAGTCCGAGATCGCGCACCGTGCTCAGACCATCGGCCGTCGTGCAGAGCAGCGCCAGGGCCAGGGCCTGATCGGCTACGCCAGCCGGCGGGATGGCGGCACAGCAGGCGGTCACGGTAATGCCACCGAGCATCGGGTCAATGGCCAATTCGGCAACCTTGACGCCGGTCAGCTCATTGCCCTTGAAACCGTCTTCGCTGGCCCAAAGCTGCAGCGACCATGCTGCGGCCGAAGCCAGATCGGTATCGGAAAAATTCACATCCGCGTTGAGATGAACGAAATCGCCGTCGAAACGATAACCGTGATTGGAAATATGCGTCATGTATGCAGGCCTGTCCGAGGTTGAAAATGGCGCGCATTATAGAGTCGTATTTCCTTTTTTTATCATATAGTTAGATTTAAATTTCAAGGCACCGACATGGTGCAGAAAAAGCCAGATTTTTTGTCGTTTACATGACAAATATTCGCCCTCATGATCGGCCCTGCAAGCCAGATCGTTGGCATGAAAAAAGGAGCGCAAGGCATACGCCCTGGCTCCTTGATCCGGCTGACTCCTTGAAGCAGCCTACGACGGCTTGTCGTGCCTCACTTGCCCAGATGCTGCAACACCGTATGCAGGCGCTCGGCGGCATAGGCGGCTTCCGGGTCATTTTCCGTCAATTTAAGAACGTCGGACCAGTTGATGTAGCGATCAAGTCGAACAAGGGCATTGGCGCTGACTGCATCCAGATCGATATTCAACTTGATGGCGTCACCGCTGCCGTCGAGCTTGTACTCAAACGTACCTCGCATGCTTCGTTCTCCCAAAGGACGTGTTATAGATCCGCACAGTGTACAGACCGGCGCCCGTAAATGAAATCCCAAGCCGTCGGTGAGCTGCGTATTTCCGGGCAATAGCACCGAAAATGTGCCGAAACGGGAAAAATGGCGCCGGTTTGGTGCCGCCAGGCAGATTTTGGCGTGGCGCTGGATTAGCCTGGCCGGTGGCGCCCCGGACTGCCAGCGGCTTGGTCGCTGCAGAGCGATACAGACGGGGCTTCGGCATGTGTATTGCTTGAATTGAAAATCGTCAAAGAAAGGTCAGGAATTTTCTGTATCCTCTGCCTGCTTTCATGGCGCACGACCAAACATAAAATTTTTAGGGGGTAATAAATGGCAAGCGAACGCAAGGCAACACTGAGCATAGACGGTCAGGCACCGGTCGAGTTTCCGATCATGACGCCGACCCACGGCAACGACTGCGTCGACATTCGTACACTGGGCGCAAAAACCGGCCTGTTCACCTACGACTCCGGTTTCCTGTCCACGGCCAGCTGCAAGTCGACCATCACCTTCATTGACGGCGACGTCGGCCAGCTGCTCTATCGCGGCTACCCCATCGAACAACTCGCCGAAAACTGCAATTTCCTCGAAGTCGCCTACCTGCTGAAAAACGGCGAACTGCCGAATGCCGGCCAGAAAGCCGAATTCGAGTCGGAAGTCACCCGGCACACCATGGTGCACGAGCAGCTTGCCAAGTTCTTCTCCGGCTTCCGCCGCGACGCCCACCCGATGGCCGTGATGACCGGTGTGGTCGGTGCCCTGTCGGCCTTCTACAACAACGCGATGGATTTCGCCGACGCCGAGAACCGCAACAAGAATTTCACGCATCTCATCGCCAAGATGCCGACCATCGTCGCCATGGCCTACAAGTACAGCACCGGCATGCCCTTCATGCATCCCGACAATGAACTCGGCTACACCGCCAACTTCATGCGCATGATGTTCGGCAATCCGTGCGAGAAGTACGTCCCCAACCCGGTGCTGGTCAATGCGCTGGACACCATTTTCACGCTGCATGCCGATCACGAGCAGAACGCTTCGACCTCGACCGTCCGCCTGGCCGGTTCGTCGGGAGCCAACCCCTTCGCCTGCATCGCCGCCGGCATCGCCTGCCTGTGGGGCCCGGCGCACGGTGGCGCCAACGAAGCCTGCCTGCAGATGCTGGAAGAAATCGGCGACGTCTCGCGCGTTCCCGAATTCATCGCCCGCGCCAAGGACAAGAACGACTCCTTCAAGCTGATGGGCTTCGGTCACCGCGTCTACAAGAACTTCGATCCGCGCGCCAAGCTCATGCGCAAGGTCTGTTTCGACGTGCTGTCCGAACTCGGCCTGCAAAACGACCGCCTGTTCAAGCTGGCCATGGAACTCGAAAAGATCGCCCTGGAAGATCCGTACTTCGTCGAGAAGAAGCTCTACCCGAACGTCGACTTCTATTCCGGCATCGTGCAGAAGGCCATCGGCATTCCGACCGAAATGTTCACCTGTATCTTCGCCCTGGCCCGTACGGTCGGCTGGATGACGCAGTGGGAAGAAATGATCACCGATCCGGAATACAAGATCGGTCGTCCGCGCCAGCTCTACATGGGCGCCGCTCGACGCGACGTCATGCCGCTCGCCCAACGCGGCTAAGAAATAGACTGGGCGGCCGTGTGGCCGCCCTTTTTTTACCTGCGGAAAATCGTCACCGGCTGAACGGTGGCTACAGTGGAAAAAAATACCCTAGAGGGGACGCCTATGACTACGATGAATAATCTGTTCGACAGCACGATGTACTTCGGCGGCAATGCGCCGTTCGTTGAAGAACTGTACGAAAACTACCTGAACGACCCGACCTCCGTGCCGGCCGAATGGCGCGACTACTTCGACCGCCTGGCCCAGATGCCCGGTTATGTTGCCATCGACGTGGCGCATGCCCCGGTCATTTCCGCCTTTGCCGAACTGGGCAAGGACGGCGGTTTCCGTCCGGCCCCGGCCGCCGGCGGCGACAACAAGAAACAATCGGCCGTTGGCCAACTGGTCACCGCCTATCGCTCGATCGGTACGCGCTGGGCCGACCTTGATCCGCTCAAGCGTTTGCCGCGTCCGAAAATCGACGAACTCGAGCCGTCCTTCTACGGCTTCAGTGACGCCGATCTGAATCAAACCTTCAGCGTCGGCTCCCTCAAGGGACTGCCGGAAACCGCCAAGTTCGGTGACATCCTCGAAACCCTCAAGCAGACCTACTGTGGCACGGTTGGCGTCGAGTACATGTACATGTCCGACTACAACGAAAAGCGCTGGATGCAGGAACGTCTCGAGAGCATCCGCTCGCGTCCGTCCTACAGCGCCGACCAGAAGAAGCGCCTGCTTGAGCGCCTGACCGCCGCCGAGACGCTCGAACGCTATCTGCATACCAAGTACGTCGGCCAGAAGCGTTTCTCGCTCGAAGGCGGCGAGTCGTTGATCGTTGCCATGGACGAAGCGATCCGCACCGGCGGCAAGCTCGGTGTCGATGAAGTCGTTATCGGCATGGCCCACCGCGGTCGTCTGAACGTTCTCGTCAATACGCTGGGCAAGGCCCCGTCCATGCTCTTCGCCGAATTCGAAGGCAAGAAGAAGAGCGATCTGTCGGCGGGCGACGTCAAGTACCACATGGGCTTCTCGTCTGACGTCTCCACCCCGGGAGGCCCCTGCCACCTGACCCTGGCCTTCAATCCGTCGCACCTTGAAATCGTCAACCCGGTGGTCGAAGGTTCGGTCTATGCCCGCCAGGTTCGTCGTGGTGAAGAAGGCAAGTCCAAGGTCCTGCCGGTTGTCGTGCATGGTGACTCCGCCGTCGCCGGCCAGGGCGTCAACCAGGAAATGCTCAACTTCGCGCAGACCCGCGGCTACGGCACGGGCGGCACGCTGCATATCGTCGTCAACAACCAGATCGGCTTCACCACCAGCGACCCGCGCGACTACCGCTCCGGTCACTACTGTACCGACATCTTCAAGATGGCCGATGCCCCGATCTTCCACGTCAATGGTGACGATCCGGAAGCCGTTGCGCTGGTCACCCAGCTCGCCATGGAATTCCGCCAGCAGTTCAAGAAGGATGTCGTCGTCGACATCATCTGCTTCCGCAAGCTCGGCCACAACGAGCAGGACGAGCCGATGGTCACCCAGCCGCTGATGTACAAGATCATTGCCAAGCATCCGGGTACCCGCAAGGTTTACGGCGACAAGCTGATTGCCGAAGGCGTTCTGCCGGCCGATGGCCCGGATCAGATGATCCAGGAATATCGCGCCCATCTCGACAAGGGCGAGTTGCTGTACAACCCGGTTCTGGCTGGCTACAAGCATGCCAACACCATCGACTGGACGCCGTTCCTGACCAAGAATTACATCGAGACCTGCGATACCACGGTGCCGATGAAGGAACTCAAGCGTCTGTCGAAGCGCCTGACGACTTTCCCGGAAGGCTACACGCTGCAGTCACGCGTCAAGAAAATCGCCGAAGACCGCGCCGCCATGGGCGAAGGCAAGCTGCCGGTGGACTGGGGCATGGCCGAGAACCTGGCCTACGCCTCCTTGCTGGTTTCCGGCTATGGCGTGCGGATCTCCGGTGAAGACGTCGGTCGCGGTACCTTCTTCCATCGTCATGCCGCCTTCCACGACCAGAATCGTGAGAGCTGGGACGAGGGCACCTATTACCCGCTGAAGAACCTGCAGGAAAAGCAGGCAGGCTTCCAGTGTTTCGATTCCGTGCTGTCCGAAGAGGCAGTTCTGGCATTCGACTACGGCTACGCCTCGGCCAATCCGTATGAGATGGTGATCTGGGAAGGTCAGTTCGGCGACTTCGCCAACGGCGCCCAGGTCGTTATCGACCAGTTCATCGCTTCCGGTGAAGCCAAGTGGGGTCGTGCCTGCGGTCTCGTCATGCTGCTGCCGCATGGCTACGAAGGTCAGGGTCCGGAACACTCTTCGGCCCGCCTCGAACGCTACATGCAGCTGTGCGCCGAAATGAACATGGAAGTCTGCGTCCCGACCACGGCCGCCCAGGTCTTCCACATGCTGCGCCGTCAGGGCGTCCGCATGCAGCGCAAGCCGCTCATCGTGATGACGCCGAAGTCGTTGCTCCGCCACAAGGATGCCGCTTCTTCCATGGAAGAACTGGCGACTGGCGAGTTCAAGCGCGTCATCGGCGAAGTTGACGATATCGACGCCAAAAAGGTCAAGCGCGTGATCCTCTGCTGCGGCAAGGTTTATTACGACCTCGTGGCGGCCCGTCGGGAAAAGAAGATCACCGACATCGCCATCGTTCGCGTCGAACAGCTGTACCCCTTCCCGAAGGATTCGCTCGAGAAGGAACTGGCCAAGTATCCGAAGGCGACCGAAATTGTCTGGACCCAGGAAGAACCCCGCAATCAGGGCGCCTGGTACTGGATCGCTTCGCGTCACCATCTGGATACCCAGCTGGGCGTCAAGCAGAAGATGTTGCTGGTCTCGCGTCCAGCCTCGTCGTCACCGGCGGTTGGCTATCTGGCCAAGCACAACGAGCAACAAAAGGCACTGATCGAGTCCGCACTGGGCAAGATCGAGTACTGATAACTAGAGCAGAGTGGAGTCACTATGAGCATTATCGAAGTCCAAGTCCCCCAGCTTTCCGAGTCCGTTGCCGAAGGCACGCTCGCTTCCTGGAAAAAGAAGATCGGCGAGTCCGTCGCCCGCGACGAAATCCTGATCGATATCGAAACCGACAAGGTTGTTCTTGAAGTCCCGTCGCCGGCCGCCGGCGTCCTCGTCGAAATCGTCAAGGCTGACGGCGAAACTGTCGTCTCCGGTGAATTGATCGCCCGCATCGACACCGAAGCCAAGGCGGGTGCCGCTGCCCCGGCCGCCGAAGCACCGAAGGCTGCTGCTGCCGCCGCTCCGGTCGCTGCTGCTGCCGCACCGGCCGGTACGGCCAGCCCGTCGGCCCGCAAAATCCTCGACGAAAAGGGTGTTGCTGCCGCTGACGTCGCTGGTTCCGGCCGTGGCGGTCGTGTCACCAAGGAAGATGCCGTTGCTGCCGCACCGAAGGCCATCCCGGCTGCTCCGGCTGCCAAGGCTGCCGCCATCTCCGCACCGGCTACCGCCGTTGCCCTGGGTGACCGCACCGAACAGCGCGTCCCGATGTCGCGTCTGCGTGCACGTATCGCCGAGCGTCTGCTGCAATCGCAGCAAACCAACGCCATCCTGACCACGTTCAACGAAGTGAACATGGGCCCGATGATGGCGCTGCGCAAGCAGTACGGCGAGAAGTTCGAGAAGGCGCACGGCGTCCGTCTCGGCTTCATGGGTTTCTTCGTCAAGGCCGCCTGTGCCGCCCTGCAGA
>ERZ1034361.188-NODE-188-length-44818-cov-7.076462_pt1 | contig 44818 bp, 43 predicted proteins | sample MGYA00520617_ERZ1034361 | MGnify/ENA primary metagenome ERZ1034361 (study PRJEB33736, sample SAMEA104284507) | Azolla filiculoides | biome: Urban; feature: Water surface; material: Ditch water | place: Netherlands | collected 2015-10-28 | depth 0-0.1 m ...
TCTTCAAACTTGGCACCCTTTTTCACCTTGGCAATGATGTCCAGGGCTTCGGCTTCCTTTTCCACCAGAATGTGGCGTGCCTTGTATTCCTTGCTGGAATTGGCAGCGGCAAAACGGTCGTATTCGGCCTTCACATCGGCGTCAGAAACCGGGTTTTTCTTCTGGAATTCGGTGAACAGTTCGCGAATCAGGATCGACTGCTTGGTCAATTCGATCTGGTTTTTGTAGTCGTCGGTAGCGTCCAGGCCTTGCTTGCGGGCTTCCTGGGCAAAGATTTCGCGGGCGATGATTTCATCGCGCAACTGGCCTTGCATTTCTGGGGTGACCGGGCGGCCGGAGCGAGCGACTTGCTGGGCCAGGGCCTCAACACGTTCTTTGGGAACGGCCACGCCATTCACGATGGCCAAATTCTGGGCAAAAACAGCGCCGGACGCGCCAAGGGTCGCTGCAATTGCGATTGCGGAAAAAAGCTGCTTCTTCATTTCGAGGTTCCTGGTGATCAATCAAGGGTTTCAATGGCCAAAGCATGCACTCCCGCGGCCATGAATTCTTGCAGTGCATCATACACAAGGCGATGCCGGGCTACCCGCGACTTGCCCGTAAAAAACTGTGAAGCAATCCGCACCCGAAAATGGGTTCCAAAGCCGGTGCCATTGGCGCCCGCGTGGCCGGCGTGTTGGGCACTTTCGTCGATTACTTCAAGCCGACTGGGCTGCAACACCTGGCGCAGACACAGCTCCATTTGCGCAGCGGTGGGCTCCACCTGGCTCATTGCGAGGCTCCATCCGTGGGTGCCTTTTCATCGGCCTTCAGATGCGGCGCGATGTAAAAACCCTGGGCGATCAGAAAGGCCAGCGGGAAAACATAGCCCCAAACCTTGAAGCTGACCCACTGCTCGGTGCTGTAATTGAGCACCACATAGGCATTGATGGCGGCCATAAAGGCCGTGTACACCACCCAGGCCAGGTTCAGCCGTTGCCAGACGCCGTCGGGCAATTCCAATTGATTGCCCAGCATGGTCTTCAAGAAATTCTTGCGCAACCCCCACACCGCCACCGCCAGACCCATCGACATGGCGGCGTACAGCACGGTGGGCTTCCACTTGATAAAGCGTTCGTCGTGCAGCACCAGCGTCAGGGTGCCGAACACCAAAACCAATAACAGCGTGACCTTCTGGATGGTTTGCAAGCGGCCGTCGAGCCGGTAAATGACGACCATCTGCAGCGCGGTAGCCGCCATCAGGACGGCGGTTCCCACATAAATGTCATACAGCTTGAAGGCCCCGAAGAACAGGACAAAGGGCAGGAAATCGAGGAGTGTTTTCATTCAGGCTTGAAGTGTAACGAGGCCGAGTTCATGCAATAACGCAAGCCGGTGGGGGCCGGTCCGTCCTCGAACACATGGCCCAGGTGGGCACCGCAGTCGGAGCAGTGCACTTCGGTGCGCTGCATCCAGAGTTTGCCGTCTTCCTTGGTTTCCACGGCATTCGGGTCGAGCGGCGCAAAGTAGCTGGGCCAGCCGCAGCCCGAGTCAAATTTGGTCTCTGAGGCAAACAGTGGTTTGTCGCAGCAAATGCACTGGTAAATGCCCTTGGCGTAATTTTCTTCCAGGCGTCCGGTGAAGGCGCGCTCGGTGGCTTCATGGCGGGTGACCTCATAGGCGAGGGGTTCGGCGCCCTTGGCTTTGAGTAGGGCTTTCCATTCTTCGTCGGTTTTTTCAATCTTGAACGGCATGGGGAATCCTTAGCGGGTTATTTAGGAACTGCAACTAATGGCGATGCTAGCCGCCCAATCGGGTGGCAGTGCCGCAAAGTCTGCATGTTCGGGATGTTCGTCAAACGGCGACTGCAGCACCTTAAGCAGTGCCGCAACCGCCGAATAGTCCTTTTGCCCGGCAGCGCGGATTGCCAGTTCGCCCAGGTGGTTGCGCAATACAAACTTCGGGTTGGCAGCCAGCATGCGGGCCGATGCGGCGGCGCGGTCTTCCGCTGCGTGCGAAGCGGAAAAGTCATTTAGCCAGGTCTGGATCGCCGCGCGGTCCACAAACAGGTCCAAAACCTGGCCCTCGGGTGCTTCCGGGTTGGCCAGCCAATGGCTTAGGCGACGCCAGAACTGGGTGAAGTCGACCTGCTCAGCGGCCAGACGCTGTAGTACCTGCTCAATCAGACCGGTTAGGCCCTCGGTTTCAGGTGCCAAACCCAGCTTGGCGGCAAAGCACCGTTGCAGGGCTTGGGGATAGATTTCCTTGAAGGGCTCCAGCGCTGCGATGGCGTTTTCTTGTTCGTCGATCAGTGGCAACAGTGCCTGCCCCAGACAAAACAGGTTCCAGTAGGCAATGGAGGGCTGCCGGTGAAAGGCGTAGCGCCCCTGGTGGTCGGAGTGGTTGCAGATGTGCGCCGGGTTGTAGCCATCCAGAAACTGAAAAGGTCCATAGTCGATGGTGAGCCCGAGGATGCTCATGTTGTCGGTGTTCATCACACCATGGCAAAAGCCCACCGACTGCCACTGCGCCAGCAGCCGGGCCGTGCGTTCAGTCACTGCGGCCAGTAGCGCGGCGTAGGGGTTGCCGCCAAAGCGCCCATCTTTGCGGCAGTTCGGGTAAAAGCGGTCGATGACGTAGTCGGACAGCACCTTGAGTGCGTCGTGCTGTTGGGTATGGCTAAAGTGCTCGAAATGGCCAAAGCGGATAAAGCTGGGTGCCAGGCGGGTGACCACAGCGGCGGTCTCCACCACTTCGCGGCGCACCGGCAGGTCGGAGCCGGTTACGCACAGCGCCCGTGTGGTCGGAATGCCCAGCGCATGCATCACTTCGCTGCACAAGAACTCACGGATGCTGCTGCGCAACACCGCCCGGCCATCGCCCATGCGGGAAAAGGGCGTTAACCCGGCGCCTTTGAGTTGCCATTCCTGTCCGCTGGCCTCTCCCAGCAAAATGGCGCGGCCATCTCCGAGTTGCCCGGCCCACACGCCAAACTGGTGGCCGCTGTAAACGCTGGCCAGCGGCTGGCTGCCTTCCAGCAGCGCATTGCCAGCCAGAGCCTGCAACCAGCCTTCGTCTTGCAAGGCCCCGGGCGCAAGGCCCAACTCGGACGCTAAACCTTGGTTACACCCCACCCAATAGGGCGCCGGCACCGGGGTCGGCTGCAACGGCACATAAAAGTCTTCGCCCAGGCCGGCAAAGCTGTGTTGCCAGCGCAAGCCGGGGCTGGGCACGGTCGTAAGTGGGGGGAATTGCATCTAGGGATTCTCCCTTAGAGCCCAATTTCCGCCGCTTTCTGGGGGCTTGCTGCGGGTACTATCCGCCTACAAAAACAGGAGACAACACCATGCTTGGATTGATGCAAAGTCAGCAACTGCTTATCTCATCCCTGATCGATTTCGCCGAGCGCCACCACGGCGAGGCGGAAGTGATCTCCAGGCGGGTGGAGGGCGATATACACCGCTCCAATTACAAGCAGGTAGCGCAGCGCTCGCGCCAGGTGGCCCACGCGCTGGATCGCTGGGACCTGGGCTTTGGTGACCGTGTGGCAACCCTGGCCTGGAACGGCTACCGGCACCTGGAACTGTATTTCGGCGTCAGCGGCTCCGGTCGCGTGATTCACACCCTCAACCCGCGCCTGCACCCGGACCAGATCGTCTGGATCATCAACCATGCCGAAGACCAGGTGCTGTGCTTTGACATGACGTTCTTGCCCATCGTTCAGGCCGTACACAGCCGCTGCCCGACCGTCAAGCATTACGTGGCCCTGTGCGACGAAGCCAAACTGCCCACCGACAGTGGCGTGCCCGGCTTGGTGAGCTACGAAGCCTGGGTGGGGCGGGAGTCCACCGAATACGACTGGCCCGAGTTTGACGAAAACTGCGCTTCCAGCCTCTGCTACACCAGCGGTACCACGGGCAACCCAAAGGGCGCGCTGTACAGCCACCGCTCCACGGTGCTGCATGCGATGGCCGGCGCGTTTCCGGATGGGCTCAATGTGAGTGCGCGCGACGCCATCCTGCCGGTGGTGCCCATGTTCCACGTCAACGCCTGGGGCCTGCCGTACAACGCGGCCATGATCGGCGCCAAGATGGTGTTTCCCGGCCCGGCCATGGACGGCAAGTCCATCTACGAACTGATTGAGTCCGAAAAGGTGAACTTTGCAGCCGGCGTGCCCACCGTCTGGCAGATGCTGCTGTCCCATATGCAGGCCAACAACCTGCGTTTTTCCACTCTGCAGCGCACCGTGATTGGCGGCTCAGCCTGCCCGCCGGCCATGATCACGACGTTTAGCGACGTGTACGGCGTGGAGGTGATTCACGCCTGGGGCATGACCGAAATGTCGCCGCTGGGCACCGTCTGCACCCTGAAAAACAAGCACCTGGAACTGTCGTCTGAGGACAAACTCAAGGTGCGCATCAAGCAGGGCCGGGGCATTTTCGGTGTGGATTTCAAGATTGTGGATGGCGAGGGCCAGGAGTTGCCCTGGGACGGCAAGGCCTTTGGCGACCTGCTGGTCAAGGGCCCGTGGGTGGTGAGCGACTATTTCAAGGCTGAGGGACCGTCGCCACTGGTGGACGGCTGGTTCCCCACCGGCGACGTGGCCACCATCGATGCCGACGGCTACATGCAGATCACCGACCGGAGCAAGGACGTGATCAAGTCGGGTGGTGAATGGATCAGTTCCATCGATGTGGAAAATATCGCCATGTCGCATCCGGCGGTAGCCATGGCCGCCTGCATCGGCATCAAGCACCCCAAGTGGGACGAGCGCCCGGTGATCGCCGTGATGAAAAAGCAGGGCGTGGATGTGAGCCGCGAAGAACTGTTGGCCTACTACGAGGGCCGCACCGCCAAATGGCAGATTCCCGACGACGTGATTTTTGTCGATGCGATTCCGCTGGGCGGAACCGGCAAAATGCAGAAAAGCAAGTTGCGTGAAATGCTCAGCGACTACCGCCTGCCCAATACCTGAACCCACCAAAGGAGCAACCCGGCTGCATGGAGTTTTTCTTGATTGCGACGCTGAATGGCGTCAGTTACGGGTTGCTGCTGTTTCTCCTGAGTGCGGGCCTCACGCTGATTTTCAGCATGATGGGCGTGCTCCACTTCGCCCACGCCAGTTTCTACATGCTGGGCGCTTACGTTGGTTATTCGTTGAGCCAAAGTCTTGGTTTCTGGCCCGCGCTGCTGCTGGCGCCACTCCTGGTGGGGGCGCTCGGGGCGCTGTTTGAGCGGGCCGTGTTGCGCCGGGTGCATCCGCTGGGCCATGTGCCCGAAATGCTGGTGACCTTTGGCCTGTCGTATGTGCTGCTGGAAGTGGTGCAACTGATTTGGGGTCGCAGCGCCGTGGCCTTCACGGTGCCGCCCGCGCTGCAGGGGCCAGCCTTCACGCTGATTGACCATGCCACTCTAGGACTCCAAGCGGTCTGGGGAGCGGCTCCCGCCGATGCCTGCCAAGCCAGTGAAGTCGTGCGCGTGGTCTGCACTCCGTTTCCGGCCAGTCGGGCCTTCATGATGGTGGTGTCGCTTGCCATGCTGGGCCTGCTGTGGGCCTTGCTCAAGCGCAGCCGCATCGGGCTGGTGATACAAGCCGCCATTACCCATCCGCGCGCGGTTGAAGCGCTGGGCCACAACGTGCCGCGCGTTTTTATGCTGGTGTTTGGCATCGGATCGGCGCTGGCCGGGTTGGCTGGAGTAATCGGTGGCAGCACCTACCTGACCGACCCGGCGATGGCTGCCACCATGGGCCCGATTGTGTTTGTGGTGCTGGTGGTCGGCGGCGTGGGTTCGTTGTCCGGGGCCTTCGTGGCCTCGCTGCTGATTGGCCTGCTGCAAACCTACGCGGTCTCGTGGAATGTGCCTCTGCCTGCGTTCGGTCTGGGCAGCCGCATGACGCTGGCCCAATGGGCGCCGGTGCTGCCTTACGTGCTGATGCTGGCGATGCTGATGTTGCGACCCACCGGGCTGTTGGGGCGGCGCGGGGAAGGCCTATGAAGCCGGTGCTGCACAAGGGCCTTTGGGCGGGCTTTGCGCTGCTACTGGTGTTGGCACCCTGGTTGCATGACGGGGGTTTTTGGCTCTCTTTGTTGTCGCAGATGGGCATTGCCGTGATTGCCTGCCTGTCTTTCAACATCCTGCTGGGGCAGGGCGGCATGCTGAGTTTTGGCCACGCGGTGTATAGCGGCTTGGGTGCCTATGCGGCGATGTACGCGCTGAACCACTGGTGCTCCGGTACACCGGGCTTGCCGGTAACGCTGGTTCCGCTGGTGGGCGGCTTGGCCGGCATGGGCTGCGCCACGCTGCTGGGCTGGCTCAGCACACGCAGCGCCGGCACTGCCTTTGCCATGATCACGCTGGCCATCGGCGAACTGGTTTTCGCTGTGGCCTTGATGCTGCCGGAGCTATCCGGCGGGGAGGCGGGTTTGTCGGGCAACCGGGTGGTGGGCGCGGCCCCCTGGGGCATGACGTTTGGCCCCGCCATTCAGGTGTACTACCTGATTGCGGCTTACACGCTGGTATGTGCCGCACTCATGGTCGCGTTTACCGCCACGCCGCTGGGCCGCCTGCTCAACGCGGTGCGCGACAACCCGCAGCGCGTGGCTTTTGTGGGCTACGACCCGCGCTGGGTTCGCACGCTGGCGCTGGTGATTTCCGGTTTTTTTGCCGGCGTAGCCGGTGGTCTGGCCACCTTGAACTTTGAAATCGTCAACGCCGAGGCGTTGGGCGCAGCGCGCTCCGGTGCCTATTTGTTGTTCACCTTTTTGGGCGGCACGGCCACCATGTTCGGGCCCGTGCTGGGCGGCGTGCTGATGGTGCTGGCCACGGTGCTTTTAAGTGCCTGGACGCAGGCCTGGCTTTTGTACCTGGGCCTGCTGTTCATGGTGATGGTGATCTGGGCTCCGGACGGGCTGGCCGGGTTGCTGCAAGCGCATGGACGAGCCTTGCGTCAGGGTAACTGGCGGCGCTGGTTGCCTTTGTATATGGGGCTGTGGCTCAGCGGCATGGTGGTGCTGTGTGGAGCCGGAGCGCTGGTGGAAATGACCTATCACCTGCAACTGCAGGCGGTGCAAGGCTCCGCTTTGCGCTACCTGGGTCAGACACTGGATGTAACGCAGACCTCAAGCTGGCTGATGGGCGTTGGAATGCTGTTGGCCGGCTTGCTGCCTTTTCTTGCGCTACGTAAGTGTTTTGCCTTGGCGCACCCGGGAGCAGCGGCATGAGCAAGGCGATGGCGCTGGAACTGCGTGATGTGCACAAGCGCTTTGGCCGTACCGAGGTGATTCGTGGCGTCAGTCTGTCGGTGCCGGCGGGCGAGCGGGTGGCCTTGATCGGACCCAACGGTGCAGGCAAATCGACCCTGTTTAACCTGATGAGCGGCAGCCTGAGCCCGGACCAGGGCGATGTGCTGCTGCAGGGGCGCAGCATTGCCGGGCGCAAGCCGCATGAGATCAACCGCATGGGCCTGGCCCGCAGTTTTCAGATCAGCAATGTGTTTCCGCGCCTCAGCGTGCGCGACAACCTGCGCTGCAGTGCGCTGTGGAGTCTGGGCACCGGTTACGCGCTGTTTCGCTGGCTGCACCGCTGCACCGAGGCCAACCAGCGCGCCGACCTGCTGATGGAGCAACTGGGCTTAAGCGCGCAGGCCGGGGTGCCGGCGCAACAGCTTAGTTACGCTGAACAACGTGCGCTGGAACTCGGCATGACGGTGGCGGGCAATGCCCCAGTCATCCTGCTGGACGAGCCCACCGCCGGCATGAGCCAGAGTGAAACGGTGCGTTTTACCGCCCTGATTCGCAGCCTGACCGAAGGCAAAACCCTGGTCACGGTGGAGCATGACATGGGCGTGGTGTTTGATCTGGCCGACCGCATTGCGGTGCTGGTGCAGGGGCAGGTGCTGGCGTTTGACACGCCCGACGCCATTCGCGCCAACCCGCTGGTGCAGCAGGCCTACCTTGGCAATATGCTGCCTTCCACGACAGAAGGCGGGCGCTAGGCATGCTGCAAGTCACCGCGCTGGAAGCCTTTTACGACAAGAGCCAGGTGCTGTTTGGCCTGGATTTTTCGGCTGCCCCCGGCGAAATTCTGGCGGTTCTGGGGCGCAACGGCTCGGGCCGCTCTACGCTGGCCAAGGCTCTGATGGGGTTGGTGCAGACCCGTGGTGTCGTCCAGTGGAAAGGCCACGCGCTGCACAAGCTGCAGCCGTTTGAGCGGGCCCATACCGGGCTGGGCTATGTGGCCGAAAGCCGCGATGTATTTCCGAGCCTGACGGTGCATCAGAACCTGTTGCTTGGCCAAAAGCGGCGTACCTCTCCGGGCCGCTGGCCGCTGGACACCCTGTACGAAATGTTTCCGCAACTCCAGGCGCGGCAACACACGCCAGCCGGTGTGCTGTCTGGCGGCGAGCAGCAGATGCTGGCCCTGTGCCGCACGTTGGCCGGCGACCCCGATCTGTTACTGGTGGATGAGCCCACCGAAGGGCTGGCGCCCATGCTGGTTGAGCAGGTGGCGGCTTGCCTGCGCATGCTGCGCGCGCAGGGTTGCACGGTGATCCTGATGGAGCAGAAACTAACGCTGGCGCTGGATTTGGCGGATCGCTGCCTGGTGCTGGGCCACGGCCGGGTGGTGTTGGACGGCACGCCGGCCGCCCTGCAAGCCAATGCAGCGGTGCGCCGCGAATGGCTCGAAGTCTGACCCGGTCGCACCCGTGACAACCCTGAGCAGCGTTGTCACGATTGGCTTTTAGAATCAAAAGTGAACGACCGTTCTATTTTTAGAAAGCTCCGCATGACAGCCCACTACCAAGTTCACGGCGCTATAGCCGTCATCACCTTAGACAACCCACCCGTCAACGGCCTCGGTCTGGACACCCGGCTGGGCATCGCCAGCGGTATGGCGCAGGCGCAGGCCGACGCTGCGGTACAGGCCATCGTGATCACCGGCGCAGGCAAGGCCTTTTCGGGCGGAGCCGACATCAAGGAATTCAACAGTCCCAAGGCCCTGCAGGAGCCCAACCTGCTGAGCGTCATTGCCTTGCTGGAGGCCTCAGCCAAGCCGGTGGTGGCCGCCATTCACACCGTGGCCATGGGCGGTGGGCTGGAACTCGCGCTGGGTTGCCACTACCGCATTGCTGCCCCCGGCACCAGCATTGCCCTGCCGGAAGTGAAGATCGGCCTGATTCCGGGTGCTGGTGGCACGCAACGTCTGCCGCGCGCCTTGGGCGTGGAGCCGGCGCTCAATATGATTGTGAGCGGTGAGGTGGTCAAGGCCGAGATGCTGGCCATGTTGCCGGGTCAAAAGCTGTTCGACAAGATCAGCGCCTCGCCCGAAACCCTGGCTGAGGAAGCGCTGGCCTTAGCCGCATCGGTTGCCGCAGTTCGACCCTTGCCGCGCGTGCGTGATTTGCCCGCCAAACACCCGCTGGGCGACGCCTACTTTCAGTTCGCCCGCAACATGGTCAAGGGCATGGCGAAGAACTTTCCGGCCCCCGCCAAGTGCGTGGATGCGGTCGAAATTGCCACCAAAAAGAAGTTTGACGATGGCATGGCGGCCGAGCGGGAACTGTTTATCAACCTGATGTGGACGCCCGAATGCCGCTCGCTGCGCCACTTGTTTCTGGCCGAGCGGGCTGCTTCCAAGATACCGGATGTGCCGTCGGACACGCCGCAGCGCAGCATCAAAGCCGTCGCCATCATTGGCGCGGGAACCATGGGTGGCGGCATTGCCATGAACTTCCTGAACGCAGGCCTCCCGGTCAAGATGCTGGAAGCCAAGCAGGACGCGTTGGACCGTGGCCTGGCCACCATTCGCAAGAACTACGACGCACAGGTCAAGAAGGGCAAGCTCAAGCAGGACAAGCTCGACGCTCGCATGGCGCTTTTGAGCACCACACTGGTTTATGACGACCTGAAAGACGCCGACCTGGTGATTGAGGCGGTGTTTGAAGACATGGGCGTCAAGGAGACGGTGTTCAAGGAACTCGACCGGGTGATGAAACCGGGCGCCATTCTGGCCTCCAACACCTCCACGCTCGACCTCAACCGCATTGCCAGCTTTACCCAGCGCCCGCACGACGTGGTGGGGCTGCACTTCTTCAGCCCGGCCAATGTGATGAAGCTGCTGGAAGTGGTGCGCGGCAACCAGACCGCCCCGGATGTGCTGGCCACGGTGATGGCGGTGGCCAAGAAGATCAAGAAAACGGCGGTGGTGTCGGGCGTGTGCGATGGCTTTATCGGCAACCGCATGATCGAGCAATACGGACGCCAAGCCGGCTTTTTGCTGGACGAGGGCTGCACACCGCAGCAGGTGGACCGCGCTGTGGAAAAGTTCGGCATGGCCATGGGGCCATTCCGCATGGGCGACCTGGCCGGCAACGACATTGGTTGGGCCATCCGCAAGCGCCGCTACGTCGAAAAACCCGGCATGAAATACAGCAAGACCGCGGACCTGCTCTGCGAGAAGGGCCGCTTTGGCCAGAAGACCGGCGCCGGCTGGTACGACTATGTGCCGGGCAAGCGCGATGCGATTCCCAACGCCGAGGTCGAGGCCATGGTGGCTGAGCACCGCAAGAGTCTGGGCATTACGCCACGCAAGATTTCTGATGAAGAAATCGTGCAGCGCCTGATTTTCTCGCTGGTCAATGAAGCCGCCCACATTCTGGAAGAGGGCATAGCCAACAAGGCCAGCGACATCGACATCGTCTACATCTTTGGCTACGGCTTTCCTCCCCACCGGGGCGGCCCGCTGCGCTACGCCGACGAACTCGGCCTGTTCAATGTGGCGCAGGCGATGCTGCGCTTTGCCCAAAACCCGCTGGACGATGCCGCCTTCTGGCAGCCCGCTCCGCTGATTCAACGCCTGGTCGCTGACGGCAAGACCTTCGGCTAAGCCCCAACGCACAGGAGAAAACCCATGACCCGCGCTGTAATCGTTTCTACCGCCCGCACCCCCCTGGCCAAGAGCTGGAAGGGTGCTTTCAACATGACCCATGGCGCCACGCTCGGCGGCCATGCTATTCAACATGCCATTGCCCGCGCCGGCATCGAGGCCGCCGAGGTGGACGATGTGCTGATGGGCTGCGCCAACCCAGAAGGTGCCACCGGCTTCAACATTGCCCGCCAGGCCGCGCTGCGTGCCGGCTGCCCGGTCACCGTGTCGGGCATGACCATCAACCGTTTTTGCTCGTCTGGCCTGCAGACCATTGCGCTGGCGGCCCAACGCATCGTGGCGGGCGAGGGCGATATTTATGTAGCCGGAGGCGTCGAGTCCATTTCGTGCGTGCAGCAGGAAATGAACATGCACATGGTGTCGGACCCCTGGCTTGCCAAGTCCAAGCCCGAGATTTACTGGAACATGCTGCAAACCGCCGAAAACGTGGCCAAGCGCTACGCCATTGGCCGCGACGCCATGGACGAATACGGTGCCGCCAGCCAGCAGCGTGCCACCGCCGCGCTGGAAGCCGGCCTGTTCAAGGACGAAATTGCACCCATCACGGTCACCATGGGCGTGGCCGACAAGGTCATGGGCCTGATGACCAAGCAGGTCACGGTCGAGAACGACGAAGGCATCCGCGCCGGTACCACCAAGGAAGCCATCAGCGGCCTGCGCTCGGCCTTGCCGGGTGGGCTGATCAGTGCCGGCAACGCCAGCCAGTTTTCGGACGGCGGTGGAGCCTGTGTGGTGATGGACGAGGCCTTGGCCGAGAGGAAGGGCCTGAAGCCGCTGGGTCGCTTTTTGGGTTTTGCGGTGGCCGGATGCGAGCCCGATGAAATGGGCATAGGCCCGGTGTTTGCCATTCCGAAGGTGCTCAAACGCCTCGGGCTGGGCATTAACGACATCGACTTGTGGGAACTCAACGAGGCGTTCGCCGTGCAGGTGCTGTACTGCCGCGACACGTTGGGCATTCCGGCGGACCGCCTCAACGTGAACGGCGGCGCGATTGCGGTGGGGCACCCGTATGGCGTTTCCGGCCAGCGTCTGACCGGTCACGCGCTGATTGAAGGCCGACGCCGTGGCGCCAAGCGCGTCTGCGTGACCATGTGCATTGGCGGCGGCATGGGCGCAGCGGGTATCTTTGAGGTTTTGTAAGGACGCGCACTGCATGTCATCCCACAAGGCCGCTCGCACGGTTCAACAACTTTTCGACCTCACCGGCAAAACCGCGCTGGTCACCGGGGGCTCCCGTGGGCTGGGTCTGCAAATGGCCTTTGCCCTGGGCGAGGCCGGTGCCAAGATCATGCTCAGCTCACGCAAAGCGGCCGACCTGGAACAGGCCACTGCCGAATTGCAGGCCGCCGGCATTGACGCGCGCTGGGTGGCAGCCGACTGCGCGCAAGAGGCCGACATTGACCGCCTGGTGACCGAGACCCTGCACCGCATGGGGCCCATCGACATTCTGGTGAACAACGCCGGTGCAAGTTGGGGAGCGGCTGCCGAAGACCATCCGGTAGAGGCGTGGGACAAGGTCATGAACCTCAATGTGCGCGGCTACTTTTTGCTGAGCCAGGCCGTGGCCAAACGCAGCATGATTCCACGGCGCAGCGGGCGCATCATCAATGTGGCCTCGATTGCCGGCCTGGCTGGCAACCCGCCCTACATGAAGACGATTGCCTACAACACCTCCAAGGGCGCAGTGGTCAACTTCACCCGCACGCTGGGCGCCGAATGGGGCGCGTACAACATCACCGTCAACGCGGTGTGCCCGGGCTTCTTTCCGAGCAAGATGACCGCCGGCCTGCTGAGCGCGGTGGGCGAGGACAAGATGGCCGCTGGCGCGCCGCTCAAGCGCCTGGGCGATGACGAAGACCTCAAGGGCGCCTGCCTTCTGTTTGCGTCCGATGCCGGCAAGCACATCACCGGCCAGTGTCTGGCGGTGGATGGCGGCGTTAGCGTCGTGATAGGCCACTGACATGGAAAAGCTCAGCTTCGGCGTTGAAATCCCGTTTGTCGACCATCTGGGCTTTGTGCTGACCCGCTTTGACGGTGGCCATGCCGAGATTGAATTGCCGGCAAAACCGGAGTTGCTCAACTCCTTTGCCGTCACCCACGGCGGCGTGCTGATGACGCTGCTGGATGTGGCCATGGCGAGTGCCGCGCGCAGTGTGAGTCCTGAACTGGGCGTGGTCACCATTGAGATGAAAACCAGCTTCATGCGCCCGGCCATGCCGTCCGACAAGGGGCCCTTGTTGGCCAAAGCCGAGCTCATACATCGCACCGCCACCATGGCCTTTACCCAGGCCACGGTGCTCGACGCCCGGGGGCATGCCTGCGCCCACGCCACCGGCACCTTCAAGTACATGAAGCGCCTGGCCACCGGCGCGCGCAGCGTCAACCCGGTGCAAATTGCCACCGATTGAACGGCGGCCATGAACGACTCTTTGGCCCCGTTGGAGGCAGCATTTCGCGGAAAAACGGCCGTGCTCACCGGCGCGGGTTCGGGCTTTGGGCTGGAATGCGCGCGACTCGGTGCCCGCTTGGGCATGCGTTTGGTGCTGGCCGACATTCAGCAGAATGCGCTGGATGCTGCCGTGGCGGAAATTCAGGCACTTGGTGTGCCGGCGCTGGGCATGCGGGTTGATGTGTCGCGTGCTACCGAAGTGGAGGCGCTGGGCGCTGCCACGCTGGCGCGCTTTGGCGCGCCGCATCTGGTTTTCAACAACGCCGGTGTCGGTGCCGGCGGTCTGATCTGGGAAAACACGGCGCAGGATTGGGAGTGGGTACTCGGCGTCAACCTGATGGGCGTGGCCCACGGGGTGCGGGTGTTTACGCCCCTGATGCTGGCCGCTGCCGCCGCAGACCCTGCATGGCGCGGGCATATCGTCAACACCGCCAGCATGGCCGGGCTGGTGAATCCGCCCAATATGGGCCTGTACAACGCCAGCAAACATGCGGTCGTGTCCCTGACCGAGACGCTGTACCAGGACCTGTCGCTGGTCACGGATCAGGTCCGCGCCAGCGTGCTGTGCCCGTACTTTGTGCCGACCGGCATCGGCAACAGCCAGCGCAACCGGCCCACCGATGCCGCCGTACCAGTGAGCCGCCCCACCCAGAGCCAGTTGATTGCACAGGCCATGCTGAACAAGGCGGTGGACGGTGGCCGGGTGAGTGCTTCCGATGTGGCAAGGCTGGTGTTTGATGCGGTGTCGCAGCGGCAGTTTTACATCTTCAGCCATCCGCAGGCGCTGGGCGGCGTTCAGGTGCGCATGGAAGATGTGCTGCAGAGTCGCAACCCGACCGACCCGTTTGCCCTCAAACCCGCGCTGGGCGAAGAGCTACGCCGTGCGTTGCGCGCCTGAAAGCGCCTGCCAGCGCTGCCAGTACTCCACCGCCACCTGGTAGGTGCCGAGTTGCACCTGCACGGTGGTGCGGATGTCGGTGCCGTACCCCCCGCCCATGGCAAACACACAGGGCAGGCGGCGCGCAAAGCACCAGTCAAAAATGCGCCGGTCGCGCGCCTGCAGCCCATCAAAAGTAAGTTTGAGCCGCCCCAGACGATCGCCCTCATGCGGGTCGGCACCCGCCAGATACAGCACCACGCCGGGCTCAAAACGGCCTTCCATTTCCAGCAAGGCGTTTTCCAGCGCCGACAAATAGTCGCCATCGGTGCAGCCATCGGGCAGGGCGACATCGAGGTCGCTGTCTTCCTTGCGGAACGGAAAATTCTTGTCGCCGTGCAGCGACAGGGTAAAGACGCTGCTGTCATTTCGAAAAATGCTGGCGGTTCCGTTGCCTTGGTGTACGTCCAGATCAACGATGGCCACCTTCAGGGCAGGGCGGCTGTTGCCGTAGCGGCGGCCCCATTCGGCCTGCAAGGTGCGCGCGGTGACCGCCATGTCGTTGAAGACACAAAAGCCACCGCCCTTGTGGGCATACGAATGGTGGGTGCCGCCGGCCAGGTTGGCCGCCACGCCCTCGGTCATGGCGGCGCGGCCTGCTGCCAGCGTGCCGCCCACCGAGCGGCGCGCGCGGGCGGCCATGGCCGGGCTCCACGGAAAACCAATTTCCCGCAGGATGCGGGCGTCCACCGACCCATCGGCTATTGCCCCGATATAGGCCGGGTGGTGCGCCAGAGCCAATTCGCCGTCGGTGGCCTCGGGCGCCTGCAACATGCGCACCTGCGGTACATGCTGCGTGAGTTCGTCACGCAGCATCTGGTACTTCTGCATCGGAAAACGGTGACCCGGCGGCAGCGGCAAAACAAAGCGGTCACTGTAAAAAGCTTGCATGCGGGCATTGTGGCAAAAGGCGCTTGCCCGGGTGTGTCTGGGCGCTTTGAAAAAATGTTCAAATATGGGGGTATTCACTTTTTCTCTTGGAAATTCAAATGGGCAACAAAATCGTTACCGAAGCAGACCGCAAAGCATCTCCGCGTCCCACCCCCCAACCCGGCTTCACCCTGCCTACCGGCGGCCGTGGCCAGCGCATCAGCCTGGAGCGTGGCGTGGCAACTCGCAGCAAGAAGAACCCCGGCAAGCGTCCCAGCAAGGGCGGTTAATCCGGCCGGATTCTTCGGCAAAACAAAGCCCTCATTCGAGGGCTTTTTTTTGTCCCAAACGGGCCTGCTGACCGGTGCACCCTAAGAAAATTGGTGCGAAGAAGGCATGCGGCGCCCCACGACATCGGCGCACCGCTTGATGTGCATCAGCCTGCGGGAGTGCCACCGCACCACAATGCTTGCAATTACAGGAGACAGCCATGTTTGAATCGGCGGAAATTGGTCACCAGGTCAGCAAGGCCCGCTACAAGGAGTTGGTCCCCGGTCTGCGTGAGGCCTTGTTGGAGGCGCAGGCCACGCTGTTTACGGAAAAGAAGGTTCCCGTCCTGATCCTGATCAGCGGCGCCGACGGCGCCGGCAAGCGTGAAACCATCAGCGTGCTCTACGAATGGATGGACCCGCGCTACCTCTCCACGCTGGCCTTTGAGGCGCCTACCGACGAAGAGCGTGAGCGGCCTGCCATGTGGCGCTATTGGCGTGCTTTGCCGCCCAAGGGACGCATCGGCATTTTCTCGGGTTCGTGGTATTCCGACCCAATCCGCATGCGCATACAAGGCGAACTCAGCGAACGCGGGCTGGATGCACGCGCCGCGCAGATCAACCGCTTTGAGACCATGCTGGTGAACGAGGGGGCCGTGGTCTTGAAGTTCTGGATTCACCTGACCAAGGAAGCGCAGCGCGCCCGTTTTGAGATGCTGCAGAGTGACCCGAACACCGCCTGGCGGGTGACGCCCTGGCATTGGGAGCGCCTGCAGACCTACGACAAGCTGCAGGAGGTTTCGAGCCACTTCTTGCGCATGACCAACACCGCCACGGCGCCTTGGGTGATTGTGGAAGGGGCTGATGACCGTTACCGCGCGCTGAAGGTTGGGCAGGTCATTCAAAGCACCTTGACCGAGCGACTGGCCCGCAAGGATACCCCCCCGGCAGCCAACCCGCCGCTGCCCCAGGCAGATGTGGACGGACTCAACGTGCTGTCCGCTCTGGATTTGACGCAAACACTTCCAGACAAGGCATACAAGGCCGAATTGGCCCAACTGCAGGGACGCCTATCGGCACTGGCACGCGACCCGCGCCTGCGCGCGCATTCGGTGGTGGTGGCCTTTGAAGGGGCCGATGCAGCCGGCAAGGGCGGGGCCATCCGGCGCATTACTGCAGCGCTCGATGCGCGGCAGTTTCAGGTGGTTCCAGTCGCCGCGCCCACCGAGGAAGAGCGCGCACAACCGCATCTGTGGCGCTTCTGGCGGCACTTGCCCCGGCTGAACCACATGACGATTTTTGACCGCACCTGGTACGGGCGCGTGCTGGTGGAGCGGGTCGAAGGCTTTTGCTCCACCGTGGACTGGCAGCGCGCCTACAGCGAAATCAATGACTTTGAGCACGAGTTGGTGCAGGCCGGCACCATCGTGGTGAAGTTCTGGCTGCAAATCAGCCAGGAAGAGCAACTGCGCCGCTTCAAGGAGCGCGAACAAATTGCCTTTAAGCGCTTCAAGATTACCGAGGAAGACTGGCGCAACCGCGACAAGTGGGAGGCCTACCAGCACGCCATCTGCGACATGGTGGAGCGCACCAGCACCGGTGAGGTACCTTGGACGCTGGTGGAGTCCAACGACAAGAACTTTGCCCGGGTCAAGATCCTGCGCACACTGTGCGAACGCATGGAGGAGGCCTTGGAAAAGGCACCGGAAGCCACCGAGCCAGCCCTGCAAATCCCAAATTCTTCTGCCAAGGCACGCAAAGCCAGTAAGGTCGCAAAGGCGGAAAAAGCCGCCAAAGTGCCCAAAACCAAGTCGGAAAAGCCTGCCAAGGTGGGTAGTAAAAAGAAGTAACGGCGGAACACACTGCTAGCGCAACCGGGCTTTGCCGGCGCGCCGAAGTTCGACGGCATCGCTCGGGTTGGCGCTTGCTTCACCGGCGCGAAGCCTGAACAGCCGCATCGAGCTGTTCACATTCTCCACCTGGAAATGCAAGGACTTGGCCGTGGCGGCCAACTGCTCGACCATGGCAGCGTTTTGCTGCGTAATGGAGTCCATCTGCACCAGTGACTCCCGGATTTGGGAAATACCCAATGTCTGCTCGTTGGAGGCGAGGCTGATGGCGTCCAGCACGGTGCTGACTTCGGTGACCGAGCCTACCGCGGTCGACATGCGCTCCATCGCCAATTTGGTCTGGCTCTCTCCGGCATCGATTCTTTCGCTGGACTCGGTAATCAGGATCCGGATTTCCTTGGCTGCGGCGGCAGTGCGCTGTGCCAGTGCCCGTACTTCGGCCGCAACCACTGCAAAGCCACGGCCTTGGTCACCCGCCCGCGCAGCCTCGACGGCGGCGTTCAGCGCCAGGATATTGGTCTGGAAGGCAACGCCCTCAATCAACTGAATGAACTCGGTAATCTTGTGGGAAGACTGGGCAATGCCGTCCATCGCCGAGGACACCGACAAGACCGCCTCGTTGCTGAGTTTGGCGACCTCCGTCGTTTGGTGCGCAAGTTCCGAACCCCGGTTGGCCGATAGGGCGCTTTGCTCCACGGTTGCGTTAATTTCTTCCATGGACGCCGCTGTTTCTTGCAGGCTGCTGGCCTGGGCTTCGGTGCGTGAGGAGAGGTCCTGGTTGCCATCGGCGATTTCCTGCACGGCAACACCAAGCTGGCGGATTTCGTCGCGTACATCACTCACGACCGTGCGCAGGTTGACCGACATTTGCATCATGGCTTGCTGCAGTTGCCCGGTCAGGCCCTCGCCGTCATGCCGAATGGCATGCGACAGGTCGCCTGCGGCAAGGTGATTGGCGTCGGCCAGCAAGGTTTGCAGCGGCCGTACCGTCATTGCTAGGGTTGACCAATATGTCAGCCCCGACAACAGGCATGCTGTCACCGCCACCAGCCACCAAGGCGCTGCCAGCACCAACTGGCTGACCAGCAAGGCAACGCTGGCCACTTGGACCCATGCCAGCTTGGCGGTCAGGCCGGGATGCAACCAGCGCTGCACCGAGCCGACGAGGTCGCGACGTACCACCTGCCCACGCTTGAGCGTGCGCACCAAGTGACCTGCATTGGCCTCGGCGCGCATTTGCGCGTAGAGACTCTCGGCCGCCGCAATTTCGGCGCGGGAAGGGGCTGTGCGTATCGACAGGTAGCCGGTCACCGTGTCGCCGTCCAGCATGGGAGTGGCATTGGCCCGCACCCAGTAGTGATCGCCATTTTTTCGGCGATTCTTGACCAGACCGGTCCATGGCAGTTGCTTTTGAATCGTGTCCCACAAGTCGCGGAATGCTTCTTCCGGCATGTCGGGGTGGCGCACCAGGTTGTGCGGCTGGCCAAGCAATTCAACGGTTGAATAACCGCTGACTTCTGCAAACGCCGGGTTGCAGTAGGTGATCCGTCCCTTCAGGTCCGTGACCGATACCAGCGTCTGATGGGACGCCAGGGTGTATTCAGTTGTGCTAACCGGTAAATTGGTTCTCATCCCTGGTCCGAATCCCTGTGTATTTGTAGTTGGCAACCCCGTTTACCAATGGCTAGCAAGGGTTGCGCCAAATATTAAGGTACCCCTTAGGGGTATCGGTGTCTATGTATTGATCCAGACAGAATGGATCCGCACAGAGGGCAGGGTAAGGCTCACCCAACGGGCGCATGCAAGCGCCCGTGGCGCTAGTAGGGTTTGAAATTTCCGCCCTGGCTGATGCCGACCTGCAGCACGGGAGACGACAACCGGGGTGCCTTGGCCCGACGATCCTGCGAGACCGCCTTGGTGGCAGAAGCCGCGACCGGCCGCTTGCTGACCTTGAAGAACGCAATGCTGCTCTGCAAAGACTGGGCTTGCCCGGACAGTTCTTCGCTGGTGGCGGCCAACTCTTCCGAGGCCGAGGCATTTTGCTGCGTTGCGCGCGCCAGTTGACTCATGGCACCGCCGATCTGGGTGACCGATTCACTTTGCTCGCTGCTGGCAGCGGCAATTTCCTGCACCAATTCGCTGGTTTTCTGGATGCTGGGAACAATTTCATCGAGCAATTTGCCAGCGCTTTCTGCGGTGGACACGCTGCTGGCAGCCAGTTCGCCAATCTCGCGCGCCGCTTGTTGGCTGCGTTCGGCCAGCTTGCGCACTTCGGCGGCAACCACCGCAAAGCCCTTGCCGTGCTCACCCGCCCGCGCGGCTTCAATGGCCGCGTTCAGCGCCAGCAGATTGGTCTGGTAAGCAATGTCGTCCACGATGCCAATCTTGGAGGCGATCTGCTTCATGGCCTTTACCGTGTCATTGACCGCGCGTCCACCTTCCACCGCTTCGCGGCTGGTTTTGCTGGCCATGCCGTCGGTCACCTTGGCGTTGTCGCTGTTCTGGTTGATGGAGGCCGACATGGTATCCATCGTGGCCGTGGTTTCTTCCACGCTGGCCGCTTGCTCGCTGGCCGCTTGCGACAAGGATTGGGCGGTCGCGCTGACCTGATCGGCGGCACCCGTCAGTGAATCAGCCGCCAAATGCACTTCGCCCAGCACGCGGGTGAGGTTATCGGCGGTGGTGTTGGCGCTGTCCTTCACCTGCCCAAACAGGCCGCCATATTCCCGCTCAATGCGTTGGGACAAGTCGCCCTCGGCAAAGGCTCCGAGCAAACGGGCCACATCGTGCAGGCCTTGTTCGCTGGTGGTCATCAGGGAATTCATACCGTTGGCCAGATTGGCAATAAATCCCGTCTTGCCCACTGCATCAATGCGGTGCGAGAAGTCACCTTGACCGGCAGCTTCCACCAGAGCGGCCACCTCCCGCTCTGCCGCCAGTTGGTCGGTAATGTCGTCCCACTGCCCAATGGTTCCGAGGCGCACGCCGGAATCCGAAATCACCGCGCTGGTGGTGAGGCGGTAGATACGTCCACCCAACTCGAGTTGAGACTGCACCGTGCCGGTCAGGTTGCGCAGACGGGTGAGTGCGGCCTGCGCGTCGGCGTAGAAGACACCGATACTTCCGTTGACCACCTTGTGCGGGTCGAACCCGGGAATGTTCTTGCGGAAAGCTTCCTGATCGCGGATCAAAACATCGCGCAGGGCATGGTTGACATACAGCACGGTGCCATCGTCCGCCGCAATGCGCACGGGCATGCTGACGTTGTCCAGTGCCGCCTTGATGCGGGCGTTGAACTGGGCTGCATTGAAGTCGGCCTGCATCTGCTCACGGGCACCTTCGGCGGCTGCGGTGATCTTGGCTTTTTCACCCGGCAGACTTTCCATACGCTGCGAGAAGTCGCCCTTGGCATACGCACCAATCAGTTCCACCAAGCGCGCATTGAGCGTGGCCTGGGCATGAATCATGTGGTTAAAGTCCTGCGCCATCTGGCCAAACGCACCGGCAAATGCCTGTGCCGGCATGCGATGGCTGGTTTCGCCCAGATCGTTGTGGCGGCGCGCCATGTCGGACTGCGCGGCACTAAAGGCCACCAGGGTCTGCTGCATGTCGCCCATGGCCTGCAGCAGTTTGCCGGTTTCATCCATGGCCGTGGTATCGGTGTTGTTATCGAGCTGGCCCTGTGCCACGGCTTGCGCCACGGCCACCGCACGCCCCAGGGGACGCAGGATGCTGCCGGCAATCGTGTAGGCGATGACACCGGTAACGCCGAGCGCCACCAGGATGGCCACAGCCACTTCCACAAGTTCTGTCATGAACTGGGTGCGCACGTCATCCATGTACAGGCCCGAACCTATTACCCATCCCCAGGGCTTGAAGCCAGTGACATACGACACCTTCTCGACCGGCTTTTCCTGCCCGGGCTTGGGCCACAGGTAACTCAGGTAACCGGCGCCGTCCTTTTTGACCGTATCGACAAAGCGCACAAACACGGCATTGCCTTCGGGATCTTTGACACCACTGACATCTTTGCCATTGAGTTCGGGTTTGAAGGGGTGGGTGATCAAGCGCACGTCGAGGTCGTTGATCCAGAAATACTCTTTGCCGGCGTAGCGGGCATCGTTGACCATTTTGATGGCCAATGCCTGGGCTTGGTCATGGGGGATTTTTCCAGCCACTTCCTGCTGGTAGATCGACTCCACGATGGAGGTCGCCACTTCCACACTTTGTTTGATGGAGGCCTTGCGGTCGTTGTAGCTGCTCTGGTACTGAAGCCACAACAGCAGGCTACTCAGGATCACCAGGATGACACTGCTAAATCCGACCAGCAGGGTCAATTTCCACTTGATCGAGACTTGGCTCAACCAACCTTCAGACGAATGAAAGTGCGTGCTCAAAGTGAAGTCTCCTTCGCAAATTGATTTTAGTTAGGTGCATTATCACCAAATTGGGGCATACAAAAGGGCGCTTGGCGGCTTTTTTGGCTGTGGCAAACTCGCGGCCTCTGTGCCCCGGCACGCTTGTTATTCCGTCTCTCTTTCATGCAGAAAATCATCGCGCAAATCGCGCAAGAAATCCGTGTTCGTTCGGAACAAGTCCAAACCGCAGTCGAGTTGCTGGACGGCGGCGCCACGGTCCCGTTTATTGCCCGTTACCGCAAGGAAGCCACCGGTGGCTTGGACGATATCCAGTTACGCGAATTGGACGCCCGGTTGAGCTACTTGCGCGAACTGCGCGACCGCAAAATGGCGGTGGTCAAGAGCATTGAGGAGCAGGGCAAGTTGACGCCAGCGCTCTTGGCCGCCATTGAGGCCTGCCCGACCAAGCAAGAGTTGGAAGACCTGTATTTGCCCTTTAAGCCCAAGCGCCGCACCAAGGGCATGATCGCCCGCGAGGCCGGAATTGAGCCGCTGGCCGACAAGCTGTTTGCCGACCCCACATTGATGCCCACCGCCGAGGCCGAGGCCTTTGTATTGAAAGAAAAGACCGAGGCCGGTGACGACTTCACCACCGTGCAGGCGGTGCTAGACGGTGTGCGCGACATTCTGAGCGAGCGCTGGGCCGAAGACCCGGTGCTGGTGCAAGACCTGCGCGAATGGCTATGGCAGGAGGGCCTGCTGCAATCCAAGTTGATGGACGGCAAGGACGAAACCAATGCCGATGTGGCCAAGTTCCGAGACTACTTTGACTACGACGAGCCGATTGGTCGCGTGCCTTCGCACCGGGCCTTGGCCGTGTTTCGCGGGCGCCAGCTTGAAATTCTGGATGCCAAACTGGTGCTGCCGGAGCCGCCGGTTGCCGCGCCCGTAGCCGCCGTTCCGGGCAAGCGCGCAGCGCCGGTCGTCACCCTGGCTGAGGGGCGCCTCGCTTTGAAGTTGGGCTGGAGCCACCTGGGCAGGGCGGGCGACGACTTGATCCGGAAGTGCGTGGCCTGGACCTGGAAAGTCAAACTCAGCCTGTCCACCGAGCGCGACCTGTTTGCCCGGCTGCGGGAAGAAGCCGAAAAGGTGGCCATCAAGGTGTTCGCCGACAACTTGCGCGACTTGCTGCTGGCCGCACCGGCCGGCCCGCGTGTGGTGATGGGTCTGGACCCCGGCATTCGCACCGGCGTCAAAGTGGCCGTGGTCGATGCCACCGGCAAACTGGTGGAAACGTCGACCGTGTATCCGCACGAACCGCGCAAGGACTGGGACGGCTCGCTGCACACCCTGGGCGCTTTGTGCATGCGCCACGGCGTGAACCTGATTGCCATTGGCAATGGCACCGCCAGCCGCGAGACCGACAAGCTGGCCGCCGACCTGATCAAGCTCTTGGCCAAAGGAAGCGACAAGCCCATCGACAAGGTGGTAGTCAGTGAGGCCGGCGCGTCGGTGTACTCCGCCAGCGAATTTGCTTCGCAGGAAATGCCCGATGTGGACGTCAGCCTGCGCGGTGCCGCCAGCATTGCCCGGCGCCTGCAGGACCCGCTGGCCGAGCTGGTCAAGATCGACCCGAAGAGCATTGGTGTGGGCCAGTACCAGCACGACGTGAACCAAAGCGCGCTGGCGAAAACGCTGGACGCGGTGGTGGAAGACTGTGTGAACTCGGTCGGTGTAGACCTGAACACCGCGAGCGTTCCGCTGTTGTCGCGCGTGTCCGGTTTGTCGGGCACCGTCGCCAAGGCGGTGGTGCGCTGGCGCGAGTCCAACGGCGCTTTCAGTAGCCGGCAAGACCTGCTCAAGGTCAGCGGCCTGGGTGCCAAAACCTTTGAGCAAAGTGCAGGCTTCCTGCGCATTCGCGGTGGCAGCAACCCGCTGGACATGACCGGTGTGCACCCCGAAACCTATCCAGTGGTGGAACAGATCATGGCCAAAGCGGGCAAGCCGGTGAATGAAGTCATGGGCCGCGCCGACATGCTGAAAACTTTGCGCCCCGAGCTGTTTGCCAATGCGCAGTTCGGTGTGATCACGGTCAAGGACATCCTGACCGAGTTGGAAAAGCCGGGCCGCGATCCGCGCCCGGACTTCAAGGTGGCGCGCTTCAACGACGGCGTGGAAGACATCAAGGATTTAAAGGAAGGCATGGTGCTGGAGGGCACGGTCAGCAACGTGGCCGCCTTCGGCGCTTTTGTGGACCTGGGCGTGCACCAGGACGGGCTGGTACATGTGAGCCAGTTGGCGCACAAGTTTGTGAACGATGCGCGCGAGGTCGTCAAAACGGGCGACATCGTCAAGGTGCAGGTGGTGGAGGTCGATGTGGCCCGCAAGCGCATTGCCCTGACTATGAAACTGGGTGCAGCTCCGGCCCGCTCGGCGTCTGATCGTTCTGGTGACAACCGCTACCAGGGCCCGGCCCGGGGCGAGCGACAACATGGTGGCCGTCGCGACGAAGGCTTTGGCGGCCAGTCGGCCATGGCCAGCGCGTTTGCCAAGCTAAAGCGCTAAGCAACCGGGTCACCAAACGTCGCGTTGCGCGCCATGCCAGCACATAATCCCCCTGATCGATTGCGAAAAAAATTAGGGCACGCATCCATGAACCTCAAAGAGTTGTTGGCGGGGCAGTTCAATTTGCCGAGCATTCCCAAAGTGGTGGCGCTCCTGCTCACCGAACTGGACCGGCCCGAGGTGGACCTCAAGAAGGTGAACCACCTGATTGGCACCGACCCGGCGCTCACCACGCGCTTGCTGCGCCTGGCGAACTCCGACTTTTTCAAGCTCAGCGGCAAGATCCACAGTGTTTCTGAGGCACTGGCCTTGCTGAACCTGGCGCTGGTACGCAGCATGGCGCAAGAGGCCGCCCAATCGGCCTCCATCAAGGCCGTCCCCGGCATCAACCTGCAACGTTTTTGGGACTACAGCCACAACGTGGCGCGGGTCTCGCGCTCGCTGGCCGGTCTGGTTCGGCAAAACCAGCAGGCCGCTTTTACCTGCGGACTGATCCACGCGGTGGGCGAACTGGCCATGCACCTGGCCATGCCCGAAGAAACCGCGGCGCTATCGCAAAAGGTGGAGCCGCTGGAATTGCGCCGGGCCGCTGCCGAGCGCAGCACCTTTGGCTATTGCTATGCCACGGTGGGGGCTGGCTTTGCCCGCATGTGGCAGTTTCCGCAGCCCATGATCGACGCGCTGGAACACCAATATGCGCCGTTTGAAAACAACGTCTACGAACCCATGGCCGGCGTAATTCACCTCGCCGCATGGCGCGCCCGCGCCAAAGAGGCCCATATGAGCGAACGCTCCATGGCGGTGACTTTTCCGGGTGCGGTGGGCGTGGCGCTGGGCCTGGACATTGACATGGTGCTGCAGCAAGACCCGTTCGACTGGGCGGCGCACACCTAGGCGCTGGCGTGCAGGCACTGCAGTTGTATGCCGGGCCGGCGGCGCGGGCGCAGATTGCCCGCCACGGCCTGAGCGCCCAAGACGTTCACACCATAGCCGCTGCTGCCGGTGGCCCCAAAGGCCTGTTGCTGGGGCCGCTGGACCGCTTCATTTTTGGTGAGTGGCTGGCTGCGAGCCACAACCCGGTGGATTTGATCGGCGCGTCGATTGGAGCCTGGCGCATGGCCACGGCCTGCCTCGGTCAGCCGATAGCGGCACTGGAACGGCTAGAGCACGATTACATCCACCAGCATTACGAAGCCCCGCCGGGCCGCAAACGCCCCAGTGCAGACCAGGTAAGCGAGAGCTTCGGCCGCACCATTGCGACGTTTTATCAAGGGCGAATCGATGAACTGCTGAGCCAGGAACGGTACCGCCTGCATATCGTGACCTCACGCGGCCGCCATCTGCTGGCGCGGGAGCGGGGCTTGCGCGCACCGCTGGGTTATCTGGGCGCTTACCTGACCAACGCGGTGCACCGCAAGGCCATGGGAGCCTGGCTGGAGCGGGTGGTTTTTTCCAATGGCAAGGGCTCCTCGCTGCCGTTTGCCACGCAGGATTACCGGACCCGGCAGGTGCGCTTAACGCCCGACAACTTCCAGGCGGCCCTGCAGGCGAGTTGTTCGATTCCGTTTGTGCTGCGCGCCGTGCACGATATTCCCGGCGCCCCACCGGGCGCCTATTGGGACGGTGGCATTACCGATTACCACCTGCACTTGAATTACGCGGCTGCGCGCCCTGAAGGAATCGTGCTGTACCCGCACTTTCAGCAGGCCGTGGTGCCCGGTTGGCTGGACAAAAGCCTCAAGTGGCGGCACCACAGCACCGCATTTCTGGACACCATGTTGTTGCTGGCGCCGCGCCCGGAATGGGTTAAAACCCTGCCGCGCGGCAAGCTGCCGGACCGCACCGATTTCACCTATTTCGGCCCCGACCTGGCTGGCCGGGTCAAGGCCTGGAGCACCGCCACTGCAGCCGCCCGGCAACTGGCGGACGAATTTGCTGAGTGGCTGCAACGCCCTGATTTGAGCCAGGTGCTGCCGTTGTGACGTGTGGGCTAAAGGACTAGAGCGAGTCGGTCAGCATGGCACGGTACTCGTCGGGCGTGGCAATGCGCGGGTTGGTCTTGTGGCAGTGGTCGGCCATGGCGCCTTGAATCACCGCATCAAACTGGTCCGGCGTCACGCCCATGGCGGCCAAGCCCGAGGGCAGGCCCAGGCGCGCGTTCATTTCCTGGATCGCTGGCCCGATATCGGCCGCGCTACTCAAGCCCATGGCATGCGCCATGCGCTCCAGGCGGCGTTCCTGCTGCACCGATTCGGCAGCCGCATTAAAGGCAACTACGGCCGGCAAAAACACCGCATTCAGCGTGCCGTGGTGCAAGCGTGGGTTCACGCCGCCCAGGCTGTGGCTGAGCGAATGCACGCAGCCCAGGCCTTTTTGAAATGCCATGGCTCCCTGCATGGAGGCGCTCATCAGGTGCTTGCGCGCTTCGCGGTCGCTACCGTCCTGGGTGGCGCGGGCAATGTGGGCCCAGGCCCGCTCCAGCCCGTCCAACGCAATGCCGTCGGCGGGCGGGTTAAAGGGCGGCGCCATGAAGGTTTCCATGCAGTGCGCAATCGCGTCCATGCCGGTGGCGGCGGTCAGCATGGGCGGCAGGCCCAAAGTGAGTTCGGGGTCGCAAATGGCGGTCTTGGGCACCAGGTGCCAGGAGTGAAAACCCAGCTTGCGGTGGTCGTCCACGATGATGATGGCACCGCGCGCCACTTCGCTGCCGGTGCCGCTGGTGGTGGGCACGGCAATCAACGGTGCCACCCGGTCGGTGATGCGGGGGCTGCCCCCTTCAATGGTGGCGTAGTGGGTGAGGGGGCCTTCGTGTGTGGCGGCAATCGCCACGCCCTTGGCACAGTCAATGGCAGAGCCGCCGCCGACCGCAATCAGGCCGTCACAGCGCCGGCTCCGGTAGATTTCGGCAGCGGCGCGCACCGCCGCTTCGGTGGGGTTGGAGGGCGTTTGGTCGAACACGGCGCAGTCGGGCTGGCCCAGCGCATCAAGCGCCTTTTGCAGAATGCCGGCCGCCTTGACGCCCGGATCGGTGACGATCAGCGGGCGCGTAATGCCCACCCGCTGGCACTCCGCCTGCAGCAGGCGTATGGCGCCAAATTCGAACTGAACCTGCGTGATGTAATAAATAAGGGACATGGCAAAGCGGCGTGTAGGATGACCGGCTGACTGTACCCATATTGACCGTTTTTTCTAGCCCGCCAGTCGCCTATGAGTCACCGCAATCCGCACGCCCTGCTCACGCCCACCATGCACAAGGTGCTCGAACGCATGCACCGTGCCCAGAAGATTCCCATGCATGCCTTGACCCCGCAGCAGGCCCGCAGCCTGTATGCCGGCGCTGCCGAGGTGCTGGAGTTGCCGCGCCAAAACATGGACCGGGTCGAAGACTTTACGGTGAACGCCCGCGATGGCTACCCGATTCCGGTGCGCCTGGTAGCACCCGCCGGACCCCATTTGCCGGTGCTGGTGTACTTGCACGGCGGTGGTTTCACCATTGGCAGCATCGCGACGCATGACATCTTGTGCCGACGCCTGAGCCATCTGGCGCATTGCGCGGTACTGTCGGTGGACTACCGACTGGCGCCCGAGCACAAGTTTCCGCAGGCGCAGGAAGACGCGTGGGACGTGCTGCAATGGGTTGCCAAGTTGGGTGCTGAACGGGGGTTGGATAGCCAGCGCGTGGCGGTGGGCGGCGACAGTGCCGGTGGCACCTTGTCGGCGGTCTGCGCCATTCTGGCGCGCGATGCCGGCGTGAAACTTTGCCTGCAACTGCTGTTTTATCCGGGTACGGTGGGCCACCAGAACACGGCGTCCCACAAGCGCTTTGCCAAGGGATTTTTGCTGGATGAGGCGCAGATTACCTATTTTTTTGAGCACTATATTCGCAGCCCAAAAGACCGCGACGACTGGCGTTTTGCCCCGCTGGACGGGCGCACGCCCGAGGGCCACGAGGCCGAACTGCACGGTGTGGCACCGGCCTGGCTGGGCCTGGCGGAATGTGATCCGCTGGTGGACGAAGGCGTGGCCTATGCCGACCGGTTAAGAATGGCTGGGGTGCCGGTGGACTTGGAGATTTACCGGGGCGTGGTGCATGAGTTCATCAAGATGGGGCGTGCCGTGCCCGAAGCGGCCCAAGCCCACGCCGATGCGGCGCGGGCGCTGAAGGAGGCTTTCCAGTTATGACACCGAAAAAGTCAGATTTCCGCTGCCTTGACCGCATGCGCGTGCGCTGGGCCGAAGTGGACTTGCAGAAGATCGTCTTCAACGCCCATTACCTGATGTACTTTGATACTGCGCTGGCCGCCTTGTGGCGCGGTTTTGCCGCGGACTACCACCCGACGATGGCCCTGATGGACGGCGACCTGTATGTCAAAAAGGTCAGCATTGAGTACTTTGCCTCGGCCGAATACGACGATGTAATTGATGTCGGCCTGCGCTGCGCCCGCATCGGCAATTCGTCCATCACCCTGCAAGGCGGCATTTTCCGGGGCCAGCAGTTGCTGGTGACCGGTGAGCTGATATATGTATTTGCCGACCCGCATAGCCAGACCTCCAAGCCGGTGCCTCCGGGCTTGCGCCGGCTTTACGAAGGTTTTGACGCCGGCGAGCAAATGGTGCAACAGCGCCTGGGCAACTGGCAGACGTTAGGTGACGGGAGCACGGCCTTGCGGCACCAGGTGTTTGCCCAAGAGCAGGGCATTGCACCAGACCTGATGTGCGATGCGCACGACGCCACGGGCGTGCATGCGGTATTTGTCAATTTGCTGGAGCAACCGATTGCCTGTGGCCGCTTGGTTCATGAAAGTGCCAGTTGCGGGCGCATTGGCCGCATGGCGGTGGCCCGACCGTTGCGTAGCAGCGGGCTGGGCGGGCAGTTATTGCAGTCGCTGGTGGAGGCCTCAAGGCAGCGCGGCGACTGCGCAGTGACGCTGCATGCCCAGGTTAGCGCCCAGTCGTTCTATGAAAAGCACGGTTTTACCGCGCAAGGGCCGGTGTTTGATGAGGCCGGCATCCCGCACATCGAAATGCAGAAAACCTTTTGAAGGCAGTGCCGGCGAGGCGGCTACCGCACTGGGCTGGGCCTAAAAGCCCAGCGACGCCAGCAAATCGTCCACGTCGTCCTGCTTCAGGGCCTTGTCGGCAATCTGCGGGCCGTCCAGCACGTGGGTGTCCACCGTAGCGGGTTCTTTGACTTCAGGTTCTACCGGCGCTTGCTCGGGTGAGCTGTCCACCAGCAGTTGAACCAGTTGCAACTCGGTGCGGGTAATGATGTCGATAACCTTTTGAATCACCTGGCCCGACAAGTCCTGAAAATCCTGCGCCATCATGATGTCGCTGAGCACTTCGCTTTGTTGCTCGGCAAACTTGGCGGTGCTTTGCGCAAATTTGCCGCAAGTCACCATCATGCCGCGCGCCAGATCCACCGTCATGTTGGGGTTGGCGGCCATGCGGGTTAGCGATTCACCCAGTTGCACGCCACGGGTTTGCAGATCGTTGCACTCGGGCTTGGCCTTTTCAACCAAGGTCAACACCTTGTTGGCCGCGTTTTCGGTCATCTTGCCGACATAGGCCAGTCGGTCGCGGGCGTTGGGAATCTCTTGAACGATGTTGTGGAGGTTATTGCTGCCAAGCACCGTCAGCGCTTCGTGCATCTCGCGGGTGATCGCACCCAGGCGGGTAAACGCTTCTTCTTTGGTGAGGGGAGTAGACATGTATTTCTGCCAATCGTGTGTGACAAGGCCTGCCGCCATTATGAAACCGAAGTCGGGCGTTTAAACACTGCGCCCGCTAGTTTTGGCTTATTTGCGTGCGCTAGATGTCTTCCAGCAGCGCGTAAGGCAGCGGCAATATGGCGAGCTCGTCACCCGACGCAGAACCGACGTGGAGCGTGCCACTTTCCAGGGCGGATAACTGCAAGGAAACGAGGGCATCCCAGCCACCGTGTGGTGCGGCCGCAGACTGCACCACCAGCCCGACCGGCTGGCTGGCATCGCCACTACTGAAAACCTCTTGACCTGGCGTCAGCAGACCTTTGGCGTGGGTCAGAAAGGCGCGCCGCTTGAGCGTGCCACGAAACTGGCTGCGTGCCACCACCTCCTGGCCGGGGTAACAGCCCTTCTTGAAATTGACGCCCCCTACCGATTCGTAATTCAGCATTTGCGGCACAAACGCCTCGAAAACCGGCTGGGTCAGCGTGGCAATGCCGCTCTGGACCTCGCTCCACAACCAAGTTTCTGTAGCCAAAGCGGGCGCGTCGGGCAGGGCCGTGCCGGCCGGTGCCAGCCAGAGCGCGCGGGCCACACCCAACGCGGGATACAGCCGCACTGCCATTGCCTCACTGTTGCGTGCCAGCGACCAAGGCGCTTCCGGCAAACCAGCAAAATCGTGGACGGCAGCACCGGCCAGACCGCACAGGGTCCATTCACCGCTGGCATCGGACAACTGCACTTTGGCACGCATGACAAACATGGAAAGGCGCTTCAGTGTCGCCGGCAGCAAGTCCCGGCTGCACACCAGCAGAATCTCGGTGGCACTGCGTTTGAAGCCGATGAAACTGGCCTGCATCCGCCCCTTGGCGGAGCAAAAAGCGGCAAGCCGGGCCTGATCGAGGCCCAACAGGGCAAAGTCCTGCGTCAATTGACCGTGAATGAACTTGGCGGCGTCATCGCCCTGGAGCCGAATCACGCCGAGGTGATTGAGGGGAGCAAGGCCATCGAGCAAAGCACCGGCATCCTTGGCCGGCAGGGGAGATGTCTGAGTTTCATGCATGTCTCCATTATGATTCGCGCCATGTTTTCCCACCGGATGTAAGGCTGTGCGCATTGTTTTTTCTGTGGTGCTTGCGGCCTTGCTGGCGCTGGGTGTTGGCGGCTATGTCTGGCTGCAGCAGCCCTTGGAAATGGCGACTGAGTCGGTTGATTTATCGATTGAACCGGGAACCAGCCCGCGCGAGCTTGCGCAGCAAGTTCAGCAGGCCGGAGTTGCGGTGCAGCCTTCACTGCTGTACTGGTACTTCCGGCTGTCGGGACAAGCGCGGCTGATCAAGGCCGGCAGCTACGAGTTGGAACGCGGCGTTACGCCAACCAGCCTTTTGCGTAAGTTGGTGCGGGGCGAAGAGGCCCTGCGCAGTGTCACGCTGGTCGAAGGCTGGAATTTCCAGCAGTTGCGCGAAGCCCTGAGAAAAGCCGACCAGCTTCGCCCCGATTCGGAGGGGCTCAGCCCTGAACAGGTGATGCAGCAAATTGGTCGCCCTGGTGTGCCTGCGGAAGGGCGCTTTTATCCCGACACCTACACCTATGCGAAGGGTTCGTCGGATTTGGCACTGCTCAAGCGTGCCGCGCGTTCCATGGACAAACATCTGGAGGTCGCTTGGGCCCAGCGCGCTCCCGGCGTGCCGGTCAAGTCACCGGAGGAAGCCCTGGTGCTCGCCAGCATTGTCGAAAAAGAAACTGGTCGCGCCAGCGACCGTCCGCTGATCGCCTCGGTTTTCAGCAACCGCCTGCGCATTGGCATGCGGCTGCAGACCGATCCAACCGTGATTTATGGACTGGGCGCGCGTTTTGACGGCAACTTGCGCAAGGCCGACCTGTTGGCCGACACGCCCTGGAACACCTACACCCGCGCCGGCTTGCCGCCTACGCCGATTGCCATGCCGGGCAAAAGCGCCTTGCAGGCTGCGCTGCATCCAGCGCCCTCTCAGGCGCTGTACTTTGTGGCGCGGGGTGACGGCAGCAGCCACTTCAGCACCACCCTCGACGAGCACAATAGAGCGGTTAACAAATACCAGCGTGGCCAGTAATGAACGGAACTTTTATCAGCTTTGAAGGCATCGATGGCGCTGGAAAATCCACCCACATTGACGCCCTGGCCCATTCTTTCAAGGCCCAAGGCCGCAATGTCACCCTGACACGCGAACCCGGCGGCACACCGCTGGCCGAGCGGCTGCGTGCGCTGGTGCTGAATGAACCCATGGATGCCATGACCGAAGCGCTGCTGGTGTTTGCAGCGCGGCGCGACCACATTGTTCAGGTGATCCGCCCGGCACTGGAGCGCGGCGACGTGGTGCTGTGTGACCGCTTCACCGACGCCACTTTTGCCTATCAGGGCGGCGGCCGGGGCTTTGACTGGGGCGTGCTGACGGCGCTGGAACATTGGGTGCAGGGCGGCGACAGCCTGCTGCAGCCGCACCTGACGATCTGGTTTGATCTGCCCGCCAGTGTGGCGGCGGTGCGCTTGGCCTCGGCCCGCGTGCCCGACAAGTTTGAGGCGCAACCTGCCGTGTTTTTTGACAAAGTGGCCGCCGCTTACGCGCGGCGCTACGCCGCCGATGGCGAACGGTTTGTCCGCGTCGATGCCAATCAGACCCCCGACGCAGTTTGGGCCGAAGTGTTGGCCGGCGTGCGGCAAAAGGGCCTTTTGCCGTGAGCGAAGCCATGCAGCCCGGTGCCGTTCCCCCTTGGGTCCGGGTGCAAGCAAAGCAATTGCTGGCGCAGCAGGGCCATGCCTGGTTGCTGCATGGGCCATCGGGTCTGGGCCAATACCGGCTGGCGCTGGAACTGGCGCGGGCCTGGCTGTGCGAAACGCCTTCGGAATCGGGTGCCTGCGGCCAATGCCCGAGCTGCCACGCGATTGACGTTCGCACCCATGCCGACTTGTGCGTGCTGATGCCCGAAACCACCTTGCTGGAGTTGGGGTGGCCTTTGAGTGAAAAGGCCCAGGCCGATATTGACGACAAAAAGCGCAAGGCCAGCCGGGAGATTCGGGTGGACGCCATGCGCGATGCCATTGAATTTTCCCAGCGCACCAGCGCCCGCGGTCGCGGCAAAGTGGTGTTGGTCTATCCAGCCGAGCAAATGAACGCCATCACGGCCAACGCACTGCTCAAGACGTTGGAAGAACCGCCCGGCGACGTGCGTTTTGTACTGGCTACCGAGTCGTCGCACCAGCTTTTGCCCACTATCCGCAGCCGTTGCCTGGGTCACGCCATGGTATGGCCCGAGCCTGCTGCAGCCTTGTCGTGGCTGGTGGACCAAGGCGTGGATGCAGCCACGGCCAAAGGGCATTGGATGGCAGCCGGTGGCCGGCCAGATGACGTGTTACGGCTGCTTTCCAGCGGCCGATCGGCGGAAGACTGGCAACGCTTTCCGGCGGCCATGGCGGCAGGCAATGCGTCTGCCGTGCGCGACTGGGCGATTCCCGAATTGGTCGATGCGCTGCAGAAGCTGTGTCACGACGCTCTTTGTATTCAGCAGCAGGCCGAGCCACGCTTCTTTGCCCTCAAAGCGCCGGCACCGGGAAAAGGGCCCAGCCTGGAATCGCTTTCGAGGTGGTCGGTCGCGTTGAAAAAGCAACGCATCACGATGGAGCACCCATTCAACGCGGGTCTGATGCAGGAGGCTCTTGTAGAACAGGCCCAAAGGGCTCTAAACTCCTAGCCTCTATCCGCGCCCCTATGTCCAACGAGTCTGCCACCCCCCGCCCGAGTGTTATTCAACTTTCCATCAAGGAAAGGGCTGCGTTGTATGCGGCCTATATCCCGGCATTTACCGATGGCGGCGTGTTTATTCCAACGACGCGAGACTACGCTTTAGGCGACGATGTGTACGTTTTGCTGTCACTTCCCGACGATATGCAGCGTTATCCGGTTGCCGGTAAGGTGGCTTGGGTAACCCCGGCCCGTGCTGCCGGCGGCCGCACGCAGGGTGTGGGCATTTCATTTCCCAAAGACGAAAAGAGCAGGGCGCTGAAGCTCAAGATTGAAGAAATCCTGGGTGCGCACATGGCCTCCGAACGACCGACGCAGACCATCTGAGTGTTTACCGATTCCCACTGCCACCTCACATTTCCCGGGCTAGCTGAATCTCTGGACTCCATCCGCCAGGCAATGGCCGAGGCCCAGGTGACGCGCGCCCTGTGCATTTGCACCACCCTCGAAGAGTTCCCTCAGGTGCATGCGCTGGCTACCGGCTATGAAAATTTCTGGGCCAGCGCCGGCGTGCATCCGGATAACGAAGGGGTTCAAGAGCCCACTTTGGATGACCTGATCCGTTTGGGCAGCCTGCCCAAGGTGGTCGCCATTGGCGAGACCGGACTGGACTATTACCGCTTGAACGGTCGCACGGTGGCCGATATGGAATGGCAGCGCGAACGCTTTCGCGTCCACATCCGCGCCGCGCGCGCGCTTCAAAAGCCGCTGGTGATTCATACCCGAAGCGCTTCTGACGACACGTTGGCCTTGCTGAGGGACGAAGGAGAGAACGGGTCGAGCGGTTCTGCTGGCGGTGTTTTTCACTGCTTTACCGAAACCATGGACGTTGCCCGTGCAGCGCTGGACCTGGGTTTCTATATCTCTTTCTCCGGCATCATTACGTTCAAGACTGCCCAGGATATACGCGATGTGGCGGCTTTTGTGCCGTTGGACCGAATCTTGATCGAGACCGACAGCCCGTACCTGGCGCCGGTACCGTACCGGGGCAAGACCAACAATCCTTCGTATGTGCCCTATGTGGCACAGCAGATTGCCGCCGTGCGCGGCATGACCGTAGAGACTATTGGTGAGGCCAGCAGCACCAATTTCAGTCGCCTTTTCGGCGTGTGAATTTCATATGTTTTACATAAGATATGCCTTGTATCTTGTTGTTTTAATTGAAAGTTCGCTCGCTTTAGCCGGTTCCTACGACGACTTTTTTGTCGCATTGCGGCAGGACAACGCGTACGAACTTCGGCGCGTTCTGCAACGGGGTTTTGATCCCAATTCGGTCGGATTAAATTCCCAGCCTGCGCTTATTCAAGCCCTAAAAGTCGACGCTTTCAAGGTTGCGGAAGTACTGATGGCGCACCCGGAAACCGACATTAACGTGCGTTCCGACAAAGGCGAGACGCCTTTGATGCTGGCGGCCATCAAAGGACAAATCGCACTGTGCCGTCAGTTGCTGGCCCGTGAGGCCGACGTGAACAAGCCGGGCTGGGCGCCGTTGCATTACGCGGCGTCTGCTGGTCATACCGATATCGTGACCTTGTTGTTGGAGCACTTTGCCTATATTGATGCGGAAGCACCCAACGGTTCAACGCCTTTGATGATGGCAGCGCGCTATGGCACATCGGATGCGGTCAAGGCGCTGCTTGCGGCGGGTGCGGATCCTGCGTTGCGTAATGCGCAAGGTCTGACGGCGTTGGACCTGGCGCGGCGAAACGACAATTCCAATACCGTGGCGCCGTTGCAGGAAGCGCTGGGCCATTCCAAGTCTGAAGGCAACTGGTAGAGAGCACGTTTCGAGCCTTCTTTTCCTTGGCGCATTACTTTATACGATGTATATTATGTTAATAAACAACGGCAAAGAAAAAAGACCGTCAGATGACTCTGAAATGCACCGTGGGAACACTGACATCGGCGAAGGATGCTCCCAGCGCCAAGTCACCCTCACCGTGTAGCACGCATTCTTCACGGCGCAGCAGCACATCACTGCCATTGGCACCCGCAAAACGGATCCAGCTTCCGTAACTGCTCAGGTCCACATACACCACACTGCCATTTCGCCAATCCAGCCGGGCATGGGTGCGGGACACGCGCGGATCGCTCACCATGAACTCCACGCTACGAACGCGCCCAATATGCACCGGCAACTCGAAAGACCGGAAACGACGCGTGCGATCCAACCAAGTCAGCTCAATCTCACGGCCCAACACGTCATGGCCAGCGGATGCGACGATGTGCTCCAAATCACCTTGCATGGTCAGCAACTCGGAGGCTACCTCCTCACGCCATTCAATTTGAAAAACCGTGCACAGTTCGGCGCGGCCTCGGATGCTGATCGGACCCAGCATCCGGAATGTGACGCCCTGGCTTTCTGCAACCCGGTTCAGCGAGGCCGCATCGGTCCAAATCTGGCCAGGACCGCACAGATCACAAAGGCGCGAAGCCACGTTGACGGCATCACCATAGCAATCGGTGCCCACCATCTCCACATCGCCGCTGGCAAGACCCACACGCAGCGGCAAGGCTTTGTCCCGGGGCGTGCGGAATGCGTTTTTCTGGTAATTGCGCTGCAGGTCAACCACTGCGCGTACTGCCGTGTCACCGTCCGGAAACAAGGCCAAAACGCCATCGCCCAAAGTCTTGATGACCCGGCCGCCGGCGTACTCACATTGCTGAGCAATCCAGGCGGTGATGTGGGTAATGGTTTCCGTCGCGACGGCGTTGCCCAACGCCTCGAAGACGGCGGTGCTGCCATGCAAATCTGTAAAAACGACGGTCGCTGGAACACCCATTCCCGATTAATCCTGGTGCTTAATTAAGCTTGGAGTTTAGAGCATAGACGCACATCAAGTTCACAAGTGCCCCCATGCAATAAGTGCGTCGCGATCTTGAACGACCATATCCACTTTAGCGCCCACCGGAAGCAGCACTTTAGTTGCCACATGGCCAAAAGGCAGGTTGGTAAAAACCGGCACCGGTAGGCGACTTTGCAACCAATCGACCACGGTTTTCAATTTGAACCCTTTGTCGTGCGGGGTCAGCTTGAACTCTGTGAACTGCCCTAGAACAATGGCCTTTTGCTGTGCCAGTACACCGCTGTGCAAAAGCTGGGTCAACATGCGTTCCACCCGATACGGTGGTTCGGCCACGTCTTCCAGAAACAAAACCCCCTTCTTGATTTTCGGGAAATAGGGGGTTCCGATCAAAGAAACCAGCACCGCCAGATTACCGCCCCACAAGGTGGCGTTACCAGCCGACCACTCCGGCTGTACCTTGGGCAGACGCCAGCCAGCGCCCTCGCCCTGCCCCGACACCATGTCTTGAAAACAGTCTTCCATGATGTCGTCTGGCTCGGGCAACGCACCAAACCCCTCACACAGCGCCGGACCGGCCCATGACATGGTTTTGGTCTTGGCAAAAAGCGCCAGTTGAAAGGCAGTGAAATCGCTCAAGCCAACGAATTGCGTTCCCTTATCGACCGCATTGGCAACGGCTTTGTAGTCGATGCGATCCAGAATCCGGGTTAAGCCATAGCCGCCGCGCGTGATCAGTGCAACATCGGCCCCGCTGGCCGCAGCCCGCGCTATGGCAGCAATGCGGGTAGCGTCATCGCCAGCAAAGCGCATATGGCTGGACAGGGCATCACGGTCCACCTCGACGTGATGACCGAATGACTGAAGGCGTTTGACGCCCCGGCGAAAGGCTGCCTTGTCGCGCACAGCCCCCGACGGCGAGTAAATATAGATGTGTTTTGTCACGCGCCAATTATCGCGTCAGGGAACACCGCCAAAAGACAAAAAAGCGCGCTCACCGGCACGGTGACCCCGGTTCGGATAAGGCGCATTCAAGGCTAGCGAATCAACAGCGTTTGGGTCTTCTTCTGTCAGCACTTCCAGGGTCGAAAAAGCAGGGCTCGCGGCATTCAGCAGGGCCTGGCCCAGCCAGCGAATGGAAGGCAACACCTGTAGACGGGCGCCCTGCACATGCAGCCGATCCATCAGTTGCAAGAGACAATTGACATGGAAGGCTGCGGTATGCGCATCTTCCCGTTTGGGTTGGTCACTTTTGCCAAAGCCGATCAGGTCCGGAACAATCACCCGCGCGCCCTCCTCCACGGCCCGCGCAATCGCGCCCCGGTGCAGGTAGCTCCAGCCAGGGATCCCGTGCAGAAGAACGCGGGTGTCTGCAGAGGCTTGTGGGCCCTCGGCAAGGTAATGCATGCGCAAACCTTCCAGAGTGGGCAAGTCGCTAAGGAAATGCGATTTCCAGGGGAAATCTGGCAGGCCCTGGAACCATTCGGTTGCAGGGCGCAAAGCATCCTCCCGCAAGGGCTCAACGCGCTGGCGTTGTTGCTCCCTTCGCGATTGAAAAAAAGCCTGTAACAAAGCCGTTGAATCGGCAGACAACAGGCCGCCTTCCACGCAGGAATGGTGATTCAGCTTGGAATGGTCAAATAAATTAAGTACCGAGCCCGCGCAACCGGTTTTGCCTTCGGTGGCGGCATACACCACCCGACGGACACGCGCATTCAGAATGGCACCGCAACACATCGCACACGGCTCCAAGGTCACATAGAGGGTGCAATCTTCCAGACGGTAGTTGCCCAGATTTTGTGCCGCCTCACGCAAGGCACCAATCTCGGCATGGGCGGTCGGGTCGGCAGATTCAATCGGGCGGTTGCGCCCCCTACCAATTACTTCGCCGTTATGAACGAGGACCGCCCCGACCGGCACCTCGCCAGCTTGCGCTGCTTCGGCAGCGAGCGCGAGCGCCTGTTGCATGAAGGCCGAATCGGATGCCTTATCGGCCATCGGCACTCCACGCCCCTCGGTTTAGACCTGGGTCATTCCCACTCAATGGTGGCCGGTGGTTTGCTGCTGACGTCATAGGTCACGCGGTTGATGCCACGCACTTCGTTGATGATGCGGCTCGACACTTTTTTCAGCAGCGCGTAGGGCAACTCGGCCCAGTCGGCGGTCATGAAGTCGCTGGTTTGCACCGCCCGGAGCGCCACCACGTAGTCGTAAGTGCGGCCATCGCCCATCACGCCCACGCTCTTGACCGGCAAAAACACGGTGAACGCCTGGCTGGTGAGGTCGTACCAGCTCTTACCGGTGGCATCGTCTACAAAGTTGCGCAGTTCTTCGATAAAGATGGCATCGGCGCGGCGCAGCAGGTCAGCGTATTCTTTCTTGATTTCGCCCAAAATACGCACACCCAGGCCAGGGCCGGGGAACGGATGGCGATACACCATGTGGTACGGCAGGCCCAGCGCCACGCCGAGTTCGCGCACTTCGTCCTTGAACAATTCGCGCAGCGGCTCCAGCAGCTTCAGGCCCAGTTGTTCGGGCAAACCACCCACGTTGTGGTGGCTCTTGATGGTGACCGCTTTCTTGCTTTTGGCACCGCCGGACTCAATCACATCCGGGTAAATCGTGCCCTGGGCCAGCCACGCCACGTGGCGGGCCTGGTCATTCTTCAGCTTGGCGGCTTCGGACTTGAACACCTCGACAAACTCGCGGCCAATGATCTTGCGCTTGGCTTCCGGGTCGCTCACGCCCGCCAGATGCCCCAGGAATTGCCCCTCGGCATCCACGCGCACCACCTTGGCGTGCAGTTTGCCCACAAACATGTCCATGACCATGTCGCCCTCGTCCAGGCGCAATAGCCCGTGGTCCACGAACACGCAGGTCAATTGGTCGCCAATGGCACGGTGAATCAGCGCCGCGGCCACGCTGGAGTCGACCCCGCCGGACAGGCCCAGAATGACTTCCTCGTCACCGACCTGCTCGCGGATTTTGGCCACCGCCTCGGCAATGTAGTCGCCCATGATCCAGTCGGCGCGGGTGTTGCAGATGTCCAGTACAAATCGCTCCAGAATCGCTGCACCACGCTTGGTGTGCGTCACCTCGGGGTGGAACTGCACCGCGTAGAACTTCCGCACCTCATCGGCCATGCCGGCAATCGGGCAGCTCGGCGTGCTGGCCATGAGTTGGAAGCCGGGCGGCAGCTCCGTCACCTTGTCGCCGTGGCTCATCCAGACCTGCAACATGCTTTCGCCTTCAGAAACATAGTCCTGAATGCCTTCGAGCAACGCCGTGTGGCCGTGGGCCTGCACATCCGCATGGCCAAATTCGCGCTTGTGGCCACCCTGCACCAAGCCACCCAACTGGTGCGCCATGGTCTGCATGCCGTAGCAAATGCCCAGCACCGGAATGCCCAACTCAAACGTCGCCTTGGGCGCCTTGTCGGTGGTGTCCTCATACACGCTGGCATGGCTGCCGGACAGGATGATTCCCTTGAGCGAACCATCCCGCGCATACGCCCGCAACCACTCGTCGGTCACATCACAAGGATGCACTTCACAAAACACATGCGCCTCCCGCACCCGGCGTGCAATGAGCTGCGTGACCTGTGAACCAAAGTCAAGAATGAGAATTTTCTGGTGCAAAGACATGGATGGACAGATTGGAAGAAGAAAAAAAGAATGCGTCCGGCGAGCGTGTCCTGACCCAGGAACACCGCGGGACTGGCTTTGCCAGACCGCCGGTGTTGCCCCCTGCAAGGGGGGTGGCGCAGCGACACGAAGTGCGCGCAGCCTGGGGGTGGGCTTTATTCAGCCCGGTAGTTAGGCGCTTCCTTGGTGATCTGCACGTCGTGCACGTGGCTCTCACGGATACCGGCCGTGGTGATCTCGACAAACTCAGCACGGTCCTGCATGTCGGCAATGCTTGCGCAACCACAGTAGCCCATGCTGGCGCGCACGCCACCCGCCATCTGGAACACGATCGACACCATCGAGCCTTTGTAGGGCACGCGGCCTTCAATGCCTTCGGGAACCAGTTTGTCGGCGTTCGGGTTGCCGGTGCTGGACTCCTGGAAGTAACGGTCGGCGCTGCCTTGCTGCATGGCGCCAATGCTGCCCATGCCGCGGTAGCTCTTGTAGCTGCGGCCCTGGTACAGAATGACTTCGCCCGGTGCCTCTTCGGTGCCGGCGAACATGCCGCCCATCATCACGGTGCTGGCACCGGCTGCGATGGCCTTGGAGATATCACCGCTGTAGCGGATACCGCCGTCGGCAATTAGCGGAACGCCAGTGCCCTTGAGGGCCGTGGCCACATTGTCAATGGCAGTGATTTGCGGCACACCGACGCCCGCCACGATACGGGTCGTACAAATGGAGCCCGGGCCAATGCCCACCTTGACCGCATCGGCACCAACTTCTGCCAGTGCCAACGCAGCGGCACCGGTGGCAATGTTGCCACCGACCACGTCCACCTGCGGGAAATTCTGCTTCACCCAGCGCACACGCTCAATCACGCCCTTGCTGTGTCCGTGCGCCGTGTCCACCACAATTGCGTCAACGCCAGCCTTGACCAGCAGTTCCACGCGTTCTTCAGTGCCCTCGCCAACGCCCACCGCCGCGCCCACGCGCAAACGGCCGGTGGCATCGCGTGCCGCATTCGGGAAGTTGAGCTGCTTGGTAATGTCCTTGACGGTGATCAGGCCCTTGAGCTCAAACGCGTCATTGACCACCAGCAGGCGTTCCAGCTTGTATTTGTTGAGCAGCGCCTTGGCCGCCTCCGGCGTGGTGCCATCGGGCACCGTCACCAGGCGCTCGCGCGGCGTCATGATTTCACGCACCGTCTGGTCGTAACGTGTCTCAAAGCGCAGGTCGCGGCCGGTCACGATACCGACCACCTTGCCGCCCTCGCAAACCGGAAAGCCCGAAACGCCCAGTTGGTCCGACAAAGCCATCACCTGGCGCACAGTGGTATCGGGAGTAATCACCACCGGGTCGCGCAGCAGGCCGGACTCGTAACGTTTGACCTTGGCAACGTGGGCAGCCTGTTCGGCCGGAGTCAGGTTTTTGTGAACGATACCGATACCGCCCTCCTGCGCAATGGCAATGGCCAATCGCGCTTCCGTCACCGTGTCCATGGCGGCAGACACCAGGGGCAGGTTCAGGGCGATATTGCGGGAGAAACGGGTGGCGAGGGAAGTGTCCTTGGGAAGGACCTGGGAGAACGCTGGAACCAACAACACATCGTCGAAGGTCAGCGCTTTTCCGAGAAGGCGCATGTCTAAGCTCCAAAAGACGGATTGTACCCGCGCCCAGATGACAATTTGTGGCTCCGGCGGCTACACTGAGCCCATGAAATTGCACCGACTTTTGCTATCCCTTGCCCTCCTAGGACTGAGTATCGCCAGCCACGCCCAGTGGCAGTGGCTGGACAAGGATGGCCAGAAGGTATTCAGCGACCGCGCACCACCGTTCGATGTGCCTGAGAAAAACATCATCAAAAGGCCTAACGCCCCGGCAAAACCCAGCGCACCAACCGTCGCCGCTGCAGCAGAAGCGCAGGCACCACTAGCCTCCGCGCCCCTGCGCCCCTCAGTTTCAGGCGTGGACAAAGAATTGGAAGCCAAGAAAAAGCAGTTGGCCGATGCGGAAGCTGCTAAACGCAGGGCCGCGGAAGATGCAATTACCAAGGCCCGGGCCGAGAACTGCGCCCAAGCCAAACAAGCCAAGGTGCAACTGGATTCCGGTGTGCGCATTTCCCGCACCAATGCCAAAGGCGAGCGCGAGTTTCTGGACGATACCGCCCGTTCGGCGGAGCAAAAACGGATTCAGTCGGCTATTGAAAGCGAGTGCCGCTAGGGCTCTTTGGCTAGTAACCGGACTTGGCGCCGGCACGGCGCTTGGAAAACAACCCAGCGGAGCGAGCACCTTGGCGGGTAAAGCGCTCGCGACGCGCCATTTTGGGATCCACTTTCAACGGGCGACACAGTTCAACCCGGTCACCATCCCGCAGCGGATAGTCCAAAGCCTGTTTGCGGCCCCATACGGCGGCGAGTAGCGCGTCCACGTCGGCATCGGGTACCGCTGCCAGCACGCGGCTTTGCCGGATGGCGTCCACCAAGGCGGAGCCGGCGGGTAATTGCAACGCTACTTCCTGGCATTCACGCGCGGTGCCGCTGTAGCAGACCGTCACCGCGATGGTTTTTTCACTCACCGAAAACCTGCTGCGCGCGCTTCACAAAGGCCTCAACCAAGCTGGAAGCAATCTTGTCGAACACCGGGCCCACCAACTTGCCTAACGTGGCATTTTCAAAGCTGTAGTTCAGCGTCAACTCAACCCGGCAGGCGCGTTGGCTGCCATCGCCGAGCGGAACAAAGTTCCATTCGCCATCGAGGTTCGAAAACGGGCCCTTGACCAGTTTCAGCTCGACCCGGCTGTTCTCGGTGTGGGTGTTGCGGGTGACAAACGATTGCCGCACGCCGCTAAAGGAAATGCTGATTTCGGCCAGCATGCCTTGGGCATCTTGCTCCAGCACTTTGGCGTTGTCACACCACGGCAGGAACTGCGGGTACTGGTTAACGTCGGTAACCAGGCCATACATTTCTTGCGGGCTGTACCAGATGAGGACGGACTTGTGAACAGTTTTCATAGAATCGGGGTATGCGCGGGATTGTAGACAAGCCGTGACAGTGCCTGAACAAGGCACGGCTTTCTTTTCAACGCCCTGCCCTCATTTCATTCTCATGGCTAAAAAACCCGAAACCGCTTCCCGTATCGCCGACAACAAGAAGGCCGCATTCAATTACTTCTTCGAAGAGCGTTTTGAAGCGGGCATTGTGCTCGAGGGCTGGGAAGTCAAATCCCTGCGCGAAGGCAAGGTGCAACTGACCGATGGCTACGTGGTGATTCGCAACGGAGAGTTGTTCATCATCGGCCTGCAAATCAACCCGCTGCACACCGCCAGCAGCCACGTCAGCCCCGACAAGGAGCGCACCCGCAAGCTGCTGATGCACAAAGAGGAAATCAAGCGACTCATCGGCAAGGTGGAGCAAAAGGGCTACACGCTGGTGCCCATCAACCTGCACTGGAAATCGGGCAAGGTGAAGTGCGAAGTGGCACTGGCCAAGGGCAAGGCCGAGCACGACAAGCGCGACACCATCAAGGACCGCGAAGGCAAACGCGAGGTGGAACGGGCCATGAAGGACCGCAACCGCTAATGGGCGGCCGGTTTTTCCCAACCCAGCCATTCATTGGCGACCAGCGCGCCAATCACCAAGGCGCCCCCGGTTAGCACGGAAGGCGCCGGCACCTCATTGGCGCCCACCCAGGCCAGCAGGATGCCAAATATCACCTCCAACAACTGCAGGAGCGACAGCTCCGGTGCGTGCAGCACGCGGGCGCAGATCATGCACAGCACACAGGGAATGGCCAATTGAAATACGCCCAGCAGGCCCAGCAAGGTCACGTCATGCAGGCTGGCCTGAAAGGGATAGGCCAGCAGACTCGTGGCAGCAGTCGACAAAACGGCACCCATCAACACCGCCGGCACCAGGTCCAGGTCATGGCCTTGATCGTGCGCATGCTGGCTGATGGTCCAGTTCACTGCACCCGCAATGGGAATGGAAAAAGCAACCAGGCTGCCCAGTAAAGAGGCCGAGCCGACCTGTGATGCAAACATGTAAGCGATACCGGCGCCGGCCACCAGAATCGCAATCCAGGTGCGGGGCAAGACCCGGTAACCAATGGCAACCCGGGCCACGATGGCCGTCAGCAGTGGCCCGATGGCCAGCGTGACCAGCACGTTGCCCACGGTCGTCAGGGTAAATGCCACCATGTAGGCGGTGAACATGATGCTCCAGCAGACGCCGGAGGCCCACAGCGCGAGGCCGCCGTGCCGGATTTTCACGAACACGGAACGTCCCTGAAAAAACGGCAGGATCAACAGCAAACTGAGCGCCGCAAACAGCGAGCGCCAGAAAGTCACTTCAAAACTGCGAGCGAACTCCAGATGGCGGGTGGCAACCCCTGCGGTAGACCACAGAATTGCCACCAGCACCATCAGCCATACGGCTTGGCCGTGGCGCAGTTTCACCGCATTACGCGCGGCTGGCGCGCTTGCGGTCGCTTTCCTTCAGGTGGCGCTTGCGCAGACGCACCGACTTCGGTGTGATTTCGACCAGTTCGTCGTCTTCAATGAACTCAACACCGTATTCCAGCGTCAGCTCGATTGGCGGCGTGATCTTGATCGCGTCTTCCTTGCCGGACACGCGGAAGTTGGTCAGCTGCTTGGTCCGTGTTGCGTTCACCACCAGATC